>Ga0209155_1000876_pt1 | contig 14295 bp, 12 predicted proteins | sample GraSoiAngelo_122_FD_185879 | JGI IMG/M metagenome (GOLD analysis project Ga0209155, IMG submission 185879) | Grasslands soil microbial communities from the Angelo Coastal Reserve, California, USA - 14_0927_02_20cm (SPAdes) (version 2) | ecosystem: Environmental > Terrestrial > Soil > Grasslands ... | reverse complement strand
GATTTCGACGATCTCCTGGTCGCTCAAGGGCGCGTTGCCATTCTCGTGTTTCACCAGATCGAGGATAGCTTCTTTCACGCTGGTGTTGCTCATCGATTCACCGGTGGCGGTTTGATAGCCCGGCGTGAAAAAGTATTTCATGTCGAAGATGCCTTGAGGTGTTGCCATGTACTTGCCGGAAACAGCCCGGCTGACCGTGGTCTCGTGCACGCCAACCGCATCGGCGATTTCCCCCATGGTCATTGGCTTCAGGTGCGACGGGCCATGTTCGAAAAAGTCGCGCTGCCGCGATACGATCTGGTGCGCAATGTTGGAAATGGTTTGCTGGCGCTGGTGGATCGATCGGATCAGGAATTTGCCGCTCCGGATTTTGTCGCGAATGTAATCTTTGACTTCGCTGCCGTTGTTATCCTGGGCGATGATGTCTTTGTAGATGTTGCTGATCCGCAAATGCGGAATTTGCTCGTTGTTTAGGATGATCTGATAATCGCCGTCCACTTTTTCGACCGTTACGTCGGGCAGCACATAGTTTTGCGGAGCAGCAGCGAATGCCTGGCCGGGACGCGGATTTAGCCGCGCGATTCTATTGGCGCACTTTTGCACTTCCTCCACGCTGATGTTCATCCGTCGCGCGATTTCGGGAAAGCGCCGCTTGCCCAAATCCTCCATGTGCTCGGAGATAACTTTGTATTCGAGGCTGTTTTGTTTTTCCTCACGCTGGAGTTGAATGAGCAAACACTCGCGCAAATCTCGCGCGCCCACGCCCGGCGGATAAAAACTCTGGATGAGTGCAAGCATCTTCTCGAAATCTTCCTTCGCGATCCCGGAGTTGACCGCCATTTCTTCTGGCGTGCTTTGGAGAAATCCGTTATCGTCGATGTTGCCTATGATCAGCTCTGCCGTTTTCCGATCGTTGGCGTTGAGGGCGGTCTGGTTCAGTTGCGTTATCAGGTGTTGCTGAAGCGTTTCCTGCACAGCAATGGAATCAAAAAAGAACTGGCGCTTATCTTTTGCTTCCGGCGAGCCCCGCGAGCCGTCGCGGCTGTAGCTGCTCGACTGCGCCATGTAATCGCGCCATTCCTCATCCAGGCTCGCCAGTTTCTCGAATTCCTCCTTGAAATTGTTGTCCGCGGAAGGTTCGGCGCCGTCGGGGCCGTCGCTGCTCGGCTCATCCGGTAGTTCCTCGAGCACAGGATTCGTCTCCATTTCCTGTTGAACCAGATTGCGCAGTTCGAGCAAGGGCGTCTGGAGGATAAGAAGGCTCTGTTGCAGTTGAGGCGCGAGAATTTGCTGGAGCGCCAGATGCTGAGACTGCTGCATTCCGTGTCCGGCCATACGCCGAGTTTACCGATGCAGCTGGCAACAAGCAAGCAATTCAGATGCCAGGTTGTAGCCTGCGGGACCTAGAATCGCAGCCGACACGGCTGCCTCTACAACTCGCGGTATCCAGGATTGCTCTCAAACTCCAGCCATATCCCATTTCCCGATCGTTTCCTGGATCAGGCGAGCGATCTTGTCGTTCACCTTCGTGAAGTATGTCTTCGCTTTTACGGGATCGAATTTCGGATAACCCTGACCTTCTTTGTAGAGCATGATTGTCGATGGAAACGGATATGCGCTCCAAGTGTTAGGCGGGGGAAGCGCAGTCGCCATCTCGGGTTTGTAATGCTCTTTCTGAACGAGAGCGGGATCGATCCCCATGACATATGCAGTCTCATTTTCCGCTCCATGACCGCCGTCCTCGCCAAACACTTCGAGCGTCACATCGCTGCAATAAGACCACCAGTTCACAGTCAGAATTCTCGTACCGGTGTCGCGTCCGACTTCCTGCACAAGCGCGCTCAGAACCGCGGTCTGCCCGCCACCATGGCCATTGAGCAAGATAATGTTTTTGAATTTGTTCTTCGCCAGACCGGCGAGGACTGCGCGAACGTAATTGCGAAAGGCATCTTCGGGAATAGTGAAGCTCCCGGGGTATGCGTCGAGGATGCCCGTGAATCCATACGGAATTACTGGCGCGACCATCGCGTTGACGCGCGGTGCGATCTCGCGCGCCATCGCCACGGGTGCGAGAATATCCGTGCCGTTAGGTGCGACGCCGTGTGGCTCAAGAGTTCCCAGGGGGAGTAAGACCGTTTGAATTTTCGCCGGAACCCATGCGCGAAATTCGATCCAGTTGATCCGCTCCATTTCGCGCGTGCTCGGCGTATTCTGTTTGGCGGAATTCATCGGGAGAGCTTAGCAGCGCCAGGAATATTCCGCTTCTGTTTTTCCGTTCACCATCATCCAATCAACTGGCCCATCGAATGCCAGGATTTCTTCGAAGAAATTTGCCGAGCCAGTGCAAGGGATACCTATAAGATCGGCTCTAAACCCTGGCCGAATCCGTCCAAGCGCGTTTTCTTGACGCAGGGCCATTGCCGGATTCAACGTCACCATTTTAAGAATTTTATCCGGCGATATCGCCGGTTGGCTGCGCTGAAACGCGCGCATCTCGGCAAACAAACTCAAGCTCTCGTTACTCGCGAGGCTATCGGTGCCCAGGCAAACATTGAACCCCAGAGCGCGCAATCGTTCGAAGCGAAATCGACTGTGCGCGAAGTAGCCATGACTGCGGGGCGAATGCACCACGTGGAGTTTCGATGTCGATCTTTCGAGCAACTCAAAATCGCTTTCCGTCAACTCATTTAGGTGCGCGAAGATCCATTCCGGCAGGGACGCACCGCTGAGGCGTCCGACGAATTTTGCCAGCGGCGTCTCACGTCCGCAGTCATCCATCGGCCGCCCGATATTCTCCATGAATTCATAGAGCGGACCCGATCCGTCGCGAAACATCGACATCTCCTCGCGCGATTCTGCCAGATGCGTCGTCAACAGAACGTTCTCCCGTTGTGCGATTTCCTCGCAGCGACGATACAAATCTTTGGACGCCGTGAACAGCGCGTGCGGCGCTAATCCCCAGTTTTGTGCTGACTTCAGTGATTCAATGGCAAGATCGACAAGCTCATTCGCGCGCTCCGGTGAACGCCCATCGATCAATTCCGCGAACCACCACGTCCGAATCGGTGGATCGATCCGTGGAATCAATTTTGGAAACGCGGTAAGGTTCGCAATTGTCGTTGTTCCAAATCTTTTCGCCTCGGTAAAACCTTTCGCGATCGACGCGACATAATCGTCCTGGGCAAGTTTCGCCTTCTCCGCGTTAATTGCGCGAATCCAATCCGCAAAAGACTGTTGCGGCGGGATTTTGCCGCGCAAACACGTGTAATCGAGATGACAATGCGCGTTAATGAAGCCGGGCAGGAGCGCCTGCTCCCCAAGATCGACAATTTCTTGTCCCGAATGTCGCGCGGAAACCTCAGGGAAATTACCAACATCAATAATTCGATTTCCAAAAATCGCGACCGCGCCATTTTCAATCGGCGGGCCGTCCATCGTCGCAACAATGCGCGAGCGAATGATCATTCGCCTTTCACCACTTTCCGACATTCCGCGACCAAGAGGTTGCATGCTTCCTGGCAAAGCAACGGGATTGCCGTAGCCGGGATCGTTGATCTCGATCGGGTCGGCGCTCTGACCTGATCAAACGCGGGATCAAACTTTTCCGGTGGCAATTTTGTTGATGCAACCGTGCCTTGCTTATCCCGTTTCCAGAGAATCGTGCGCAAACATCCGCCATCAGACCGGCAAAAATCTCCGACCACACAATCGATCTGTTCATCCGAAATTTTCGCCGCAACGCGATACATGCCTGATTGTCGATCCAACGTATCGCGTAATGGTGCGGTCCGCAGCCGACCACTTTTCCAAGCAACGAAAACGGCAAGCCTCCCCGGATAAAAATAATCGAGAGCTCGCCTCAATGCATCGAGCGTTGTCAGTTCCAAGCGCCAGCCATGCTGTAGATTGGGCGCAGTTTTCAGCGGTCGATAATTGCCGGCATCGTCGTATCTCGCGATCTCGATCGCGTCTTCGGGACTGTGAAAAAGCTTCAGGTCGTTGCGCGTCTCGTCATCGCGATGTGAAAGCGCCAGAACGCCATCATCCAATTTTTGAATCGCGATCTGGCCGATTCTTCGGCAATCGGTCAGAGCGATTTCCAAAGCCGGCTCAATGGCATTGAGCATCGCGCCGCGTCGAACTAGTGAAGGCAATGCGCGATGAGTCCGCCCGCGCGTTCGAGGAACTGTCGATCTTCGTCGCCGAAGGCGTTCATCTTCTCGCTCTCGGCATCAAGCATTCCAAGAATCTTATGATGCTCATTGATCATCGGGACAATGATCTCGGAGCGCGTGGTGTGAAACGTGGGCAAATAACGCGGATCGTGCCGCACATCGCCAACGATAATGGGTTTGCCAGATTCCAGCGCCGCACCGCATAAGCCTTGACTGATGGGAAACCGCGGATAAGCGGGCGGTTCCTCACCCGTTTCCGCCTGAATCACGAACTCGGCCTTCACAATCTTATAAATACCGACCCAGCGATAACTACGCGCTGCGCGAATCATTTCCACGAGTTGCCTCATTCTCTTGGCAGTGCAGCCGCCGGCCAGCGCAAACGCGGCGATCGCCTGAAGGTTCTTGCATGTCGTTTCTTTCATTCGCGGGAAAGCAATCTCGCGCAAAAGAAAACAAGCGCGAGCGAGATTTCAACTTTCTCGATTAAAATTTTGCCGCCTGCTCGATAATGATGTCGGCAAAGCCCACATCCGTGCCAATGGACGGCGCATAGAATAGGGACCGGCCACCGATCTTGTAGGGATTGCGCCGGAAAACGTCGCCGGTCGCCGCGTGTGACGTCGACGCCTGCCGCGGCGTAGGCCGCGCGGGCGACCCAAGGCGGGCCTGCCACGCCGTAGCTTTGCGAAGGCGGGTCGATCCTCCCTTGGCAATTCCGAGCAGACCAGGGATGTCTTCGTAGCTATGCAAACCATCCGAAATGAAAAACGGAACCGCCACGACGTTCGGAGTCTTCGTCAGCTTTTTCCAATCGGACACCAACGGCGGCTCTTCCATGTAAACATTCATTACGGCTGCGTATTTGCCCAGCCCCCGAATCTTTTCCGCTTCGCGTTTCGCCGCCGCGGCGCTGTTTTCATTTAAATCAGTGCCGTGCGCCACGATCAGCAAGCTGGTCTCAGTCGGGTCGATCCCGGGAGCGACTTGGAGCGCTCGCCGAAGAAGCAAGTCGGTCATCGAGGCGTGGCTCCCTGCCGGCTCGCAATATTTCCAGATTTGGCCGCTAGATCGTTTTGTGATGCGGCCATTCAACTCAAGCTCACGCGGGATAATCGTCTGCGTGAAATATCCTTCGCTGATGAAATTGGGCACCACGTAAACCTCGCGAACTTCCGCAGGATCAAACAAAAAGAGCGCGTCGCGCAAACCTGGCTCCTCTTTCCAGAACGCGCAGCCGACATCTGCAAAAATTTTCCGACGCCGAATCTCCGCCACATGCGCCAGCGTCGGCGCGCTCGAATCGGGATTCACCGTCGAGCCGTGAGCGACGATGAGAAGCGCGGTATTTGATTTCTGCGGCATTCCAAACGTTCAACGTTCAATGTTCAACGTTCAACTCTCAACTTAAAGACAAGTCAGCGCGTCAGCGCCTCTGCATTGGACGTTGGATGTTGAGCGTTGTGTATTGACCGTTTAAGTTCTAGCCGATGCGTTTCCGTACTTACAAAAATACCGACCTTGCTGTGAGCGAAGTCGGGTTTGGACTTTGGACCATCTCCACCGGTTGGTGGGGAAATTTTACTGAAGGTGAAGCGGTCGCGTTAATGCACAAGGCGTTCGATCTCGGCATTACGCTGTTCGACGCAGCGGACACTTACGGAAATGGATTGAGCGAAGAACTGATCGCCAAAGCGTTCCCGAAACAGCGGGATGAAATCGTGATCGCGACTAAGGTCGGCTACGATTTTGTCCATTACGGCGAAGCGCGCGGCCGCGGTCAGCGCGAAATTCCGCAGGATTTCTCGCCGGACGCGATGACTTGTGCCACGGATGCGGCACTCAAACGCTTAAAGACGGACCGAATCGATCTTCTCCAGTTGCACAACATCCGGATGGAACAGGTTTATGATGACGCGCTCTGGAGAACACTCGAAACATTAAAATCCGAAGGGAAAGTTCGGTATTACGGTATCGCGCTGGGGCCGGCGATCGGCTGGCTTTACGAAGGCGCGAACTGCATCCGCGAACGTGACATGACCAGCGTGCAACACATTTACAACATGCTGGAGCAGCATCCCGGCCACGCGCTCCATGACGCCGCCACCGAAGTGGCCAAGGACACGATGTTTCTCATTCGCGTCACGCATTCGTCGGGAATGCTCGAAGGAAAATACACCGCGGAGACCACATTCCCGCCGACCGATCATCGCAGTCATCGCCCGCGCAGTTGGCTGCTTAACGGCATCAAGAAGATCGACAAGTTACGGTTTCTCGAAAATTCCGAGCGGACGCTTGGGCAGGCGGCGTTGCAATGGTTGCTCGTGGACAATCGCGTGGCTTCGACGCTGCCGAATATTTATAACGAAGAACAGCTCGTTGAGTTTGCGAAAGCGCCCGATTGTCCACCGCTAACGAGCGACGACATAACGAACATCAACAATCTTTATTCTGAGAACTTCGGAATCGAAGAAGAACCGCCGAAGTTCAAAGGGACAATGGAACTGCCGCAGGAAACGGCGGCCACTGCAGTCTAATCCGACTCGTCTTCTTCCTCGACAGGTTCGGCTCGGCGCACTTCTTTTTCTTCAGGCGCGCGACGCCGCTCCCTGGCGTTCGCCTTTTGCCCTTTATAAATTTCCTTGAAAACTTCGGCGATCATCGGCGCTGCGGTGGAGCCACCGTGCACTTTACTGTCGACATCGCCCTCGTAGAGCGCAGCAAAGGCGTATTGCGGCTGGTCGGCCGGTAAAAACCCCGCGAACCAGGCTGCGGTGCGCTCTTTGTTTTTTGGACCCCATTGCGCGGTGCCGGTTTTTCCGGCGACTTCAACATTATCAAGACTCGCCTGATGCGCAGTGCCGCCAGAACCATTTACGACGTCAATCAGGCCGGTGCGCAACTGGTCCAAAGTCCCGGAAGAGAGATCGAGCATCCTTTTAGCGCGCATCTGGTACGCGGTGACAAGTTGGTTATCAAATGTCTGCACTTGCTGGACGAGGCGCGTTTGATAAAACGTGCCGCCGTTCGCAACGATCCCGATCGCTTGCGCCATTTGCAGGGGAGTGACCTGGACGTCGCCCTGGCCGATCGACAGATTCGCGATGTCGCCATTGAGCAATCTGCGACCGTGCGTTGCCTTCATGTATTCATCGTTCGGAACCCGGCCTTCTGCCTCGCCGCGCAGCGGAATGCCACACTTCGCGCCGAAGCCAAGTTTTAACGCCCAATCGACGATTGGTTCGGCGCCGGTCTTGATTCCAACTTGATAAAACCACGTGTCACACGATTCGGTCAGCGCCTGGACAAAGTTTAAAGCGCCGCGATCGCCCTTTTTCCAATTGTGGAAAGTGACGTTGCCTATCTGAATCGCTGGAACACAATCAAATCGATCATCGGGAGTCACTGCGCTGCTTTCGAGCGCAGCGATGCCAACGGCAATTTTAAATGTGGATCCCGGCGGATACGACGAACGGTACGCCCTTGGTAACAGGGGAATGTCAGGATCATCCTGTAAGGCTTTAAATTTCTCGGATGATATCGAGGGGACAAAGAGATTCGGATCGTAGGTCGGCCACGAGGCGAGAGCGAGAATGTCGCCGTTGTTTGGATTGAGGATCGCCATCGCGCCACGTTTTGCTTTTGCTTCCAGAGCCTTTTCGGCCAGTTCCTGAACGTGCAGGTCAAGTGTGGTGACGACGTTGTAGCCTGGCTCCGGCGGGGTGATTAGTTTTTCGGAAGTTTTCCGGCCATCTTTATCAAAGGTGAGTTTGTATTCGCCGTGCTTGCCCGTGAGCATTTCATTGAACGTCTGTTCGAGTCCCTCGCGGCCTTCGGTTTCAGGCCAGAGCGTTTCGTGATTATCAACGATGCCATCCGGGTTTCGTCCAGTCCTCCCGGTGTAACCAATAATTTGGCCGGCCACTTTTCCGTTCGGATAAATGCGCACATATACGGGCCGCAACATGATGCCGGCCGGGAGATTGTCTTTGACTGCTTCGTATTCCGACTGGCTGAGATTCTGTGCAATCTCGAACGGCATGATTCCGCGATTGCGGTAATGACGAAGAATTGCTTCGTCCGAAATCCGGAGCGTGCGCCCGATTAGTTTCCCGGCCTTGTCGATCTTTTCCCTGGCGAAACTGACGGCTTGCGCATCGGAAAAATCCAGCGGCGTGGGAAAGTTGATCGCGAGGTTGTAACTAAGTCGATTTTGCGCAAGCGGCACGCCGTTGCGATCGGTGATTTGACCCCGCGGAGCTGGCACATCGAGGATGTACGTGCGCGCAAGTTTTTGCGTTTCAAAAGTCGGGATGATTGTTTCCTCTTCCGGCGACGGACTTGCGCTCGGAGTCGGTGTCGGTGTGGGTGCCAGCGTTTGCGCGTCACCTGCCACCGCAGTAGCAAGAATCAACGATGCGACCCACAGACTGCCCAGATTTCCCCGCATTGATCTCATTCGACAAAAAACTGCGTTAATCTGCGGAATCTGGGAATAAATCAATGCCTGTGCAGGAAGCGATGAACGTCCTCGGCCAGCTTTCGGCCAATTCCTTCCGTGGACGCAATTTCCTCCACCGTCGCTTTCCGGAGGCGATTCACAGAACCGAATTTTCGTAGCAGCAAATTCCTCCGGTTCTGACTCACACCGGGGCAATCGTCCAGAATACTCTCGCCGATCCGCTTTTTCATGAGCAGTTGATGATAAGTGTTGGCGAACCGGTGTGCTTCGTCGCGGATACGCTGAAGCAAGCGCAAAGCGCCGGAATCCATTGGAAGCTGCAGCGGCAGGGCCCGGCCCGGCCGGTAGATTTCTTCGTGTTCTTTCGCCAAACCGATGATTGGGAGGTCGTGCAGACCCAATCGCTGTAGTTCCCGGCACGCTGCCGAGAGTTGTCCTTTGCCGCCATCGACAATGATCAGGTCGGGCAAACGAATGTACGATTGCGGATTGCGGATTGCGGATTGGGGATTGGCGTCGCGTTCTAATCGCCGAGCCGCGTCGAAAGTATTTTCCTGCGAGTAACCCGCCGCGTTCGGGTTCGCTTCGCGCGCTTCCAGCAGAATTCGCGAATAGCGCCGTCTAACCACTTCAGCCATACTGGCGAAATCATCCTGCCCTTCTACGGTTCGCACTCGATATCGCCGGTAATTTTCCTTGTCGGGCACACCGTCGCGGAAACAAACCATCGAGGCTACCACGTGGGTCGTGGAAATATTCGAGATGTCGAAGCACTCCATCACGCGCGGCGTGCGCGAGAGTTGCAACGCATCGGCCAGCGCCTGCACGTCTGCTATCGGATCGATCGCGCTCGGAAGACTTCCGCGGGTGAAGCGACGCATTGGCTTGGTCGTGTTGCGTAAATCTTCAACCATGTTGCGAAGCTCAGCTGCCTTCTCGAAATCCATTTTCTCCGCTGCTTTACGCATTTCTTCTTCCAGCGTTGCGATCATTTCGCGTGAATGTCCTTCGAGAAATTCGCAGGCTTGTGCGACGCGTTCGCGATATTGCTCCGCCCTGATTTCGCTCAAACGCATCGGGACCTGATAAGTCGCCGATTTCAATTCGCGTTCGGTCGGCGAACCGCGTCCGAAAGTGAGCACCCCAAATTTCTTGCGCATGAAATTCAGCGTCTGCCGCAGCGCGCCGGAATGCGCATAGGGTCCGAAGTAGCGGGCGCCATCGTCCTTCTTGAACCGCGCTAGCCGGAAACGGGGCCATTCCTCCGACATGTCGATCTTGACGAGAAGAAACCGTTTGTCATCGCGGAACGAAATGTTGTAACGCGGCCGGTATTCCTTGATCAATTTCCCCTCGAGCAGGAGCGACTCGGCATCGCTGCGGACGGTATGCGTCTCGAAATCCCAAACGGCGCCGAGCATGGCGCGCGTTTTCAAATCAGCCTGTGCAATTTTTGAGGGGAGAAAGTATGAACTGACGCGCTTGCGCAGATCGCGCGCTTTGCCCACATAAATCACGCGATTGAACCGGTCGCGCATCAAGTACACACCGGGCTTGTGCGGCACTTCGTGCACTTTCTTTTGCAAATCCGATTTCTCTTTCGTTGGTTGCATCGTTCAGATCCGAGTTTACGCGAGAACGGCGCGAGTGGAAACCTGTAGCCGGCGCCCTGTGGGCGGCCTGGCGTGCTGACTAACGCGTCAGGGTCGCGCTTTGCACGGCGGAGCGGCTGCAGGGCGTTACGTAACCCGCCGCCGCGGCATGGCCGATTGAATCATCATCAATTCGGTGACGTTTTCCGGCGTGAGCAAACCGACGAGGCGCTTCATGCTGTCGAGCACAGGCACAGCCGGGCAATTGCATTCCTGCATGATGCGAAATGCTTCTTCGAAGCGCGTTCCGGTCGTGACGGTCGGGATATCGCGTCGCATTACGTCGCCCACGCGAAGCGCCGCATCGTTCTTGCGTAACGCGGCGATCAGATCGTGTCGCGTAAGCACACCGGCCACATTTCCGGTTTCATTCACGACAGGAAAATCGTGCTGCGAGGTCGCCAGGAGAGCGTCCACCGCTTCTTGCAGCGTGGCACTTTCCGGAAGTGTGCGAAATTCGCGCACCATTGCACTGGAGACGGGAAACCGACGCGAGACATCCTTCATTTGCGCAAGGGCCGCCTCTTGCGACGCACCGATGTAAACGAACAGGGCGATAAAGATGAGGAATGGATTCCAGATCAGTCCGATGAAGCCAAAGACGAAGGCGAACCCCTGTCCAATACTGGCAGCAACCTGCGTGGCGCGCGCATAGCTCAGCCGCGTCGCCAGCAGCGCGCGCAAGACACGTCCGCCATCCATTGGAAATGCGGGCAGCAAATTAAAAAGGACCAACAAAATGTTAATGGTCATCAACTGCGCAATGAGACCACCGCCTTCCATTGTCGATGTCGATGGGTTAGCAAACGCCTGCGCTCCGCCTGCTACCAACAAACCGAGCGCGATCACTACATTGACCATTGGTCCAGCCACCGCGATGACCAATTCCTGCACTGGTTCTTCCGGCATCCGTTCCAGCCGTGCGACCCCGCCGATGGGAAGCAATGTTATGTCCGGCGTGTTGATGCCGAAAGCTTTCGCCGCGAATGCGTGCCCAAATTCGTGCAGCACGACACAAAGGAAGAGCAGGAGGACAAATATTACCCGGCTTGCTGCCACCGCGGAACCACCTTGCGCGTAGTAACCGAAGGCAAGCCAGGCGATCAGGAGCAAAAAAGTAATGTGAATCCGCAATTGAATGCCGGCGACGCGGAAGATTGGGATAGACCAGCCCATATGGAGCACTCTCCTCTGCTTTTACGTCTAGCGCCAGCGCTAGGTCAGCCAAGAGAATTTGAACAGCAGGTAACGAAGGAAACGAAGTTTCACCGAAGCACGGAAACAAAAATCTTCGTTATCTTGGTTTTCTTCTGTGATGATTCTACAAAATGGAAACATTTGATGTCGCAATCGTGGGCGGCGGACCAGCCGGATCGACATGTGCGGCATTTTGCGCTGGCGCTGGATTACGAACGCTTCTCCTGGAACGGGAAAAATTTCCCCGGGAAAAAGTTTGTGGCGATTGTTTGAATCCATCGTGCTGGCCGGTGCTGAATCGGCTTGATCTTGTGCAGCGGGTCTCGGCTCTGCCCCATGCGAAGCTTGACTCCGTCGAGTTCATCGCCATTGGCGGTCGAAAGGTAATTGTCGATCTTCCATCGGGCGGTGAGTGCGAGTTCTCGGTCAAACGCAGTCTCTTCGACCATCTTTTGCTAAAGCGCGCTGGCGAATTCGGCGCGCATATTCACGAAGCGACCACGGTCACGGGGTTGACCACCAGTCACGATTGGAAGATTGAGACTGGTGGCGGAGAAAGTTTCGCCGCGTCTGTGCTGGTGGGCGCGGATGGTCGCAACTCGACCGTCGCGCGCCTTTGCAATTTATTGCCGCGACCACAGCGCGAGCGCATTGCGTTGCAGTCGCACCTGCCGTTGCCGGACAATTTCGGCAATCGCGTGGTGCTGCAATTACTCTCACACGGTTACGTCGGCTTGTCGCCCGTGAACGGTGAGGAACTGAACGTCTGCCTGGTCGCGAAGCCGCGTAATATGAATGCGCTCAAGACATGGGCGACAAAACGCCTTGGCGTTTCGCCCACTCACGTCTGGCGAACCATCACGCCACTTACCCGTGCTGCTCTTCCACCGGCGCACGAAAATTTGTTTTTGATCGGCGACGCGGCGCGCGTCGTCGAGCCATTTACTGGCGAGGGCATTTATTATGCCATGCGCTCCGGCGAACTCGCAGCACACGCAATCGTAAAAATAATCCGAGGTGAAGATCGATCCGCCACAGGACGGATTCGCCGTGGCGAACAATCAACTTTGCGCGAATTCGTTCGCGCTTGCGGAGAAATGTACCGCGGACGTTTATGGATCAATCGCCTGGCGCGCGCCGCCGTCTTATCGCCGCGGACCGCATCCTTTCTTAGTCATGCCGCACGAGTTCAACCGGTTTTGCGTTCGCTCACCGCGAAAATTGTCACGCCAAACTGATCGCACGAGCTGCTTTTACAGTGTTTGACATCAGCATCGCGATTGTCATCGGCCCAACGCCGCCCGGCACTGGCGTGATCGCGGCTGCTTTCCCCGCGACTTCGTCAAATGCCACATCGCCCACGAGTCGATAGCCGCGTTCGCTTGCCGCGTCTTCCAGTCGATTGATGCCCACATCGATCACGACGGCGCCATCGCCCACGTGCTCCGCTTTCACGAAGTTCGGTTGACCGATCGCCGCGATTAAAATATCCGCCGACCGAGTAATCTTTTTGAGATCGCGGCTGCGCGAGTGGACAACCGTGATCGTCGCGTTTGCATTCTTGCTTTTCTGCATGAGAAGCAGGGCGAGCGGTTTGCCCACGATCATGCTGCGGCCCAGAATCACGGCGTGGGCGCCGTTGATGTCGATCTTGCTTTCAATGAGCAGACGCTGAACACCAAGCGGCGTGCATGGAACGAGACCGGTCGGATCTCCCAGCGCGAGCTTTGCAATGTTCTCGGGATGAAATCCGTCCACGTCTTTGCGCGGATCGAGCGCGCGCACGATTAACGCTTCATCGATCTGCTTCGGCGGCGGCGATTGCACCAGAATGCCGTGAATGGCCGAATCAAGATTCAATGCTTTGACGCGAGCGAGTAATTCGGCCTGCGTGGTCGATGTGGGCAGCTCGAGCTTTACCGAATGAAGTCCGAGATCGCGGCACATTTTGTCTTTCGAGCGCACATAGGCGCGCGAGGCCGGATTGTCTCCCACGAGAATGACGGCAAGACCCGGCGTGACGCCTTTCGACTTTAACTCCGCGATCTCACGGCGAAGATCGACATACACTTTCTCCGCAATCGCGCGGCCATCGATTAACTTCGCCATCCGCAGAACGTAGATGACTCACCGCATTTCAACCAGCGCCATCATCGCTTGCTGCAAACGCTGGCGCTCGGCTTCGAATTGCGCCGGCGTGTCGCTCAATTCGACATGATGGGGCGAGCCGATAATCACATGCACTTTCGCAAAGGGCCGCGGCAGGATGAACCGGTCCCAACTTTTCAACCGCCAGCAGCTCGAATATTCAATGTTGACCGGCACGACCGCCGCTCCGGATTTTTGCGCAAGAAAAACAATTCCCGGGCCAAGTTCGTAGGCAGGCCCACGCGGGCCATCCGGCGTGATCACCACGTCACGCCCGGATGCGAGAGTCTGGGAGAGCTGAAGAATGGCGCTCGCACCCAGGCGGGAACTCGACCCGCGCACAACGTCGTAATCGAAGCGCTTGATTGCATCAGCCAGCAGTTCGCCATCCCGACTGGCGCTAATCAAAGCGGCGCCATGACGATCAGGAAAGAAACGTCGCAGCACGAATGGAAAAATCAGCAATCGATTGTGCCATAATGAGGCGATATAGTTTTGAGCGGTCACTTTGCCAACAACGCCGGCACGATCTTCTATTTTGTAGCGCAGTGTGAGCGCCCAGAGCTGCAATATGCGAAATCCGACCGCGATCAGCCACCGCGCGGGTCGACCCTCGATTTTCAATGTGTGCGGGAAGGTTTCGTCATTTCATGCCCCAGCG
>Ga0209155_1000875_pt1 | contig 14311 bp, 8 predicted proteins | sample GraSoiAngelo_122_FD_185879 | JGI IMG/M metagenome (GOLD analysis project Ga0209155, IMG submission 185879) | Grasslands soil microbial communities from the Angelo Coastal Reserve, California, USA - 14_0927_02_20cm (SPAdes) (version 2) | ecosystem: Environmental > Terrestrial > Soil > Grasslands ... | reverse complement strand
GGCGAAATCGGGATTGATAGTCGTATCGAGTACCAGGCTGTCGTGAAAAACGAACTTAGAGTCGAGACCGGCCTTACCCCGCGCGTCTATCTGATTAAAGCGCGGCTGGGAGGGGTCGCGCGCATCGACGGCGCGGAAGTTGCGGAACGAAGCGTAGGGAATGAACTGCATGTTGTGGCTGGGAGAGATGTCCTGCAGACCGCTAATAGTGCCTTCCTGGTTAAGGACACCGGAGATGCGGCTCGACACATATGGCCAGTAGTCGACCTCGTCGTTGTGGGCGATGTAGCGCATGAAAGTCGCACCCCAGAGTTCACCGTTGCTGGGATGGAAACGAAGACTGCGGAAGGGAATCGCCATCCAGATGATGAACCCCTTGGGCGTTAGTCGGGCGCGCGAATCCCAAACCGTGTCGAATGAATAATCGGCGCCACTACCCTCAGTCCAAAGCGCATCCGCCTGCGTGCCCATTGGGTTCACGTCGAATAAGAACCCATGGCGCTGGTCATGGAAGGTGTCGATAATGAGTTCGACGTAGTCGTCGTCGGGTGGAGTAACGGCTTCGCGCCTGGAAAGGTGAGCACGGACAGCGTGCGGTTTGGAGTCCCAACACACCCAGACAACGTAAAGCCGTGTCGCATCGTAACCGATGTAGACGTCCGTGGGCTGCGTGGCAGGTTTTCCATCAGACGGTTGCTGCTGGGTGAAGCCGCTGATCTTGCGAAGCTCGGTTGCCGCACCGTGCGGCTTCATGTCCTCAAAGTCTTCCAGTCGAGGAGGTGTGCTGATGCGGGGTATTTGTGCGTCGCTGGCTGCTCGTGCGAGGAGTGGCGTCAAAGCGGTTAAGACGACGATCTTGAGGCTGGTACGAAGCAAGCGGCCTGATGAAGTAAGGTACGCGCGGGAACTGTGGAAAGTTCGCTCCTGGATGCAAGGCACCATTCGGGTTAGACGAGCCACCACTGAAATGTGAGCCAAATTCGATGATGATGCGCTGTTGGCGAGCGACGGGCCGACAATCTGCTCCGTGCCCGGCGACTGGTCGGTATTGTCCGTCAGAGCGAGTTCAAACTACTACATCTGAAGTTGGAGGACGACCACTAATCTAAATGCCAAAAAAAGGAAGACTCACATCAACGACTGCCGCTGCTGACTGCTGTACCCACCCAGTAGTAATCCAATCCTTGCGCAGCGAAGCTTCCTAAGTACGTCACGCGACGCCCAGCCGCTCGCTTCTCGACGCCTCTTCGCAATCCCTCTGGTGCCACAACGAGGTGTTCGCCCGAGGGCACCTGCCCCAACTCATAGCGCGCTATGGTCTGGTTGCGATAAAACTGCAAACCATATTCCGTCTCGCGTGACGTGAGCAGCACAGCCAAAGGCAGCCGCCGGTTGTCAGCTTTGGTTATCTGCTCGGCCAGCGGACGCGCCGAAAGAGTCGCATCCAGCGACGGCGCGCCGAGCCGCAGAATTGCGGCAACGGCCAACACCACCGGAACCAGCGTAACCAATTGCAGCATGCGTAAGCCAGCTGGCGCGCGAAGCGTCAATGCAATCCCAATCGCCAGAACCGCAGCAAACGCAAACGAAACTGCGGCCCAGCGGTTCCATGGAATGCGGTGCTGAAACAGAATGAACGGCAGCATCATCGCCAGAGCAAGCGGCAGCGACGCAACAATGGAATGTAGACTTGTGAGGAGAATGTCGGAGCGCGCATTTTCTGCAATACGCGTTCGCGCGTACTCCGCTACCAACAACGCCCCCGCCGGAAGCGCGGGCAAGATGTACCCTGGCAATTTCGATTGAGACATCGAAAAGAAAATCACAGGGATGAGGATCCAGATCACAAGGAATATGTTCAGCGACTCGGTGCTAGATATGGCACGACGTTGCCACCACGCGCGTGCCGCTTCCATCGCCGCGGCAACCACAAACATCGTCCACGGAATTAAGGCAAGCAGCAGAACGGGCACGAAATACCAGAGCGGCTCGGTATGGTGATACAGATTTGTCCTGAACCGCGCCAGATTGTGCTCCAGGATGAACACGCGGAAGAATTCTGGATTCCTCATTTGCACCGCGACGTACCAGGGCACAGCCACCGCACAGAACAATGTGATGCCCGGAAGCCAAAGTGTCCGTGCGAGAAGGGCAGTACTCCGAATTGACAGCACAAACACCACGATGATGATCGCCGCCAGAACCGGCGCGATCGGGCCTTTGGCGAGCATCCCTAATCCTAAGAAAGCATAGAACAGCGTGAGGAAACGCTTGCTCCCGCTCTCATACCAGGCGAACCAGGCGAGCAGCGCGATCGTAAACGCCGCGCTGAGCGGCATATCCATAGAGGCTGCGCGCGCAAATCCAATCACTCCCGCCAGCGACGCCGTCATCAATGCGCCGTCCAGCTCGAACCCAGGACGTAACCGGCGCAAAAAGTAGTAAACCGCAAAAATCATCAACGTGGCATCAATCGCCGATGGCAGGCGCGCCGCCGAATCGCTCACTCCAAAAATGTGGTATGCGAGCATAGCCTGCCAGTAATAGAGAGCAGGCTTCTCCAGCCACGGCCTGCCATCAAGCGTGGGTGTGATCCAATCGTGGCGGACGAGCATCTCCCGGGCAATCTGCGCATAGCGTGGCTCGTCGGCGCCCACCAATCCAAAATGCGCGAGCCCGAAGAAAAATAAAAACCCACAGAATCCGGCAAGCAGCAGCCAATCGGTAAGCAGGCGTGAGCGCTCAGTCATTCGTTATTGCCGGTTTGCAATTGTCGATGGAAGGGGTAAACACGAGACGCACAATTTTCATTCCGGCCTCGGCCGCAGCGCATATACGCTAATCACTGTCCGCTTTCAGCACCACGAACCCGATCTGGAAAGGATAGCAAGCAATGTAGCCGAGGATGGCGGACCCAATCGCGTTCAAAATGTTGGAACCCGCGCTGCGGGCGTCAATCCATCTCAATTGATGACCGGTATAGGCTATGAGAATCAGCAGCGCGCCCACAAACGACGCGAACTGCCGCGCTAGTGCGATGTCCATAGAAAACTATTGTACGGAAGGTGTGATGCGAAGCTCGGCTAAAACTCTGGCGGTTGCCGTCGGGAGTGGTCCATCGAGAGAGCACCCGCTGGCGCACTGATGCCCGCCGCCGCCAAAGTGTTCAGCCACCGCCGCGACATTCCATTGTCCTTTGCTGCGCAGGCTTAGGCGTAAGCGCCCATCCGGAAGCTCACGGAAAAAAGCGGCTACTTCCACATCCTGAATGGCAAGAGCGTAGTTCACCAGGCCTTCGCAATCCTCTTCCCTCGCGCCGCAGAGTTCCATTTGCTCCTGCGTCACCGAGATTAAGGCGAGCGGTCCCTCGCGGTGCAGATTGGAGAGGGCTGCGCCCAAGAGGCGCATTTTCGCTGTCGAATGCCCGAAATATATATTGCGCGCGCAACGCACTGGATCAGCGCCCGCAAGCACCAATTCTCTGGCCAGTCCGAACGTGTGCTCGTTAGTGCCCTGAAACATGAACGAACCCGTGTCGGTCAGCACGGCGGTGTACAGGCAGGTCGCAATCTCGGGTGAAATTCTCACTCCCGCTTCCCTCGCCAGCCGGTACACCATCTCTGCCGTCGCAACCGCTTGCGGGTCGATCCAATTGACGTGAGCGAAAGGCCGTCCGCTAAGGTGATGATCGATGTTAATCAGAAAGCGCTCTTCCAGCCCTTCAAGGCGTGTGCGCTGAATGCTGTCGCATTCCAAGATGATGGCGGCTTCGTACTCCCCGTTTACCCGATCGCTTTGAACAACTCTGTCCGCGAACGGCAACGGCCGATACACACGTGGCACGCCGTCGCGCAGCACAACATCCGCCTCTTTGCCCATCGAGTGCAGAATCTGGCAGCAGGCCAGAGCCGAACCAACCGCATCGCCATCCGGACGCGCATGCGACGTCAGAAGAAAGCGCTCGCGCTGCTCGATGTGTTTGAGAACTTCTCGCAACATACAACCAGCAACTTTCAGCTACTTTACCTTTCTGGCACGCTTCAGCAGTTCGTCAATTCTCGCCCCGTACTGCTCCGAGCGATCCAAGTGAAAAAATAATTCCGGCGGATGCCGCAATTGCAGCCGCTCTCCCACTTCACGCCGGATGAATCCAACCGCAGCCATCAGTCCCTGCATGGTGCGCAGCGTCTCGTCTTCATCACCCTCCACAGCGACGAAAACCTGCGCCGAGCGGGCATCTTCTGCCAGTGCAACCTGGCTCACGCTTACCAACCCGATCCGCGGATCGCCGAGCTCACCCTCGACAATGGTCTCAATCTCCTCGCGCAGGGCCTCTCCCAAACGCTCGCGATGATATTTCTGCCCGCGCCGCTCCACGACCGTTCCCCTGACTAAAACGGATGAGAATATCAGAAAAATGAGACGTCTGGGTTCACCAAAGTAGGTTCATTACATGGTGGGTTGTAGCCGAGCTTCGCTCGGCTGGGCAGGTGAGGACACCTGCCCCGACATGTCACAGAAATTCCACGAATGAGTCTGCCACCTCGGCTCCGCCGTTATTCGCAATTCGCAAAGCATGCCGCTCGACGTTCTTCATCAATCCATCGAGATAATCCCGTGAATCGGAGACGCTAACCACGCCGAGAGTTGCGCGATTCCACAGCCCGTTTGAATCCAGCTCAGCGACAGCAACATTAAAATGCGCGCGCAGCCGGTCTTTCAGACTGCGCACCACCTGCCGCTTATCTTTGAGAGACTGCGCATGTTCAATACGCAGTTCGAGGGTGAGAAAAGCAATCATTTTTAGCTGTCAGCTCTCAGCCGTCAGCTTTCAGCTATCCACACGCCGCAAGGAATAGCTTCCCCACAATCGAGGAGAAATCCGGATCGCTCCTGGCTGATAACTGACAGCTGATAGCGACAGCTCTAAGCAATTACTTCCGCTGCGATGCGCTCAGTCACAAAAGCCTCGATGACGTCGCCGACTTTCACGTCGCCATAATTGGCGATGGAAATGCCACACTCCATGCCGTTGCGCACTTCGCTGGTGTCGTCTTTGAAGCGCCGCAATGAGCCAACTTTGCCCTTGAAGACAACAACGTTATCTCGCAGCAGCCGAACCTCGGAATCGCGTTTGATCAGGCCATCGCTTACGCGGCAGCCGGCCACTGTCCCGACTTTCGGGATACGGAAAGTCTCCAGCACCTCGGCACGGCCCTGATACGTTTCTTTGATCGTCGGTTCGAGCAGGCCAGTCATGGCGCGCTTGATCTCATCCTGCAATTCGTAAATGATCGAGTGCAACCGGATATCAACTTTCTCCTGCTCCGCCAGTTCCTGCGCCTTACGCTCCGGACGCACACTAAACCCGATAATGATCGCGTTCGAGGCCGAAGCCAGCAAGACATCGCTTTCCGTGATCGCGCCCACGCCCGTGCGCAGCACCTTCAGCCGGACTTTGTCATTAGAAAGCTTCGCTAGCAGATCGCTCAGCACCTCAACCGAACCCTGCACATCGCCCTTCAAAATAATGTTGAGTTCTTTTGTGCCGGCGGTCTTCAATTGCTCGGCCAGGCCTTCGAGCGATACGCGGGAACTCTTGGCCAGGGTTGCTTCACGCGCTTTCTGCTCACGATAATCCGAAATGCCCCGCGCTTTATCCCGATCGGCAACGACTACAAACTGATCGCCTGCCTGCGGCAGCCCTTCCATACCGAGGATTTCCACTGGAGTCGAAGGCGGCGCTTCTTCGAGTTGCGCTCCGCGATCATCAAACATGGCGCGAACTTTTCCATACACATTGCCGACTACGAAGTTGTCGCTAGTGCGCAACGTCCCGTTCTGCACCAGTACGGTAGCAACCGGCCCGCGTCCCCGGTCCAACTTGGCTTCGAGCACCACGCCGGTTGCCGGACGATCGGGATTGGCCTTGAGCTCTTGCAGATCCGCAACCAGGCAGATCATTTCCATCAGCAGATTAAGATTTGTTTTCTGCTTCGCGGATACATCGACGAATACGGTCGTCCCGCCCCAGTCTTCCGGCATCAGCCCGCGATCGGCGAGCTGCTTCTTAACCCGGTCCGGCAGAGCATCTGGTTTGTCGATTTTGTTTACCGCGACGATAATTGGAACCTCAGCGGCGTGCGCATGGTCGATGGCCTCCAGCGTCTGGGGCATCACTCCGTCATCCGCGGCGACCACCAGCACGACGATATCAGTGGCCTTCGCGCCTCGGGAACGCATGCGGGTGAATGCCTCGTGGCCGGGCGTGTCCAGGAACACGATCTGGCGCCCGTAAGCAGGCGATTGATTATCCAGTATCGTCACTTTATATGCGCCGATATGCTGCGTAATTCCGCCCGCTTCGCCTCCTGCAACATTGGTAGAGCGGATCGCATCCAGCAGCGTGGTTTTGCCATGATCGACGTGGCCCATGATAGTAACCACAGGCGGACGAGGCACGCCTTCCGCCGCCGCGCCTTCTTCGCCGGTCGCGGAATCGACAACATCTTTCTGTGCCTGCTCTTCGAAGCTGATCACGTTGGTGTCTGCTCCGAAGAATCGCGCCATCTCGCTGGCAAGCTCAGCGTCGAGCGTTTGATTGATGGTGGCAAATACGCCGCGCATGAGCAGCCGCGCAATTAAATCCTTCGCGCGGATCCCCAGCTTCTCGGCCAGATCCTTGACGCTGATGCCCTCGGTGATGGTGATGCTTCGAGTAATCGGCAACGGTTCGTTCGAAACTGTAAGCCGCGGCGGCGGTACGAAGCCCTTCATCGGGCCTTCTTTTACCCCGCGCGGAATGTAGCGCTGTCCCGGCCGGCGCGAAGGCGCTCCTGGGCGGCTGCCTGGACGCGCGGGACCGGGCGGCGGTAGGCCTGGTCCGACTCCAAGTGGACGCGCACCCGCAGGTGATTGCCGCGTGGGATGCATCGGCCGCCGCTCTCCGGGCCGTAATGACGGTCGCTGAGATGGAGCGCCTGGCCGAGGGCGTTGGAAGATCGGTTGCCCGGGCACTGGACGTCCTGGCGCAGGTCTTGCGGCAGCGCCGGATGAAGCTGCTGGACGAATCGGAGCCTTGTAAACCGGACGTGGTCCTGTCTGCGGAACAATCATTCGGGGAGGAGGCGCTTGTGGCCGAGTAGGGGCGGTCGGCCTGCTTGCAGCCGGAGCTTGCGGCTGTGGCGGTCCTGCCGCTATCGGCGCGGCCGGAGGTGCAGGCGGCGCGGCCGTTCGCGGCGGAGCACTGGTTGAAGCAGACGGAACCTGCGGTGCGCTCGGCGGCGCAGGCACTGTAAATGTCGGCCTTGGGCCCGTCGCGGGTACTACCAATTTCGACGGAGCTGCCGCTGAGGCCGGTGGTGCTGGAGCTTTTGCTGCTGGTGAGACCGGAGCTGCAGGTTTTATCTCAACCGGAGCCGGCGGAGGAGCGGGGCGTCCAGGAGCAGTTGGCGCAGGTTGCTGTTTGCTGATGATTGCCTTCAGCACGTCGCCCGGCTTGGAGATATGAGAAAGATCGATCTTGGTCTTAATCTCGTCGCCATCGCGGCTCGGACGCGCAGGCTTGTTGGTTACCGAAGCTTCACTCCCGCCCCGTAAATGCGCGCGCAGCTTTTCCGCTTCGTGCTCTTCGAGAGAACTGGAATGCGTCTTCTTCTCTGTAACTCCGATCTCTGGAAGCACATCGAGAATTGTTTTGCTCTTGACTTCCAGTTCTCTAGCCAGATCGTTGATTCGAATCTTGCTCATCCGCCCTCTATTTCCTCCGGACTGTCCCGCTAAGTCTTCATAGCAACCTCACGGCGTCAGTTTCAGTTGCGCGCTCCAGCGCGAGTTTACTTCTGTTGCTCTTCCTCGGAGGGAGTTTGCTCCTCTCCGGATTTTTCTGTCTCCGCAGCAATATCTGCCGGCTCTTCTTCTGATGGCAATTCCACAGCTTCAGCGGAGTCCGCTGCCGCTTCGTCTGCCGGAACTGGCTGAGCTTCTGCGGAAGCCTCGGACGAAGCTCCTTCTGCAGGAACCGCAACGGCACCTTCTTCTAAAGGAGTCTCAGCGGCACCCGCTTCCGCGCCTGCGGCCGCTTCCCCTGCTTCCAATGCTGAAAAGTAATTATTTACCGCCAGGCTGATTTTTTCCACTGTCTTAGGGCCAATTCCCTCGATGGCCTCAAGCTGCTCCGGTGTCATATCCGCCAGCGCTTCCACAGTGGTCACGCCAGCAGCACTCAGTTTTTCAACCAACCCCTCGCCCAGTCCCGGCACATTCTCCAGCGGAGTTGCCGTCGCGCCCACCAGCGCGGACATCTGTTCCTCCACTTCCTGGCGCTTCTCTTCTTCGCTCTTGATGTCGATCTTCCAGCCGAGCAGCTTCGCCGCCAGACGTACATTCTGTCCCTTCTTGCCGATTGCAAGCGAGAGCTGGCTGTCATCCACTACTACTTCTAAATGCTTTTCAGCCGACTCAAGAACCGTGACACGGCTCACTTTGGCCGGCTGTAACGCCTTTTCGGCGAACGTCACTGGATCCTCGTGATACTCAATGATGTCGATCTTTTCGCCGCGCAGTTCGCGGATGATCGATTGCACGCGCATACCCTTCATCCCGACGCAAGCGCCGACCGCGTCCACGTCTTTGTCCTTGGACATGACCGCGATCTTCGTTCGTTCGCCTGCCTCGCGCGCAATCGCCCGAATCACTACAGTTCCGTCATAAATCTCAGGAACCTCGGTCTGGAACAGATGCTGAACCAGCTCCGGCGCTGCGCGCGAAACCACGACAGCCGGTCCCTTCGAGGCTTTCTCCACCCGTGCGATAACTACGCGCACGCGCTCACCCATCGCAAACGACTCCAGCCGCGACTGCTCTTTGCGCGGCATGCGCGCTTCGGCCTTGCCGATGTCAAGAATTACATCTGGACCTTCAATGCGCTTCACCGTGGCGTTCACAATCTCGCCGACACGCCCGATGTACTCGTTGTAAACCGTATCGCGCTCGGCTTCGCGCACTTTCTGAAAGATCACCTGCTTCGCGAGCTGTGCAGCGATGCGCCCCAAAATTCCTTCAGTCACTTTGGGAATTTTCAGCTCGCCGCCGATCTCCGCGCCCGGGTCAACCTTGCGGGCATCATCCACTGTGACTTGCAGTTGCGGGTCCTCCACCTGCTCGGGCGACTCGACAATCGACTTCACCGCAAATGCGTTGATCTTGCCTGTTTCCTTGTCCAACTCAGCGCGCAAGTTCTCTTGTGTCTTATAGTATTTGCGTGTCGCGACAACAATGGCGTCTTCCACCGCGCTCACTACGATCTGCGGATCAATGCCCTTCTCTTTACTCAGGGCGTCAATAGTGTTGTAAAGCTCGCTTGCCATAGATAATTCCGACCTCAGACTTCAGATGTCAGGCTTCAGATCTCGATACTGTCTTGCTTAGGTCTGAGGTCCGACGCCTGAGGTCTGTTTTTAAATTTCCGGTACCAGATTGGCCTTCTCTACATTCGCCAGGTCAATCTCCAGCCGCTGCTCACCATCACTGCGAAACTTCTTGCGTGCCGTGCTCATGTCGAGGGTTAAACGGCCTTGCTGAAAGCTCTCCAGCTTCCCTTCAAAAAAACGATTTCCATTTACCGGATTGCGCGTCGTCAACTTTACCCGGCTCCCGGTAAAGCGCTCGTAATCCGCCGGGCGAACCAGCTTTCGATCCAGCCCCGGAGAGGAAACCTCCAGCGTGTAAGAACCGCCAGGGACCGCGTCCTCAACATCCAAAATCGTCCCCACTTCCCGGCTTAGGTTCGCGCAGTCCTCGTGTGTAACTCCTGCCGGCTTATCAATTACAATTCGCAGCATGCGCGCCTTGCCTCCACCGCGCAGCTCCACTTCCACCACCTCCAACCCGCTGGAGGCAGCGACGCGCTCCGCAATCTCGCGCACCCGCTCGGCCTCAAATGCCATGTAACCAGTAACTTACAATATGCCTTGGGTTATGAAACCGGCTGAAACTAAAAAGTGGGCTTGCGCCCACTGGTGTGTTTCGCCAATCCTGGTACTACACAACAGTTTCCAGATACAAATATACGCCGCTCGGAATGAAAAAACAAACGACCAGCGGCACCCGATGACGTCAAGCTGCTTGTGTAAATAGGTTGAGGGTGCGGGTTTTCCATTCCAGATTGAATCTCTGGAAGATGGAGTAGATGATTGCGATACGGGCGGCGAAGACCGCGCTAGCGGAAGCGGAACGGCGTTGGGTAAAGGCCCAGAACAACCAGCCACTACGAACATCACGAAAGACAGCTGCGGTGGCTAGGCAGACGCTGGACCTTCATGGTCAGCCCGGTCGCCTAACTGCCGACGACTGTGATGCGAGAGCGGCCAAGGGCGGCATAGGCGGCATCTCCGGAAGTGTTTGATTTTGAGCGCCGTAAAGTACAAAGCACAGCAAGTCATAAGGTCGGCTCACCGGCGAAGGAAACGGCACGATACGGCTTGGATCTCCGCTCGACTCGACAACATGATGCTCGGTCGTCTTCATTTCTGCCTTGGTCGACCATGCACACGCTCTGCCAGCCTTGACCGGCTCAGACTCGGCTGATAATTTTGATCCCCTACGTGAATACCTGGGGGGCGAACTCTCTGAGTCTACGGGAGAAATCTGTCTGGCCAAGCCTGACCCGGCGCAACTTTCTCATTCGCTGCTGCCAGGGAGCCTCCGCGGGGCTGTTTCCCGCGGGCCTGCGCGGTCTCGGCTTCACTTCCACGAATGCTTTCGATTTCCAAGCACCATCCGTCCCTGAGTTCCATCTGCATCCTCACTATCGAGCCAAGCTGCCGCTCGAAGCCACTTTGCTCAAGACGGAAGCGGGCCTTGATGTTTTCATCACGGAAAAACATGCCGAGGAGATTGCAGCGATTCTCGCGCAGTGGAGCGCAGGCTTGCTGCGGTCTCCTCAGGACATCCAGGCGGTCGAGCGAGTGCTCACGCCGGATTTCGTCGGATCGTCGCTTCAGCCTGCTGAATCGCGACTGGTGCGTTCTGGTCCGGTGTTGGAAATCCATCAAAATAAATTTGCGCGCCAGCCTGCTCTCGGACGGGATGCATTCCTACAGGGCTTGCGGTCTGCGTTAAGTGGGTTTTCTGAGATTGTGACCGCGGAATTCCAGGTGACGAGTATCGATGCGTTCTCCGGCGGCCTGCGCGCTCGCGTTCGCTATGAGTTAGTAGGCTCTGGTAAGGACTTCTACCGCGAGCAACGCGTCGGGCGATGGGAACTCACGTGGCAGCGGTCATCATCTGGTGAATTTCGGCTCAGAAACTGGGAAGCCTTAGATGAGACCCAGAGCCGATCAGCCAGACCGATTTTCGTTGACGTCACTGCGCAGGCATTCGGCAGTAATTCCTCCTACTCTTCCCAATTGCTTCGCGGTACTGACTACTGGCGAACGTTTTTGGATGGCGCTTGCGGCATTGATATCTACGGTCACAATGGTGTTTCGGTAGGCGACATCGACAATGACGGTTTCGATGATGTTTATCTGTGCCAGCCGGCCGGTCTGCCTAATCGTCTTTATTGCAATCGAGGAGACGGAACGTTCGAAGACATCACGGAGGCATCCGAAGTCGGGATCATCGAAAACACGGCCTGCGCGCTTTTCGCCGACATCGACAATGACGGTCGCCAGGACTTGATCGTCGTGCGTACGAACGGGCCTCTTTTATTTCTGAATGAAGGCGGCGGCAAATTCCGCCAGAAGCCTGAAGCATTTAAGTTTGCCAGCGCTCCTCAGGGGACGTTTACCGGTGCGGCTGTTGCCGATTACGACCGCGACGGCTGGCTGGATGTCTACTTTTGCCTGTATGTGTATTACCAGGGCACGGACCAGTACAAATATCCCTCTCCTTATTACGATGCCGAGAATGGTCCGCCCAACTTCATGATGCAAAACAATCGCGATGGAACATTCAGCGATGTCACGGCGCGAACGGGTCTCTACAAAAACAACAACCGCTACAGTTTTTGCTGCGGCTGGAACGATTACAACCGTGACGGCTGGCCCGACCTTTATGTCGTGAACGACTTCGGCCGCAAGAATTTATACCGCAACAATGGCGACGGAACCTTTACGGATATCGCTGGGCAGGCGGGCGTGGAAGACGTTGGCGCGGGAATGGGCGTTTGCTGGTTCGATTACGACAATGATGGCGCTGACGATATCTACGTAGCCGATATGTGGACGGCTGCCGGCGAACGCATTTCAACCCAGCAAATTTTCCAGAAGGCCGCACCGGAAAAAGTGCGCGCAATGTATCGCAAGCACGCGATTGGGAACTCTCTTTTCCGGAATAACGGCGACGGTTCTTTCCACGATGCAAGTTTCCCCGCTGGCGTTGGGATGGGCCGCTGGTCGTGGTCGTGCGATGCCTGGGATTTTGATCACGATGGTTTTTCCGATCTTTACATCACCAATGGGATGGTCTCTGGTGCTGCGCGCGAAGACCTCAATAGTTTTTTCTGGCGCCAGGTGGTTGCCAATTCGCCCAACGAAGCCAAGCCTTCGCACGACTACGAACAGGGATGGAACGCTATTAACGAACTGATCCGCGCCGACGGCACTTGGAGTGGGTTTGAGCGCAATGTGTTTTACGCAAATAACCGTGACGGCACATTTTCTGACGTATCCGGCGCCGTGGGCCTGGACTTTATGGAGGATGGTAGGGCATTTGCGCTCGCCGATTTCGATCACGATGGCCGGCTGGAGGTATTGCTAAAAAATCGCAACGGCCCGCAGTTGCGGCTGTTGAGCAACATAATGAAAGATCTGCCGCCCTCAATTTCTTTTCGTTTGCGTGGCGTGAAGAGCAATCGTGACGCGATCGGCGCCGTGGTTACCTTGCAAACCGAATCTGGCCGCCAGACTCGCACGCTTCAGGCTGGTTCAGGATTTCTTTCCCAGCACAGCAAAGAAGTGTTCTTTGGATTGGGAGACGCTAAAGGGCCTATGCGAGCCTCAATCCGCTGGCCGAGCGGGCTGGTTCAGAAGCTCCATGATCTCCCGCTCAATCATCGGATTTGGGTGGAAGAGGGAACCGAGCCATCTCGAGTTGAGCCCTTCAAAATGGGGCGCGCTGAATTTTCAGCTTCGAAGCCGCAAGAAACCCAGCCGCTTCCCACCGCAGTTGAAACCTGGCTGCTGGCGCCTCTTCCAGCGCCGGATTGTTCTCTTCCAGACTTGTCTGGACGAACTCGCCCCCTGAGCTCACTTCGCGGCAAACCAGTGCTTCTAAATTTCTGGAGCACGCAATCGGCGAATTACCAGGAAGAATTGCAAGTTTTCAACCAGGTTTATAGGCGATGGGCCGCTCAAGGGCTTCAACTCCTCACCGTAAGCGTTGACGATTCTACCGACCCTGGAAACTTGCAATCCCTGGCGCGCGACCCGAATCTTTCATTCCCTATTCTTCTCGGATCGGACGACGTGGCCGGCATCTACAACATTCTTTATCGATATTTGTTTGACCGGCATCGCGACCTGGGCCTTCCAACATCATTCTTGATTAACAACCAGGGGGAAATCGTCAAGGTTTATCAGGGGCCGGTTAACCCGGAGCACGTCGAAACGGATTTCCGCAACATTCCCCAAACCGCGGCCGAGCGAATAGCAAAAGCTCTGCCGTTTCCGGGTGTCATCGAGAGTTCAGAGTTTCGCCGCAATCATCTTTCTTATGGTTCCGTCTTTTTTCAGCGGGAATATTTTGATCAGGCCGAAGCGTCGTTCCGGTCTGCGCTGCGCGACGATCCGGCGAGCGCCGAGGCACTCTATGGTTTAGGGAGCGTCTACCTGAAGCAAGAGAAGACTGCTGACGCCCGCCAGGCCTTTGAGCAGGCGATCAAACTTCAGGCGAGTTATCCCGATACTTTGCCGAATGCGTGGAATAATCTCGGACTCTTGTTAACGCGGGAAGGGCGGACGACGGAAGCGATTCCGTACTTTCAGCAAGCGCTCAAGCTCAGCCCCGATCATTTGGTTGCGTTGGAAAATTTGGGCAATGCTTATCGCGCGCAGAAGCAGTGGGATGAAGCGCGCAAAGTGCTGGAGCATGCGGTTGCAATAGGGCCTGAAGATCCTGACGCGAGCTACAGCCTGGGCATGGTGTTTGCCCAACTTAATGACACTCAGCAAGCCTACGAATATCTGCAGCGAGCGTTGAAGCTTCGCCCCGATTATCCTGAGGCCCTAAACAATATGGGCGTGCTCTATCTGCGCACGCAGCGTCGAGATGAGGCGGTGGCAAGTTTTCAAGAGTGCATTCGGGTTGC
>Ga0209155_1000872_pt1 | contig 14322 bp, 11 predicted proteins | sample GraSoiAngelo_122_FD_185879 | JGI IMG/M metagenome (GOLD analysis project Ga0209155, IMG submission 185879) | Grasslands soil microbial communities from the Angelo Coastal Reserve, California, USA - 14_0927_02_20cm (SPAdes) (version 2) | ecosystem: Environmental > Terrestrial > Soil > Grasslands ... | reverse complement strand
TCGGTCGGCGTGAAGTGGACCGACCTGGGCGGCACGGGCACGGTGAAGGGCGGCGACATCATCACGATCGCCTTCCCGTCGGCACCGGCAACGAGCACGGCCTTGACGTTCTACCTGCTGTACTCGGACGGATCTCAGGTCCAATCCCAATCGTGGCAGGCCTGAACCAGAACCAGAGGGCCTCAGGCCCTCTCTCTTCCAATTTCGCTTCCCTCTTTTCCAGCGGACGAACGACCTATTCGGATCGATCTTTCTTCGCCTCTCCCGACCCTAGAATGTGTCATTCGGGCGGCCTCTATCCCCGAATTCGTCCATTCGCTCGCACGCTTTTCACCAGCGTACAATAACCCGTTAATAGGATGGCTCCTTCGAATGGCCGGGAGGAGGTAGGCGCCTCCATACGAATGACGCGCCGGCGTTGCCGACCCTCTCCCTCCAACAGTGACGCCGGCGCTTTTCCGCTCGTGGGAAGTCCGCCGATGAATCCATCGCCCTCGAGGGCGATGGTCCTCGGGTGAGCCGAGGGACGCGTTCGAAGGCTGGAATCCGGAGATCCGTGGCCGAAATCTGACGTGGGCAGGGATCGATGCGGCGATCCTCCTCATCGTCGCCGTCCTCCATCAGTGGTTGGCGCCGTCGCGCTCCCGGGCCCGCCCGCGGACTTCACCACGTCCACTTGAATTCTTCAATCGGGAGCGCCAAGGAGGTCGTCGCCTCCGTCACGCGGCTGAACTGGACCATGAAGTCCGCGGCGGTCGAGGCGTCGGGGGCCTCGAAAATCACGATCGCGTCCGGCTTCCCGAGGAGGCCGAGGAACTCGTGCACCATGACGTTGTTCGGAAGCTTCGGGTGCTTGAACAGGCGGGTGGCTTCCTCAAACTGGCCGGGGAGGATCCGGAGCTGCGTCACGAAGAGCATGGCCGCACGGGGATTGCATCATGAGTCGGCGATATATAATCGCGCGGCCGAGGTTATCGTCCGCTCGGCGTCTGGGAGTCAAACGAATGTTCCCGGACGTGGATCAGGTGGGACTGGGCCACGGTCGTCCCGAGGACGTTGTCGGACCATCGCTGCCGCGGATCCCCGTCGACGACGAGCCCCGCGAGCGTATCGAGGAGCGGGAAGGCGAACCAGAAGAGCTTCGGGATGTTCCGGACGGCCGCCTTCGCGAAGGTCATCGGACCTCGGAGGGAGCGGACCTCGAGGCCCATGATGAACTTCCCGATCGTCGTGCGGACGATGGCCTCGAGGAAGGTCGAGTAGAGGAACAGGAGGATGCCCCCGAGGATGCCGTACACCCAGGGAGCCCGGATGTCCTGGACATACAGGAAGGACCAGAGGGGCGCGAACACCGCAGCGAGGTCGATGACGTACGCGAGGACCCGCTTGATCCAGTGGATCTGAAACGTGCGATTGTGACCGATGAGGTCGAAGCCGCTCACCATGAGCGCATCCCGCCATTCCCATTGGCGTCTCGCTATTAAAACATCCGTCCGCGACGCGTGGACGGTTTGACAAAGCGGGGGCCACTCAGATCGCCCATCATTCATCACAGATCAGCGTCGGTTCGATCATCATGGTGGCGATGCAGAAACGCCTCGGACGGGAATAGGTTTTGCGTCCCGCTTCGTTCGCTTGAAGGAGGACGACACCTATATGCCGTGCCCACGATTCCATTGGTCCTCTGGCGCCATGGCGTCCGAGGAGAGCTCGTGACGACCGTGCGGGACATCCGCCTTCTCGCCTACCACGCGGGACAGTGCGACCCGAAGAAGTGCACGTCCCTCCGGCTGCGGCGGTTCGGCCTCTTGACCCTCGTCCCGCGTCCGACGGCGATCCCAACGGGCGCCCTCTTGCTGACTCCGAAGGTCGATCGGGCCCTCTCTCCCGCGGACGCGGTCCGAGCGGAGCGGCGCGGGCTCGCGATCGTCGACGTCTCGTGGAAGCGAGACACGTTCCCGGCGGTCCCGCAAGCCTCCGGCCGGGCGCTTCCGTACCTCCTCGCCGCGAATCCGGTCAACTATGGGAAGCCCTTCGTCCTCTCTTCCGCGGAGGCGATCGCCGCGGCCCTGTTCATCTTCGGACGAGAGGCGGAGGCCCGCCGGGTCCTCGCGAAGTTCGCTTGGGGAGGGCAATTTTTCAAGCTCAATGCGGAGCCGCTCGTGGCCTACGCGGCGGCGAGCGACAGCGCGGGCGTCGTCGCCGCGCAGGCGGATTTCATTTGAAGTCCGGCGGCAACAGGTCGGGGATGCCGTCCTTGATCTCGTATCGATGATTGCATTTCTTGCAAAACAACGAGCCCTCGATGATCTCGTCCTTCTCGACGTCCACCCGGAGCTCGAGGTCGCCTTTGCACACCGGGCAGCACAGGATCTCCATGAGGTCCCGCTTCATCGCCCGCGGAACGCAACGGCGTGACTTAAGACCATCGCGCGGCGCGTCCGACGGGCGTTCCAAGTTCGCTCCCACCCATCGAATCCCATGGGAAACGCGACCTTCCGTCGGACGTCCGACAATGCCTAAATAGGCGGTCCATCATGGGCGCAACCTCCCGGAGGTTTGTAGGCTCTTGGATGAAGGCAGAGGCTGGTTCCGCGCGCATTGGCGGACCGCCGCGATCTTGGTCCTCATCTTCGGGCTCTCCCTGTTCCTTCGCCTCTACTTCGTCTACGGCCTCGCGTTCCCTCCGCCCGCGGTCAACTGCGATAGCATCTACGTCCCAAAAGTCTCCGGTGGCTCGGACTCGTATTATTGGGACCGCGCGCTCTGCTATAGCTTCCAATCGGGCCGGGACCTCGGCGCGGACCCGATGCTCGCCTATCCGCTCGGCAACCAGAATCCGCGGCCGCCGCTCTTCCCGTGGTTCTCGCTGCTCGCCGGCCAGCTGATCGGTCCGCTCTTCGCGACGCCGTGGCAGGCCGTCTCCTTCGTCTTCTTGCTCAGCGCAGGCCTCTTTGGGGCCCTCACGGTCTTCCCGACCTACGCCCTCGGGAAGGAGGCCTTCGGCCGAAGGGCCGGGATCATTGGAGCCCTCCTCCTCGCGATCAGCGTCGGCCATCTCCAGAGGAGCCAATCGACCGACGCGGACCATGACGCGTTCACCCTCTTCTTCGTCGTCTCGACCTTCTACTTCTTCCTGCGCTCGTTGCGGACCTTGAACCGCCGACGCTGGGTGGAGAACTGGTTCCGCCGGGATTCGATCCTCGCGGGCCTCCGGGGGTTCTTCAAGGAGAACCGGACGAGCATACTGTACGCGTTCTTCGCCGGCCTGTCCGTCACGGTGATCGCCCTCGCTTGGCAGGGGTGGGCCTACGTGTCCGTGATCCTGCTCGTCTGGTTCGCGGTCGAGTTGTTCCTCGGACGGTTCCGCAACGAGGACACGATGGGCACCTGGGTCCTGTTCACGATCGCGCTCACCACGCCCTTGATCCTCGCCTTCCAATGGTACCTCGTCCGGGTCCAGATCCGCGTCTGGTACGACGTGCCCGCGTACCTCTTCCTCGCCGCCTTCGTCCTCGGCCTCGCCTTCACCGTCACGCGGGACTACCCCTGGACGCTCGTCATCCCGAGCACCCTCATCGCCGGCGCCGTCGGCCTCGCGGTGGGGGTCGTCGTGAGCCCCGCCCTGACGAGCGCGTTCTTCACCGGCGCAGGCTACTTCGTCCAGACGAAGGTCGTCACGACGATCGCGGAGGACCAGGCCCCGGGGATGTCCCAGATGATCCTGGCCTTCGGCCTGTTCACGTTCGGGCTCAGCCTCGTGGCGATCGCGTACCTGTTGTGGCAGGTCCCGCGCCGCCATGACCCGGCGTACAACATCGTCGTGATCTGGGCGTTCGTCGCGATCTTCATGGCGATCACGGCCGCCCGGTTCATCTTCAACGCCTCCCCCGCCTTCGCGGTCGTCGGCGGATTCGCGGTCGCGGAGGTCCTCCGTCGGGCCGACTTCGCGACGATGCGGCGGACCTACCGTTCGCTCGCGGCCGGGAGCTGGCGGAACGCCCTCCGCAAGTCGCTCAAGCTCCGCCACGTCCTCGCCATCCTCGGCATCGTGTTCCTCGTCCTCCTGCCGAACGTCTGGTGGGCCGTCGACGCGTCCATCCCGTTCGAGCTGAAGGAGCGGTACGATCGCCAGGTGGCCTCGCTCCTGCCGTCGGTCTTGCGCCCCGGCTACAACCCCTCGAGCAGCAGCCCGTACTACTTCGGCGCGTTCGGGTACAGCCTTCCCAAGGACACGGACTACTATCCGGCCGCGTGGAAGTGGTTCGCGACGCAGGACACGGATCGGCCGGCGGAATTACGGCCGGCGTTCCTGTCTTGGTGGGACTACGGGTTCGAGGCCGTGGACCGCGGCGTCCATCCGACGGTCGCGGACAACTTCCAGAATGGGTACGCGATCGCGGGCCAGTTCATCACCGCCCAGAATGAGACCGCGGCGATCGCCCTCCTGGTGATCCGCCTTCTCGAAGGGGACTTCCGGCTGCACCGTCCTCACTTCGGGGCCGGGGTCACCGCGGCCCTCGCGGGGGCCGGCCTCCAGGTCGGCGTGTTCGAGAGCGTCTTCCTGCATCCCGCCGACTACGTCTCCACGGTCCAGAACGATCCCGTCCGGTACGGCGTCTGGGCCGCGGACATGCAGGCCTCCAACGCCGTGTACGTGTTCCTCACGACCTTGATCGCGCAACATCTCGACGCGAACGGGGTCGCCTCCCTGTACCACGCCGTCCGAGACGCGACGGGGTGGGACATCGGATATTTCGCGGTCGATTCCCGCCTCTTTCCGATCGGCGTGCAGAACACGGGCATCTTCTATGCGCCGGTAAAGCTCTCGGACCACCGCGTGCTCCAGCTCCCGGACGGACGGGTCCTCCCGGTCGATTTCTTCCAGATCCTCGGCACGACGTCGACGAGCACGACGCCCGTCCCGATTCAAGACCTGCCGCCGAGCGCGCAGGTCCAGGCCACGACGATCCAGTACCTGCCGGCGTTCTACCACTCGATGTTCTACCGGTCGTACGTCGGCTACTCGCCCACCGACCTCGGGCAGCCGAACGAGACGGGGATCCCTGGCTTCAGCCAGGCCCTGACGTCGTTCGCGCCCGTGCCGGCGTGGAACCTCACCCACTTCCGCGTCGTCTACCGCACCGCGTACTACAATCCGTTCCCCGATCCGGGGAACCACACGGATGCCTACCAAGCGATGAACTACGACCAGGCGGGCAGCCTCCAGGAGAACATCACCGCCGGGAAGGTGAAAGGGGCCGTAGTCCTCTCCACGCAGTCGACCGTAGAGAACGGCGTTGTATTCCTCCGCTACTACGACGGTGCGTGGGTGAACGGCACCGTGACCGCCGGCTCGACCCCGCTCCTCGGTGTCCGGATCACGGTCACGGACGAACTCGGGACGCCACATTACCTCACGACGACGGATGCGAACGGACATTACAGCGCCGTGGTCCCCTTCGGAGACATCACGATCACGGCCTCGATCGGGACCGTGACGAGGACCACGCTGATCGGGAGCCGCACCCTGGCGAGCACGACGCTCCACGTGAGCGTCGATCAGGCGATGCGCTCGCCGGCGGACCTCGACGGGGACGGCGTGCCCGACTGGATCATGACGCGGGACCTCCAGGTTCCCCCTCACGTGATCCAGGGGACGGCCTTCTACGACCTGGATCACAACGGGGCGTTCGGACCGGGCGATGTCCGCGCCGGCCGCGCAACGATCAGCCTGTCGCACAAGGAGTTCTCCTTCACCCCGACGACGACGGCGGGCCTCGACGGGACCTTCTCGATCCCCGATGTGCCCGCGGGTACGTACGGGGTGAAAATCGGATTGGAAGACCGGAACCTGACGGGGAGCGACATCTCCATCGTCGGGACGGACCAGCCCCATGACCTGGCAGTGCCCTTCGCCCTCGTGCACGGGACGACGTCCTCGCCCGATGGGTCGATCGCCTCCACCGACGTGGTCTTCCGCGACGAGACGAACGGCACCCTGATCTCGACCGCATCGCAAGCGGACGGTTCCTACAGCGTCGGCCCGCTCCTTGTGGGGAACTATTCCGTCACCGCGTCCTCCGGGGATTTCGCCTCGGCCCCGGAGAGGATCCGGACCGGCGCGACGGACCTCTCGCTGAACCTGACGCTCCTGCCCTCCGGTACCGTGACCGGCACGACGAACCTCTTCGGGAACGCGCGGCCTTTCGCGACGCTCGAGTTCCAATCGGCGGTCGACACGGGAACGATCCGGACGGTGACCTCGGACGGCAACGCCCACTATTCGATCCGCCTCGCCGCGGGAGAGTGGTTCGCGAGCGGCCGATTCTACGACGGGACCTCGTTGTACGCCACCCTCGGTCGAGTCGTCGTGGCCCCGGGAGGCACCGCGACGTTCAACCCGATGTTCGTTGACGGCGTCCGCGTCGAAGGCCAAGTCTTCGATCCGAATCCGACCGTCCAGAACCCGCAGGCGGAGGTGGCCTTCCGCAGCGCCGCGGGTCAGTTGTGGCTCCGGGCCGAGACGGGCGGAAGGTACCTCGCCTTCCTCCCCAAGGGAACGTACGACCTGGAGGCGTTCAATCGCGCCGGGGCCTCCTTCGCGTCGGTCGGGTTCTCCGCGAACGCGCGGCGGGTCATCGACCTCCTCGGGAGTTCCGAGTCCGTCGCCTGGCGCGTCTATCGCGACCTGAACGGCGACGGCACCGCGAACCCCGGCGAGGAGATCCCGGGAGCCCACATCGACCTCGTGGACGACCAGGGAGCTCGATTGTTCCTCTCGACGCCGTCCTCGGGAGACCTGCCGATCCCGATGTTCGCGAACCGCAGCTATGCCGGGACCGTGACCGCCGACGGATTCGCCGCTCACGCCATCCCGGCCTCGTCCCCCGCGGGCCTCCGGGCCCTCGTGCCGATCGCCCTGAGCCCAATTCCGGTCCAAGTCTCAGGGACGGTCCTGCTGAGCGGGTCTCCGCTCGTCAACCGACCGGTGACGATCCGGGCCGTTCCCACGGGCGATGGCGCCGTCGCCGCTTCGACCTTGTCCGACTCGAACGGCGGATACGTCCTGGCCCTCGTCCCGGGCCGATACGATCTCGTGGTCGACGAGAACGTCTCGACCTCCGCGGACCTTCGATACCAGAATCTGGCCTCGGACCGGATCTCCCTCGCGGTCGGACAAGCCTCGCTTTCGTACGACCTTCGGATCGTTCAGAGGAGCCGCGTGCACGGGAGCGTGACCCTGTCGGGCTCCGCGGTCGCGGCGACCGTCTCCTTCGACGGACCGGAGCATCGGACCGTCGACGCGACGGCGGCGGGCTACGAGATCTACCTGGTCACGGGGAGCTACGTCGCCACGGCGAACCGAACAATCTCCTCGCGCGACTACGCCTTCGTCGCGAACGCGACGGTGCCGATCTCGTCGAACCTGAACTTCACGTTATCGAACGCGACGCGGGCGACCGGCCACGTGCTGTTCCAGAGCGTCGCGGTCCCGGGCCCGATGTCGATCACCTTCCGCCGCCAAGGAGGGGGCGCGCTCGTCGTCTCGACGGATGTCGGGGGATCGTATTCCGCGATCCTGGCGACGGGGAACTACTCGGTCTCCCTGAGCGGCACCTCGGGCGTGACGGAGAACGGCGCCCCGCGATTCTATCGATACACGTTCTCCGGGACCGTGACGGTTTCCACCGGCGCGTCGGTTCTCCCCTTCGACCTCAACGCCGTGAGGACGCTCGACAACACGACCCTCACCGGGGTCACGACGCAGTCGGGCCAGGGAGTGGACGCGCAGATCACCTTCACCGCCCGCGGCGGGGGCGCGATCACCGCCCAGGCTGCGTCGGATTCGAACGGCCTTTACTCCGTGACGCTCGCGCCCGGCACCTACGACGTCTACGCGAGGCGATCCTTCGGTTCCGTCGCGTTCTTCGCACGGATCAGCGTCGCCCACGCCGCAACCCTGGTTCGCGACGTCCCCTTGTCGGCAGCGTTCCTCCTGTCCGGGGTCGTGTCGGATCCGCTGGGGGCCCCGACCTCGGCCTCGATCGCGATCGCCTCCTCGGCCCAGCTCGATCTCACGGCCGGGACCGACGGCCGGTTCCAGGCCCTGCTGCCGGAGGACGGCTACAGCATCACGGCGACCAAGGCCGTCACCGAGAACGGGATCTCCGTCACCTACCGCGGCGCGACCTCCCTCACCCTCGACGTGGATTCCAACGTCGCCATCTCGCTCGTGAAGGCGGTGTCCCGCTCCGTCACGATGAGCTGGGACTCGAGCCAGCGCCGGGAGATCGCGGCGGGGGATTCCGTCGTCTATACGATCCTCGTACGCAACACGGGGAACGTCGCGGACACCTTCCGCCTCGACGGGACGCCGGCCGACTGGCAGTTCACCTTCTCGCCGAGCTCCCTCTCCTTGAATTTCGGGAGTGGGGCGACCTCCGTGCCCGTCCAGGTCGTAATCGTGAGCCCGACAAACGCCCTCGTCAACCACCCGAGCCTCCGAATCGTCGCGACATCGACGACCGACGCGAGCAATGCGGGCGACGTCATCGTGAACGTGAACATCACGCGCGTCCGTGGCCTCTCCGTCGGCCTCGATTCCACGACCGCGGCCTTCGACGGCCGCTTCCTGAATTACACGCTCCACGTCAAGAACGAAGGGAATGCCCTCGAGACGGTGCAGGTGGAAGTCACGAACCCGAACGAGGTCGCGGCGGTCGGTTGGACCGTCTCCCTTGGCGCCGCGAGCGGGCCCCTGGACGGCACGCTCCTTCGGAACGTGACCGTCGATGCGAACCAGACCGCGACCGTGCGCCTCCGCGCGGCATCGACCTCCGGGTCGAGCGGCGCCACGGTGGTCCTCGTGGTTTCCGCGCAAGACTCTCCCGCGGTCTCCGCGAACAAGGTGTTCACGCTCGACCTGCCGGACCTCGCTCCCGGGACGGTCACCGTGACCGGGCCGGACATCACGCGGACGGCGCCCCTGAATGCCCCGCTCGTCGCGGTCGCGATCGGTGCGGCGGCCGCGATCGCCGTCGGCGTCTACCTGACCCGCAAGAGGCGATGACGTGTCCCCGCGTCCCCTCGCGACCGGTCTACTCCTGCTCGGCGCGTTCGTCCTCGCGGTCGCACCGGCCACGGCCCAGGAGCCGATCTTCGCCACCGTGAGCGGCCCCCGGGCCATCGCCGCGGGACTGCCCGCAGCCTTCAACGTGTCCATCGTCGGGGGCCCTGCCGGGCCGGCGAACTACACCGTCAAGTACTACATCACCGGCTCGGACCTAACGGGAGGGTTGCCCCTTCAATCCAATCCGACGACCGCCACCGGGACGAACCGGACGGTCCGCGTGAACGTGACGGCCCCGATGAAGGACCAGACGATCACGCTCGTGGTCCAGGTGTCGGCGGGCGCGGGCGGCGCGGTGGAGAACACGAGCGTGGAGCAGACGATCGTCGTCGTGACGCCGATTGTCCTCAGCGCGACCTTCCACAACGGCGGGTCGACGGCGGCGGTGAACGTGACGGTTCGGTTCCTCGTGGACGACGTGGCGGTCGGGACCAAGACGCTGCCGAAGATTGGAGCGAACCAGGATGCGACCGCCACCTTCAATTACCTCCCGGCCGGCCTGACCCCCGGGACGCACACGGTGCGGATCGAGGCAGACCTCGACGGGAACGGCGTCATCGATCCGGCCCGCGGGGAATCGGTCGTGTCGCAGTTGTTCTACAAGGGGACCCCGCCGCTCAGCACCGGTTGGACGGTCCTCATCGGGATTGGGGTCTTCATCCCCGCCTTCCTGGTGACCGTGGCGATGCGACGCCGCGGCCGGCCCTGATCAGAACGGCTCCAACAGCCACACGTCGGAGTGGTTCCGCAGCAGCATCCCGAGCTTCGTGTGGCTGATGCCCGCCCTCTTGAGGAGCGACTCCAGCTTCGCGCCCTCCGGGAGCTGGGTGGCCCCGTCGACCCACGCCGAGGCGACGGGCTCGTACCGGACGGCCTCTTCGCCGACCCGGATGCGCGCCGCCGCGGCCTCGCGGAAGGTATGCAGCACGATGTGGACCGAGGTGACCGCGGTCGGTCGGACCTTGTGATTGTAATATTCCGCCACCTCGCGGTGGACCGGGGCGAAGGTGCCGACGCGCTTCGCGTACTCCCGCCATCCCCGCTCGAACGGGGACCGCATCGAGGTCATACACCGCTCCGTGACCGGCCGGACCTCCTCGAAGGTCGACAGGGTCGACTGGCCGTCCCGCAGGGCCCCGAGGAATTCCGACCACGACGCGTATTCCTCCCGGGGCATCGCCGTGGCGAGGTTCTTCGCGAGGGACACGAGGTAGTTGTTCAGGCCCGCGACCCCGACTTTCCCCGCGAGGTCCTCGAGGAACAGGTGGGTCGCGATCTCGACGAACGGATTGCTCTCCTGGATCCGCGCATCGGCGGGCATCTCAGCGCTCTCCCTTGATGCGCGCTCCCCGCACGACGAGGGCGTAGACGCATTCGTAATTCCGCAGGAGGGCGCGGACGTGGTCCTCGTTGATGTTCACCTGGACGACGTTCTTGGAGGAGATCTTCGTCTCGCCGCTCCAGCCGCGGGTCGCGAGGAGGAAGCAGGCGAGAGGGTTGCCGGCGATCGTCACGTTCTTCGCGATCTCCTCCCGGAACCGTTCGTGGAAGACGCAGAAATTGCACACCGCGATGTTGTGGACGTTCTCGTTGTACTCGTTCGTCACGGCCTGATCCGCAGAGCTCATCCGGCCGACCGCGAAACGCGTGCGGAAGATCGTCGGCACGTAGCAGCACTGCCGCATCGCGTACAGGTACCCGACGACGTCCCCATCGATGTCCGTGATGGCCATGTCCGTCAGGGGCGTCACGTCCCCCTCGATGCTGAAGGCCGTGCGGCCCTCCCGGACCGCGACGTTGAAGGACGTCCATCCGAGGTACGCCTCCTTCCCCATCCGACCCGCGAGGTTGTCGCCGACGCGCTGCCAGAACTCGACGACGCCCTCGGCCCCGGCCTTCTCGATCATGTCCTCGATTAGGGAGGCGAGCGCGACGTCGATCATGGGAGGCCTCGGGACATGGACATCACACGAACGAGCCGAGGACCTGCTTCAGGTAGGCGCGCCATTCCTTCTCCGCCTTCGCCGCGACGGTGTCCCCCTTGATCTCTCGGAGGCGGTCGACGAGTTCCGTCAGGAACCGGTCCCAGTGCGAGGCGGTCATGTACGGCGCGGTCGTCCCGACCTCGTTGTAGGCCATCGTGACGATCTCTTGGAGCGGCCCCGGCCCGACGAGGGCGCCGAGCTTCGTCTGCAGGTACTGGGCGATCTCCTTGTTCTTCTTGAACTCCTTCGTCTCGCCGAATTTCTCGACGAACAAGATGCGCGTGAGCCGCTTCAGCTCCCCCGCGACGGCCTCGTCATAGGAGGCGAGGATCGCCGGCGTGATCGGCTTGGACTCGAAGAGGTGGCGGACGACGATCGACGTCTTGAGGACGTTTGCGAGGACGCCCTGCATCTTGGTGATCTCGACCGGCTTCGTCGTCAGGAACACCAGGAACGCACGGTCTCCGACGCCGGAGATGATGACGGTCCCGGCCTCGAACTGCTGGACGGACATCATCATGTTCTGTCCGCTCAGCTGGTTGCAGATGTGGGCCAGGTTGCCCGTCAGCAGGTTCAACAGGCGGTACTCCCGCGGCTCGAGCCGGTCCGGGATCGACGAGGAGAAGATCCGGCCGTCCACTCCGAGGAACATCGCGATGTCGAGGTCGCTCTCCTCGCGGGCTCGCCTCAACTCCGTGTCGAGGAGGTGCTTCAAGTGGCCGACCGTGTCGGCCCCCATCGTCTTGTCGACCTGGCCCGCGTAGGGCATCTAGCCGCCCCTCTTCAGCCCGTACGACGAGAAGAGCACCTGGAGGACTTCCTCCGGGGAGTACTCGTAGTCCCAGCTCTTCTGCATCTTGCGGATCCGCTCGACGACGCGCGGCGGGGCCTTCATCGCCTCGGCCGTCCGGAGGGCTTCCTCGAACGTCTTCGCGTGGCTCCGGCTCTGCTCCTCGGGGATGTGGGTCGGACTCGACCGGACGACGATGCCGACGCCGCGCGCGAAGAGGTACGGATACACGCCCTCGCCGTGGTGCGAGCCGCGCATCTTCAGCAGCTTGAGGGTGCGGTTGAAGGCGCCTCCGATCGGGTAATATTGGAGATGGATCGCGCCGTCCGAAAGGTAGATCGGCAGGAGCACGTCCTCCCCGATCGTCTCGCCGGGCTTGGCATGCTCTTCGACCGTGCAGAGCACGACGCCCAGTTCCTTGAGGGTGTAGAACAATTTCCCGATCAGCTCCCGCTGCTCCAGCTTTTCCGCGGTGGCCCAGATCACGGGGGTCATCGGGTCGATCACGACGCGGGTCCTGATGTTGTAGTCCGCCCGGGCCTTGACGAGTTGCGGCAGCTGCTCCTCGATCATCTTCTTGAAATTGCGGCCCTTGAGGTGGATGAAGAAAAGCGATTTCTCGTAGTACTTGCGCAGGTCGAATCCCATGAGGTCCGCCTCGCGCATGATCTGCTCCGGCGGCTCTTCGAGGGTCACGTACAGGGCTTGCTCGCCCTGCTCGATGCCTTCCATCAGGAACTGGATCGCGAAGGTCGACTTCCCCGTGCCGCTTGAGCCCAGAATGACGATGGTCGACTTCGGCCAGAAGCCGCCTTCGATCAGGTCGTCGAGCCCTGGGATTCCGCTCGGTACTTTCTGGACATCCGCCATGGTATGGTCCCCCCTGGGGCCTCGTCCTGAGTGCAGAGGCGAGGGCCTCGCTGGGTGGAATATGGCGCTCGATGCCGGGGGCTTTTTAAAGCCGTTCCGACCTAGGAATCTACCCTGATAACGTACCCTTTCTGAAGCGCCCGATGCAATCGACAGGGACGCCTCGCGTCCCACTCGCGATTCACCCGGGCTCGCGTATCCTGTAGGCCCACCGCCTCGATATTCCGCGCAAGCTTACGAACGCCATGGGGATCGCCATTTCCACCTTGAGAATTGGGGCCGCTTGCAAGAGGTAGGCTCCCCACGATTGGCCCGGCCATATCATCATGCCCACCAGAATCGGGGCGCCGAAGCAGAGACCGAGCCAGGCCGCGGCAACCCCTGCACCGATGCAACGGGCTCGGATCCTCTCGGCACGGGATTTGCGATGCCAGGCACTCCGTAGCTGAAGGATGGCCCCGTAGTATTCGGGGCGGCGCGCGTATGCCGCGGCGAAAAACCAGATCGACCACGCCACGGTCCAGGCGGCCCAGTCGAGGACATGAGAAGACTTGGCCAGCACTTCCGTCACCGTAGTCGCGATGCTCAGGAGGAGAGCGCAGCCGGAGAAGATTGCGAGGATGGACCAAATCGTCCACAAATCTTTCGGGGTCGCCATGTGTTTCAAGACGGCTTCCCGCACCCCAGTAGGCTCGGATTGCATCCGCGATTGCATGGCGGAGGCGGGTATATCCCTTGCGTTTCATCGGCGGCTGGGCGCGCTTCGCGACTCCAATGGTGAGCGGCACTGCACGGCTCAATCGGCGCCCGCGCTCGTCGGGCCGCCGCTCAGGCCTTTGCCTCCTTAGGAGAGCCCTTCTTCCTCGGTCTTTCGATCGAGGCCGAAGAAGAAGTTGAAACTAATGGACTTCGATTGATTCGCTGGCCCGGGAGCTTCAGAGCTTCTCGCGGACGGCGTCGAGTTTGTCCGCGAGCTCCTGGCTTCGCGCGGCGACCGCGACCTCGCCTCGGGTCTTCTCGATCAGGCTCCGTGCAATGTCCTGTTTTCGTTTCAGGGCCACGAGCGCGGTCGGATAGTCAAACCGCATGAGCGCGTCGAGGATCCGCTCCATCTTCTCGAGGAACGAGGAGGCGAGCTTGATGTCCCCTCGACGGAGGTGTTCCAGGGAGAAGCGGCGCAACTCCCCGACGACATCTCCGAGGCCGAGCAGGTAGGCCGTATCCGTCACACCGATGTCCCTCGGGCCCGGGAGCTGTTCTCCTTCCAGGATCGAGTGGACGAGGAACGCCTCGCAGGCCTCTTGCATCGCGTTCTCGACGATCCCGGTGTGGTACAGGTCGGGGTGGTCCTTCAGGAGGCTGCGGAGCTTCAGGATCTCCTCGCGGGTCTCCTGCAGCGCCCCGCCGACGTTCTGCCCTCGGTGCATCCCCTGAATCGCCGAGCCGCTCAAGCGGGCGATCGTCCGGGAGGACTTGATCGTGAGCTCCCGGACCTCGTCCTTCTCATCGAGACGGGACTCGATCTCCTCGATGACGTCGTCGAG
>Ga0209155_1000869_pt1 | contig 14373 bp, 13 predicted proteins | sample GraSoiAngelo_122_FD_185879 | JGI IMG/M metagenome (GOLD analysis project Ga0209155, IMG submission 185879) | Grasslands soil microbial communities from the Angelo Coastal Reserve, California, USA - 14_0927_02_20cm (SPAdes) (version 2) | ecosystem: Environmental > Terrestrial > Soil > Grasslands ... | reverse complement strand
TTGAACACAGTCTTGGCGCCGTTGCTCTGGATGGCATTGATCGCAGTCAATGCCGTCAGTTCCGGCGTTTCGTATTTCATGGCTTTCACCTCCTTTGTTTTGAGTTGTCCTTTACAAACAACTGATTTGCGATTGGGCATTGCTTACTCCCAATCCGCATAACCGGAGTGCAGCTCGTTTGCACCCAAAGCATCACGGGTCGGCTTACTGACCATCTTGTTGCCGTTGCTCTGGATGGCATCGATCGCAGTCAATGCAGTGAGTTCTGGCGTTTCGTATTTCATCGTTTTCACCTCCTTTCCAAGTGGTTTTACATACATAGCTAGCTAGCTAAACTTTTTGGCTGAGTTGGGGGATGGAGTCCCTCAGCCTGCAGATGCGACGGAAATCTCTGTTTCTTTGGAGGCGCTGGCGCTGTCAAAACCCCATGAGTCGCAAGATGACGCAGCCAGGACTCAATCGTTAGGGTGTGCGTCAAGCTGGCGGAGGAAATTTCCTCGGCGCGCTGAGCCCCTTCCAAAGCCTCCTGAAATCGTTCGAGATCTATAATTCCCAAATCACGGGTGATGAGGCGTTCGCCTAATTCAGCCAAACTGGGCCACGCCGCCACGGCGTCTTTCGGGGACCCGGGGGGAACAAATGCCTTTCTCCTGCGGTTGAGGAGTTCATCCGGAACGATGCCAACGAGGGCGCGTTTCATCAGAGAACGGCGCTGGCCTACGCGGACGATCTGTTCCCTAGGTATGGCAAAGACAAATTCCAGAAGGTCCCGGTCCAAGAAAGGGAAGCGCACTTCGCGAAGAAATTCTGGCTGAAGAGGCGATCTCGCCAGCAGCATGCGATCGCCATCCAGCGCACGCAAATTATCCTGAAAGCTCGGCAAGGGACCGAACAGTTCCGTTCGGGACGGATAACCGTAAAGGGCAGCGCAGTTCCGGCGCACGAAGCCTGGATGGAGCCAGCGAGCTGGCGGGAGGACATTTTCTGGATCTATTTTGTCCTGGATGGCGAGAGGAAAAAAATCTCGAGCAGCTTCCCAGAGTAGCGGGAGCCGAGGCTTTTGCATTTTTGCGGCCCAGGCGTTTAGCTGGCGAACCAGTGTAGGCAAGCGTAGCCGTGCCATGTAGTTTTGCAATTCTAATTTTGGGTTTGGCGTGCCGTCGCCCAAGAATTCGCTTCCACCGATTCCGCAAAGTGAAGCCCGATGTCCGCTGGATTTCATGTACGCGTTATAGTGCTCGAATAGTCCATCCTGACTTCGATTGGGAACCGGAATCGCCGCAAAGCGATGGTTGTCAAACGTGGATTCAAAATGATCTTGCGTGCGAGATCCTCTTGCAGTGGCCAGTTTGTTGGCATTCAAATGCAAACCCGCTTTGCCGCGCTTTTCTTCGACTTTGACGACCCAGCGGAGCTCGTTTGTATCGGGTTCAATATCGTCGTAGGAATCGTCGTACCAGGAGATGGTGTCAAGACGCGGGCATTCGGCCTGGCCGCGAGCGATGACAAGATCGGCCATGCAAACGATGGAGGAGGAGTCCATGCCACCGCTGAGATCGGCAACGACGGGACAGTCGGAGCGGAGATTACGCCGGACGGCCGTCGAGAAGGCTATGCGGAAGTGCTCCTCGTATTCAGCGTCAGTGCGATAGCAAATTCTTTTTTTTGCGTTGAAATCCCAGTACCTGGCGACGACGCAATTCACGCCGCGTTTGCCGGGCCGCAATATCACCGACGAACACGGCGGGACCGCATGAATGCCAGAGTAAGGCGTCAGATGTGCAGCCGGATACATAGCCATCCAGCCAGCGACGTACTCTTCACAGATCTTGAACGTTTTTCCGGCGTATAAGACGAGCGGATCAAGAATTGTGCTCCAGGTGATGTGCTGATCGTCGAACGAATAGTAGAGGTGCCGGGTACCGATGAAGTCTTTCGCAAGGAGCAGCGAGCAGTCCTGAGGGTTCCAGATCGACAGCGCCCAGTCCCCAATCAGTTTGGCAAGACACTCGTCGCCCCACTTTTCGTACGCCGCCGCCACAATAGCTACTTCTGTGGTGTCAACGGTGAATGGTGCTCGCAATTCACTGATGAGCTCAACCCGATTGTCCAATCGTCCGTCCCAAGTGATCATGGCGCCGGACCGCGAAACATGCGGCTGCACTTCCCGATGCGATTCCCGGGTAGTGCGGAAGGCGCGATAAAGAATCTTTATGCCGCCCTTCGAATAGGACTCGTTGCTGTCGGGGCCGTAGGGAGCAAGCGTCTCCGCCACCTTTTCCAGATACTCCGGCGCGGGCGGTGGTCCCTCGAAATTCCATCGTCCAAACTGCACGCTCATGATTCCCTCTCATTGCTTCAGCTAGCTGCGGCTATATTCCATTTTCATTTGTAGTGATGTCGTCAGCCTTGCATAGAAGGGCTCAATGCCAATCCATGCCCCGTGGTTGTCTGCAAATTCATGACGCGCAGAGTGCGAAGATCCCTCAGCCAGCCTTCGAGAAATATGGTGGTTGTCAGGGCATTTGTAGGGAATTCGTCATCATCGCCCTGGCGAGCCTTCTGTAAGGCTTCGAGAAAACGATTTGTATCAACAATACCGATCGCACTGCTGACCATATCCTGGGCTATTTCCGTCAATCTCGCCCAGTCTCTTGAAATGCCCACGAGCGGGGCGCGCGAGACAAAGGCTTTTGTTTTCCTGTTTAGGATTTCGTCGGGCACAATCCCGACGAGCGCGCGACGCATCAGAGATCGACGCTGTGTCGGACGGACAAGTTGTTCCCGCGGGATAGCAAACATGAATTCCAGAAGGTCTCGGTCAAGAAAAGGATAACGCTTGTCAAAGGGGGGATCGAAGGACGCCGCGGCACGTGCTAGCTGCCTTCGCAAAATATCGAGCGTACCCAAGTTGCCCTGAAAGCTCGGCAGAGGACCGAACAGCTTCGTGCGTGAAGGATAGCCGGTTAGCGCAGCCCGGTGGCGCTTCACAAAACTCGATTGCAACCACGGGGCTGGCCGCATGTATTTTGGAACTCCCACGAATGCCGGAGGAAAAAAGTCCCTAACAGTTTCCCAGAACAGATGAAACCATGGTCTTCGTTTTTCCAGCGCCCAGACTTTCAGTTGATGGGCCAGCGTTCCGAAACGCGCCCTTAGGAGATGGTCTTGCAGTTCAGATATAGGGGTTGGCACACCACCCATAACCTCGTCGCCGCCGATGCCGGAAAGCACGACGCGATTCCCTTGTGAGGTCAAGCACAGCTTCATTTCTCCGGATGTTCGCCCATCGTACCCGGGAGTCGCTACGAAGCGATCAATAGATGGAGGCTCGGGGCGCGCTTCGGGCTCGGCCGTTTGATCCTCGTCTTTGGGCCCTACGTTGACGTGCCAGCCTGTGCGGCCGCGCTTTCCTTCGACTTTAGTGAAATACGGGCGTTCGTTCCAATTAGGTTCGGAGTCATCGTAGTTGGAAATGGTGTCAAGACGCGGGCATTCGGCTTGGCATCGTGCAATCACGGTATCGGCCATACACACGATGGAAGAAGAGTCTCTGCCACCGCTGAGTTCTGCAAGGACAGGCCTATCGGAACGGAGTTTTCTTTCCACCGCTTGTGCAAAGACGGTACGAAAGTGCTCCTCGTACTCGGAGTCAGTGCGGTAGCGGATATTCTTGCCCGGATTGAAATCCCAATACTTGCTGACAGTATGGCTTCCCGGCCGCAACAACACGCAAGAGGAGGGTGGCACACAATGGATATCCACGCAGGGTGTTAGATGAACAGCCGGATACATGGACGAAAACCACCCGGCAACGTACTCTTTGTCGAGATCGAAAGTCCTTCCAGCAAACCGGATGATTGAGTCAAGGAGGGTTCCCCAAGTGACTTGATTTCCGCCAATCCAGTAGTAGAGATGACGTGTACCAATCGGGTCCTTAGCTAGGAGCAGTGAACGGTTGTTGCGGTTCCAAATCGAGACCGCCCAGTCACCGACAAACTTTCCCAAACAGTTGTTGCCCCATCGTTCATACGCTGCTGCCACCAGTGCTACGTCGGTGCGGTCGGCGGTCAAGGAGTCGCGTAGTTCGATGATGAGCTCCTTGCGATTATCCAAGCGTCCGTCCCAAGTGATCACGGCGCCAGATGGTGAAATATGTGGCTGTACTTCGAGATGCGACTCCGTTGTCGTGTGGAAAGCACGATAGAGGATTGCTACTCCGTCTTTGGAATACCTGTCATTGCTATCGGGTCCGTACGGAGCAAGCGTCGCGCCAACCTTGTCAAGATATTCCTGGGTTACAGGTCGGCGGTCGAAATTCCATTTTCCAAACTGTACGCTCATGATTTGGTCCGTTTTCTTAACTGTTATTCGGTTAGCAAGATTTTCTGGACTCTTAGCACCTGTCGAGAATCGCGTACATCTCCGGTATGTATGACTTGTCGTTCACCACTTGGCCATGAACCTCGACCCAGGCGTGGGCCTTGAAAGGCATCTGCTGTGCCCCGATGACCATCTGCGCAGGTACGCCGTAGCGCTTCAAGAGACACGTCAAAGCTGCGGATCGTTGAAGGCAAAGGGACTCTTTCCAGTACCAAATGCCGGCCATGTCCAGAGCAGCGCAGATCCGCTCGACCGCATCAGGCGGAGGAGTCTTCTTGCCTAGCGGGCACTTGCGCACTTTGTCGTAGAGGGCGGCAAAATTTCTCCGCGCGAGATAAAGGTCAAACTGAATCAGCTTTAGATACGCTTGCAGTACAAGAAATGACATGTAAACCGCCTTGGTTAAGCTATCGAGTTTTCGGTCAATCCCAGAGCCTGACAGAATTTACTGGTTCGTTTTTTCGCTTTCCAAAGTTCCATTCGCGTATCAACTAATTTCCGTGTTGTCCATCGCGGGCTGGCGAGCAGGGCTGAACGATCAGTCGGCGGTAACTCTGAAGACGTGCTGATGATGAGTGATCTTGTCTTCGCTCGTCAACGGAAGACAGTTTTCATGTCCGGCCAAAAGGGGTGAGATGCGGCCATGAATTGAGTATTATGTGGAGATACATCTCAATATTATAATACTAGTACTAAACGTAACTGGGCCAAAGACTCATGCAGGCCAGGGGCCTTATGTTCTTTCGAATTTTTAAAAAATGAAGACAGCCTCAACACGCGGCGGGCCGCAGCTCTTGGGTGGACTCCCAAGCGCCGTCATTGTCCCGGGTGAATTCTCGAAGAAGTTCTGTCTCTGAGGTGATCGCCAGCCTGTGCCCGTCAGGCTTATCGTGAACGAACCAGTAGCGTCCGGCTCCAGGATAATACGGTGGTCCGATCGTTCCGTCGCAATTCAGGCGCAAGGATTTGTCTTGGTGGCCGCCTTTCAAGCATAAGGTTTGATTCTTCAGATAGTTTGTTTCTTGTTCGTTGATTTGTATGTGCCAACGGAAAGGTGGCTTGTATCGGCCCTCGAAGAAATCAATATTAGCGAACTTATAGTAGGGTTTTAGTCCGTGCGCCATGAACACGGGCACTTCGTAGTCGAACTTCCCGGTTCCAAATCCAACCCAGTTATACCGGCGGTCAATCAATTCGAGCTTTAGGCCAAGGCGGTGGCGCGTTATATTCAGCGGGGTCTGATCATACGGATCATAAGAGGGAACACCCGGATTGGCCAGCACGAATTTTTCTGTTTCTCGAAACCAATCGTGATGGCAATTTCGATTGAGCATCATGAGTCCCGCATTGAAGTACTCGTGGATAGGGATGTCCCAATCTCGGCATGCCCGGATGACCATAGGATGAAGGCGTTCCGCGACCGCCACAATTGCATCCCGTCTTGCGAATCTTTGGGGATTCCAGACGTTCAGGCACACCATATCCGAATCGAAAAACATCACCTTATCGTCGTCAACTACATCAAAAACCCTCAGCTTTAGCAGGTGGGGATAGGGAAGGCCAGAAGAGACAAAATGAGTGTCGTCAAGAATCACCGTCTCCAGAGCCGTCATGTTTCGAACGGCCTCCGAAGCGCGAATGGCGAGTCTCTTGTAATATTCCCCAATTCCAATGGTCACGGCGATCATTGTTTCTCCGTTCGACGATTAAGCGTGGGTGTCAAATGACACTTCGGAAAGGGCAGGCTCCAACCGCTGAATCGACCGCCAAGACCCGTCCGATGCTTTCTTGAACTCCTGCAGGACTTGAGCTTCTGAACAAATCGCCAGCGTGGGTGAACCCGCTCTGTTATGCACAAACCAATATTGTCCCGCACCTGTAAAGTGCGGCGGACCGATTGTCCCGTCACTGTTGAATCGTATTCTCGTCTCTTTGTCTCCGGCGCTCATACATAAAGCTCGATTCTTGAGGCCGTCCATCTCCTCTTCGTTGATTTCGATTTGCCAGTTGAAAGGAGGTTTGTAGCGTCCTTCAAAGAAATCAATGTTCGCGAATTTGTTCTCGGGATGGAGCCCGTGCGCCATATAAACGGGCACTTCATAACTGAGCCGGCTGCCTCCGAAACCGATCCAGTTATATCTTCGGTCCAGCAACTCCAGCTTGAGGCCCAGGCGATGACGAGTAATGTTCAATGCGGCCTGGTCGTAGGGATCGTATTCCGCAAACTTCTTATCCGTAAGTACAAAATGTTCTGTCTCTCGAAGCCAGTCTTGATGGCATCGGCGATTCAACAAGAGGAGTCCCGCATTGAAGTATTCTCCCGGCGGAATTTCCCAATCCTGTGCCGTCCGGACATGCAGAGGGCGAGCGCTTTCCGCCACAGCCACGAGCGCATCCATCCTTGCAAGACGCTCGGGGCTCCAGGGACTCAAGCAAACCATATCCGCGTCGAAATAAAGGACCGACTCATGGTTAACGAAGTCAAACATACGCAATTTGAGGTGGTGCGGAGCGGGAAGGCCGGAAGAAGCGAAGTGCTCGTCGGTCAGGATTGCTACCCTTACACCGATCTTTTCTTCCATGGCCTGTGCGGCATGCCTCGCCAGGCGGCTGTAATATTCACCAACACCGATCGTGATCCCCACCATAGTTGACTATCCTCTTGCAACGATTTGTGAAAACCGCTCGGAGTTAACAATTTCTCGGATTCTCTTCTCGATGGTCGCTCCCACGGCGCCACGGTCGAACTTTTTTATGTCACAGGTTGCATTTTGAACCTTTTCGCGAATCTCAGGAGTGTCACGCATGTGATACAAGAACAGCAATTTCTCCTCCAAGTTCTCTACAGAAGGGTAGGCCCACTTCATGGTCTGATCGAAGAAATAGAAGCAATCCTCCTGCTTGATGTGATCCACGGTGAAATCCAGCAACAGGGAGTTTTCGTCGTTCATGAACTCACAGTTGCCGGAATATCCAGTTGCGATCGTCGGTTTTTGCAAAATCATCGCGTCGGATAGGGTTAGCCCCCATCCTTCGGAATGATGAGGGCTAACATACGCATCCGCGATTTCGTAAAGCGCGTTCATTTGTGCATCGTCAAGATGCTCACGCAGGACAATGACACTATCTTCCTGGAGATCTCCTGCATCATCTTGAGGGCCAACTTTGATGATTAGTTTGGCCTTTGGCATGGCGGGTCTTCGCCTCTGGAACGCGGCTGCCAGGGCCCTGGTGTTCTTGCGCAAATCCCACAGTTTCGTGACCATTAGAAAATAGAAACTTTTCCGATCGTAGGAAATGATTCGTCGAATATATTCGCGGTCGGCATCTGAGCAATGCGTGTCGCGTTCGACCACATGCGGCACATATTTTACTTGCGGATGATGCCGGCCGAAGATTTCACAGCAATATTGTGAACACGTCCAGATTTCCTGAGCCTGAGAGATCGCCTCTTGATATAGAGGCGGCAACTCACTAGCTTCCCAGACGCAATATCCGACAAGATATCTCCGCTTCAGGGCGGGATAGGCTTCAACGAGCGACCTGAAACTGTGCGGTTCGAAATGCAACAAAACAATGTCTGCAAGGCTGATCTCGCTGACGACTTCGGAGTGGCTCCGGATGAGGTCACGGTACACTCGTGCCACTCTTGCATGGCTCAGATATTTCGACGCCCCGTAGCAAACTTTCACACTCTTCAGATCATTCCCTAGTGTGGGAACCTCATAGGGAGCGGTTTGCTGACCGGCGGTTTCCAATGTATCCCCACTAGGACGCAGAATTGCGCCACGTCGTATTCGTCGTCTGGCCGGGGAAGTAGGCGGGCTATCAGTACTTTCGTTACGACCCCTAAATCTTCCAGGGGTCGTTTTCTGCGCTTCGATGTTCTTCGACGATAAACATAGAAATCCTCGCGCAAAGTGTCAACACTTTTCTGGCCAGAATGCAAGTAGTGATTGCTTTTTGTGTTTGCGCCGATTAGCCGACTGTGTCAAAAAAAGCTTGAGGCCCTTTGACATCTGATGCAGGAGCGATCCCTGGCAACAATACTCCGTACATCGAAATGAAAGGAAGAAACGGCAATGCAAGTATCAGGAGTAGCTCGCGTGTCCACGACCACCGACGGGAAAACCATCATGGAAATTGCGGGGCGGCCCGCATTCGAACTAAATCGCGTCGCCTTGAGCATTTGGACGAAGTTGGCGGCCGGTCATTCGCCACAGGAAATCAGTTCGCAAGTCGCGAAAGAGTTCAGTGCTCCTGAAGAGCTTGCGAGCAAGGATGTGGATCACTTCATCGAAAAGTTGAAGCGTCACCTGTTGATTTACGATAACTAGCGGTTCTTTATGAATGGTGGCTGACTCAAAATGCAGGTATCTAGCATAGCGCGAGCCGTCTCTACGCCTGAAGGCAAGGCGTTACTGGAAATAGCAGGCCGCCCCCTGTTTCAGCTGAATTCAGTATCAGCTGCCATCTGGGCCAAGCTAGCCGAAGGTCGTTCCACTCAGCAGATTATCAGACAGATCGCGGCCCAATTTAACGTTTCGGTAGAACGCGTGACGAATGACGTGAATGGGTTTGTCGAGACGTTGAGACAAAACGATCTCGCGAAGGACGATGTCCGAACACTTGATTACCATGTTGATCTAATATGGAAAAAGGGAATTGCCGCCCGATGCGATTGGAGAATTCCCGATGAGTTTCCCCAGGGATTGGGTTACGCGAGCGTTCTGGAACCCCTCGGACACTCAGTGCCGCCTTTTCTGCTCGACGACTTGATTTCGGATCCCGGAATCTACCGTAACATAAGGGATGGAGACCTGGTTTGGGTGAGATTCTCCTGGCTGAAGTCTTTTGTTAAACAGGTCCTGCCACTTGTTAAGGCAAGATTCATACTCGTTACAGCAGATTGTCCACTGGGTGCACCGCTGCCAATCATGGGCGAGGCGCTGGAAATCTTAGAGTACCCCAACGTCCTCCACTGGTATGCGCAGGATTGTAACGGCCCCGGTTTTATGGGACGCATGTCGCCGCTGCCACTGGGGATCGATTTTCATACCATCAGCGAACAACCCATGTGGGGGGAGGGTATTTCGTCCCCGCAGGAGCAGGAACAGATGCTCTTGTCAATCCGGCGAGAATTTCGCCCCGCGCGCGAAAGAATCCGCAAGGTTTACATTGATTTTGCCTGGCAACCAGCCAATCGTTATCTCCCCGGGAAAAGGCAGAGAGTCATCGCCCAGGTGCTAACGAATCCGCGCGTAGTTTTTCAAAGTAGGCCCCTTTCCCGAAGGCAGTTGTGGCAAAAATGGGGGGAATATGCGTTCGTGTTGTCTCCACACGGAGACGGATTGGACTGTCACAGGACGTGGGAAGCGCTCGCCTGCGGCAGTGTCGTTCTGGTGCCATCGTCCCCCTTGGATAGCTTGTACGAAGCCCTCCCAGTAATCCCCATTAAAAATTGGAATGAGATTACGCCTCAGAACCTGGATGCGTGGCTCGATCGCTACACCGGATGCAAAATCGGCGAGGAGCGATTAAGAAGCAAGCACTGGGTCGACAAAATGAGGGCCATGGCCAAAGAGAAACTCGAAGCCAGCCATCAGTGACGAATCTCGAATTCTTAGCGCAGGCCTTGGCAGTTCGCAAGAGCGCCAATAGCCAGAGAATCGATCCTGACTTCGCACCTAACCTGCAGCCTTAGGAATTTGGACAAAGCCGGTGGCAGAGGCATTTCAAGACAAAGGGTGCGCAACTCCTATGATTACGTCGAGCATTGTGCGAACGATAGTGACTCCAGATGGCCGGACAACGCTAGAGGTTGCTGGGCGTCCATTCTTTCGATTGAATTCAGTAGGGGCCTCCATTTGGTCTAAATTATCGGAGGGGTGGTCCGTTCAGCGCATCGTTCGTCATCTGGTCACACAGTGTGATGTCCCCGGGGAACGAATTGCAGAGGACGTAAACAATTTTCTGACAATCTTAAAGAGAAATCTCCTAGTGCAAGACTATGTCAGGACACTCGATGTTCGTGCCGAGGTTGTTTGGAACAAGGGAATTGCGCGCATGTGCGATTGGAGGATCCCCGACGAGTTCCCGGCTGATGTTGGTTACCGAAGAGTTCCCGACCCTGTAGGCCACATAGTTCCTCCTCACCTGCTTGCGAACTTGATTGTGAATCCTGAGATCTATCGAAAAATAAAGGATGGAGACATCGTGTGGGTGAGGCCCGCGTGGTTGAAGTCTTTTATTGAGCGGATCCTTCCGTTCGTCCAAGAGAAGTTTATCCTCGTCACGGCCGATTCGGACGTCAGTATGCCGTCGCAGTTTTTGGCCGAAGCCTTGGAAATTTTGGAGCACCCGAAAGTCCTCCATTGGTATGCCCAGAATTGTGATGGCCCGGGTTTCTTGAGTCGCATGTCTCCTCTACCAATTGGTGTTGATTTTCACACCCTCTGTGAACGGCCTGAGTGGGGAGAAGACATTTCGTCGCCCGAACAGCAAGAACAAATGCTCCAATCAATTCGGAAAAGCGTTCGTCCTGCGCGCGAGCGAATCCGAAAGGTCTATGTTGATTTTGCATGGCAGCCAAGCCATTTGTACCATCCATCAAAAAGGCAACGTGTCCTTGCGAGGATTCTGACGAATGAAAGCTTTGTCTTTCAAAGCAGACCGCTTCCAAGAAGGGAATTGTGGCGGAAGTGGGGAGAGCATGCATTTGTGCTGTCTCCTCCTGGTGTAGGGCTAGACTGCCATCGTACGTGGGAGGCGCTTGCTTGCGGCAATATTGTTCTGGTGCCGCCGTCTCCCCTCGATGGTTTGTACGAAGGGTTGCCGGTGATTCCGGTTGAGGATTGGAACAACATCACACCTCGAAATCTGGATAGATGGCTCGAGTATTATTCTGAATGTCCAATCGGTGAGGAACGACTAAAAAGCAGCTATTGGATCAGCAAAATGAAGTCGGTGGCCAAGGAAAGAATCGCCTCGGCATTTTCGCAAGGATTGGGAAGTGCGGCATCCGCGTCACAGAGGCCATAAACATGCAGGTATCGAGCATAGCTAGAGCAGTACCGACCGCCGAAGGCGGTACTGTACTTGAAGTTGCTGGTGCACCTATTTTTCACTTCAATTCAATTGCGGCTGTGATCTGGACAAAATTAACGCAAGGGCTATCCACGCAGGAGATTGTTTCTGGGCTGACCACGCAATTTAACATCTCTGAAGAGCGTGCTGCGAACGATGTAAAGAGTTTTGTGGACACGCTGAAACAGAATGACCTTGCCAAGGACTCCGTCAAAACATCAGATTTTCATGTCGAACTTGTGTGGAACAAAGGGATTGCCGCCCAATGCGATTGGAGAATACCTGACGAGTTCCCAGGGAAGCGCGCGTACGAAAGCGTCTTGGAGCCGGCCGGACACAGGATGCCTCCCCATTTACTCGATAACTTGATTTCAAACCCCGCGATCTACCGGGACATAAAGAACGAGGACCTAGTCTGGGTGAAATTTTCCTGGCTGAAGTCTTTCATAAAACAGGTCCTTCCACTTGTTCGAGCAAATTTTGTCTTAGTCACTGGCGACTCTGATGGAGGGGCACCACTACCAGTCATGGCCGAGGCGCTCGAAATTCTGGAGCACCCTAATGTTCTCCATTGGTTTACACAGAATTGCGATGGTCCGGGTTTTATGGGCCGAATGTCGCCTATACCCATCGGGATTGATTTTCACACACTGAATGAGCAGTCGCTTTGGGGCGAAACTATAGCGTCACCGCGCGAGCAGGAGGAAATGCTTCTGTCAATTCGGCAGGAGTTTCGTCCTACACGTGAGCGGATTAGAAAAGTTTATGTTGATTTCGCATGGCAACCCGCAAGTGCGTACGCGCCCTGGAAGCGAAATGGAATTAGAACAAAGCTCTTAACGAACGAATACGTCGTTTTTCAGCGGCAATTCCTCCCAAGGAGGCAACTATGGAGGAAGTGGGGAGAATACGCATTTGTGCTGTCGCCGCACGGGGCCGGACTCGACTGCCACCGCACATGGGAAGCGCTTGCTTGCGGCAATATTGTCCTGGTGCCGGCGTCTCCATTGGATAGCTTGTATGAAGGATTGCCGGTGATCTCAATTAAGGACTGGAAAGAGATTACCTCGGAGAATTTGGATGCATGGCTGGACCGTTATTCCGGATGTGAGATCGGCGAGGAAAAGCTAACGAGCCCGTATTGGGTCACAAAAATGAGAACTACGGTTTCAAGCTTAAGTTTGGAATAGAGAACCCGACTCGCTGATGTTCCCGTGTCTGGTTTCCCATTCCGGACCTTTCCCTGATTCTATTTGATAACGCTTTGGCCGCCTACCCACTGTTGCGTGAAAGCAGCGAGAAAATGCCGACGTAACACTGTATCCAAGGATTCCCGCCGTCTCATTAACATTAAAACGTCTGCCGTTTCGGAGAAGTTGTTCCGCCCTCTTCATTCTGACCTGTCGCGAATAGGCGCGCATAGTAGTTTGGTATAACTTCCTGAATTGTTTGCTTACCAGAGACAAATCTACTTGAAATTTCCTGCATTCTTTCGCTGGGCTGCAGGAGAGATTGCCATCCGATTGATCAATTAGCTGGCGAAGTCTTTTTGCTATTTGTTTGGACTTGCATTCTGCTCTTCCCAAGATCAGGTCTATTGCGTAGCCAACGGTAAGCACTTTCGGGCGGGAGTAGATCCCTTTAGTTACAAACAAAGACATTCGCACCTCCTGGATAAATATCCGGCACTCTTGTTTGTTTTGGATCACCGCTGATGGAAGGTATCCATCAAGGTGACTGGCAGGGCGGGAGATAAATTGTGGGGCTGAGGAAACTCATTTTGAACTAGATTCCATGCCCTCGTCAACGGACGAGACAAGGGATAGTTTCAGCCTCGGGAAAATCGTGCGGACCGGTGATTGTTTTAGAGTATTCACCCGAAGTCTTTCCGAGCCGGTTCGAGTTTGGTGATTGGTAGTGCGATGGGTGACGCTGGAGTTATGTCCTGCGCTTAGGTTGGGAACCTCGAATTATGGAATCCGCTATCCAGGACAACAACTCTGAAGTTTGTGGCGCCTCTATGGCGAAGCACGCAGATGGAGAGTAGAGGCACAATTCGGCGGTCCGATCCGATATTCGGACGAGAGGAGTGGTTCATGAAAACTAGAATCTTAAGGCTACTGGCTCTTGCATCTTTGATCCTCGCGTTTGCGTTCATTGCAACAGCGCCCGCAGCGCCCAACAAGGCCAACGCTCCGGCGACACCGGCGGCGAATGCCCTGCCCGCCACGCCGGCGACAGCAACTCCGGCGGAGCCGCATCCGCAGATTCGTGAAGCCCTCGCAGCGCTGCGCAGGGCCAAGGAACACATGGAGCACGCCGCGCACGACTTCGGCGGTCATCGCGTGGAAGCCATTGAGGCAACCAATCAGGCGATCAAGCAGCTGGAAATCTGCTTGAAATACGACAAGGACTAAACCGCAAAAGAACGCTGCTTCGTTTCTCGTACGCCAAACTTGAAGAAAAGGCCCGGACTAAGCTCGTGCTCAGCCCGGGTCCTTCATTTTAAGAACAGATCTCTTGAGCTATTTGACCCGGCGGAACTCGACGTAATCCCGCCCCGCATACAGCCGGTAGCTTCCCGCTTTTGCGGAAGCAACCACTTGCAGGGGCACGGGGCGTTTCATTTCCGCGTCGTGCTGCGAAGCGGTTTGGAGCACGTCGTTGGCTCCGAGGTCCATCACCACGAACTTTCCCGCGTTGAGGAAACCGATGCCGTACGCGCCGGGTTTCAAAGTTTGGCCGTCGATTTCGAGCGTGACTTCATTGAGCAGATAAGCCTGGTATTTCTCCTTGACGGCCGTAGAGTAGCCGGAACTGTCAACCATGCCCGCGAGAACAAAGAGATCGTCGGCAAAGTGCACGCCACCGCTGTTGCGGAACTGGACTGGAGCGCTCTGACCG
>Ga0209155_1000865_pt1 | contig 14435 bp, 7 predicted proteins | sample GraSoiAngelo_122_FD_185879 | JGI IMG/M metagenome (GOLD analysis project Ga0209155, IMG submission 185879) | Grasslands soil microbial communities from the Angelo Coastal Reserve, California, USA - 14_0927_02_20cm (SPAdes) (version 2) | ecosystem: Environmental > Terrestrial > Soil > Grasslands ... | reverse complement strand
GCGGGATCCGTTTGGTTGGTTTGGGCGCCGGGACCTTCGTTGGAAAGCTGGTCAATGCTCTTGCTGTAGCGATAGTAGAAGTCAAAGAGGAGGCCGCGATCAAATTGCCGGCGCAGACGCGTGTTCAAGGCGTTGTAATTCGAATTGACGTCGCTGGTCGGGAGATAGACAGCAAAGAAAGCAGGACTCGGCGCTTGCAAGAAATTCTGATTAACGAGACGTGTGAGTTTGTGGCCGACACTGCCCTGGTACCCGACGGTGCCGATTAGCCGCCAAGGCATCCGGCGCTCCACATCGAGGGAGTACAAGTAGACGTAGGCGTTACGAAAATTCGGCGAACCGCCGTAGATTTCGACAGCCTGATCACCCGTGCAAGCGGTATTAGCGCAAACGCCTCCGTTATTGGGATCGATGCCAAAACCAAGAGCAGAATTGACGGGATAGCTCGTGGCAGAATTGCTGGTGCCAAGGACGTACGTAATGACGCCGCCATCAAAAGGCGTACTAAAGTCCTGAGTTGAAGTACCACAGCAAAGATTGAAGCGTGAAAAGGCGGGCGGATTGCCGCGGGCATTAGAAAAGAGAACGTCGTCAGTGCGGTCATAGGCGACGCCAAAGCCACCGCGCACTACGGTGCTCTCGCGAAGCCGAGATGGGCTCCAAGCGAAACCCAGGCGAGGGCCGAAGTTGTTTCGATCGGGCCGGATAAGCGAGTCGGCAAATCCGACCTTGGCATTCACCAGACCGCTAGATGGAATGGTGATATTCGAAAGCTGGCCCTTGGCGTCGCTGAGGGGGGGGTAATACTCGTAACGCCAGCCAAGATTTAAGGTTAGGTTGGGCTTCACTTTCCAGTCGTCCTGCACAAAAAAAGCCGTTGCCTTGGACCGGAGGTACCGCTGGCCGTTTGCAGGGCCCCCGCTGCGCGGGTCAGCGTTAATAGCTTCAAAGATGGGCGTGCTATTTGCAAAATTCCAGAGGCGAACGTTGCTGTAGAGCGGGCGAGCGCCGCCAAGAAGGTTGTTGTTGTCCTGCTCGGCACTCAGATCGAAGCCGAACTTGAATGCATGGGCGCGCATGACTTTGCTCAGCGTGTCGCGGAAATTGTAAGTGTTCTGCGAGAACACGGCTGGCGTGGACTCCGAGCGGTCCGCGCCGAAGCGGATGCGATCGAAGCTGTACCCTTCGATTTCGATGCGAGGAATGCCGAAATTGACGTTCTCATTGGCAGTGACCTGGTTGAAGGAAAAGCGCGTGAAATTGAAGCGCGCCTCATTGACGAGGGTCGGAGACAGAATGCGAATCCAAGAGAGCGCCTCCGTCTGATTCTGCGGTTTCTGCGCGATGTCGCCCTGCGGACGACTCCGGCCGCCTGCGTCGCTGCCTAGATTGTTTGCTCTCGTCAGATAGGTGCTGAAGGCGAACTGATCTTTTCCGCGGTTGTAATCCAGCCGCCAGTTGTATTGATTCCCGTTGCTCGAACTGGGAAGAGCCAACTGAACGAATTGGATGTCGGGAATACCATCCAAGCCGCCACCAGCAAAATGGGCGCCATCCAGGGGGACATATTGGCCAGTGGCCCCGGTTGGAGAGCCGACATCGAGCCCACCGGTGACCGGCTGGCACTGAGTAGGATCGTTGATCCCCGCGCCTACGCAGGTTGAGGTGAGGACGTTAGCGATTCTTGGAGCGATACCTGCGGAGGACAGAATTGTTGCTGTGACACTGCCGGGGCGAGAATTGATAATGAGCTGCCGGAACTGAGGTGTCTCCACCCAAGTGCCGGTAGAGGTGTCCAAATTGTTGCTGCGAAGACCTTCATAAGAGAAAAAGAAAAACAGCTTGTCCTTCCAGACCGGTCCGCCCAGGCTCCCGCCGAATTGCCGGAAATTGGTGTTTACACGCGAGGGCATCTCGCCCTGTGCGCCGTGAAACCTGTTGAATGCGTTCCAATTGGGATCCTGGTATTTGAAGAACCCGCTGCCGTGAAACTGATTGGTGCCGCTTTTGGAGACGACCTTGACCTGGGCGCCGGTTCCGCGGCCGTCTTCGGCAGAATAGGAACTCGAGAGAACGGTAATCTCTTGCACGGATTCTTGGTTCGGAGTAATGACCGCGGCGCCACCAAACCCAAGACTGTTAACGCTCACACCGTCGATGGTGAAATTGTTTGAGGCCGTGCGCTGGCCATTCGCGGAAACCTGCACCTGATTTTCAACCTGGAAGATGGAGGAATTTGATCCGCCAGGTCCAGAATTGTTTGGCAGCACGGAGGTATTGCCGTTTCCCTGGCGCGCGCCGTCGCCGAAGACGCCGGGCGTCAAGCGTAGGAGTTCATAAGGGTCGCGGCCTACTGCAGGCAAGCGCGTGATTTCATCCGTTGAGACGGTATTGCCAACGTTTGCATTCTCGGTATGCAGAGCCTCCGCGGAGGCGGTGACGGTAACCATTTCGGTGACCGCTCCGACCTGCAAGGTGACATCCAAGCCGCGTGGCTGTTCGGCTTCGACGACGATGCCTTTCGAAGTAGCTTGCTTAAAGCCGGGCGCTTCCACAGTCACGCTGTACTTGCCGGGCGGTAGTTCGCCGATTCGATAGAATCCTTCGCCCGAAGCGACCGTATCGCGGGAGACGCCAGTATCCTGGTTGGCAATCGTGACCTTTGCCCCGGGTACTGCTGTCCCCTGGGGATCCATGACGGTGCCTTGGATGCTGGCCTTGAACTGGGCGTGGGCGGCGGTGGCGAGGAACACGGCGCAGGCCGCGAACACGGTATTGCGGACAAAAAGTCTAGATAGGCTCATGAGTCGCTCCTTCACCCCAAGAAAACTTGCGAAATGGCCTAGCACCCTCAGCTAAATCGGTTCACTACTATTGCCGCGGAGTCTAAACATCGTGTTTTCAAATGTCAAGCATATTGATTTTGGGCAGTGGGTCAGTTTGAATTTTACTTCTATTGTCACGATTCAGAAAATTCAAACTGACCCACCATGTGATTTCAATTCTCCCGGACACGGTGTTTGGAATAATTGAGTAGGAGTCAGTCATCTCATAAATCAAAGATCCGGAAAAACCAGGATGCTTCAGGCGCTACTAGCCTAATCCTTCTAAGGCGTTTGCGGCACGGCTCGCGACCCGGTCGGGACAAGTTCCGCTGCGCCCCTCCTAAGAGCCATTTTGAGACAGGTTCAGGTTCTAGTCGACGCTCGAAGCTGGGCGCCGCAGGCTGGGTAAGGGCGGACGACCTGCTCAAAATGGATTCCATCGAGCACATGATTTCCCAGCCGGAGTTTGGCGCGATGCAGGTTTTCACCGGAGCGCAAGATAAAGGGTTCACTCACTTGTGAGTAATCTGGGGTGCTCTTATGATGCGGTTGCCATAAGTTATCTTGTGGACGGTTTTGGGTGCCGAAGCTGTTGAAAAGGGGTTATTTAGACGAAGCCAGACCAGGGGGGTGGCTTCTCGAAAGGCAAGGAGAGAGTGTCCATGGAAAACCCAGTCCCGGGGCGGTCCGACAAAATGAATACTGCCGAACGCAAGCCTGAACTGATCCACGAGCTTGTGTCCGAGCAAGCATCGCGCATTCCCCAAGCCTTGGCAATAACGGCGGGTTGCAAGTCACTCACATACTTGGAGCTGGAGGCGCGCGCCAACCGCATGGCGCATCATCTGCGATCTTTAGGAGTCGGCTCGGGAGTTGTCGTTGGCCTTTGCGTGGAGCGTTCCATAAGCCAAATCGTGTGCGCTTTGGCGATCCTGAAAGCAGGGGGAGCGTATCTTCCCTTGGATCCTTCTTACCCCACGGAACGCCTGAAATTCACTTTAGAGGATTCTCAAGCACCATTTCTAGTCACAGAAGATCATCTTGCTGAGAGACTCTCCGGAAGTAATTGCCGGATAGTTTCTGTTGATGGTGCTGATCGAGTACAAATTGAGTATCAACGCTCCGAAAGGCCCGTCAACTCCAGCCGTCCAGAGAGTCTGGCATACGTGATATATACGTCAGGATCCACGGGTGTTCCCAAAGGTGTTGCGATTAGTCACCAAAACTTACGGAATCTGATCCAATGGCATCAAGACACCTTCCAAGTCGCCTCCAAGGACCGAGCAACATATCTAGCAGGCTTGGGTTTTGATGCCTCAGTTTGGGAGCTATGGCCGTACATCACGGCTGGCGCCAGCCTTCATCTGCCGGAGGATTCGGTTCGCACGGATCCAGAGTCTCTCCAACGCTGGTTGCTGCGACAAGAAATTACGATCAGTTTTGCTCCTACGCCACTCGCGGAGCGCTTGATCACGCTATCGTGGCCTGCGCGCACATCGCTGCGGATTCTGCTAACTGGGGGGGACGTGCTTCATAGATTCCCTTCAAGGGAACTGCCCTTCACGCTCGTGAACAATTACGGCCCGACAGAGTGCACCGTCGTAGCGACCTCCGGGCCAGTTGGAGCCAGAACGGAGCCTGCTAGCCGGCCCACAATCGGCCTGCCCATTGCTAATACGCAAATTTATATTTTGGACGAGAATTTTGAGCGCGTCGCGGATGGTACTTCAGGAGAACTATTCATTGGCGGCAAGGGAGTTGGGCGCGGCTATCTGAACCATCCCGAGCTGACCGCCGAGAAATTCCTTCCAAATCCCTTCGAATCCGACCCCGACGCACGAATGTACCGGACCGGAGACCTTGCCCGCTTACTGCCGGACGGCCAGGTCGAATTCCTGGGCAGAGTCGACGATCAAATCAAGATCCGTGGTCATCGGATCGAACCAAACGAAATTACGTCCGTCCTGGCTGAAAATCCGGTTATACAACAGAGCATCGTTGTGGCACGAGAGCTACAAGATGGAGAGAAAAGCTTAATCGGTTACTTTGTGCCGGCTCCTGGAGTGCGAGTACGAGCGTCAGATCTCAAATCTGAGCTGCGAAAACGTTTGCCCGACTACATGGTGCCAGCCGCTTTTGTGCAACTAGAGTCCCTACCGCTTACACCGAGTGGAAAGGTCGATCGGACAGCTCTGCCGCCGGTGACGTCAACAAACACCCTAACCGACAATACCTACGTTGCGCCGCGCACGCCCGTCGAGGAAAGAGTCGCGGGAATCCTTGCGCAGCTTCTAGGACTTGAAAGTGTCGGCGCTGAGGACAATTTCTTCATGCTCGGCGGCCATTCACTTTTGGGAACGCAGGTGATTATTCGACTCAGGGATATCTTCGGGATAGAACTGAGCCTGCGAACTATCTTTGAGGCTCCCACGGTCGCTGAACTTGCCGCTCGTGTCGAGGCTTCTCTGATTGCGAGACTGGAAGCGATGAGTGAAGAGGAAGCCCAGCGAATTCTCGAGCCTCCATCGGGTGGATTGCTTCAGGCAATTTAAGATTGACAGGCGAGCAGCGCATGTCATCGGGACCAAAAATGGTGGACTCAGCTCCGAGCCTAGTGCGTTTGCTCGAACCGGAAGTCCTTGCCAATCCGTACCCGCTCTTCGAGGAGCTGCGGACGAAAGCTCCTGTTTACTGGGATCCTTTTCTTCATGCCTGGGTGGTAACGCGCTATCAGGACGTAGTCAGGGTCTTGCATGACTTTTCCGCGGATAGAACGCCAACTCCGGAATATCTTGAGAAAATTGGCCTGGGCGATATAGCTCCGATCGCACAGGTGATGGTAAAGCAGATGCTCTTCCTGGATCCGCCTACCCACACGCGGATCCGAAGTTTGGCTTCTTACGCGTTTACCCCCCAACGTGTGGAGATCCTGCGGGGTCACATCCGCGATGTAGTGAAGAGGCTCATCGACGACGTCGCGCCCCGTGGGAAAATGGATGTAATCGCTGATCTTGCTGAGCCGCTCCCGTACGTCATCACGGCGGAAATGTTAGGAGTTCCGGTCGAGGATGCTCCTCAATTAAAGATATGGTCGCAGGATTTCGCCGAGATGCTCGGGAACTTTCAGCACAACCCCGATCACTTTCCGCGGGTGCGCCGTTCTGTCGAGGAAATGACGAAGTATTTCGAATCGGCGATCCGAGAAATCAAGAAGCATCCGCGAGAAGGACTCATTCAGTCCTTCCTGACAGCGGAAATCGACGGAGATCGTTTTACCGAAGAAGAGACCATCGCAAACACTATCGTCACGATGGTTGGTGGCCAGGAGACAACCACGAATCTGATTGGAAACGGCGTACTTACGCTGTTGCGACATCCACAGGAACTCGAGCGATTGAAGGCCGATCTCACGTTGATACCTTCCGCTGTAGAGGAAATGCTCCGTTATGAGCCGCCGAGCCAGCACACCGCGCGTCTCGCACCGTACGATTTGGAACTTGGAGGGAAGGAGATTCGCAAACGGCAAGCCACAATCGCCGTGATGGCAGCGGGAAACCGCGACCCAGAACGCTTCCCGGAGCCCAATCGCTTCGACATCACGCGCAAGGACAACCGGCACCTCTCTTTCGGCTGGGCAGCGCATTTTTGCTTCGGTGCAGCGCTAGCGCGCATCGAAGGGCAGGTAAGCTTTGAAGAAATGGTGCGCAGACTCCCTGACTGGTCGCTCGACGAAGGTCCTCTCGTTTGGCGGACAAACCTCGGGCTTCGCGGTTTGCGGTCTTTGCACATTCAGTTCGGCACGACTGAGCGGTACAAGAGTTACATTTCAGGTTCGAAGAGCGCATAGACGAAACACTCAAGGGGTACCGAGCCGTGGAACCAATTGCGTCGATAGGGCACCTTTCTGAGGCAAAGCGGCGCCTTCTTGATGCTCTTCTGAGTCACGAGAAGCCTGTTAGACGAGGAAGTTCACGAGCGATAACTCGTCGCAATACTTCCGCGTCCGTCCCGTTGTCGCTTGCCCAAGAAGAAATTTGGCATCGGGCCCAGGATGGCATCGACAAGCCTCCTTTTTACAACGAATCAATAACGATCCATCGGCAAGGGGCGCTCGACGTAGCTGCTTTGCAGCAAAGTCTCACCGAGATTGTGCGGCGACACGAAGCTTGGAGAACGACCTTTTACACTTTGGATGGTCAGCCGTTTCAGATAGTGCATCCAGCGCCGGAGCGCTTTCCAATTAGCACCTATGACCTTAGCACGCTACCCGAATCAAGAAGGGAAGAGGAAGCCCTCCGACTGGCGTCGGAACAGGCGAGAGAACAATTCAATCTCAAAACGGGCCCGCTGCTCCGTGTCATGCTGATCCACCTAGGCGACACGCGTCATCAAGTGCATGTAACCATGCATCAAATCATTGTTGATGGGGTCTCAGTGTTCCGAATATTTCCCCTTGAACTAATCAAGTTATATGAGGCTTTTGCGGAAGGTCGCCCTTCGCCTCTCCCGGAACCAGGTATTCAATATGGAGACTTTGCGAGGTGGCAGAAGGAGTTTCTCGGACAGGAGATTCTTGAGCGGCAACTGAACTATTGGCAAGAACAACTGTCGGGAGAGCTTCCATCTTTGGAGTGGCGGTGCGACCGTCCACGCCTTTCCATATTAACTTACCGGGGATCAATCGTTTCGGGCGAGTGGCCGAGCGTTGTAGCAGAACAGCTGCACGAAATTTGCCGAGAAGAATCAGTCTCCCTGTTCATGGTTCTTCTTGCCGGTTTTGTTCTCTGGTGGCACCAGCACACGAAGGAGAACGACATTATTGTGGGAACCTTGGCTCCCGCGGGACGTGAACAGCAAGAAGTTCAAGGACTACTCGGTTGTTTTCTAAACCCAGTTCCCCTTCGGTTCAGAATCACTCAAAGCATGACCTTTCACGATCTGCTTCGCCAAACCCGCGAGGTTGTTTCGGGAGCGGTAGCGAATGACGACGTGCCATTTTTTCGTATCTTGGAGCGGGTCGGGGGGAAGCCCGGTCTCAGCGAGAATCCCTTATTCGATGCTGTAATTTCGTTGGCACCCAGACTGCCTGATTTGGGATCTGGCTGGGATCAAACATTTATGGATGTCGAAAGCGGCGGGTCTACATGGAACCTGTATCTTGAGCTCAACGAGCGGTCCCACGGCATAGTATTCCGCACACAATACAATCCTGACCTGTTTAACGCCGAAACAGTGTGCCGTATGACTGACGATTTGAAGTTGCTGCTTGAGGCGGGGGCTGCGGAACCGCAGAAGACTATTTCCGAACTTTGCAGGGAATGACCTTGGAAAAACAGCAGCTAAATCCCGAAAACATCCGCTTGTCTGAGTCCAAGCAGGTACTGCTTGAGAAATACCTCAAGAAGCAGCCAGCACGTAAGCCTGAGGCAAAGGCGGCAATTCCCGTGTCACCGTCCGGCGAACCTATTCCACTGTCTTTTGCTCAACAACAAGTGTGGCTGCACTCGCAGATGGCCGGCGACATTCCCATTTACAATGAGGCGATCACCATCTACAGGCTAGGTCCGCTTGATGCGAAGGTGTTTGAGCGTTGCATGGTTGAAATCCTTCGCCGTCACGAAATCTGGCGAACCACTTTTGATACGGCCGGCGGTTTTCCCATCCAGATTGTTCAATCAGCCCCCCATAAATTCCCGCTGGAAATGACTGACGTTCGGCACTTGGAGGAATCCGAGAGAGATAGGGAAGCAAGGCGACTGGCCACGCAGAGTGCGCAAAGGCCCTTTAACTTGAAGAAGGGGCCACTTCTGCGTGCCATCGTTGTTCGGCTAGGTGAGGAAGAGTATCGCGTCTACATGACGTTTCACCTGTTGGTGTTTGATGCGGTCAGCGCGTACCGTGTTTTTCTGCCGGAATTATCGGCGTTGTACGAGTCTTTCTCCGCCGGCAAACCGTCGCCCCTCCTGGAGCCGACCCTGCAATACGGAGACTTCGCATATTGGGAGCAGAAAACATTCGCGGACGAAAGTCTGTCAAGTCAGCTTTTGTTCTGGCGCGATAAGCTATCCGGCGAGCTGCCCGTTCTCTCATGGCCTAACCACCGTCCAAGGCCACCCCATGAGACCCATCGTGGAAACGTCGAGCGATTCAGATTCGATCCAGCAGTCGTCCCGGCCTTAAAAGCCTTCTGCCAGCAGGAGGGCGTGTCGTCATACATGGTCTTGCTAGCGTCTTATGTAGCGCTGCTAAACCGTTATACCGCCCAAGAGGATATCGTGATTGGCGCGCTTTCAGCGGGCAGGAGGTGGCCTGAGGTCGAACGGCTGCTCGGGGATTTCGTCAATCCGCTCCCTCTCCGAGTGGATCTCTCCAGGAATCCGACTTTTCGGGAGCTCACGAAGCGGGTTATGCATGTCGTGCTGGATGCTCTCACGAACGAACAAGTTCCCTTCGAAATGATTGTCAAAAGCTTGCGACTGCGGCCCGATCCAAGCCGCAGTTCGATTTTCCAGATTATTCTGTCTAAACAGCCGCAATTGAGATCTGTCTGTCCGGGGTGGAATCTCGCGACAGAGGAAATTTCGAATGGTGCTTCAAAGCTAGACCTGATGATCGTTATTGATGAGCGTCTCGATTCCATATCGGGGCCTATCACCTACAACACCGATTTGTTCGACGCTTCGACGATAACCAGGATGGTCGAGCACTGGCAGAAGCTTCTCGAGGGAGGACTAGCACACCCCGATTGCTGCATTTCAGAACTCCCACTGCTTACAGACACCGAGCGCAAGCAACTTCTAGTGGATTGGAACAATACGCTCGCGGACTATCCGAAGGACAAGTATCTGCATGATTTAGTGCAGGCCCAAGCCGAGAGGACGCCAGACGCTGCGGCGGCAGAGTTCGGGGAGGCGCGTCTTTCGTATCGCGAACTCAATGCACGTGCCAATCAGCTCGCCCATTATCTAGGGAAGCTAGGAGCTGGGCCAAATGTTTTGGTCGGCGTCTGCATGGAGCGCTCGCTGGAAATGTTGGTAGCCCTGCTGGGGATTATGAAGGCAGGAGGAGCTTATGTGCCCTTGGATCCTTCTTTCCCCCAAGACCGCCTCGCCTACATGGTGGAAGACAGCCAAATGTTTCTGCTCGTCACTCATCGCGAAGTTGACAAGAATCTGTCGGTCCGGCCGGAATTGGTCGTTCGCCTGGACTCTGATTGGCCAGAGATCTCAAAACGAAGAACCGATAGTCCGACATTGCAGAATGCAAGCCCACAGAACCTCGCCTATGTGCTCTACACCTCTGGTTCGACCGGCAAGCCCAAGGGTGTCGAGATTCCGCACAGCGCACTCATGAATTTTGTACTTTCGATGCAGCACGAGCCGGGCTTCACGGCCGGGGATGTGATGTTGGCTGTCTCCTCCGTGTCCTTCGACATCGCAGGGCTCGAGTTCTATGTTCCGCTCGCCAGCGGCGGAAAAGTGGTGATCGCCAGCCGCGAAGAGGCCCGCGATCCCGTCCGGCTGATAACACGAATGCACAACTCCCGCTGCAATGTGATGCAGGCTACACCTGCTACCTGGCAGGCTTTGATTGATGGCGGCTGGCAGGGTTCGCCAGACCTGAGAGTTCTCTGCGGCGGGGAGTCCCTTTCCCGCTCTTTGGCACAAGCGCTCCTTGCACGCTGCGCGGAATTGTGGAACATGTACGGCCCGACGGAAACCACGATCTGGTCAGCGATTCACCGGGTCACTTCCGCCAACGGGCCGGTTCCGTGCGGCCGGCCGATTGCCAACACTCAGCTCTTCGTTCTCGACCGCCATCGCAATCTAGTTCCTCCGGGCGTTATCGGCGAGCTATACATCGGTGGTTCGGGTTTGGCCCGCGGCTACTTGCATCGCCCCGAGCTGACACAGGAACGCTTTGTCAAAAGCCCTTTTGAACCGAACGCGCGCTTATATCGCACGGGCGATCTCTCGCGGTGGCTCCCCGACGGCACTCTGGAATGCCTTGGCCGCAACGATAATCAAGTAAAGATCCGCGGATTCCGAATCGAGCTGGGGGAGATCGAAGCTGTGCTCGGCCGCCACGAAGCGGTGAGCCAGTGTGTCGTCGTGGCGCGCGAACAGACGCCTAATGAGAAAGTCCTGGTGGTGTACATCGAACCGAGGCCGGGATTGGTGCCGGACATCAATGATCTGCGGACTCATCTGAGAAGGGAACTACCCGACTACATGCTCCCGTCAGCCATCGTCTTGATGGACAAGTTGCCGCTGACGCCCAACGGTAAGATTGATCGCAAGGCGCTGCCACCTCCGGCAGAGCAGTACGTTGAGATTCAAGGAGAGTTTGTCCCGCCTCAAGATCCGCTTGAACATGCGCTTGCCAGAATATGGGCAAAGATCTTAAGAGTGAAACGAGTGGGGCTGAAAGACAATTTTTTTGACCTGGGTGGACATTCTCTTGCCGCAGTCCGCATGTTATCCGACGTCGAAAAGCTGAGTGGCAGAACGCTGCCACTCGCGACCCTCTTTCAGGCTACAACGGTGGAAGCACTTGCCGAACTGATACGCAGAGAGGGCTGGACCCCGTCGTGGTCATCGCTTGTGCCCATGCAACCACGCGGATTAAGAACTCCGTTATTCCTGGTCCACGGTGCCGAGGGCAACGTTTTGCTATACCGGAATCTGGCTGCTCATTTCGGACCCGATCAACCGGTTTATGGCTTGCAATCAAAAGGTTTGAATGGCAGCGGTCGCCTTAACACAACGATTGAAGACATGGCGTCCGAGTACGTAAAGGAAGTAATGACTGTTCAACCGCACGGTCCGTACTTCCTGGGGGGTTACTGCCTTGGAGGAGTTATTGCCTTTGAGATGGCACAGCAACTGAGTGCGCTGGGCGAGAAAGTTGAACTCGTGGCCATGCTTGATACGTACAATCAATGTGCGGTTCCAAACTCGATATCATTTCCGAAGCTGGTCGTGCACTTCTTGCAGAATTTGTGGTTTCACGGCGCCAACATGTCTTCGCTTCGATGGAAAGACCGTAGAAAGTTTCTCAGGGAGAAAGTCGATGTTGGACTGTCCAGACTCCGGATCAGGCTGCATGCCGGACGTTATGCTTTGCTGCGTGCTTGCGGCCGGAAGACACAGAACAGCTATCCGCATTTGGCCATAAAGAAGGTGAACGATCAAGCTGCGCTTCGCTACGTGCCTCAACCTTATAACGGTCGTGTGGCTGTCATCCGTCCAAAAGGACACTTCTTGGGCTTGACCGACGCAAGCTTAGGATGGCGCGAAGTCGTGCCCCATGGTCTGGAGGTTCATCAGCTCCCCGTTTATCCCAAGGGCATCCTAGTCGAGCCATTTTGTCGTTTGCTAGCCAAGACCATGAAATCGTGCTTGCAGGACGCATGAAAGGGTCAAGCAAGTCCGGCCAGAGGTTCTTCGGCGGTGCTGTATTTTGCCGATAAAAGCAGACGAGATTCACGTGTGGAGTGGCCGCATCGCTGCGGAAGAGGATTGCTTCCTGGCACTCTTCAAATCCTTGTCGCAAGATGAAACTGAGAGAGCCGCGCGACTCCATTTTGACCGGGACAGACGATCTTTCATCATTTGCCGCGGCTTGCTGCGCTCAATTTTGGCGGGCTACCTGGGACTTAACCCAGCCGAGATCCTGTTTGAGTATGGTGCACAGGGAAAGCCTTCGTTGCAAAATCGGGCTATGTGCTTCAGCGTTAGCCACTCGGAGGAACGGGTGCTTTATGCCCTCTGCAAGAATTGCGAACTTGGCGTCGACCTAGAATATGTACGCGAGCTACCCGGTGCTGAGATCCTCGCCCAGCGCTTTTTTGCTCCTTCCGAGTACATCGAGTTTTGCGGCACAACGCCGGCAGCTCGCACAAGGGCTTTTTTTTGCTGCTGGACTCGCAAGGAGGCTTACATTAAAGCTACAGGGCGCGGCTTGTCACTCCCTCTGGACTCGTTTCAGGTGCCTATATTGCCTGACCAACCCGCGCAACTGAGAATTACGACAAGGCCGAACGAATACCTCTCCGGTTGGAGTCTGAGACACCTGGACCCTTCACCCGGATATGTCGGAGCCTTGGCTGCTCAATTGGTGTCCTTTCCCTTGGCCCACCGGACTTTCGAAACGGCTGAAGAGTGCATGGAACGTATTCGTCGGCCCGAATCCTCCGCTCTTGCGGGACTCACTAGGAACTGACGGCCCGAATCTTGCGGGCTCGTAACCCCACAAAAAGAAAAAGGCCGGACGCCTGTGTCCGGCCTATGGATCTCAAAATGGTTGCGGGGGTCAGATTTGAACTGACGACCTTCGGGTTATGAGCCCGACGAGCTACCAGGCTGCTCCACCCCGCACAACCACTATATCGGACGTGTGCACTTCCGTCAAACCATTGCAAATGGCGAAAACGAAGCGGTCTTGTGAATTAAGGTGAGGCGGACTACCACTCGTTGTAAGGCGTGTTATCGAAAGGCGAAGCTCGGTTCGAATTGGAATGAACGTCAACCATGCCCGTACTCGATTGATCTGGGCTCAACACCACACTATCATACTGTGGCACCCAGTCCTTTGCCCGGGTCATCGGATCCGTCGGGACGGCGCGCAGGTAGCCGGACTGTACGAGATCCTCGATGGACTGCGGCGCGGCTTGCTTGTCCAGGGTGTAATTATCGATCGAAGTTCGGATGGTCTGGAGATTATTTTTCAGTACGGCTTCGTTGGCCTTCTGCACCGATCTGTCGTACCGTCCCACGGCCATCCCAATCAAAATGAGAATGATCGTAATGACGATCATCAACTCGATGAGCGTAAACCCCGCTGCTGCCAGTCTGCTGCGGCGTTTCACCGACGCTGGTTTGCCGATCCGAATCTGCGATAACATTCTCAATTCAAATCCTCACCTGAATTACCAATCGGAATACCTCGTCCCGTCGAGAGCTGTGCCCGTCGATTTCGAGTACACGTCGAACACATTTTTGCCACCCCAACTCGTCGAATCCGGATCGTCCTGAACGGCCCGCAAGCCCCATTCGGCGCGTCCGGTCATGGGGTCAACGGGGACCTTTCGCAAAAAACGAACCTTCCGATCGCTGCCACCTGCGAGCTGCACTGGCTTCACCAGCGTTTCTAGATCCGGTGGGTAGCCTTCGCTCCCGATTTCCACGCGAATCTGGTTCCGGTCGGCCGCATCTTTGTAACGGTCGATCGCATCTTTCATCTCCCGGAGGTCGCGGCGAAGCTCCGCTTCTTTCTGTCGAATGATAGTGTACTTCGCTATGGGCAATGCGGCCGACGACAGAACCATTAGAATGGCGCAGGCGATAATCAACTCCAGCAGCGTCATCCCCGACTCGTAGGGAGACAGCTTCCGCCGGACTCGTCTGTTAATTCGCCAGTAGTTTAGAATGTATTCCAACATCGCATCGCTCACACGATTTGACTATGGCTGGACTTGCACCGTCGCCTCGCTGGTAATCAGCGGGATCAGATTCTGCTGCGAATCTTTCGCGTTCACTTGCACAATCGACAGGTTCGATGAGCCGGGCGCCAGACCTTTGATCACGATTCCGAGCAGCGTCCCGCTTC
>Ga0209155_1000863_pt1 | contig 14441 bp, 14 predicted proteins | sample GraSoiAngelo_122_FD_185879 | JGI IMG/M metagenome (GOLD analysis project Ga0209155, IMG submission 185879) | Grasslands soil microbial communities from the Angelo Coastal Reserve, California, USA - 14_0927_02_20cm (SPAdes) (version 2) | ecosystem: Environmental > Terrestrial > Soil > Grasslands ... | reverse complement strand
AAATCGTAACCACTTTGTGCGAATAACCGATTTGCGATCGCCAGTGTGATCGGTTCGCTTGGCCCACCGCGTTTCTTGGATTCTGTGGCAATCTCCGCTGTTTTCCTGGTCATTTCCTCGAGTGAGCGCTGAAGAGATGAAAATGATGCGTCAACAGCCTCGCCATCCTTCGGAAGATGCAGCACGCGCGACATCTGATCGCGCGTCTCCCCATCCGCACCGGCGAAGGTCATCGCCAATGCCGTTTCGATCGAGTAAGGCGAAACGCACAGATTGTGATCGGCGGTTGCGAGTTGCCGGTGAAGATCGACAGCGAATTGATCGGTAGCGTTGGCCGCCAAACCAGCGTCATCAGCGCCATATGCCAGTCCCACGATTAATGCGCCGAATAGAGGCAGGATCAAAACTGATTTGATTCGAATTGGAAAATTCCAAACCGGCTGGCGACCGTCCAGAGACCGGATCGTGCCTGTGCGTCGTTGTTCACGCATGCAGCGCGATGCTAGCGCCCACCCACGTTTTGTCGACATTGAAATCGACGCCCATCATTTTGCCCCGGCTCATTCGAACCAGGTTGTTGACGAGAACCGGTTCGCCATTTTCCGGCCAGACAAACATCATGCGAATCTCAGCTTTCGATTTCTGGCCATCGAGCGTCGGCACGAACGCCGCGTACTCGATTTTTGTCTGCAGGATCCACTCGTGCGGATTTTGCAGCGCGCAAATCCTTTCGTGCGTCGGTTCCATGTCGACACCGTGACCGGCAAACGAATAGAGCGGTTTCAAAACGTAGTTGTCGATCTTTTCGGCGGCAGGAAATTCATCGGCGAAAAATGCGGGGGATGTATGCTCAGTCTTCAAAAACGGCAGCGAATGTTTGCTGATCTGGAAGTACCAATTCGGATGGCCAACCCATTTCACATCGAGATCATCCTGAAACTGAAACGTCAGATTCAGATCGGGCCGGCGAATCAGTTCGTCGAAGATCACTCGATTATAAATCCGCTCGATCCGGACTTCGCGCCCATCGCGGTCATAAAATAAGTCGCGGCCGCGCCTTTTTATTTTGGTCACGCAAACGGGCCTGACGTGGAGCAATGTTTCCGTGGCGGCGAAATCGATCCGCGTTTTTTGTTTTTCCGGCTCAATCTCAAGAAGAACCACATTTTCCGGATTGGATTCGGCAATGATCGTTCTGCGCAAGAGCTCAATGTACGCTTCATCTTTGATTCCGCCGAAGGATGAAGTCCAATTGCGGGGAATAGGCGGATACGCTTTGCGCATGCAATGCAAAAGCAGCAATTGAAAACCGAACAAGCTCGGGAAGGCTTGCAGCTCAATCAGTCGCGGGACTAGCCGCCCGTCTTCCGCGCAAACTGCGAAATCGACTACCAGAAAATTCGGATGCCCCGACTCATTGGGAACTTCCAAGCCCTCAGGAATCGCGTCCTCCGCGTGACGCGCGAATTCCGGCGTCCGTGTAAGATCGACAATCGCATTTGCCGCGCGCGTTACTTGATCTGTAAATTCACGAGTCAAAAAAATCGGCGTCTCCGAAATTCGGAAATCGGCCGGCCATTTCTCGGTTTCATTCACGCAGCGCACCAGCGCTGCGTATTTCTCCGGCGTGAAGGCGGCGTTAAATATTGAGCGCAATTGCGGATCCACTGTAATGACCCGCTTGGGACTAGGCGCCGTTCGGCTGTTCGATCACGCTGTTGATATGGAGCGGCCCGAGAATGGCCACAGTGCCTTTGTCGTCGGTAACGATCACTCGGTTGCCGCGCGGCGTGATGTAGGCGTGATCGACCTTGGGCACCGAATACTCGCGTCCATCGGACGTCCGAACTGAGAACGGAACAAAGGGCACGCGCGCGAGTTGTTTACGCATCTCATCGATCATCCGGCAACACTATACCAAAAATTTGCCCCCGCGCATCACCTGCTCGCCGTCGAACCAGATGTCGAAATCGCGTCCGACGCAATCAATGTGCGTTTTGGACACCCAGTTCGCGCCGGTGTGTTCGGCATAGGGATGACCAAACGCGATGTGAACGCCAGGAATTTTTTCGTCCTGTAGAATATGACCGATCACATGCGTGCAAGCGGTGTTGGTGCCAATGGCGAATTCGCCAACGCGGTTGCTGTTTTCGTCCGTGCTGGTGTAAGCGCGAAATTCGTCGCGCAAATCCTTGTTCTCGGACTGCAACGATCGGATCCGATTATTTTCGATCTCGATCGTGAGCGGGTTCGATTGCAGATCTCCGTAGCGTTCGCAGAGATAATCGCCAACCACGCCATCGACGACGAATGTGCCGTTTGTGTTCATGGGCGCGGTGAAGATTTCGCCTCCGGGAAGGTTGCCCCATTTGTCGCGAGTGATGATCCCGCTGGTCTTGAGCCACTTGAGTGTCGGCGAGAGCTCCGCTTCCAATTCAGTGCCGTGGGCCGTGCGGCAAGTGATGCGCTTGGCCTCTCTCGCGCGCGCGACCAGGCGCTGGCTGAGTTCATCCACTTTCACGAAATCGGCGCGCATTCCTTCCAGCATGATTTCGCGGTTGATATTCACCATGTGTGCGTGCCGGATGCGGTGGTTATTGACCACGCTGGTCATTTGCGTCCGAGCGGTGAGCTCTCCGGGCTGCGACTGCGCGGCGAAGATCGACACCTGTGAGAGCGCCAGATCGTCCAGAATGAGTTCCGGCATGTACTTGAGCGGACGCCGCGCGTGATGTTCCAGCACAAACAAACTGTAATCCGAACCGACGCGCTCCACTTGCTTTTGGAGCGCCGCTGCGATTTCGCGCGTAGCAGTGTCTGTGATAATTGTGATCCGCTCCTGCGGCTTCAATCGAAGACAAACATCGATCGCATTGCGCCCGCCGGGGAGCAGTTCCGGGTCAATCGGATGGAGATAAGCGCGGTCGGGCATGAGAAGGTGTTCAGAGTTACGCGAAAATCAGGGACAGGCAAACTGGGGGTGTAACCTAAGCGGCGCAACAGCGCAGCCGAAGAATCTCTAATCCAGCGCGGGATGCAGCCACTCGCGGGCTTGTCTTCGAAGAAGGTATGCGCGATCAAAGGCGCTCCTAGGGAATCAATGAACGCGTTGATCTACGATCGCATTTGTCGGCGACTGCTCCGCCTTTTTTCCGCGATTGCGGCTGGCTTTTTCGCGCTGTGGACCAGCGTTGCGGATGCCGAGCAAGAACAGCGCACCGCCGCGCTGCAAGTGGCAAGCGGCGATCTGGCAGCCGCGAACGCCCTGACGAAGCAAATCGCCGCGCTTTCGCCGCGCGTCCGAACGGAAGAAGCAACACGGCTGGCAGAGTGCGCTTATGTCACGGTCAGCCAACTGAAACGGCAATACCACATGTTCGGCACGCCGATTTTTAATAATTTCCTTATCTATCACGGCATCAGGAAACGCGGCTACTGTTTCCAATGGGCGGAGGACCTGCTCGTCGCGCTCGATGCTCTGAAACTCAACAGTCTCGAACTCCACTGGGGAGAATCAAACGTCGGGAATTGGCGCGAGAACAACTGCGTTGTTGTCACTGCCAAGGGGCAGCCATTCAATCGGGGGATCGTCCTGGATTGCTGGCGGCATTTTGGGCATCTGCGTTGGAACGCAGTAACCGCCGATGAAGATCCGTACGTGGAAAACAAGGCGTACGCCCAGTTCGTCCGCGCCAGATCAGCAGCGGCCACAAATCGTCATGTCGCGTTCCAGACAACGATTAAAGCCAATAGAAAAAGCGACAATTAGTCGGCTGCCACTTGCGCCTCGTGGATCCGTGGCTGAACTTCCTCTGGTTCATCCGCATGCGCACATTTCCCAGACTCGCTCTTGCAATCTGCTGTTGTTTTTCCGTGCTCGGGGCAGGCGTTGACGCCGAGATTAAACCCGCCGATCCGAAGACTCCTCTGTTTCGCATTTTCGCTTCGATTCCAATGAAACCGGCAGGTCGCGATGCTGCCACCGGGGTCACGTTCGACGATAAACATCCGTTGCTGGTGGTCCGTTCAGTCAGCGATTTGCGGTTGGCTCGCGACGGTAAGGGAGTTCTTATCGCATTGATGCCTGTGGACGCCCAGAAATTCGCAGCGGTAACCCGCAAGTACAATCAAGGCTTATTGCTTTTGGAAACCGAGAATCGTGTTTTAGACGCGATGTACGTTGCGGCTCCAATTACAGATGGCATGATCGTCTTTAAGTACCCTGACGAAGCCGCCGTTGCAGAATATTTGCGGCGGCGATTTCGCGTCGGCGAGTTTAAATAAGTCTTTTTTCCAGAAAACGTGGCAGAAATGTCTTCCAGCCTCTGCCAACTCGACGTGGCAAAGAATTTAACCGGCAATCGCGGCATCCTGCGACACGTTCAGACATTCGTACGTTTCTGCGACGATATGGTCGACGACAGTTTTCATGTCCTGCGTCCGTTCCCAGACAGCAAGTTGCCGATCCGCGCCAGTGCCTTCGCGCATGATCCGCTCAATGTGTGCCATCTCATGCTGGGTGCCGAGCTCATTCACTTCAGTCGAGACAAACTCGAGCAATTCGTTTAACAAACTGCGGGTCTCCACTTCCGTTTCCTTGCCGAAATCGATCAGCTTGCCGTCGATACCGTAGCGTGAAGCGCGCCAGCGATTTTCATCCAGTAATCGGCGGCGATAAACGCGGAAGGTAATGTTTTGCCGCAGCAGCTTGTGCAGCTTCGCGACCACGGCCTGAATCAAAGCCGCAATCGCAAGCGTGTCATCCACGCGCGATTGCGCGTCGCACACGCGCATCTCCAGCGTGTCAAAGAATGGATGCAGCCGGATGTCCCACCAGATTTTTTTCGCATTATCAACGCAGCCGGTCTTTACCAGCAGCTTGCAGTAATCTTCGTACTCGGAAAGGCTCTCGAATGCATCGGGAATGCCGGTGCGGGGAAAACGCTCGAACACTTTCAGTCGATAACCCTTCAAGCCCGTGTCCTGGCCGACCCAGAACGGCGAGTTCACCGAGAGCGCGTAAATGTGCGGCAGAAAATAGCGTGCCTGGTTCATCACGTGGATGGCGACCTCGCGATCTGGGATACCGACATGAACGTGCAATCCGAAAATAAGGTTCGCGCGCGCCAGCTGCTGCATGTCCTTGACGATTTCGTGATAGCGCTCGCCTTGAGTAATGAGTTGATCGCGCCAGTGCGAAAATGGGTGCGTGCCGACCGAGGCAATCTTTAACCCGCTGCGGGCGGCGAGTTCCGCGAGCCTGCTCCGCAGCTCGATCACGTGAGCGCGCGCATCGACAATCGACTGGCAAATTTCTGTGCCGAGCTCGACGACGGATTGGTGCATCTCTGGCTTGATCTGCTCTTTAAGGATAACTTTTCCATACTCGAGGATCTCTTGGATGTGCGAGCGAAGCTCGCGCGTCTCCGGGTCGACAATCGCGAATTCCTCTTCGATACCGAGAGTAAAGGTGTGGTCCTTGGCGCTCATCGTGGGCGGCAAATGTCCCCCAAAAACAACCTGCTGTCATCCCGAGTGGCTGCGAGGGAATATGGGAGGGCCTCAATGCCGCGATGGTCGGGACGCTAAGGTCGCTCCCACATTTGCCAGGCGATCTTATGCTAGGTCGCCTAACGTGCGCCGCGTCGTGGCCGCCTGAATGAACTTGCCCCAGCTCAAGTTGTCGCGACCGGGCTTATGCTCGCGCGCTTTGCGAATCGCCATCTCGGAAACGGCTTCAACCACCCACTCGAAGTTTGCCTGACCAACTGAAGCTGCTTCGGCGTCAGGAGCGGGATTACAAAAATCGATCGCCACCGGCACGCCGTCGCGGATCGCAAACTCGACCGTGTTTAAGTCGTAACCGAGAAATTGATTCAACGTGAGGACGCCTTGCTCAACCTTTTGCAAAATCTCCGGCGGCGCGTGCCACTCAGTTTGATAACGCAGATGATACGGCTGCCGCGGTTCGTACGGCATGATGCGTACGTGCCGTTGATCGATCGAGTAGCAGCGGAAGTACATGTCGAACTTCACTTCCTCCTGCAACATCATCACGAGCTGGCCCGTCTCGTTGTAGGCGCGGAAAAATTCTTCCGGGTTATGCAGCCGATAAACATTTTTCCAGCCACCGCCCGAAAACGGTTTGAAAAACGCCGGCCAACCGACGTAATTGAAGATTCCTTCCCAATCGAGCGGATAACCGAGATTCCGAAACGATTTGTCGTTCGTGTCCGGCGGCGGCTGACTGGACGGCAACAAAACTGTCCGTGGAACTGCGACACCAATCTTAGTCGCAAGCGCATTATTGAAAAATTTGTCGTCGGCGCTCCACCAGAACGGATTATTCACGACGGCGCAGCCCGTGAGCGCTTCGTTTTTGAGCCAAGCGCGATAAAACGGGACGTCCTGCGAGATACGGTCGATCACCACGTCGTAACCGCACGGCTCGCCCTGAATCACCTTGTCGATCCTGACGAACTCAGCAACGATGTCTTTGCCGCCGGTTTTTTGATTCACCCGCTCGACAAACGCCGGCGGGAAACTGTGTTCCTGACCAAAAAGGATTCCGATTTTTTTCATGGCAAATTGAACCGCGGATTACGCGAATTTACACGGATAAACAAGCTCCTTTGTCATTTCGAGCGAAGCCGGAGGCGAAGTCGAGAAATCTCTTACTGCTACGTGTCTAGCAAAACATCGGCGCCTAAGTCGATCCAGTTTGGATTCAGTCGATTGATGAGCGCGATTTTCTTGGCGCGCGACCATTTCTTCAGTTGCGATTCACCTGCAATCGCGTCACGAATATCACGATACTGCTCATAATAGATTAGCTTTTTGCATTGATAGCGAGCAGGGAAATTCGCGCCAATGCCTTCTCGGTGTTTCCATGTTCGCCGCGAAAGGCTGTTCGTGACGCCGATATACAAGACCGAATCGTTGCAGTTCGTGACGATGTAGACCCAAAAAATCGTAGTCTCGAGGCATCGCTCAGATTAAACACTAAGAGATGTCTCGACTCCGCTCGACATGACAAAGGATCATCACAGCTTCGACAAATAGTATGGCAACATGTCGCGCCAGTAGCTCCATTCGTGGCCGCGCCATTTTCCGTCATCGAGCCAATGCCTGATGCCTTTTGAATTCAAAATTTCGGACAAGCGATAAGATTCATGGCGCGTGTTGTCCCATTCGCCGGTGCCGATGATGATGCCCATGTGATTGTATTTCCACGGGTCGGTCGTGTTCGGCAGATATTCGTACGGGCTGTTGAAGTAAATGTTGTCGTCATGGTAACCATCAAAAAATGAACTGATATCGAACGAGCCGCTCAAACTAATGAGATGACTCACGGTGTCGGGGTGGCGAAAAGCGATGTTGGCCGCGTGATAAGCACCGAGGCTCGCGCCGCAAACCGCCACGCGATGACAATTGCATTCGCGCCGGGCGAGATCGAACACATCGCGCACGATCACGTTTTCGTAGGCGTTGTGGGTCCGCATCCGGTCGGCTGGATGAATCGATTTGTTGTAGAAACTGTCGAGATCGATCGCATCCGGGCAATAAACGGTCACCCGGCCCGAATCGACGTACCAAGCTATCGAACCGACCAGACCGAAATCTTTGTTTTGATAATAGCGACCGAAGGATGTCGGAAACAGGATTAGCGGCAGCCCGCCGCCGTTTCCGAACACGAGCATTTCAAACTCGCGGCTCAAATATGGCGTCCACCATTTAATGTAACGTTCGTTCATCCAGACACTGAAGACAGAATTGACAAAATTATCAGAATAAGGTTTGGCAGATGGACATTCGGTTTCATTCTGTTGATTCTGTCAAAACATTTTCGCTCGTTCACCCGGAGTGCATCTGGACAAGCCCACCTCTTCAGCGAAGCATCTCGTTTTTCGATGGCCAAACATACGCTCACCGGAAACATTAAACGGCATCGCGCTTTTCCGTCGAGGATTCTGGGCAACCGGCGCGATGTTCTTGTATATCTGCCTCGCGGCTACGGGCGTTTGTCGCTGCGAAGATACCCAGTGCTGTATTTGCACGACGGGCAGAACGTTTTCGACGCCGCCACCGCATTCGCAGGCGTGGAATGGGGGGTGGACGAAACGGCTGAACGGTTAATTCAAAGAAAGCTCATCGAGCCGCTCATCATCGTGGCGGTAGCGAATCTGGGTGACGAACGGATCCACGAATATGCGCCGACGCGCGGCGTGATCGATGCCAAAGCGAAGCGAAAAAGACGCAGTAAGGGGCTGGCGCGAGAATACGGCCACTTTCTCATGGACGAACTCAAGCCTTACATCGACCGAAAATATCGGACAAAACGTGAGGCGGAGTTCACCGGACTCGGCGGCTCGTCACTTGGCGCTCTTGTCACGCTCGCGATTGGAATTTTGTACCCGCACGTGTTTCGCCGACTCATCGTGATGTCGCCGTCGATCTGGTGGGACGATTTCGCGATTTACCGGCTGGTGGATTCCATTGAAGAAAAGGCGCCGCTAAAAATCTGGCTCGATACCGGAACAGCCGAGCCGGGATGGGAACAAGCACGCGAACTGCGAAGTCGTCTCGTCGAGAAAGGCTGGAGACTTTTCAATGATCTTCAGTATTTGGAAGCCAAGGGCGCTGATCACAGCGAAGCTGCCTGGGCCGCGCGGGTCGACCCGGCGTTGCGGTTTTTGTTCCCGCCATAATCTGTAATCGCTCCGCTCTGCGAAGCGCGGCGCTGAGGTTTTCACAGAGACGCGGCTACAGCCTACCTTCCCACCGGCGGAACCGGCGGCGGGTTTGGCGGCAAAGGTTCAGGCGGCGGCCCCGGAGTCGGCGGCGGCGGTTTGGGCGGCGATGGAGTGTCTGGCATCTATGCTCTCCCTTTAATGAATCGGTTTTACTGCAGCCATTTGCCGTAAACTTGGTAAACGCGCACATAGCCTCCGACAAAATCCCAATCTTTTTGATACGAAAAAGCGCGATCGCGCGGAGACCAGGTAAGCTCGCGCGGCGACTCAGTATGATTCGGATCGTAAACGAGATAGCGTTCGACGCCGGGATTCGGAGAAAAAGACTTTCGCTTATAAACCAAAACCGAGTGATTGATGCTGAGACGGGGGTACGTAGTAAGGAAGCCAACGAACAACTGCCCCCGCGCCAAAGCGGCATTCAAATGTGCGTGGGTATTTTCCTGATAGCCGGCGCTTTGCTGAAAAACCATGCGGGCATTGCTGATTCGGAAGTAGCTGGGCCAGCCGTGGCCGATGTTTAGTTGCACAAGTTCCCGACGTGCCTTGCTCATCTCCCTCAGATCCTTGTAACCCGGAAAAGTAATTCGTTGATCTTCTGGGAGCGGATCTGCCCAAGGCTCTCGGTGGGTCACAGCGCGAATGCGGGCGGCCAGCAGCGTATCATCCAGCGGAGCGCTCCGCGGATCGAAGCGCGCAAACTTCTTAAATTGCACGGCCGTGCGGCATAACACGAAACAGTGGCGCTTATATGCGTCGCGTCTGACAGTCGACGGCTTGCGCAAAGAAGGGTGTCCTTCGTGATATTCGAACACGGTTTGATTAGCGAAGGCGGGCGTGTCGCGATCGAACCGAAAATCCGCTGCTCCAACGCTCGTTCGCACCATGGCGATCGCGACGAATACGCCAAGCCAACCGAAACCCGCAGAGTTACACCGATCGCTAAGACTCACGTGAAACGGACGCCGAAGCGGTTGCACTTTTGTCTCCGGTGAAGCTGCCGAGCCGGCGGAATTTTTCATAGCGCTTTTTTAATAGCTCATCGATTGGAATCTCAGATATCTGCTGCAAATTCCGGCGCAGGGCTTTGCCCAGACTTTCCGCGGTCGAGTCACAGTCCCGGTGCGCGCCCCCTTCCGGTTCGGGGACAATTTCATCGACCACATCGAGTTTCAACAAATCCTGCGCAGTCAGTTTGAGCGCCTCGGCCGCTTCGGCGGCGTGACGCCGATCCCGCCATAAAATGGCGGAGCAGGCTTCCGGGCTGATAACCGAGTAGTAAGCGTTCTCGAGGATTAATACACGGTCTGCAACGCCAATGCCAAGCGCCCCGCCCGATCCGCCCTCGCCGATGACCGCGGCGACAATCGGCACGCGCAGTCTCATCATTTCGCGAAGATTTACCGCGATTGCTTCCGAAATGTGACGTTCCTCCGATCCGATCCCCGGAAATGCGCCTGGAGTGTCGATCAATGAAATTACCGGCATTCCAAATTTTTCCCCCAGCCGCATCAAGCGCAGCGCCTTGCGATAACCTTCCGGATGTGCGCAGCCGAAATTGCGCATCACGTTTTCCTTTGTGTTGCGTCCTTTTTGGTGAGCAATCACCACACAGCGCTGCGGGCCAAGCATGGCCAGACCGCTCGGCATGGCTTTGTCATCGGCAAAACGGCGGTCGCCGTGCAGCTCGATCCAATTTGCAAAACAGCGTTCGAGGTAATCCAGAGCGAACGGCCGTTGCACGTGCCGTGCAATTTGAACACGCTGCCAGGCAGTCAGGTCCCCGTAAATTTGGCGTCGGGTTTCGCGAAGCTTTGTCTCAATTACTTTAATCGCCGAATCAAGATCGACATCGTGCTCGTCGGAGTGAGCCTTGAGATCCTCCAACCGACGTTCCAGTTCGAAGATCGGTTTTTCAAAATCGAGCGGCTGTAGTTCCATGGGCGCTTAACGAATCTCAATCACTAATCGTGACAGGGGTGCGGTTGTTTACAAGGCTGCTTAGCTCCTCGACGTCCGAGGCAGCCAGGCCCAGTCCCACCGGAGGCGGTGGTTGATCCACATTAGGATGCGCCGAATCGGGCATCGAATACAATGTGTATCCGGGCGCTCCGGCAATCCGGATCCACCGAGTGCTGCTAATATAATCCTTGCTCCCGAGCCCGACGCGTTTCCCATCCTTCCACGCCATGATTTCTGCAATCTTGCCTGTGATTTTCGTCGGTTGTTTCGGCGATAATTTTTCTTCCTGCACATGATATTGCTTGAAAAACCCGCCGTGATTAAGGAGTACGACCAGGTTCGCCTTTCGTTGAATCACCAGTGAAAAATCCGGGCGCGAGATCAGCACATGTTCGCCGATGTGCAGCATCGTGCCGCTCATATTATTCATGCGCATAATCAGCTCGGGCGTCGTTTTCAGCTTCCGCGCAATCTTCACCAGCACGTCCCCCGATTTCACGACGTATTCAGTTTTTTCAGGCGAAGGATAACGCGAGAGCAAAATGTCCACGTTCACTTCGCCGAGCAAATCTTTGGCTTCTTCAACATGCAATCCGGCGGGATATTTTTGGATAAAAGGGACGAGCGCGTCACGGGCTTCGGCCAGCTTCCCCTCCTGTCGCAGTTGCGCCGCCGCCTGAAACTCGGGGAGGCTGATGTCGGGCGTAGGCGCTGGCGTGACTTCTCCACGTTGCTCCTTTTTCACTGCGATCTCCGGTTTGACGAGAGTGTTGTAACCAAACCAAGCGGCACCGCCGAAGATGATCAGTGCCAGCAGCAACACGAAGAGCCATTTCATGGACGGCAGAGCGCGATTGTGAATCCGTCCGAAATCAGAGAATTACTCTGCGCCGGAAAACGGGAAGCTCTCATTCTTCCAAGCAATCGAAGGTCCATCACAAGAAGAATCGTGCGCGAGGAATCAATCGCGCCGGTCGATCAAGCCCGCTGACCTACGAACTTTCCTTGCCAGATTCGAACCCCGGGAAGAAACGGTGCCAGAGGCGGCCAATGGTAGGCTCTTCCACATTGCTCCAAGTGAAATGGCAATCATGACAGTAAAATTCTTTCGGCAAAATTTTGAGCGCACAAAGAATCCCGACCAGCGCCGGAGTCATGAATTTACGAGTCATCTGCGGATACTCGATGTTTGAAGAGCCGCATTGCGGACAACGAATCAGGGCGGCGGAAATGTCCGGGTCAGTCGCCTCCCACTCGACCATGAAGCTTTGCGCTCGCTCGAAATCGTTGTCCTCCACCATTACTTTGGCATTCGCCTGTGGGCGGGACATAAATCCGACCTGCTGCAACGGAGCTTCATTGTGAGCATCAGCTTTTAGCCCGACCTTCTGGAAGCGTCGCTTCAGATCCCTGGCTTTGGCCGGTTCATTAAACGTGGCAATCGTCACCATAGGTTTGTTTTATCTGCGCTGCGCCGCGTCCACTGATCAAACATCAACTAATGGCCGAGCGCAAGATTTGCCGGAGGAAACCATTTGTAGAGCATCAAGTACACCAGCACACCCGTCACAGAGACATAGAGCCAAATTGGTATCGTCCAACGGGCGATGCGCCGATGGCGGTCCCAACGGCTGCGAAAAACCGGGATGAGCGTCAAAATCACCAAAGGCAACGTCGCAAACGCAAGCAGAACGTGCGAAGCCAGCATCGGAAAGTAAATAGCGGCGATCCACCCTCTGTAGCCCGACGATTTTTCTCCGACGTGCACGTGATAAATGATGTAGCCGGCCAGGAAACCCGTCGATGAGATCAATGCTGTTGTCATGCAAGCCATGTGGCGGCGCCACGCGCCGTGCCGGATGAAGTACCAGCCCATTGCAATGAAAATCGTGCTGATAGAATTGAGAGAAGCGTTAAGAGCAGGCAACTCGGAAACTGTCATTGCCATCACTGTAGCGGCGGTCTGTCTCCGCCGCACTTTTTGTCGCTGTCGGTTTTGGCGCTCACAGAGCGCCGCTACAGCTTGAAATCGGCGGCGCCTCTCGTAGGAATGCTTTAATGCCCTTGCTCGAAGCCCCCGAAATTTCCGCACCAGCGCAAGATCGACAGTCCTCTTTCGCGCGTCGCTTGGCGATTTACCTCCTGCGTTTGGCCGTTCTTCTCGCTCTCTTGGCATTTCTCGGCGGCGGCTGGTATCTGGGGAAAAGAGGCTTCGGCCGGCAATGGCGCTATCGCGTCGTCGAGGAGCTGCACAAGCGCGGTGTCGAAGCTTCCGTTGGCCGGCTGACGCTGAATCCGTTTCGCGGCCTCGTTGCGAAAAATGTAAGGATTTTCGACTACAAGAACCGCGAAAACACGCTGGCCCTCATTAGTGAAGTCTCGCTCGACATCAATTACGCTGCGCTCATTCACCATCAGTCATTTCTCAACGCGATCGATGTACGCGATGCACAAATCACGCTGCCGCTCAAAAGGGCGGAGGGAAAAAGCGACAAGGTGCAACTCGATAAGTTTCGCGCCCATGTTTATTTTCCCCCGGAACAAATTTACGTCAGTCAAGCGGAGGGAATTCTCTGCGGAATTCGGATTTCTGCCACCGGGCATTTGATTAAGCGCGAGAATTATAAGCCGTCCCCGCCGATTCCAGAAGAAGAGTGGCAAAGGCGATTGTCGATTGCGCAACGGGTTGTGAATGAACTGGAAAAGTTCGACTTTCCGGCCACGCCTCCCTCATTACAGATAAAGTTCAGCGGAGACGTCGCCGAAATCGAGAATGCGCGGCTCGAGGCGACGCTGCGTGGCGAGCGCTTGCAACGCGGCAACTACCAAATGAGAGACCTGTCCGCCGCCGCCGAATGGAACGACCAACGCCTGAATGTCACACACTGCGAATGGAGTGACGACATGGGCACTTTTGCGGGCCGTGCTGATTGGGACCAGCAAAGCAATCACGCCAATTTTCAGGTGCGCAGCAGCCTGAATCTAAAAATCTTTCTCGATGCCTTCGGGCTCGGCGAGCCGGTCGCAGATATGACGTTTCACTCGCCACCTTTCGTCGAAATCTCTGGTTCCCTGAATTTCGGAGAGAATCGATTTCGCCCGGCGATCATCGGTCGCGTCGTATTTAGCCGGTTCACCTATAAAACGGTGCCTTTCTCGGAGCTTACGACTGATTTTTCATGGGATGGTGAGCGCACCTTGCTTCGGGATGCGCGTCTTCAACATCAAACCGGTCAGCTCAGGACCGATCTCTTCGATGCCCCAAACGATTTTCGTTTAAACATCGAAAGCACAATAGCTCCAAGCGCCCTGCGTGCGCTTGCTTCCGCGGAATTGAATGAATTTCTCCGGCAATGGGAATGGCAACGTTCGCCCACCGTCCGTCTCGCCATCCGGGCTGAGAATCACAATCCTGAGAACTGGCGAGGCGATGGAACAATCGCGTTGGAACGAACCCGGTTCCGCGGCGCGTGGATGAACAGCGCCAGCACCAAAATCCGTTTCGCCGATGGCGCCATCACTTGCGAAGGTCTTCGTGTAACACGCAATGAGGGCATCGGCACCGGTAATTTCACCTATGATTTTAAGAAGCACGAGGTACGCGTCTCAAATATCAAAAGCTCGTTGCATCCCACCGACGTGATTTTTTGGATCGACCCGAAGCTTTGGAAAACCGTTCTGCCTTACAAATTTCGGCGCCCGCCTACTGTGGCGGCTAACGGAATA
>Ga0209155_1000862_pt1 | contig 14447 bp, 10 predicted proteins | sample GraSoiAngelo_122_FD_185879 | JGI IMG/M metagenome (GOLD analysis project Ga0209155, IMG submission 185879) | Grasslands soil microbial communities from the Angelo Coastal Reserve, California, USA - 14_0927_02_20cm (SPAdes) (version 2) | ecosystem: Environmental > Terrestrial > Soil > Grasslands ... | reverse complement strand
CTAGAATTCCCGTTGGCCAAAGCCCACGTTTTTTGAATCTCCACCTGAAGGGCTTTGGCGACCGCGTCGGACCTGCGTTCACCCCGGGCAACCCGGCTCACGTAGGAGGGATCACATCCGATCTTGACGGCAATACGGTTGTACATTCCGCGATAAAGCGAAGGCAGGCTATACAGATGGGTGTTACCGTTTTGATTGGTGTTACCGTTTTTATTAGTGTTACCATTTCTCCGGGAGATTGAATTCATAGAAGCCCCCACTCTCGAAAGAGTGACTATAATGTTATATCGGAAGTGTTAGTAAAGCAATGCCCAGAAAAGCGAGGGCAAACACGACGCTCGAATGGGCCCAGCGCATCGCTTCGTTGCGCCAGCGGCTGGGGATGAGCCAAGCCGAGTTGGCGCACCGGCTGGAATGTTCCGCTATGACTGTGTCGCGCTGGGAGCGCGGGTTGCTTGCGCCCTCTTCCGATTACTACATTCAATTAGGCAATCTTGCAGGGAGATCGGAGTGCTGGTTCTTCTGGGAACGAGCCGGCCTGCGGCTTCCTGATGTTGTGCGGGCTCTGCCGTCAAAGATGCGGTCCCGGCTTCCTGTCTCTGCTGTCCCGGCGCTCGAGGATGCGCGTGCGGGCACTGGCGAGAAGCAGAGAGATTCGGGTCGACCCGGTCTAGTGGCCATCCCCCTGTTAAATGTTGTCGCGGGGTCTCATGGGAATCAGGGAGATAAGAAGGTAAGCCTGGACTACATTCCAGCGAGCCGGGTTATGGGAGCTCCCGTTGAATGGTGCCCCAATCCCCGTTACACCAGTCTGCTGCGTGTTAAGGGGAATTCCATGCAGCCGATGATGCATGATGGAGACATCCTGGCCGTCGATTCCTCTCAGACCGATCGTTCGCAGCTAAACGGCAAGGTTGTTGTCGTGGCAAATGAGCAAAACGGATTGTGCATCTCTCGTTTGCGGCGCTATGAGAACGTTGACGTTCTCGAACCCGAAAACCGGGATTACAAGCCCATCGTTTTCACTAAGAGTGAAGGGTGGCGGATTGTTGCAAAGGTCTTATGGTGGATTAGTGAGGCCCCTTAGTTAAGTTTGAGCCGTGTTCGACATCGAACATACCTTCCCCATCACTAGCTATAACATCTCCTTCATACACTCCTAAAGGTCGCGTATTATTATGGCAGAGCAAGCCCCAAACGACTTGCGTGCTCTGTGCAGCCTCACCCAGGCAGAGATGGATTCCGCAAGGCTCCAGCAGCTCTGTGCAACAGATTAATCATCTGCTAGAGACTGAACAGAGCGCTAAGAAGCAGCAGCGAGAGCCGGTCCGGGCGACTCCGAGAACGGACGCTTAACGCTTTTCTCTCAGGGGCATTCCGATGAAGAAATCTCTTCGCAAGAAGGCTCCGACTCGCGGTCGAAGTGTGTCACGAAGCAGTCCTTCGGCGGAGAGTAGCAGCTCGAAGCTTTTTCCCATCGTTGGCATCGGCGCGTCGGCCGGAGGCTTGGAAGCATTCTCCGATCTCCTCCATCACCTGCCTGAAAAAACCGGTATGGCCTTTGTGCTGGTGCAGCATCTGGATCCAACGCATGGTAGCGTCTTGCCGGAAATTCTGGCGCGGAAAACGACGATCCCGGTCGAGGAGATTACCGATGGGGTCCACGTGCTGCCTGACCACATCTACGTTATTCCGGCCAACAGCAACATGCTGCTTGAGGATGGGGCGTTGCGGTTGAGTGCGCGCATAGTGGTGCGAGGGCAACACATGCCCATTGACGCTTTTTTTCATTCGCTGGCGAACGAAAGGGGCGCTCTTGCGATTGGAGTCATTCTGTCCGGCACTGCGTCTGATGGCACAGAAGGATGCACCGCCATCAAAGTAGCGGGCGGAATTACATTCGCTCAAGATGAAGCTTCAGCCAAATACAGCAGCATGCCTCACAGCGCAGTGTATGCGGGCTGCATAGATTTCGTGCTCACCCCTAAGGATATTGCCAAAGAACTCACAAGAATCGGGCGGCATCCCTACGTCGCCACTGCGCTCGCGAAGCAGGAAGAAGCGTCTGATATCGCGACCGGGAGCGAACTGCAGACGCTCTTCTCATTATTGCGCGATGCGTCGGGAGTAGATTTCGCGAATTACAAGCAGAGCACTCTGCAGCGCCGGATCAACCGCCGCATGGTGCTGCACCACCTTGAAGAACTCAAAGATTATGTGCGCTACATCAGGCGTAACCCGAAAGAGCTAGACGAGCTTTACAGTGAGATCCTGATTCATGTAACTGGATTCTTTCGAGACCCTGAAGCCTTCAACGTATTGCGCACAACCGTGTTCCCCCACCTTTTCAAGGATCGAAACCCGGAAGACGGTCCGGTGCGCATCTGGATTCCAGGATGCTCCACCGGCGAGGAAGTCTACTCCATCGTCATTGCTGTCACTGAATATATCTGGGAGGAGGCGCGCAATCTTAAAGTGGCTTTTGCCGGCTCCAAGGCGGTGCAGATTTTCGCGACAGACATCAGCGATATCTCTCTTGATCGCGCCCGCAGCGGACTGTATACGGAAGCTGCCGTAGCGGACGTTTCTGCCGAACGGCTAAAACATTTCTTCGTGAAACTGGAGAAAGGCTATCAGGTCGATAAACCGCTCCGGGAAATGTGCATCTTCGCCAAGCAGAATATCGCTAAAGATCCGCCTTTTTCGAACCTGGACCTGATCAGTTGCAGGAATCTATTGATCTATCTCGGCCCGGTCCTGCAGAAACGCGTCATTCCCACTCTGCACTACGCGCTCAAGCCGAATGGTTATCTGATGCTGGGGGGCTCCGAGAGCCTGGGGGCATTCTCCGATCACTTCACTCTGGTCGACAAGAAATACAAGATTTATCAGAAGAAGCAGACCGCGGCGCCTCTGATTACCTACCTTGCCGGACTTGATTACGGTGTTCGCAAACCTCAAACCAGCAGACCCCAGAGAATGCTGACACCTGAAGTCCCGGTGGACCGTGAAGTGGACCGGACGCTTGCAAACCGCTTCATCCCGGCCAGCATTGTGGTCAATGACGAGATGGAGATTCTGCAATTCCGTGGGCGTACAGGCGCCTATCTGGAACCGGCGGCAGGTCATCCCACATTCAGTTTGTCCAGGATGGCCCGCGAAGGTTTGCTGGTTGACTTACGTTCCGCGCTGACCAAAGCAAAAAAGGACGATGCGATCGTCCGTCGAGAGCGTGTGCGTGTGAAATCCAATGGTGGCACGCGAGAGGTGAACCTGGAGGTGATACCGATTCGCGGGCAAGGCACCCACGAACGCTTTTATATAGTCGTGTTTCAGGATGCTAGAAATCAGGCCGCTCATCCAGTTACCCGTAAGCCAGCGGGTGGCGCGGAGCAGGCGAAGAACGCTCCCCTCAGGCAGGAGAACGAGCGCTTGAATCGGGAAATTAACCAGTTGAGGGAGCAGTTGCAGGCGCTCATCGAAGATCACCAAAGCACTTCGGAAGAGTACAAGTCGGCAAACGAGGAGGTTTTATCAACCAATGAAGAACTGCAGAGCACAAATGAGGAGTTGGAGACCGCCAAAGAGGAGCTGCAGTCCAGCAACGAAGAACTGACTACTGTCAATGAAGAGTTGCAAAACCGCAACACCGAACTGAGCCAGGCCAATAACGACCTGCTGAACCTATTTGGGAATGTCAACATCCCCGTGGTGATGGTCGGCAATGACCTCCGCATCCGCCGCTTCACCCCTCCGGCACAAAAGCTTCTCAACCTGATCCCAGCCGATATCGGCCGACGCGTGGGGCAAATCCGGCCCAATGCGGATTTGGAAGACCTGGAGCAGATAGTCCAGACGACCATCGACAGCACGATTCTGCACGAACGTGAGGTGAGGGAAAAGGACGGTACCTGGTACTTGATGCGCGTCCGTCCTTACAAGACCGCGGAAAATAAGATTGAGGGAGCTGTGATCAGCTTCCAGGACATCGACGCGCTGAAGCGTTCTTTAGAGCAAAGCCGTCATTACGCTGACGCGCTTATCGAGAGCGCGCGAGAGGCCATTCTGGTTCTGGATGACAATTTGCGAGTAACGGTCGCGAACAGCGCGTTTTATCGCAAGTTCGAGGTCTCCAAAGAGGACACTGAGGGCAATCTGATTTACGAACTCGGGAACCGGCAGTGGAATATCCCGAAGCTGCGGGAGTTGCTGGGAAAGATCACAGAACAAAACACCCGCGTTGATGATTTCGAGGTACAGCATGATTTCCTCAATCTGGGCCCGGGTACCATGCTGCTGAATGCGCACCGCATGGAAGTGCAGCCGGGCAGGCACATGATCTTGTTGTCGATCGAGGACGTAACCCAGAAGAAGAAGCAACTGGATGAGCTAAAGCTACACGCAGCCCTGATCGAGATGGCGAACGAAACTGTACTCGTGCGAGACCTAGAGGGAACAATTCATTTCTGGAATCGTGGCGCGGAAGAGATGTACGGCTGGACCAAGGGTGAAGCATTGGGAAAATCAGTTCCCGAACTTTTGCAAAGCCAGTACCCTGTGCCCTTCGACGAAATCAGAGAGCAATTGTTCCGCACTGGCCGCTGGGAAGGTGAACTCGTCCACGTTCGCCGTGACGGCGAGAAACGGATTATAAACAGCCGCTGGGCGCTGCAGAAAGAAGATGAGGGTGATCCCGTAGTGCTGGAGATCAATAGCGATATCACTGAGCGCAAGCAATCGGAGGAAAACCTTCGCCAGCTTTCCGGATATTTGATGCGAGTTCAAGATGAGGAGCGCAGGCGGATCGCCCGCGAGTTGCATGATTCAACCGGGCAAAAACTGGTGGCGGCTAAACTGAATCTCGAAGCTATTGCGAAAGATGGAAAACGCAAGGCGGCGCCCGCCAAAGATTCGTTGAATCAAACCATTAAGCTGGTAGATGAAGTGACCAGGGACATTCGCACCGTGGCGCAATTGTTGCATCCGCCGCTCCTCGATGAGGCGGGCCTGATTTCTGCAACTCGCTGGCTGGTAGACGGCTTCTCAGATCGCTCCAAAATCCAGGTAGATTTGGCCCTGCCGCCGGACATCGGCCGTCTGCCGGAAAACGTGGAGATTGCGCTATTTCGAGTGATTCAAGAATCCCTTAACAATGTGCACCGGCATTCGGGCGCCAAAAAGGCCACCATCGAACTGAAGCGCAATGCGGAGCACGTTACTTTGCAGATTAGCGACAACGGCAAAGGTCTTCCCGTGGGGTTATTGTCTGAGACGGGCCAAACCAGAGCCTTTGGCGTAGGAATCCTCGGCATGAAGGAACGCCTCGCCCAGTTGGGTGGGTGGCTTGAGGTCACTTCCAACAAAAAGGGAACCACCATAAAGGCGTTGGTTCCGGCGCAGTGACCAGGGTCCGCGCTTACTGCCTTGCGGTGTCGATGTTGCCTCGCAATATGTTGACGGAAGCCGCCGGCAGTGTGTACAGCGCATCTGGACCACCGGTCTGCGTCGATGTGACGGGAGGGCCATCCGGATCGGCGTAGCCGTTCTTTCTTGCAGGATGCCACTGATATTGAGCCTTCCCGAAACTGATTACTGTGACTGGACCTGCGAATCCGCGCCCCGTGTTGCTTGAGTCGTCATGGAAGACAATTCGCACTTGATGTGCGTTGTCATGATCTTTGTTCACAACCATCAGCGACCACTGCCCATCGGGACGAAGCACTGGATACGCAGTCACCAGCACGTGTCCCTGAGCATCCTTGACGTCGCTGACAGCCGTGAACAGCTTGTGGTCAGCCTCTTTCGGTTGCACCCATTCTTGCGTAATTAGCTTCGCGGCAAAAAACTGCGAGATGCGCTGCCGAATCTTGTAATCCTTATCCACCATGAACATGTGATATGTTCCCCAGCTATTTGGGCAAGCCGGATGCGCTGGAGAATACGGCAGAGCATGATAGTAGTGCGTGCTCTTGCCGCCCGCGGTCAGAAATCCCGCAAAGCTGTCGGCCAGCCACAGAGCGCCAAAGATATCGACCGACGCCTCTCCTCCATGCGCGTTAGTTTCGGTATCAAGCATGGGGATATTCGCCGGCAAGCCATCGTCCCGCCAAACCTGCATGATGTGCTTAATCAGTTGTGGTTCCTGATAGAGATTCTCCCAGGGCGTTTCGCAACCGTCGTAGGGGTAGTGCTCGAACGACATAAACGCGAGGTCCGCCAATCTGCCATGCGCCTTCAAGTAATCGAGGAACCGGCCAAACCATGAATTCCTTCCCCGCGCATTCTGCCAAACTTTTATATCCTCGGTGACCCCCTCAAATACAGGTCCACCCAATTTGAAGTTGGGATCGACGCGATGAAGCGCCGTCGCCCATTGCAAGTAGAGAGCCCCGTAGTTCTCAGGCACCATGTATTGGCCATCAGGCTCTTCTCCCATTTCGACGTAAGAAATGGGATAGCCGCGCTTCTTCAAGTAAGCCATCTGCGCGGCTGAATCTTCAGGCGTGCCATACAGCATGGCGACCGGCACAATTGCGGGCAGGCCGCGCGTGATTCCGCTGGTGAAGAACAGATCGAATCCTGGCTGATCTCCAGATTCCATCCGGTCAGGCGCGACGTATAGGTCGGCCGGTTCATGCCACGGGTCGACCGAAGAACAATATGTCAGTGACTGCTGCTGGTCCGGCGAATGATGCAGCAGATCGTGAAATCCGCCGCTCGCATCCGTGTTGCCAACATAAACTTCTTTAATCGCGAATCCCACGCAGTTCCGGCGGTCGCCTGAGCCATGTGTGTCGCAAGTATTCGAGGATTTTGTCATCGGAATACGTATGAATTTCGTGTTCACCTGAGATGAATCAAGCCGCAGCATTACAGCGCCGCCGCTGCCGTTCGTGACCACTCCAGACGGGAACGCTTTCCAGTCTCCGCTAGCCGGATCGTCCATGGCATCTCCCGTGCCGTTCCAATACTCGACGGTATATGCCTTTGCATAAGGCTCAGCCCAGGCGATGCGGATCGCATTCACGTCCTGCTTCTTTCCCAGATCAATCACCACCCATTGCGGATGAGCGGAGTCGTCCTCGCCAGTAAAAAATTGCGTGAGGTAAGGATTACTTTTCCAGTAAGTGTTCAGGTCGCCGTCGTCAAGCCGGGAAAAACCGTCAAATTCCGTTCCGCCGTTGCGCGTGAACCCACGATGCTGCAGCGAATAGCCATAGGAATGGCGGATCATCTCCGTGGGATTCGAATCGCCGGTGAAATATCCCTTACCTGACGCATCGCTCCAAGTTCCCTTGGGATTCCAGTGCCAGGCCTGCACAAACAATTCTGTATTCTGCCGGTAACTGACCACGCCCCATCCCGCTGAGACGACCTGTTTGATTTGATCTGGCGCGAAGAATACGTCGGTTGCATTGCTCGGCACCCGGTCCACGGTCGTGCCCAGCGCATACAGAGGGCTGAAGGTGTTAACGACGTGAGAGGGAGTTGTATCAACTTGAATCGTTTGGGCGATGAGCTCATTACGACCCGTCCCTGCCATTATCATCAGGCAGCAAGTAATCACGGCCATCGTGGTCGAGCAACGCGAAGTGATTTGGCGGATGCGCTCTGCAATTTTTCTTTTCACGGGGTGAAAATACCTTTCGCCAATCGTACCTACGTATTTTGCGGTTTTGTATAATACCGGAACTTCAATCAAGGCTGCGAATTCGTAGAGATCTGAAATGGTGCTGAAGGTATTACCGGATAAGAGTTCTCTAAGCAAGATGGCCGCCGAACACGCTGCCGAGGCTATTGGTCGCGCTATCTGCGATCGCGGTCAGGCGCGCATCATTGCCGCCACGGCTGCTTCGCAGTTCGAATTTCTGGACGCGCTGACGAAAATGCCCGGCATCGATTGGCAGAAAGTAGAAGTCTTTCACCTCGATGAGTACATCGGCCTGCCAATCACGCATCCGGGCAGCTTCCGCAAGATGCTTCTGGATCATTTGATCAAGAAGACCGGTATCGCTAAATACCATCTTCTCGATGGTGACGCCGATCCCGCGGAGGTCGTCCGCCGCGTCGGAAAAGAATTAACGTCCGCGCCGATTGACGTCGCATTCGTAGGCATCGGCGAGAACGGGCATTTGGCATTCAATGATCCTCCCGCTGATTTTCAAACTGAGGAGCCCTATCTAATCGTGGACCTCGACGAAGCCTGCCGGCAGCAGCAAGTGGGAGAAGCATGGTTTTCGGACATATCGCAGGTTCCCAGGCAAGCGCTGTCCATGTCTGTTCGCCAAATCTTAAAAGCCAAGGAAATTCTGGCGGTGGTGCCGGATTCGCGCAAAGCACAAGCGGTAAGAGCATGTTTTGAAGGCGAGATCAGCCCGATGGCACCGGCTTCCATTTTGCGCACACACTCGAACGCAACTGTGTATCTCGACCGCAATTCTGCCGCGTTGCTGAGTGCGGCATTGCAGACATCTGCCTAGACAATCGAGCCGGCATGGCGACTCCCGGGCCACACGCTTCGAGCAAAGTTCGCCCGATACCGTCGTTGCGCTGGTGGATTGGCGGTCTTTTATTTGCCTCGACGGTTATCAACTACATTGACCGGCAAACCCTCTCGCTGCTCGCCCCTTATCTCAAACTCGAGTATCGCTGGACGAATACGGATTACGCGAACATCGCGATCGCTTTCCGGGTCGCGTATTCCGTTGGTCAGACTGTCTTCGGCAAACTCATGGATCGGGTCGGTACCCGCCGCGGTCTGACCCTCACCGTCATCTGGTATTCGACGATCTCGATGCTGACGTCCTTAGCAAATGGCTTTTATAGCTTCTCCACCTTCCGCTTTTTGTTGGGAGCAGGCGAATCAGCCAACTGGCCGGCGGCGACAAAAGCGGTCTCAGAGTGGTTCCCGAAGCGTGAACGCGCGTTGGCCACCGCCCTTTTTGACAGTGGTTCCTCCATCGGGGGCGCTGTCGCTCCCTTCATTGTTCTGTGGATTTACTTCCGCTGGGGATGGCGGCCGGCATTCATGATCCCGGGCACGCTGGGATTCTTCTGGCTGGTTGTCTGGCGATGGCTGTATTACCCACCGGAGATACATCATCGCCTTAGCCGGGAAGAGCTGGAGATGATCGTGGCGGACAAGAGCGAAGGTATTTCCAAACAAAATTCGGCTCGTCCGCGATGGCGGGACTTGTTGAAGCTGCCCCAGACCTGGGGAACTATCATCGCGAAGACTTTTACCGATCCGGTCTTCTTCTTTATTACCGAATGGTTCCCGATCTATCTGGTCGCGAAAGGCATCGAGCTCAAAAGCGGATTGATCGCGATATGGATCCCTTTTCTCGCCGCCGATCTGGGGAGCTTCGCGGCAGGTGTCGTCTCCGGACTTTTAATCAAACGAGGATGGCCGCTTGGCGCCGCACGCAAGGCTCTGATTATTTTTGGCGGAATTGGCATGACCATGCTCATTCCCACAATCTTTACGACCAATCTGTACTTGATTGCCTTGCTTTTCGCGTTAGCAACCTTTTGCTATGCAAGTTTCACGACTATGGCGAACGTGCTGCCATCCGACCTTTACAACAGCGAATCCGTGGCATCGGTCAGCGGTCTCAGCGGTACCGGTGCAGGCATCGGGACTATCGTTGCCTTCAAACTCATCGGTTATTTTTCTGATGTGCGCCAGGCCAGTGGCACTCATTCCTTCGATCCAATTGTGATTCTCGCGGGACTGGTTCCGTTCGTCGGCATGATTCTCGTCTTGCTGCTGGTGCGTAATACTGCGGCTACGGATCAAGGATTGGTACGCCGAATCTGAGGCTTTCTATAAACTCAGTGGCGGCGGTTTGAGGAGGATCTGTTGAAGATCACCGATGCCAAAGTGTTTGTCTGCTGCCCCGGCAGAAACTTCGTCACCCTGAAGGTGCGTACCGATCAGGGTATCTATGGGCTCGGAGATGCCACTCTGAATGGCCGCGAGTTATCGGTTGCTTCTTATCTGCAAGATCACGTGATTCCCTGCATCATCGGACGCGATCCCTTTCAGACCGAAGATATTTGGCAATATCTCTACCGTGGCGCCTATTGGCGTCGTGGCCCCGTGGCCATGACCGCCATTGCCGCTGTGGATCTCGCGCTCTGGGATATCAAAGGTAAGGCTCTCAGTACGCCGGTGTACAACTTGCTCGGTGGCAAGAGCAGAACCGGCGCTCTGGTCTACGGTCACGCTAACGGACGTGATATTCAGGAAACCTGCAATGAAGTTGGAAAGTACATCAGCATGGGATATCGCGCCGTTCGTGCGCAAACGGGAATTCCCGGACTTCCCTCCACTTACGGCGTCGGCAATGAAAAACTGTTCTATGAGCCCGCCGAGAAGGGATTGCCACCGGAAAACACTTGGTCAACGGAAAAGTATCTTCTCCATGTGCCGAAGCTTTTCGAAGCCTTGCGTGAAAAGTACGGCGATGAGATTCATCTGCTCCACGATGTCCACCACAGGCTGACGCCTATTGAAGCCGCTCGCCTCGGCAAGAGTCTGGAGCCCTATCACCTGTTTTGGCTGGAAGATCCCGTTAGCGCCAGCTTCAGGAGGGGTTCCGCATCATTCGCCAGCACACAACCACGCCTCTTGCCGTGGGCGAAGTGTTCAACTCAGTGTGGGACGCGCACATTCTCATCACCGAGCAGCTCATTGATTACATCCGCATGACCGTCGTTCATAGCGGCGGCATTACTCACCTCAAAAAGATTGCCGCGCTGGCTGAGATCTACCACGTACTGACGGGCTGTCACGGGGCCACAGACTTGTCTCCTGTGTCGATGGCAGCAGCGTTACACTTCGACATTTCTGTTGCCAATTTCGGCATTCAGGAGTACATGCGGCACACGAAGGAAACCGACGAAGTGTTTCCCCAGGCCTACTACTTCAAGGATGGATATCTGCACCCCGGTGACGCCCCGGGATTCGGCGTGGACTATGACAAGAAACTCGGCGAGAAGTTTCCGTACGAACGTGCTTATTTACCGGTGAATCGAAAGCCCGATGGAACCATGTTCAACTGGTAGTGCACCGCTGCCTTCTCGCAAATGGCTCTGGTCGCTCTATTCCTAACCTTTTGGCAGCCTTTGAAGAAAATCTACTAGAATTGCTCCGAAAGCGGGGCGCTCTCGAGCAAGCTCGAAGTTGTTGGTCCCTTGGAGCCGGACGATCTTTCGAAGCCTATCGCTTACGGCCAGCGCTTCGCGGTGTCATCCCAGCCCGCTGCACGGGCCGGCTGCGGCGTCGCATTGACTGCGGACTGCGCCATGCGGATGGGCTGCTGCGGCGTTGCCGCGGTGGCCAAAGTGGGTTTGCCCTCAGCGGCATCCTTATCGTCAGATAGCAGCGGCGCGGCCACCCGCAACGCCTCGACTTCCTTTTCCAATCTCGCCAACTCCAGCTCTTTTTGCCTTAAAACCTCGTAGACATTCTTCATCGTGGGCACCTATAGGACGCGCGAATTGAATCGATGGATCGAACTTTACCAGTTGTCTCATTTTTGTCAAGGAGTAAGAGGGGGACATGTGGCCGTTTTCGTGGAATAGGAAAAGCCTTCGGGCAATGCTCAACCCCGACTATGTACGAGCTTAAGCCCGTCCGCCTGCAGGATCCGCTGAATCTGATTTCGCGCGTGGATTGCCCAAGGCCCCGCTGTATCTAGCCTGACATACGCCCGCCAGTGTTTGAGCGCTTTACGCGGTTCTTTCATCTTTTCATAAGCTAGCGCCAGGTTGTAATGGGCATCGGCGTAGGTTGGGGCAAGCTGCAATGCGGCGTTATAAGTCTGAATGGCTTCAGCCACGCGGCCGGTTTCGTCGAGTACGTTTCCTAGATCGAAGTATGCCAGGGCATACCTCGGATCGACTTCAATTGCTCGCCGATAATGCTTCTCTGCCAGCGTGTATTCCTGCCGGTTGTAGTAAAGCGTGCCCAGATTGATGTGGGCGGCGGCGTGATTGGGATCAAGCTCCAGCACGCGCTGGTAGGTCTGAATCGCAAGGGTGTGCTGGCCGGGATCTTCCTCCAGCATGATCCCCCGGGCAAACAATTCAGCAACGTCCGTGGACGCGGGTTCGGGTTTTACAATCGAAATCTTCGAACTGCTTACTACACGCTCCTGGGTGGAAAAGTCGAACATGAACTGGCCGGCAATGGGCTCAACCAGCTTGCCCTGATGGCGAAATCCGACCCGATGATGGCCTGTCGTAAAAGCTCCCGCCTCGAGCAGCGGGTTTTCCATACCGGCTACCTGTTTCTGCATGGCCTCGAGCGATTGACGAATCACCGCCGGACGCACTTTGCGCGCGCACAGATCGCGTACTTTCTTAATTTGCAGCAGATCAAAAAAAGAATAGCTTTCGGCGGCGGCTACCAGTCCGGCCTTTTCCCAAGCTGCCAACTGACGCGCCGTGAGCCGCAGAATGCGAACCAGATCCGCTCGATTGTATCGATACACAGTTCTAAGGAACTCTGCCGGTATTATCGGAAAAGTTAACCAGCGCCGCAATAGCAAAGTAGTGCCAGAAGGAATCTTCGAAGGCAACTTTGCAAGAGAGATGGTGCAAGTGCGGTGGAAAAGTTGTTGGAGACAGTTGTCGTCAGTAGTCGGTCGTCGGACTTCGGCAAAAAACGCTGAAAGCGGTACCAAGTAAAAGTGCTGGAGCCGACGATCGGACTTGAACCGATGACCTGCCGATTACGAATCGGCTGCTCTACCAACTGAGCTACGTCGGCTTCATTCCGATTCTAAATGCGGCTGTGGCGCACGTAAAGGTTGTCGGCGCGGTCTAAGGAGCCACCGCTGAGGATCAATACCTACATCGAGAAGATGCAGTGAAAATCACGCAGCCCGCGAAGCTTGCTCTGCGTATTCGCGTTCTGATTCCGAGGGCAGCAGGACCCAGAGCGTGTATATCCCGAGCGCCGTACCAAAGGGAGGGTGGAACAAAGCGAGGAAGCCCCCGATCAGAGCAACGATGCGCGCCCAGCCCTCGCGGCGCAGCAGTCCCCAGCCGGCAGCGAATCCCAGCAGCGCCTTCGAGAGCACAAAAATTGCCACTAGTGTGAGCAGTGGCTGCAAGAAACCTTGAACGAACTCCGGCGGGCCTTGGCCCAATTCACGCAGGTGCAGCAGAACCGGTTTGGCCACTAATAAAATTGCTAAGCCGCTAAGCGTGTTGAACGCCGATATCGCCAGCCATAGAATCCCGAGCAAGCGGATATGGGCGCTCACGCGCCCGCGGCGCAACTGTGCCCACTGCGCTCCGCCGACAACTTCTTTCCCGCATGATGGGCAAAAACGCTGGCCTGTCTGCAAGGATGAGCCGCATTTGTCACAGAACATGAACGCTCCTCGAAGTTCAATCTTCAGCCGTCGACCCACGCAAAGTTATTTATGATACGCCCCGCAACCTCATCGGGTTCCGTCTGCAGCGAATTGCTCCGCTCTCCGTCGAAGAGCAATGACTGTTGCCAACCACGAAAACGAAAAGGCCACCCGGCAACATGGGCGGCCTCTTCTTCAAGGGAGAATAGTTCCAACGGAGTGTTAAACCGTCAAAACTTTCTGGCGAAATCTTATGAGCCGAAAAAGCAGGGTGTCAAGGAATTTTTAGGAAATAAATGGCTTTTGTTTCAATAACTTACAAGACGCATTAACAGCTTTGCAAACTGCCTCATTGTGAGACAAACGTCGTCTTCAACAGCCTTAAACCGCTTTGATTGATGAACTTACCTGCGAATCGCTCCCTCGCGACTCCGGTTCAGAGAGGTGCAGAGCGATGAATTCAATCTCCCCTGGCCGGTCGTAGATTCTTTCCGGCAGGATTCGCTTTATGAGCACCCGAATACCTCCGAAGGCAAGGCCAGCCACTCCGGCAAAGGCAATCAAGATCGCACACAGGATGATGATATTCACCAGCAGATTCGCGAGGTTGTCTTTCTTAGTGACATAAGTGTTCTCATTCCAGGTGACATCAGCGTCATAGTTCACGGCGGCGAGCAGAGACTTGCCTTCATTCTGCGAGAGTGAGCCGGTGGCGATCACAACGATAGGACCGGTGCGCTTCGCGGTAAGTGTCCCCGGATTTTCAGACCCCGCCTGCTGCAAACTTTGCCCATGAGCCCCTTCGATCCTCCGCAAATGTTCGGCCGCAATCTGGTTGGTCGGATAGTTGATCAACGTCAGTGTGGCATTGCCAGCGGAGGTCTGGTATGTGCCAAGGACCACTTCCGCGCCCGCATTGAAGTCGACGAGCTGTGCAGGAAATGGCGCGTCGACCTTCTCCAAGCCGATGGGTCCGATGACATATTTCGCCGTGTTCTTTACGTATCCGGCTTTAGGCAGATAGGCGGGTAATCCGGGCAAATTGCGGGTGCTGCCGGAGGGCAGCGGCAGAACCCC
>Ga0209155_1000853_pt1 | contig 14504 bp, 15 predicted proteins | sample GraSoiAngelo_122_FD_185879 | JGI IMG/M metagenome (GOLD analysis project Ga0209155, IMG submission 185879) | Grasslands soil microbial communities from the Angelo Coastal Reserve, California, USA - 14_0927_02_20cm (SPAdes) (version 2) | ecosystem: Environmental > Terrestrial > Soil > Grasslands ... | reverse complement strand
ACCGCCGGAAAGCGCGTTAGGTGCGCTCCTGACTGATTGATTCGAACATCTCCGTCGCGCCGGCGCAGTTGCCGGTCGTGCGCGTCGTCGCATTCGTTCTCGCCGTGCTCATCCGATCACCTTCCTCAGGACGATCGTTTGCGATCGATGACCTTCGCGAGATTGTCGAGCTCATTCTCGCGGCCCATGACAAGCCGTTGAGTCCACTCATCATCGTGCATCGCGTCGACGGTCATGACCGCCCGCACACCGTCCGCGCTCGACTGCAGGTCGACGACCGTCAGGAATTCGTAGGGCTTAACGCCGGGAATAAAGTCGGCAAGCGACCGGTAAGCAATTCGCTTCGGTGGAACCAATTCCGTGAAAGTCTTTCGCGACTCCGTGGTCAACGGCATCCCGGCTCCCTTCATGAACTCGATCTGCTCAGGCCCAGTGGCCGTCATCGCGTAGATCAGCTCCCCACCAGGCCGGAGGTCCAGCTTCCTGACCTCTACCTTGAAGCCGTCGGGTGCCCACCACGACTCGATGCCTTTGCTGGTGGTCCACAGATCCCACACCTCGTTGGCCGACGCATGGTAGTTCCGTTCGATACGTTGAGAGTCAGGCATTCTTCGGACCTGCGTAGAGGGCTTCGATCTCGGAGCCGTACTTTTCGGCGATCCGCTTGCGCTTCACCTTCATGCTAGGAGTGAGCTCATCGCCGACGACGAAATCGGTATCGAGGATCTTCCATTTCTTGATCTGTTCCGGGTGCGAGAGTCCGCGGTTGACGGCGGCGACCGCCTCATCAACCAGCCGTTTGACAGCTGGGTCGTCCGGCCCACCCCGAACCTCCCGCGAATCGCGGTCGAGCGTAAGCAGCGCGGCGACAAACGGCCGCCCATCGCCGAGGACGACCGCCTGGCCGATGCCACGCCGGCTGCGCAGTTGCGTCTCCATCACCCCCGGGGCGACGTACTTACCGCCTGACGTCTTGAACAGGTCCTTCTTTCGGTCGGTGATCTTGAGGTAGCCGTCCTTGTCCAGCTCGCCGATGTCGCCGGTTTTGAGCCAGCCGTCTGACAGTGTTTCCTGGGTGACTTTCGGATCCTTGAAGTAACCGGCGAAGACATTGCCGCCCTTGACCAGGATCTCGCCGTCCGGCGCGATCCGGATCTCGACGCCCGGCAGCGGCAGCCCCACCGTGCCAAAGCGCGCTTCCCCCGGCCGGTTGAAGGTGGCCGGCGCCGTCGTCTCGGTCAAACCATAGCCCTCGAGAATCTCGATGCCAAGACCGTAGAAGAAGCGGAGCATGTCAGGCGACACGGCTGCCGAGCCACTCACGCAGACCTGGATCTTGTCGAAGCCGAGCGTCTCGCGGATTTTTCGGAACACCAGCCGGTCGGCGAGCGACCATTGCCACCGCACCAAAGGGGACGGGGCTTTCCCCCGCTCGTAAGCGGCGGTCCGCAGGGCTCCCATCAGCAGCGCCCAGTCGCGGACGACCCGGCGCGGCCCCTTGACCCGGTCCATCTTGTCTCGGATCCCGGCGTAGATTTTTTCCCACAGGCGCGGCACCGAGGTGAAATAGGTGGGATGGACGTCGTGAACGACCTCCATCACCTTGTCGACGCTCGGACAGAAATAGACTTGACAGCCGGTGCAGAGCTGGCGCAGATGACTGACGACCCGCTCGAGGATGTGCGCGAGTGGGAGGTACGACACCACCCGGTCGTTGGCGTCGCCCCGAAAGCACTGGAGCGTCGCGGTTGCCGTCCAGGTCAGGTTGCGATGCGTCAGGATCGCGGCCTTGGGCACGCCGGTGGTGCCCGAGGTATAGATCAAGCTGGCGGTGTCATCCGGCTGCAGGGTCTGCCAGCGGCTCGCCAGCAGCCCGGGGCGCGCGCGGCCGAATTCATCGCCACGTCGCAGGGCTTGCTCCCAACTGATCACCCACTCCTCCACACCCGGGTCGTCGCCCTCGATCAAGATGACCCGCCGTAACGCCGGTAGCTCCTGGCGCATCTGGAGCACCTGGTCGAGGAACTTGCGCTCGTCAACGATCAACACCTTCGATTCGGAATGGCTCAGCAGGTATTTGACCTGGTCGGGCGCCAGTGTCTGGTAGATGGCCACCGTGACCAGTCCGGCGTGCAGGATCGCCAGGTCGGTGATCTGCCACTCCGGCCGGTTGGCCGACCAGAGCGCCACCCGGTCCCCCGGCTGGAGGCCTTCGGCGACCAGGGCATTGCCGAGCCGGTTCACCGCCCGGGCGTACTCCTTCCAGTTGATCGGCACCCAGCGCGCGCCCGCCTTGAAGTACAGCGCGGCCGCATCCGGGCGCTGGCCCGCCGTGTGCTGGAAGAGCGCGGGTACCGTTTCGGGCAGGGCGGTCGACTCGACGACCGGCTCGGGCGCGCGAACTGCCGAGTTCATGCCGCCACTATAAGAGAACTTCCCGGCTTCGAATAGGCCTTTTGCGAGTCGTTACGTATCCTTATGACAAGACATGGTTGTGGGCACATGCGAGCTCATCTTCCACCTGCCCGAAAACCACAGCCTGAAGGGAAAACGCCAGGTGAGCCGCTCCTTGGTGCAGCGTATCCGCGGCCGTTTCAATGTTTCGGTCGCCGAGGTAGCCGACCAGGATCGCTGGCAGACGCTGGCGATCGGCGTCACCTGCGCCAGCAATGACAGCCGGTACGCCAACGAAGTGATGAGCAAGATTGTCGACTACGTCGAGGATCACAACGGGGGCGCCGTTCTCCACGACCATCACATCGAGATCCTCAGAACATGACTGCGACAACCCGGACCGAAGAAATTGGCACAGTCGAGGAGGGACCCCTCTCTGCCGTCCTGGCGGCGCTCGCCCGCGACGACCCCTCGGGTGTCGTGGCCGCCCTCGACGGGCAACTGCACCACGGGCGTCCCGGAAGCCCGGCGGCCTTGCGCCAGCAGGTCGGCGAACGGCTGGCCATGGCCCTGGCCGAACAGTCGGGACGGGTGACGCGCTGGATCGATGCGCTGTCCACCTCCTCGTCGCCAACCGCGCGCCAGGTCGCCTGCCTGCTGCTGGTCAGCCGTTATCCCGAGGATCCGATCGGCGTGCTTGGCACGGCCGAGCTCCTCGCCGACGATCCGCACTGGGAGGTGCGCGAGGCGGCCGGTGGCCTGCTCGGCTCCCTGCTCGACCGCGACTTCGACCGGATCCGCGGGCGGCTGGAAGTCTTGCGCAGCGCGAAATCTGAGAACCTGCGTCGTGCGGTGGTGCTGGCGGTCAAATACGCAGCCCGGCGCGACAAGCCGGAGCGGGTCGCTGACCTGCTGCGGCTGCTCGAACCATTGCTTCGCGATCCAGAGCCGTACGTCCGTCGCAACCTCGGCCCTTACACCATCGGCGACGCCCTCTTACGGGTCGACCCGAAAGAGACCCTGAAGGCTCTGAAAGAGTGGTCGCGCGACCGCGATCAGACGGTCCGCTGGAATGTAGCGATGGCTTTCTCCAGCGCGATCGGCTCCTTCCACTGGCCGGCAGCCAAATCGATCCTGGAACGGCTCGCCAAGGGGCCGGAGCCACTGGTCCGAAATGCCGTGGCCAAGGCAATGCGCCGGTGCCGGCAGCGCTATACGGACGAAGTCGAAGAGACCAGGCTGCGCTGGCGCAAGGACGGTGAGCGTGCCGCCACAGCCGAACTCGTGGGTCCCCTGAAGAAGCGCTGAGCCAGTCAGTTACTCAGTCACCCCGATCGTTGATCGATGCATTTCAGGCGAGCCTGCCGTGGCCGCTGGATCCGTTTCAGGTCGAGGCCATTGAAAAGCTCGAGGCTCATCAGGGTGTGCTGGTCTCCGCACCGACTAGCTCAGGCAAAACGGTGATCGCCGACTACGCCGTCTTGCGCGCCCTCGAGACGGACACGCGGGCCATCTACACCACCCCCTTGAAGGCGCTTTCCAATCAGAAGTTCCGGGACTACCGCCGCCGGCATGGGGAGGGGTACGTGGGTCTCGTGACCGGTGAAAACACGATCAATCCGTTGGCGCCGGTCGTGGTCATGACCACGGAAATTCTGCGCAACCTGATTTACGAGGACCCGAAGCGCCTTGAGCGGGTCCGCTATGTCATCCTCGACGAGGTTCACTACATCGACGACTTTCCGCGCGGCGCCGTCTGGGAAGAGATCATCATCCAGGCACCGGCCCACATCAAGTTCATCGGTTTGTCGGCCACCATCAGCAACTTTCAGGAAGTCGCCGATTGGATGACGCAGCAACGCGGTGACATCGCCACCGTCAGCGTCACCAGGCGCCCGGTCGAGCTCCGCCTCTGGCTGGCGATGCGCAACGACTTCTATCCTTTGCTTGATTTTCAGGGCGGCATCCCACGGGAGACCCGCCAGCGAGCCCAGGCCGACGACGCGACCGATTTCCGCCTCTCGCAGTTGCGCCGGCCGCCCGAGAACGATCTTCTACCGGTGGTCGACCGCCTCTCGCGGCGGGAATTCCTGCCGGCGATCTATTTCATCTTTTCCCGACGGGGCTGTCGCGAGGCCCTGGCGCGCTGTGCTGCCCACGGGTTCGACCTGACGACGCCAGCCGAGAAGGCCACGATCGATCAGCTGATGAAGGAGCGCCTGCAGCAGATCGAGGACCGGGACGAGGCCGAACTGTACGTCGACCTCCTGGACCCCGATACGCTGCGCCGCGGCCTCGCGATGCATCACGCCGGGCTGCTGCCCTACCTGAAGGAGCTGGTGGAGGACCTGTTTCAGCGCGGGCTGATCAAGGTCGTCTTCGCCACTGAAACCCTCTCGCTCGGCATCCACATGCCGGCGCGCGCCTGTGTGGTCTCGTCCTTCACGAAGTTCGATGGCCGCGACTTCATGCCACTCACCTCGGGCGAGCTCACCCAGCTGATGGGTCGCGCCGGACGGCGGGGTATCGACCCCATCGGACATGGCGTCATCCTCAAAGAGCCGGATGTCGACATCGGCACCATCTTCGAAGCGGCCACCGGCGAGGAGATGACTGTAGAGAGCAAGTTCGCGCCGACCTACAACATGGCGCTGAATCTGCTTCGCTACCATCCTCCCGACCAGGTCGATCTGCTGATGGAGCGCTCCTTCGGCCAGTACCAGAAGCTGGTGGCGCGGCGGGAGCTCGACGGCCGGTTGGCCAATCTGCACCAACGTCTGGCGGACGTGACGGCGACGCGGTTCCAGGCCCAGGGTCAGCCCTGTTGCACCGAACGGACCTTCACCTCGTTCACCCATGCCGAGGAGGAAATCGCCTCGCTGCGGGTGCGGATGAGCCGACTCCGCCGCGACCATTACCACGGCCGGGGGCGTCGCCGCCGAAGCGGGGCGACAAAAGAGGCGGGCGGTCAGACCCTGGCCGACCTGAAGGACGAGATGCAAGGCTGGCAGCACAAGCTCGCGCAGCTTCCCTGCCGCAAGTGTCCGTTCCTGGGCGAACACCGCGCCCATCACGCCGAGGTCCGCGAGCTGCAGGCCCGTATCCGAGCCTCCGAGCACGACGCCGAGCGGAGCCAGGGTGAGTACCGCCGTCGGATGCATGCCCTGCGCGGCGTGCTCGAGGAGCTGGGTTTCCTGGAGGCGGCTCAGCCGACCGAGAAAGGGCTGCTCGCCTCCCGGATCTACGGCGAGAACAGCCTGATCATCACCGAAGCGATCGCCGACGGCTGGCTGGAGGAGCTGACGCCGCCAGAGCTGGCGGCCGCCCTGGTGATGGTCACCGCCGAAGACCGCAACCGTGACCGGCCTCGAGAGCGGCGCCGGTTCCCAACCAGCGCCATCGCCCTGGCGCAAAAGCGCCTGCGCATCATCTATTACCGCTTTTCCGCACGAGAGAAGGCCGCAGGTGAAGAAAACCTCCGACCGCTCTCGACGGACTATGTCAATTTCACCTACGAGTGGTGTAGCGGCCGGCCGCTGACGGAGATCCAGGCCCCGATTGAGGTCGAGCTGGGCGACGCGGTAAAGGCGCTGAAGGGGATCTACAGCGCGCTACGACAGATCGAGTGGGCGGTTGTCGATCGCCCGACGCTGAGAAAACTGGTGGTCGCGGCGCGCGCCAGCCTGGAGCGCGACTTGATCACGCGCGTGTAATCGCTAGTCCCGTCCCTCTTCCTGGGCCAGCTTCTCCGAGATTCGATAGACCTGCTCGGGCAGATCGGCAATGTCGTAGAAGCGCAGCGGTTTCTTCAGGCGCCTCGCGATTCCGACTTGCACCTTGACCCCCAGGCTCATGGTGCCGAAGACCCAGACCTCATCGCAGCGGGACAGCAGGTTGTTGATCGCTTCTCGAACGAGCTGCTTGGGCACGGTGTGGAGCAGGTAGTAGTCGAACAGCATGAAGGGATTGATCGGCACGTAGCCCTCATCGAGCACCACTTTCGAGACATGCATCCGCCAGTAAAAGTTGCGATTCGACATGGCGATGTAGATCAGCTTTTTGGGATGGCGCAGAGTTTGCTCGAGCTGCTCGAGCGGGCTTGCCTCGGGGACGGGCGAGAAGATCGAAGCGAGGATGTCCTCGGCGGATTTTCCACCGGCCGGCAGGTCTCCGGGGGCCGTCAGCGGTGCGGGCGGCGCTTCCTCGGGCTCGACGGCGTCGCGCCCCCTGTCGCTGGGCATGTTGTTTCGGAAGTTTAGGCGCCCGCTAATTTCTGGTCAAGCAATTGCCGCTGCCAGAGGGCGCAATCGGCGCAGGGCTCGGTCGAGGAGGATCCGGTTCCCCGGATCGTTGAGCCAGCGGCTGGCGCCGGATGGGTGCGGCAGCGGGAGCAACAGCGGCCGGGCGCGGGTTCCGGACCCCACCTCGTGGCCCGACTGGTCGAAGACCCTTCCGACCAGGTCGGCCAGCGGGCGTCCGGGCAGGAAACGCTCGTGGGCCAGTCCGCCGACCAGGATCAGGAGCGGCGGCCTGATCAGGGCGAGCTGCCGGTCGAGGTGCGGGCGACAAAGTTCGACTTCCGCCCGACTCGGCCTGCGATCACCCCCTGCGGCGACTTTCCCCGGAAAGCATTTGGTAACGGAGGTTATGTAGATGCGCCGCCGAGCCTCGGCTTCAGAGGCAAATCCCGCGCGCGCCAGCCATTCCATCAACACCTTTCCCGACCGCCCCTGGAAGGGCAGACGCCGCTCAGCCTCGACCGCGCCCGGCGCCTGCCCGATCAGCATGATGCGGTTGTCGGCATGGCCGCTGAGGACGGGTGCCGCCCGAGCCAGATAGCCGGCGACCACGCAGCGGGTGCAGCCGAGGATGTCACGGTGCAGGCGGGCGAGTTGCAGGTTATTAGCCACCGACCAGGGTGTCCCCACCCTACAAGTTTTCTCGTCCCGCCTCCGTTCGCCCACATAGATGAGGAAGACGCTTCTCCTTGTGCTGATCGGAGCCGCACTTTCCGGCTGTGGCGTCCCATCAACCGCGGCAACCCCCACGGCACCTCCCAGCTACCGGGCGAGCGTCCTGGCCGACCATCCCGTCGCGTACTGGCGGCTGAGTGAGGCAACCGGCGCGGTGATGGCGGACGCCAGCGGTAATGGGAACGACGGCGCCTACGCCGGGGCCGTCACCCTCGGCCAGCCGGGCGCACTCGCCAGTGAGGGCGATACCGCGGTCGGCTTTGACCCAACAGGTAGCGCGGCCAGCGTCGCGAGTACGACCAGCCTGCAGGTGAATCCGATCACGATTGAGATCTGGATCAACAAACGCAGCGACATCGAGTACGGCGCCTACGTCAGCAAGAACTTTGCCCCCGGGGCCGGCGGCGGCACCAGTTGGTTCCAGCTGCTCAACGACCACCACAATGGCCGCCTGGAGTTTCGCGTGACCGAAGACAATCCGACGCTGGTCTCGTCCAAGATCCTGGACCTGCATACCTGGTACTACGTGGTGGCGACCTACGACGGCACGACGGCGAAGCTCTTTATCGATGGCAAGCTGGATAGTTCGGTCGCCGTCGCTGCGATCGCCAAGCAGACCGCCGACCCACTCTATATCGGCCGGCGTGCCGACGGGCTCTTCAATGACGCCGTTCTCGATGAGATCGCGATTTACCCCACGGCGTTGTCCAGCGACCGGATCGCCGCCCACTGGCGGGCCGCCTCGACCCACTAAGTCGCTGCGTCTTGCTAACCTAATCTTGGGATGGCGGCGGTCTTACGGTTTCCCTTGGCCGCAGTCCTCGCGGTCGGCGCGGCCCTTGTCCTCGGCAACGCCAGCGCCTTTGCCTACACGAGCGGTAGCCTCGGCTACGACATCAGTTATCCCCAGTGCGGGACGGTCTACCCACGGACGATGGCCCAGGCCTCAGCTACCACGTCCACCACGTCCCTCAGAGCGTGGTGGTCGACGCTTCGAAATCCGCCCGCCACCCGGTCCACTCCGGTCCGCAGCTGGTATCCGGGCTCGAATTTCGGGATCGTAGGGGTCAATTCCGGGTACCCCTTCATCTCGTCGGCTCATCCGGGAAATCCGTGCCTGGCTGATGAATACGGCCACACGCCCCTGGCTGGCCTGTATGTCAACACCGGGTTCGACCCAAGCTACACCGATTCAGCTCATACCACGGCGCACTGCGCCAGCCTGTCCGCAACCGTCGGTGGCAGCACGATGCAGCGACAGGCCTGGGCCGTCGGATGCAGCGAGGCGGAAAAGGACATGGCCTATGTTCAAGCCCAGGCCATCACGAACCCGACTGCCTGGTGGCTTGACATCGAGGACGGGAACAGCTGGTGCGGCTTGCACGGTGTCAATTGCGACCAGACGCTCAATCAATTCGCGATCCAGGGGATCATCGATACTCTGCGAGCTAACGTCGCCTCGCCAGTCGGGATCTACTCCAATTCATTGTTCTGGTCGGAGATCGTCGGTACTCTGCCGGTCAATGGCGCGACATGGGACTGGATTGCCAGCGGCGCCAGCACGTCGCAGCAAGCAAAAGGCTACTGCGGCAACAGTTTCTCCGGGGCGCCGGTGTCATTGGTCCAATTCGTAAGCGGGTCGATCGACCGCGACGTCGCCTGTTAGCGCAGGTCAGAAACTCGGGACCCAGGCCGTCCAGTGACGCCCCGCATCGTTGGTGTGCCAGAGAGCGCCGGCAGGTCCATAAGCCCAGCCCTCCGAGGAACCGGTCGCAAGGAAACCTGTGGCCAATCCCGTCGACTGAGATTGCGTCCAGGTCTGGCCGCCGTCCTGGCTGATCAGGAGAAAGGTGTGATCGGTCTGGCAAGTGAGCCAGATGGTCGCCGGCGCGGCAACACTCACCGAATCGCAGCCGAACGGCAGACTCTGCGTCGCCCAGTGACTGCCATCGTCTCGGCTGATCGCTATCGACTGCTGCGACGGGCCGCAGCCGGCCCAGCCCGTCGTCACGGCCAGCCCCTTCGCGGCGCTGAACCCGGTGGAATATCTCGCGAGCGATGATTGTGGTTTCCAGGTAAGGCCGCCGTCGCCAGTTGTCAGCACCGTCGCCGAGCCGGCGGGAACGCCGGGCTGCGGCTTGAAACACAGCTGATTTCCGACGATGGCCACCCCGTGGCGGCTATCGCTGAAGGCCATGGCTACTGCATTGTTTGTCGGATCCTCGGTGGGCAGCGTTACCGTGGTCCACCCGCGCCCGCCGTCCTGACTGACCTGAACCGCCGGTCCATCCGCAACCAGGACCAGGCCGGGGGGTTCGACGACGACGGTCGGCGTCGCGTTCCCCGATTCCTCTGACCCGAGCATCGGCGGGTTGAACGGCTGCCAGGTCTGTCCGCCGTCCATACTGGTCCAGCGGCCGATCGGCGTCACCGCCAGCAGCCAGCCCTGGGAACCGATCAGGCTGATCCCGGTTGCGCCGGGCCGCACCACGGCTTGCCAGCTGGTACCGCCATCCGTGCTGTGCCAGAGGACCCCGAGTGCCTGCCGTGGTGCATCGATCGCCCAGGCTTCAGTCGGGCTGATCGGGCTCAACTGAAGTGCTAAATGGCCGCTCGTATGCCAGGACCGTCCGCCGTCGCCGGTCAGCATCACGGCGCCTGCGCACGGCCCGTTCTGTCCTTCGGTGCAGCCGCCGATCGCCGCCCAGCCGTGGTTTGCGTCGACGAAATGAAGGCGGGTAAGGGGATTGCTCCGGTCGCCATCGGGTGACTGGTAGCGAATCGACCAGGTGCGGCCGCCGTCGTTGCTGGCGAGCAGACCGCGCCACGGCCGCTCCTCGTACTTCGAATAGTGGCCGCCCGCCGCTAAACCATGGAGGCGATCGGGGAAGTCAACCGCGTAGAGAAGAAACGGAACCCGCGTACCGGGAACGACGTGCCACGAGTGGCGCGCATCAGGGCTGGTCCACAGCTGGCCAGCGGTCGAGGGACCGGGTAGATAGCCGGTGGCGAAGGCTTCGCTCGGAGTCCGAAATGTCAGGCCACCGGTCGGGGTCCAGTTTTGGAGCGTGACCTGCGACCAGTCCTGGCCGCCATCGGTCGTGCGGATCATCACGGAGCCCGCGCCGGCCGGCTGGGCGTCCGGGTCGATGACCCCGATCCCGAGTGTCGGGCTCGCAAAGACGAAATGCAGGACCCCCCAGGATTGTGCAAGCGAGGCGGTCATGCGAGGCGTCATGGCAGTCCAGGTGATGCCGGCGTTGGTGGTGCGCAAGAGGAGCGGCCGGCTGGTCGAACTCGTACCTGACGACGTCTCGAATTGAATGCCGGCAGCGAAACCCGTGATGGGGCCGGCGAATCCAATCCAGGTGAGCAACGCGCCGGGTGCCGTCCAGGCCGTCGTCCAGGTTTTGCCGCCGTCTCCAGTTCGTTCAATTCCACCGGGGTCGGGCAGGTAGACGCCTCCCTGGTCGGTGCCCAATGGCTGGCCTCCGGAGGCCACGAAACCCGTACTGGCGTTAAGGAAGACAACCGCCTGCTCGCCCGCGTCGGGTTTCGCGGACGGGGGGAGCGGCACCGGTGGGAGCACGAAGTCGACCGTCCGCACGATCCGCGCCGACGCGGGCAGAATCGCCGGTTTCGGTGTCTTTGGTGTCGGATTGCTGGCAGAGCAGCCGCTGGCGGCGACCGCAAGCAGGAGAGCGGCCAGGCCGACCCGCGCTGACGGTCGGCTCCCGGAGCGACTCATGTCTGCTATCTACGACGGTGGACACCCGCAAAGGTTACGGAGGGTGCGGATGGAGCTACACTCCGGTCGTCATCCCGAAAACACGGTACGTTGGCTGACTGTCCGATCTGCGCCCGTGGCTACCCGCTCGACGTGCTGGCGGAGTTCCCAACCACATGGGTGACCGGCGGCATCGAGGCGCCGCTTCCTGGCTACGCTTGCGTCGTGGCCAAGCGCCACGTCACGGAGCCCTTTGAGTTAGGAGAGGCCGAGCGAATCGCCTTCTGGGAGGACTCGATGAGGGCGGCGCGCGCGCTGGCGCGCCTCTTCAACCCGCGCAAGATGAACTATCAGATTCACGGCAACTCGATACCGCATCTACATATGCATCTCTATCCACGCTACGCAGGAGATCCCTACGAGGGCCGCCCCATCAGCAACGAGGCGCAGTTTCAGCGCACGCCACAGGATCTAACGAGGATCGGGCAGTCCATTCGAGAAAGTAGCGGCCCGACTTGAGCTCAGCCGGCGACGGTCGGCGCCTGGATCTTGAGTTGGGTGTTGAAGTCGTGGAGGTCGATGACGACATGGGCCGTCACGTGCGCGACCGAGCCCACAGGCAGATTAAATGCGGGTACCTTCGCCGTCGCGGTGCTTCCGAAAGCGCCGGCCAGATTGTGAAGATCGGCGCTAACGTCGGCGTCGTAGCTGAGCCGGTGGATCAGGTGGTCGTTGGTCCCGGTCCAGACGTCGGCCGTCACGCTGGCGTTCTGCAGCACGGTCTGGAGGGCCGCCGTCGCGGCTGAGTTACTCGATGCATGGCTCCCTGAGATCTGCGCGAAAAGTTTGACCAGGTCGGGCACGACCCGGTAGTGCTCGACGGTGGCATCGTTCAGTGTCGCGCTGGAGTCGGTGACCTCCGTGATCGACTTCGCCGTGTCGAGGATGGCCTGATATGACAGCGTGCCGGGCGAGCTCTTAGGAGTGGTGCCCTCGGGCCGCTTGAGGACCTCCCACTTCGAAGTCATCGGGTCCGTGTAGTAGAGCGTGCCGCCGACCGCGACCACCTGGGTCTCGATAGTGAGGCCGCCCAGCCTGGCGCTGACGTTGGCTTGCAGCTGGTCGGGCTTCTGCGCGGCGCCGCTGATCTTGAGCGTGGCGGTCATGTTGCTGGACAGGGCGCCCGCCTGGGCTCCGCCCTTCGCCTTGAGCTGGTCGACCAGCGATTGGGGCAGCGTCACCTGGACGGTCGCGGCCACGTCGAACTTTGCGGACTTCAGCTGGCCCATCGCCTTGCCGGTGGCGGCCAGGCTCTGTTGCGGCGTCTCGGTTTTGGTGGCGCCCGGGGCGCTGAGCCCAGCGCAGGCCGACAGAAGAGCGGCGGCGAGGGCGGCGCCAAGAACACGTTTCATGGGCTTCTACGAATATACGCACCGCCCAGGCCCCAGATGTGACATTCGATCTGCGGCACGGCGACGGTTTGCGGATGCTGGGAGTGGACGAATGCGATTGCGCGCGCTAGGATGGCCGCAAGGAGGGGGCGATGGCACAGGTATTGACTGAGGTTCGACTCGCCGGCTCGCCACTGCAGAGCTACCGTCATGTCTGCGCATTCTTCCGCAGCCCGGATGAGTTCTATACCGTTCTGCTCCCTTTCATTAAGGAGGGATTCGATCGCCACGAGCGGGCGCTGCATATCGTCGACCCCAAACTGCGGGAGGAACACATTCGCCGGCTCGAGGCCGTGGGGATCGACACCACGGCGGCGGAGGTAAGCCAGCAGCTGGAGCTGCGGGTCTGGGAAGAAGCCTACCTTCGGGGCGGCCATTTCGTTCCGGATGCGATGCTCACCCTGCTCGATGAGCGGCTAAGCGCCGGGCTAACCGAGGGCTTCCCGCTGACACGACTCGTGGCGACGGTGGAATGGGCCCTCCAGGATCGTCCGGGTGTCGATGACCTGGTGGAGTACGAGGCCCGGGTCAACTACCTCGCGGCCAGCCATGCCGATCCACTCGTGTGCTGCTACGATCTCACGCAGTTCAGCGCTGGCTTGGTCATGGATATCCTCCGAACTCATCCGATGGCGATCATCGGCGGGACTCTCCATGAGAATCCATTCTTTGTCCCGCCCGACCAGCTTCTCGTGGAACTCCGCGGCCGGGAGCCAACGGCGCGGAACTGAGGGCCCGTAGGCTAACCAGCTGAGGGCAGACAGCACGGCGCCCGCCAATCGCTGGGTGGACGATCCCGCCGAACTCCGTCGCAATCTGCGTGACCTCGTTGCCCTGACCGCCCTCCCCGCCATCTGGCTCGGCCAATCGCCGCAAGCCATCGTCGAGAGTTTCACGGACGCGCTCCTCCGGACACTGCGCGTCGACTTCGTCTACGCGCGACTGCCCGCCGCGGGTGAATCCGGATCGCTGATCGAAGCCCTCAGCATCGATCCTCGCGCCAGCGACCTGTCGCCATCGGACATTGCCGCTGGGCTGCGCACTTTCCCGTTATCGAACGGCTTTGCGTTCCCCGCCCCCATCAGCTCGACGGGCGTCGCGGTGGGCTTGGCGCCAGCATCGATCGGGCCCCCCGGGCCGACGTCGGGCATTGTGGTGGCCGGGATGCGACGGGCCGATTTTCCGTCTAGTTACGACCGGTTGCTCGTCCGGGTCGGTGCCAACCAGCTGGCCATTGCACTACAGGGAGCCGAGCTCCGGGCGGTGCAGGAGCGGCAACGTCTGGCTCGCGACCTTCACGACTCGGTGTCGCAGGCTCTCTATGCGATCGTTCTCGACCTCGCAACCGCCCAGCGCATCGGCGCCGCCGACCCGACCCGGCTCGAGGCAATCCTTCGGGACGCGCATGCCCTGGCCGAGGCCGGACTCGCCGAGATGCGAGCCTTGATCTTCGAGCTGCGGCCGGAATTTCTCAGGCAGGAAGGACTGGTGGCCGCGCTCCAAAGGCAAGTTGCCGCGGTTCGAGCCCGGCACCAGCTTTCCATCGTTGTGAACGCCACAGACGAGCCGGAGGCGGCTCCAGCAATCAAAGAGGCGCTGTACCGAGTTGGGCAGGAGGCGCTCAACAACATTGCAAAGCACGCCGGCGCCCGGGCCGTCGTCATCACGCTTGAGGAGAGTGGAGCCGAGCTCGTGCTGCGTGTGCGCGACGATGGCCGAGGCTTCGACGCCGGGAAATCCTTCCCCGGTCACCTGGGCTTGCACTCAATGCGCGAGCGAGCCGCTTCGGTCGGTGGCGTCATTCTGATCAACAGCGTGCCGGGGCAGGGCACCGAGGTGACCATCCGGGTTCCGCGCCGTAAGACGCGCTGACCCAGCACGGAGCCTACTGACAGTCAGGTACCGGACCGGAGCGGCCTCAGCCAAAGGTGCAGTCGAGGGTGACCTTGGCGAGGGCCC
>Ga0209155_1000843_pt1 | contig 14552 bp, 10 predicted proteins | sample GraSoiAngelo_122_FD_185879 | JGI IMG/M metagenome (GOLD analysis project Ga0209155, IMG submission 185879) | Grasslands soil microbial communities from the Angelo Coastal Reserve, California, USA - 14_0927_02_20cm (SPAdes) (version 2) | ecosystem: Environmental > Terrestrial > Soil > Grasslands ... | reverse complement strand
ATGTTCGCATAGAAGAATCATGGTCGATGTGCTGGGCCGAATCGATGGTTGGTGGAAACGATCTTCCACCGAGATGTGATTCAACGTGAGATTTCCAGAGTCTTGGTCCTCAACCTCTCTGGCGAAAAACGCGGTGCTCGGCACTGCAGAGGAGATCTTCGTCCTTGACAACGCCTTCGCTCTTATCGAGGGCCGGCCCGCCCTTGTCTACACTAAGACAGGCCCAGCGTGCGCATTGCGCGGCTGCGATGCGAGCACGTGCCGCTACGCTCATTTTCCAGCGTGGTCGGTGCGTGCTTTCGCGGCTGCTTCTATGCAATCCGCTCAACGCACGAACAGCCGTATCCCTTGAAAGGCCGCGTTACTTTTCCCCGCTCAGCCCTCAACTGCGTGAGTATGTCCATGTGATCTTCCTCGGCCAGAGACTGTCGCAGGACCCGGGTAACATCGGCTGACTCTGATGGAGTGCGCGTACAATGTCACCGGCTTCGAAAGCAAAAAGGAAATTCTCATTAGATTGCCCGGCATCCGACATGCCCCGAAATCCCATAAAAGCGGAATACTGGCAGGTGAGCCATGGCATCACTCGCATGTTTGGCAACGCGGAAGACAAAGCACCTTTTGCCGGTGCTCTTCAGCTAATCACGACAAGCTTGGACTATGATCTGGGAGCCTTTTGGGTCGTCAATGACCTGCGCATGACGTTGGATTGTGCTGAATACTTTAGCCGGAGCCCAGAGACATTTCCCCAATTTGAGACGGTCACGCGGTCCAGGCATTTCTCAATCGGTGAAGGCCTTCCGGGAACAGTGTGGAGCACGCGCGAAGTGCTCCATATCCCTGACGTTACTTGTGCGGAAAACTTTCCTCGATTTTCAATCGCCAAACAGGAAGGCCTGCGAACCGGGATCGGTTTCCCGCTCTACTCCGGCAAGACTGTGCTCGGAGTAGTCGAATTGTTTAGCCAGCACGCACCGGCAGTTTCGCGGCGGATGAAGGAGTTTCTGTTGGCCCTGGGTGGACAGATGGGAGTCTTTCTCGAAAGACTGGCAGCCGATCGAGCGCTCGATTCTGCCGATGCACAATTCCGTCTGGTCGCCCAAGCCGCCTCTGTCGCGGTCTTCACGATCGATGAGCAAAGCAACATACTTTTTGTCAATTCGGCGGTCGAAAGAATCTTTGGATACAAGCCCGAGGAGTTGATTGGCGGCAAGCTGACTGTTGTGATGCCCGAGTACCTTCGACATGTTCATGAACACGCCCTTAGGCGGTACGTGCGCACGGGCCAGCGCCACATCTCTTGGGAGGGTGTTCCTCTGCCGGGGCTGCACAAGAATGGGTCAGAAATCCCCTTGGTGATAGCTTTTGGTGAGTTTTTTCGCAAAGGAGGACGTGTGTTTACAGGGTTCGTACGGTTGCAGTGAGCGCTTTGTTTGACTTGGAATCGTCTCGCGCAGAGGTCTGGCGAAAGGCGTAAGAGCTAAAGGCTAAGAGCAAGGAGCTAATAGCCAAACTAAAAACCCACCGGCCGTCTGCTTGGGGCGTGCTCGGGTCGACGACCGATGGGCTACCGTTTCTCCTTACTCCTCCTGTTGTTTTCAGGAGTATTTACACAGTCTAAACCCAATTGACGGGAAAAGTTTCGCTTTGCCCCGTAAAGTTTTGTAATTGCAACACCGGCTGCGAAGCAATTTAACCGGGGGATTTTCACAGCCCTCACTCAGGAATAGCCGGTGGCCGCGCTGCCATCAATTCGGTAAAGCGTGGATCCTTGCGCAAGCCTGCAAACTCGGCATCTTTATAAACAGCATCAATGCCCTTGTACCCTTCTTCCAGCGCCTTGCGGAGGTATTGCAGGGATCGATCGCTGTTTCCCGCCTGGGCAAAGAGCTTCGCCATCACATAGTCAAAGTGGGCCCGGTCCTCCGGAGACGACATCTGCGCCTGCACGCCGGTATGGGATGTTCGCTCAAAGATATCAGGATCCAACTGCATCGCCTGCTGATACGCGGCGACCGCCTTTTCCAGTTCTTTCTTTGAAAAATAGGCCGCTCCCAGATTGCTGTAATACGAAGCTGCGTCCTGCCGCAACTTGATCGCCTTTTCGTATTGCTTGATCGCCTTCCCGTGCTTCTTCTCGAGGTAATAGATTACGCCCAAGTTGTTATATGCGTCGGCGTACTCGCGGTCGCTCTTGATGGCACGCTCGAAGCTCTTGCTGGCGTCGTGAAAGCGTTGTAGTTCCAGTTGTGTAATGCCGATCTTGTTCAGCAAGGAAGAGCTGGGCTGCTTCTTAAGCGCGGAACCGTAATAATCAAGCGCATCCAGGTACGACTTTCGCCCACGGAGTTCATCGCCGCGTTGCTCCAGTTCCTGGGGAGTGGCACCCGCCAGCGGCGCTTGCGCGTGCCGCAGCGGCGGACCGACTTGAATTTGTTCGGAAGGAATAGCCTGGGCTAACAGTGTGACGCTCGCGGCTACGAGCATTGTGAGAGCGCAAAGCAAAGCTTGCCGACGCATAAGCCAACCTCCTGCCTGGCGTCTGGCTCCGCTGTCGTTTGCCAGCCTGATTATTGAGGTTTGGTGCCGTTGTCGGCTGGTTTGGGCGGCGGGTTGTTAGACGATTTGTCCTCCTTAAAGATACCCGCAATTTTGCCAAAAAAACCTTTTTTCTTTTTAGGGTCCTCGCCCGAGGTGTTTACGACCGTTCCGGGCTGCGCTCCGGGAGGCGGCGGTGGAAGCGCCTTCTCCCCGCCCAGACCAAATATCCGGGAGAAGAACCCGCGCACCCCAGTCCCCTGATCGCAGGTCTGGTTTGGCTCCGTTCCAGCGATGAATGCCGAGCTATAAGTCTCGGGGCAAGAAGGGGTTGCCAGCAGATTGGTCTGCTTATCTAGCTGAACATCGACCACTCCGGCGGGCTGGGCAAACGGCTTCACATCCGAGTACTGCGGAAGCGCGACCGCCTTCTTCATGAACTCTGTCCAGATTGGCGCCGCAGTTTGCGCTCCGCTCAAGCGGAGATCGCTATAGTCGTCATATCCCACCCAGACAATACATAGCAGATTGCTCGTATAGCCTGCGAACCAACCATCATGCGAGCTTCCTGTTTTGCCGGCGGCAGGAGCCGAAAAGCCTCGTCCGCGAACTGCTCCCACGGCAAGGCCATTGTTAATCACGCTCTCCATTAGATTGGTGGTCACGAACGCAACCCGCGGATCGAGCACCTGCCGCTTCTCCGAGTTGAAATCCATGACCACATCGCCCCTGGTGTTGCGCACCGAATTCACCAGAACTGGTGAAAGATGCACGCCACCATTGGCAAAGACCGTGTACGCCGACGTCATGTCCAGTGGAGTTGCTTCGTATGCGCCGAGAGCCATCGCAGGGGTTGCTTTCACTGATGTGATACCGGCCGCTTTGGCGAGGTCCGCTACCTTGTCATAGCCCACTTGTTCGGCGAGCTTCACGGTAGCGTTATTCAGCGACATCGCCAGCGCATAGCGCATGGTCACTTCGCCGTGGTATTCCTCTTTGTAATTGCGCGGCTCGTAAATCTGATCTCCGTAAGCGAACGTGCTCGGCTGATCTTCTACCATCGAAGCCGGAGTCAGAACCGGATTGCTTCCATCCAGTCCGGTATTAACCGCCGCCGCATATACGAATGGCTTAAAAATCGATCCGGTCGGCCGCTTTGCCAGCACATGGTTCAGTTGGCTGAAGCCATAGTTTCTTCCACCCACTAGAGCCAGGACTTCGCCGGTGTGCGGATCCATCGCCACCAGCGCAACCTGAGCTTCAGGTCCTTCTTGAACTTTGGTTTCGTATTTGTTCTTTCCGATCTTGATGCGTTTCGTCCGCAGCTTCTTTACTTGCTCATCAACCAGCTTCATGCCCGCTTCCACCGCTTGCGCTGCAGACCTCTGAAGCTCCGGATCAAGCGTCGTATAAATCCGGTACGACTGGTCGTTCATCTGCCGCTCATCGAGCTTGCTGATTAATGTTTCGCGGACCAGGTCAACGAAGTACGGCGCATCGCTGGCCTCAACGTTCGGCGGCGCCAGCTTCAAAGGGGTAGCTTTAGCCTTCTCTGCATCAGCCTTGGTGATAGCGTGCGTCTCGACCATGCTGTCGAGCACTAGGTTGCGCCGTTCCAGCGCCCGCTCGGGATGGCGATATGGCGACAAATAACTAGGCGCCTGAATCAGCCCAGCGATCAACGCCGCTTCCGCCACCGAAATATCTTTCAAGTCCTTGTTGAAGTACGCTCGCGAAGCCTCAGCAAACCCGCTGATTGTGAAAGAGCCGCGCTGTCCCAGATCAACCCGGTTGGCGTAAAACTCGAAGATCTGCTGCTTGGAGAATTTCTGCTCCATCTCCATCGCGATCAGCATTTCCGACAATTTCCGCTTCACCGTTTTTTGCGGCGTCAGGAAAAATGCCCGCGACAGCTGCATCGTGATGGTGGAGCCACCCTGCTCGTGGCGCTGATGGGTTAGATCAACCCACGTGGCCTCCGCCAGGCGAATAAAGTTCACCCCGCCATGCTGGAAGAACCGCCGGTCCTCGATCGCCAATACCGCGTTAACCAGAATTTTGGGAATATCATCGTACTTGACCAGTTGCCGTTTTGATCGCTGCTCCGCGTCGAACAATGACGTGATCATCTGTGGCTCTAGCTCGTAGGCTTCCAGATCGCCCGTTTTGCTGCTGATCGCCTCAACCCTTCCTTCGCGAATGCGGATGGTGGCCGGCTCGGGGCTGTGATACGAATCTGGGCCTGGCCTGATCTCGATGCCGCCCTCGAGCAGCCGGTAGCTGCCCATGAGCGACTGACCGTCTTTGTCGGTATATCCCGCGTGGCGGAGCTCAGCAGCGACCTCTTTGGGACCAATCTTTTCGCCCACATGGACCGCGTGTGGAATGGCGTAAATCTTCGCAGAATTGCTGAATACCTGGCCTTTAAACCGCTGGTCAATAATGCGATCAAATTGAATGTAGTAGTAAGTGAAGACGCTCGCGGAGACCGTCGCGAGCAGCACGAAAACCAGCAGGGCGCTTCTGAGCACAGGGTCCCGGCCAAAAAAATGACTTCTACCTCTCGTATTGCTCTTCGGTATTCTGAGCTTAATTGCCACAGTCAGGAAATAGAGCTACATGGATTTAGATGCCGGCCATTCAGACGATGGGGCGCATTTTTCGGGATCAAAGCTCTCCGCCGATATGTCAATACCCATTTTTCGCGCGTTCGGCAGCGCGCTAATCCGCTATATCTATTCTAAACCACAGGCAGACGAGCACAGGCGCTGGCAGTCCACATCTGGATTCCTCAGCTCGTCGCCGAAATTTCGACTGCAACCGCACTATTGCACGTTGGCGATTACCAAATTACTGGCGGTAAAGAACTGCGCCTGAACTGAAGGCGGTGTCAAGGCGCCACTCGTGGCATCGATTGAATAAACATTGATCGAGTTGCCGATCTGGACATAGAGCTGCGGTCCTGCCGGATTGGGTACCAGATCCGAAGCCGAAGACCCGGGAAACGGTGAGCCATTTATCAGCGTTAACGCTCCCGTCGTCCCGTCAACCGTGAATCCTGGGATGCCGTTGTTCCCCGTGTCGGAAACATACAAGAAGGTCCCGGTCGCATCCAACGCCAGCATAAAAGGCGCAACTTGCAAAGAAGAAGTGTTGAACGGCGATCCCGGGGCATAGCTCAAAGCTCCGGTACTTGCATCAATGACATAAGCAGCCACGCTGCCCCGGTTTGCGGTAAACAGAAATTGCCCATTCGGGTGCGCTTCGATAAAGAGAGGGGCGTCCGTACCGGGGACCGGTCCTGTGGGAATAGCGAACGGGGTCTTCAGCGTCATATTCCCAGCACTGTCGATGCTGAAGATGTTGATAAGTGCGTTTTGAGAATCTGGTACATACACGAAGCTTCCTGAAGGTTCGACTGCGAGATGAATGGGCGAACTTGCGTGAACCGGCGAACTCGGAGCGACTGTCAGGGCGCCGGTGGTCTGATCAACCTGAAACACGTCGATCTGACCGGCGGCGAAGTTAGTGATGAACACGAAACGACCCAACGGATCGGCTTCAATTCGCGGGAAATTCGTACTGCCGCTGAACGTGTCCGAGATGGTGAACGGTGATCCTGGAATCGCGGTCAGGGCTCCGCTGTTGCCATGAGCGATGGAGAAGCCCGCAATCGTGGCAGACGTCGAATCAAAGGCGTACAAGAACTTGTTGCCGATGAGGGCCAGTTGGCCGATGTTTGCCGACGCGTTGCCGCACATGAGAGTTAACGCGCCATTGCTGCCGATCGCGAACGGCAAGATATTGGCGACAGTGCTGGTGGTATCAGTCGGAATATCGAATGAGTAAAGCACTTCAGTTGGGCTCAACTTTCCACTGCATTGTCCGTTGATCCCGCTGCCGCTTCCGTTTCCGTTTGATGTGCCACAGACATTGCTGCTGGTCTTAGTGCCGCCCGACCCACCGGACGAACTGGTCCCGGTCCGGCTTAAGGTGGGACAGCCTCCACCGCCGCATCCCATCAGGATCAGCAAGAACTCGAAGATCAGCACCATTGAACAAAAGACACTGCGCTGCACTTTCATGTACATCCTCCACCGGTGTCACTCGTTGCTGACGCGACAGAATGCGGGTCCACAGCAAGCCGCAAACAACTGCCGATCGGCCTGTGCAGGTTGAGTTTTTCCCGATGTTAGGTGGTTACCGTAATGGGAACAAGGTTACTTACGTAAGTTGGATTTACTTGATAGGTTCGCGTTTCCGCCAGCCCTCCAGTTACTTGCCAGGGACTGTTAGAAAACACCCTTATTGCGGCTGGATGGAGCAAAGTGAAGGTCCAGCGGATATCCCGGCAAGTCCACGTGCACGCTGTAATCAGCCTCGATGCTTACTGTGCCGCTTCCCTGTCCGCTGCCTGTGCGTTGCACTTTGATCTGTTCCCGAGTCAAAGGAATCTCGAGATCTTGCGCCTTTTTGAAAACTGCATCGCGAATCGCATCCTCAGTCTTGGTGCCGTATGTGCTGTGGAGGGCTTCCTCTTTGATCGAGTCTTCGAACTCGTAATTGGAGAAATACGGAGGAATTACCTCCGCGCCACCATATATGACGGCGACAATTACGCCCAATCCGAACAGGAGTTTGATTTTGCCCATAAATCGCTCCGCTTCGCCTGCTCCGGATATCTCCGCCGGCCGCAGGCATGCACCACTCGAGATTGTGCCGATGCTAGCACCGAGCAATGTTGGAATCGAGCGAAGAAAGAATGCCGAAGTACCTTAGGTAACTGTTTGTTCTGGTTCTTGCCAGCAGGACTGTCCTTGTGGTCATGCGCGGCCAGGTTGACTCCTGTCCGTTCGAACATGTCGCTTGGTAACTAGAACCATGTTTCACAAATCTCTCGGTTGAATCGCTACATCATCTCCGTTCCCCACAAATCATGCAGGTGAACGATGCCTTCCAATTTGCCCCTGCTGTCAACGACTATCAATGACGTGATTTTCTTCTCTTCCATCATGGCCAGCGCTGCCGCGGCAAACTCCTGCCGCGAAATCGTCCGTGGATTTCGCGTCATGCACTCGCCGGCAGTTGAATCAAGCACGTCTTTGCCGCGCTTCTCCAGTAGCCGCCGCAGATCGCCATCGCTGATAACGCCGACCAGTTTTTGGTCTTCTACAACGGTTGTCACGCCCAGCTTCTTGCGCGACATTTCGTAGATGACGTCGGGCATCCTGGTCTGCGGCGTGACACGCGGAACGGCGTCGCCCGTGTGCATGAGAGCTTCTACTCGGGCCAATCGCTTCCCAAGCTTTCCCCCGGGATGCAAATTGGCGAAGTCCTCTTCCTTAAATCCGCGTTTCTCGGCTAACGTCATCGCCAGCGCGTCACCTAGCGCGAGCATGGTTGTTGTAGAAGCTGTCGGCGCCAGGCCAAGGCCGCATGCTTCACGGGCCACAGAACAGTCGAGCGCAATATCAGCAGCGCCAGCGAGCGTAGAAGCGTCTCGTTCCGCGGAAGACGACTCCCGTGCCGCTTTCGTAGCAATTTCATCGCATGTCATTGCGATAAGTGGAACCTGCAACCGTTTGAGCGTCGCCAGCAGCCGCAGAATTTCTTCTGTCTCGCCGCTTGCCGAGAGCGCCAGCACCACGTCTCCGCGCACTACCATGCCAAGATCGCCGTGGACCGCTTCTACTGGGTGCATAAACAATGCCGGCGTTCCCGTCGAACTTAAAGTGGCGGCAATCTTCCGGGCGACGATTCCGCTCTTGCCCATGCCAGTCACGACCACGCGCCCGGCGCAGCCGTAGATCATTTCCACCGCGCGATTGAACGCCTGAGCCATTGGCCCGGCAATACGATCAGCCAGAGCGCGCAGTGCTTCCGCCTCAATGCGCACCACGTTTTCACCAATGTGATTCATGAAAGGAGCGATGTTAGCACGCAGGAAGCACGTCAGACTTGAGGCGTGTGCATGGACACGGCCTCTGCTGAATGTTGAATCAAAAATGCTCGTCCATCCGCTGCGCCCGCCCCAGCCCCCGTGCCTGAATTAGCCGGTCCCACGGCCCGCCCTGCCAGTTATCTTTCTTCTTTTCGGGGTGAATCCATGGTGGCAATGTGATGAATAACCTGCGCGCCAGCGCAATCGCGTACGGCTCGTATAGCGAGCGCAGGTGACCCAGTTTTTCTTCAGCTTCAATGCCATCCTTCAGGCGCAGGTCTTGTTCGCCCAGAGCAGCCCGCAGCCGCTTCAACTCCGCTGCCGGTAGACGATCCGTTGTATGCGCATCGTACTGCGCACGCATCACCTGTGCCAGGTCCACGACGGCATGCCGGGCCATGGCAAATGTCAACCGGGCCTGCTCATCCCGAATTCCATCTACGCCTGCCATTACCAGCGCGCTCGCATCCAGAATCGTAGTGAGCGCTCCCAGCCACGATTGGTTGTTGTGCTGCGAACGAAAAAAACTAAGCACCGGATAGGACAGATGACTTTCCAGCACCTGTGCCGCCCAGTGCTCCCAGTCGCGCAGAATCTCGTCTAGCACGGTTTGCTGCGGGCAATTTCCGAAGCGCGTCAGCAATTCTGCCGCCGTCGGTGGCGATCCGGCACGAGCATCCAGCAGCGAGATCTCAATCTCCCGTCGCGAGAACGCTGAGTAAATCGTCGGCAAGTACCCGATCACAACACCCAGAAACGCGAATCCCATTCCCGCTTCGAGAACCGCAAGCGCGCGGGCCAGCGGCGAAACAGGCGTGATGTCCCCGTATCCGAGAGTGAAGAATGTCTCACCGCTGTGGTACATCAGAGCGCCGAAGCTGACCCGCTCATTGCTCAACTGCAGGTGCTCGCCGGCCCCGTATTGCAGAAGGGCAAACCCGAAGATCAGGCCGAAGGCCCAAAGCACAAGCAACAGGATCAGCGACGACGGACCAAAGTATCCCAGAACTGCTTCACGCCGCGCCGGTGATTTAATCCGTCTTGCGCCCCGCGCCCATGGAACCCACGTGTTCCGGTAAAACCAGGAAGTCAGGCGGAAGGTTCGCGTTATTCGCCGCGGCAGGACTATGGTCTCAAACGCATCCAGCAGAATCCCCGCAACGATAGCGATGCCGGCGATGACCGCGAAAATGTGCATGTTCTGAATGCCAGACCAGACGGTCGCGGCCTACGCTCCGAGCTGCGTCGGAGTTAGGCGCGCGAAGTCCGAAGCTTAAAATTTCGAACTCCTACTTTACTTCTACTTTTTGCATCCATTGTGCGATCTGAACGTTCCAGCCCAGTTCTTTGCTCATGGTATCGCGCAGCTGCGACGCGGCAGCCGGTTCGCCGTGAACCAGATAGGTTGCGACCGGCTTCTGCGGGAACGTGCGCAGCCATTGCAGCAGTTCGGGCGGATCGGCGTGGTCGCTGAACTGCTCGAAGGCGGCGACTTGCGCGCGAATCGGCACCATGTCTCCATAAATTTTTACTTCGGGCGCGCCGCTCTTGATCGTGAAACCGCGCGTGCCCGGGGCCTGGAAGCCGATAAAGATCACGGTGTTCTTGGGGTCAGGCAACCGCTGCACAAGGTGGTGCTGAATGCGGCCCCCGGTCACCATGCCGCTTGAGGAAATAATGATGCAAGGAAAACGGCTGTCGTTGATTTTCTTCGATTCTTCGGAGGTCGAGGCAAAGGTGAATCCCGGCCATGCGAGCGGAGACCCATATTGGCTCACTAGGCGGCGGGTCTCATCGCTGTATTCTTCTGTGTGTTTCAGGAAAATTTCCACGGCCTTAATGGCCATGGGACTGTCGCAGTAGACGGGTATTCGCGGAATCTGGCCAGATTCGATCAACTCCTTAACCATGAAAATAAATTTCTGTGTCCGTTCAACTGCAAACGCCGGAATCACGATGCTTCCGCCCCGCTCGACCGTTTTGCGAATCAATGCTGCGAGCGCGGGGCGAGGATCGTCGGTCGGGTGCTGGCGATTCCCGTAGGTAGATTCCATCACCAGAACATCTGCGGTCTCGCCCTCCGCGGGTCCGGAATGGACCACTTTGCCGGGCGCAATTTCCCGGTCACGCACGCGGCCGATGTCGCCGGTAAAGAGCAAATGGCGCACTTGGCCATTCATTTTTAACGAAATTTCCGCCATCGAAGACCCCAGGATGTGCGCAGCGCGAACAAAGCGAAACGAAATTTCATCCGATAATTGCTTGATAGTTTCGGTTTGTAGCGGACGAAAATACCGCAGGCAGTTCTGCGCTTCTTCCTCTGTGTAGAGCGGCAGCGCGGGATCGTGTTTCGACTTCTTATGTCTGTTGTAGAACTCCGCGTCTTCTTCTTGCAGATGGCCTGAGTCGGGCAGGATTATGCCGCAAAGATCTATGGTCGCGGGCGTGGCGTAGATCTGGCCACGGAAGCCTTCTTTCACCAGGCGGGGAATCCAGCCGCAGTGGTCGAGATGAGCGTGGGTAAGAATGACTGCATCAATGTCACGCGCGGGAACCGGCGTATCCTGCCAATTACGCTCGCGCCACTCCTTCGGGCCCTGAAACAGTCCGCAATCAACAAGGACTTGAAAACCATCTTTGCCGTTCAAATCTGAACTAGTATTGATCAGGTGCTTGGATCCGGTTACGGTCCCTGCCGCGCCAAGGAATTGAATGTAGGGCAAGCGCTTCTCCTCTTTTATCGAACTGCTCTCCCAGCGCCGATTGACGATTTCAGAATGAAACTTAAATCGACAACCGCCAACTAGTCTACTTCTGAATTGTGAACCTGTTGTTGCTCGTATTGCTTTCCGGCACGCTGCCATCGTTCACGATAACCTCTTGCGGCGCAGAAGGGGCCTCGATGCGAACCGTGCCGGTGGAATTCGCCCGGACCTGAACGCGTTTTGTGACCTCCCCGCCTTCCATTCGCAATGTGACCGGCACTTCGGCGCCCGCATTTCCAAGATTCTCAACCGTGATGGCGACAACGAAACCGCCCCCGACAATCGGGCGAGGGTATGCCGATTGCACACGAAAATCGGGCAAGCCGCGATCACGGTAAACCCAATCATCGAAAAACCACTCCAGATCGCGCTTAGCTTGGGCTTCGATCAGGTGCTGCATGTAGGAAGGTTCCTTGTCCTGCTCGGGATGATACGCCGCGAGCGCTTTCTTCAAAGCCGGTTCGCCAACCATGTCACGCAACATCCACCAGACGTACATCGCCTTGCTGCGATAGAACTCTTCCCTGCTGGTGTTGATGAGCGATTCGTCGGCCGCCGCGTTCTGACTATGCTCCGCGGCAAGCGCCGTTTCCGCGTCCGCCACTGCCGTGCGATGCAGCCCCATGAAGTCGAGCGCGGCCTGCCGCCCGTTGTCCTGTTCCTTGTAAGCCGCTTGCATAAAGTGCGCTACGCCCTCATAAATCCAGGGCCGAGGCGAGTAGAACGCCGCATGCGTAAGCTGGTGGACGGCCGTAAGGCGAGCGAGGGCTGAATCAGGCTTGCCCAGCGGCGTCAGCACCATGCTGCCGCTCTCAAAGGGAGCTGCATCGCGATCTGCGAGTTCCAGAAGTTGAACTTTTTCACGCGGCTGACCGAACCATTCCTTGACAAACGGAAGGGCCAGATCGGCGGCAAGGGCGTAATTCTCGGCTGCATCCCTGTGGTCTGGCAAGTAGTAGACCTGTGCAGTGGGCCGGTCCAACAAATCGTAATCGCCAATCACAAAAGTGGGTACAGCAAAATTGATCGGGACAAAAGTGCATTCGGCAGCGGGAGATTTTGGGATGCTGTCTCGAGTCAGGGCATGCGCACTCTGTCCGCCACACAGGATTGTCGGCGCGGTATCTTGTTTCTCAAGCGTGGGAGTTTCCAGGCGGATTCTCATGCTGGACGCAGCTTCGCGCCTCTTCCACCTGCCGGTCGCCGAGAAGACGCTGTTCCCTTCAGAGAGATTCGCAGCCTCAACTGCGATCGGATACCACGCCACGTAACCAATTCCTCGCACTGCAGTAAAAGATCTGCCGATCTGGTCCCAGTCGCTGTGCTTTGCGAGCTCCTCCGGGACGCCAATTCGTGTCAGCCGGGTTGCATCGAGTGGAATGGTCCCTTCATATCCGATGTCTAATTCGATTGTGCCTTTCGGCGGGACTGCCTGCGGCAGAGTCACAATTGCTTCAGAAAGCGCGCCCGTGTGGTCGATATCCGAGGTGTAGGGCTGGGTGACGAATTGCACCGGTTTCCCGCTGACTTGAATTGACCGCCAGTCTAGAGTCGAGGAAACCTGTAGGGATATATTTTTCTGCGCGCTGGCTGAGTCGTTGCGAAGTGTCAGTTTGCCACGCACGGCAAGCCGCTGCTGCTCCGGCTCAACGCGGACATCCAGATCGTAATTTGTGAAGGTGAAGGCCTCGCGGTCGAGAGCGGAAGCTTGAAAAGCGCAACCACAGAGGGCACAGAGGACACAGAGAAACCTCATTTTGAGTTCTTCCGCTGGCGCACCACCTCATAGAGCACTATGCCTGCTGCGACTGAGACGTTTAACGATGGCACTTTGCCGAGCATCGGGATGGAGACTACAAAATCACAGCGCTTGCGGACGAGATCGTGCAGGCCTTTTCCTTCCGCGCCCAAAGTGATAGCGCAGTCCATTTTGTAATCCACAGAGTCATAGGCCTGCGTGCCACGCTCATCGAGCCCAACAATCCACAGATTTTTGGATTTCAAATCCTCCAATGTTCGGGCTATGTTCGTGACTTTTGCGATTGGCAGGTGCTCGCTTGCTCCGGCGGAGACTTTCGCAACTGTTCCGGTCACGCCGACTGCGCGGCGCTCGGGAACGACGACGCCGTCTGCCCCCGCCGCATCTGCGGTGCGGAGAATTGCACCTAGATTGTGCGGGTCTTCTACGCCATCCAGCACGACGACTAGCGAGTATTGGCCACGCTTGGCAGCTACGACATCATCGAGATCGCTGTATTGCTTCGCCGATGTCACCGCGACCACTCCCTGATGCGCATTGTTTCCCGCCATGCGATCAAGTTCGTTTCGAGGAACGAAACGCACGGCAATGCCATTTCTTCGGGACTCTTCAACAACGCGCTGCAAGCGCAAATCGTGGCGATCCTTGGCCACTCCGACCCACTCGAACGCACGGCCGCGAGCCTTGAGCGCCTCGGTAACGGCATTGATGCCGTAGATGAAGTGCATGCGAAGCCAGTGTAATGCAGGGCGAAACAATTCGCAGAAGCCAAAGGATTTGTCATTCCGAGGAGTGAACACGACGAGGAATCTGCTTGCCGCATCCAACGGGAACGGATCAACGTCCAATGCTAGACTAAAAGTTTCTGGAGGACTTGCTTGCGCGACGTGTACATCCTGTCGGCCGTGCGCACGCCGATCGGCAAATTTGGCGGCTCGCTGGCCTCAATGACGGCTGCCGATATGGGCGTGGTCGCGGCCAAAGCGGCTATGGAACGCGCGGGCGTGCATCCCGAGAGGATTGAAGAGACCATATTTGGCAATGCCCGCCAAGCCGGCGGAGGCCCAAATGTCGCCCGCCAAATTTCCATTCGCAGCGGCGTTCCGCAAGAAGTCCCAGCTTATACGGTGAACAAAGCCTGCGCTTCGGGAATGAAATCCATCACGCTTGGATTCCAGGAGATCACGATGGGCAATCTTGATTGCATGCTGGCGGGCGGCACGGAATCGATGTCCCGGCTGCCCTATTATCTCGATGGCGCGCGATGGGGTTACCGGCTGGGCAATCAGGAACTCGTCGATGGGATGTACCGCGACGGATTCTTTTGTCCCATGGCGAAAATGCTAATGGGAGAAACGGCCGAACTACTCGCCGAACAATACAAAATTTCGCGTGAAGAACAGGATCAGTACGCGCTCTGCTCGCAGACACGCGCGGCGCGGGCGATCGAATCCGGACGCTTCAATGAAGAGATTGTTCCTGTGACGCTCGAAAGCAAAAAGGGTCCTCAAACTTTCAGCCGCGATGAGCATCCTTTTATCGGCGCAAC
>Ga0209155_1000842_pt1 | contig 14591 bp, 16 predicted proteins | sample GraSoiAngelo_122_FD_185879 | JGI IMG/M metagenome (GOLD analysis project Ga0209155, IMG submission 185879) | Grasslands soil microbial communities from the Angelo Coastal Reserve, California, USA - 14_0927_02_20cm (SPAdes) (version 2) | ecosystem: Environmental > Terrestrial > Soil > Grasslands ... | reverse complement strand
CCGAACGCGAGCGCACCGGCCGAGACGTGCAGGTCGAGCGCGTCGAGCGCGCGCCCGGCCCGCTTCGCGCCGGTCGCGAGATGGTCGAGGAACACGTGCGCGTGCTCGGGCATGAACGATGTGCCGAGCCAGCCGTCGGCGACTTCCCCGGTCATCTCGAGGCTGCGCGGCGACAGCGTCGCCAGATAGATCGGGATGCCCGCGCGCGGCTTGGCGGCGACGCGCAGGGCCTTGCCCTCGCCGCCGGGCAACGGCAGCTCGTACACTTCGCCCTTGTAGCTCAAGCGCTCGCCGGCCGCCGCGCGCCGCACGATCTCGACGGTTTCGCGCAGCCGGCGCACGGGCCGGTCGAACCGAACGCCGTGCCAGCCCTCGATCACCTGGGGTCCGCTGACGCCGAGACCCAGACGAAAGCGGCCGTTCGACATCGACGCCAGGCTCAGCGCCGTCATCGCGATCAGCGCCGGCGTGCGCGTCCCCGCCTGCATGATCCCGGTGCCGAGGCCGATGCGCGAGGTCCGCGCGGCGAGAAACGCGAGCGGCGCAACGGCATCGTGCCCCCACGCCTCCGGCGTCCACACGGACTCCGCGCCGAGCCGTTCGGCCTCGACGACGTACGCGCTGCCCTGCTCCCAGTCCTCGGTCGCCAGCCGCAGCGAGATCGCGACGTTCATCGCGGTGACGCGCCGGGCGGCGGGGTCGCGCCGAACGCCACGGCGATCTTGCCGAGCTGACCCGCGTGATCGAGATCGTGCAGGCGCGTGAACAGCAGCGTCTCGCGCCAGTTGAGCGGGCCGAAGAACGGATGCTCGATCGTCACATCGAGCCGGGCGGCCGGATCCGCGGCGCGCGCGCGGTCGAAGAGCGGCTGACGCTGGCCGCGAAGGATCTCGAGCCACGCGTCGACCGTTCGCAGCGGCGCGTTCTCGAATCCCCGCCCGCCGCCGCGCGGCGGCGCTGCCCGCCCCTCGAGGATCGCGACGATCCCGCCCCCGAAATAGGTGTCCGCCGCGACGACGTGCGCCAGCACCTCGTTGGCACTCCACTCCTCGGGCTCCGGCCGCTCGGCAAAGCGCGCCGCCGGCACCGCGCGCGCGGCCTTCGCGAGGTCCGCCATCGCCGCCTCGACCTTGGCGACGATCTCGGCCGGCGTTTGCTTGGCGCCCTGTGTCTGGAGATACCCGCGAATGCGGGTCTGCTCGTCAGTCATCGGCCAGCGCTCCTTCGGCCGGCACGACCGCCGCGCGACAACACGCGCCTGCCGAATCTCGTGTCGACAAGATACGTGGGCAGAAGGTCGGGCCGCCGCGCGCGATGGCCTCGAGTCTCGGCTTCCGAGACTTCATTTGTCGGCTGCGAGGCTCAGTAATCCGGGTCGCCTGGCATCAGAATGCGCCGCGCTCCGTCCGGCCCGAACACGACGCGCGGGGCGATCGTCGTCACCTTTCGCCCGCGCAGTCGCGCCAGCCCGTCGGCCGTCGACGTCGCGTCGGTGAAGAGCATCAGATTCCGCACGGTCGGATTGCGCAGGGAGATCTCGCCGCGCTTCTGTGCGTGGAGCGCCTCGGCCGGCGCGAGCCAGCGCAGGTCGGTGACCTCCTTGTCGTCGCCGGTCGGCGTTTGCTCTGGCGGCATCGGCGCAGCGAAGAAGCGCGTGTCGAAGCGTAGCGGGTTGCCCTCGGGCGTGATCCAGTGCGCGAAGTACGCGAGCCGATCCGTCGCAAGCCGCAGCTCTTCCTGCTTCACGAGCTCCCAGAACGCGCGATTGTCCGCCTGGCAGGCGCGGCGACACGCGCTGAGCGTCGCGAGCGCCACTTGAACGGGGCCGCCGCCGGCCGACGTCGCGAGCAACACGCCGACCTCCTCGAACGTCTCGCGGATGACGCCGATCCAGTGTGCGACCGCCAGCTCGGTGTCCGAAAGGTCGAGCGTCTTCGCGGCGGTCGCCGCATCGAGGCCGGTGCACCAGCGGATCGCGTCGGGCGGGTTGTCCTCGCGCGTGAGCTTGCCACCCGGGAACACGAAATCGCCGGCGGCGAACTTGCTCTTCGCGTGTCGCTGCATCAGAAGAATCTCGACGCCGCCGGCCGGACGATCGCGGAGCAGCACGAGCGTGGCGGCGGGCACCGGAATGACGGCCGCAGGTTTGACGGACACGGCGTAGTGTGACACGATGACGCGCGGTTGTCAGTCCCCGCGAAGGAGGCTCACCTCCATGGGCGCAGAATCGAACCTCAAGTCGAAGAACATCACCTTACCTGCGCCGCCGTCTCCGATGGCGAACTACGTCACCGCTGTGCGCGTGGGAAATCTATTATTCCTCGCCGGTCACGGTCCGGTCCGAGGCAGCGACGGCAAGATGGCGCGCGGCAAGGTGGGCAAGGATCTCTCGACGGAGCAGGGCGCCCAGGTGGCGCGCGAGGTCGGCCTGAATCTGCTGGCGACGACGCGCGCGAGCCTCGGCAGCCTGGACAAGGTCAAGCGCGTCGTGAAGGTGCTCGGCATGGTCAACTGCACCGACGACTTCGGCGAGCAGCCCAAGGTGATCAACGGCTTCTCCGACCTGATGGTTGAGGTCTTCGGCGAAGCGATCGGCAAGCACGCCCGCTCCGCCGTCGGCATGGGCTCGCTGCCGATGCAGATCCCCGTCGAGATCGAGATGATCGTGGAGGTCGAGTAGATGACGGTGCTGCTCGACCTCGCGGTTACCGCGATCTCGCTCGCGTTCCTGTCGATCCTCGGTGTCATCAGCGGCGTCGCGCTGCCCGGGCTCTTCATCGCCGCCGCCGCGCCGTGGCTCGACTGGATCATCCCCACGCGCGACACGAAGCGCTGACCGCCGGCCGCTGAATGGGCGCCAAGTACTTCGGCGCCGCCGTCCGACGCCGCGAGGACCCGCGCTTCCTGCGCGGCGAGGCCCGGTTCGTCGACGACGTCACCCTGCCCGGTCTGCTGCACGCAGCGTTTCTTCGCTCGCCCCACGCGCATGCGACGCTCGCGCACATTCGCACCGAGGCCGCCAGGACGATGCCGGGCGTGGTCGCCGTCTTCACGCACGCCGACCTCGCGCGTTGGATGAAGCCGCTGCCGCTCTTCGGTGCGCCGCCGCCCGGCCTCGCGGCCGCGGTGAAGTTCGAGCTCCGCCAGGCGCCGCAGTACGCGCTGGCCAAGGAGCGCGTGCGCTACGTCGGCGAGATCGTGGCCATGGTCGTGGCCACCGACCGCGCGCGCGCCGAGGATGCCCTCGCGGCGATCGAGGTCGAATACACCCCGCTGCCGGCGTCGGTCGACATGCTTATCGCCGGCGAGCCCGGCGCCCCGCTCGTGCATCCCGAGTGGGGCACCAACGTCGCCGTCGGCTTCCGGCACGCCATCGGCGACGCCGACCGCGCGCTGGCCTCCGCCGAGGTCGTGATCGAAGAGACGTTCCGAATCCAGCGCTACGTCGGGATGCCGCTCGAAGGCCGCGGCGTCGTCGCCGTCTGGGATCGTCGCGACGGGACGCTGACGACGTGGAACAGCACGCAAGTGTCGCACTTCGTCCAGCAAGGCCTCGTGAGCACGCTCGAGTTGCCGCCGCACCGCATCCGCGTCATCGCGCCGGACCTCGGCGGCGGCTTCGGCACCAAGGCCTCGGGCTATGCGGAAGACGCGCTGATCCCGATCGCCGCACGCGTGCTCGGCCGGCCCGTGAAGTGGGTCGAGGACCGGCGCGAGCACATGATGAGCGCCGCCCACGCGCGCCACCAGACGCACACGATTCGCCTCGGCGCCCGGCGCGACGGCACGATCCTCGGACTCGTCGACCGCATCTGGCTCGACCTCGGCGCCTACAACGCCTGGGGCGTGGTGCTGCCCTACAACACCGTCGCGCATCTCATCGGGCCACACCGCATCCGCGACATGCAGGTCGACGTCAAGGCAGTCGTCACCAACAAGACGCCGAACGCTCCGTATCGAGGCGCCGGCCGTCCCGAGACGGTGTTTGCGATGGACCGCGCGGTCGATTGCCTGGCGCGCACGCTGCGCCTCGATCCGGCGGACGTACGACGCAGGAACTATATCCGTCCCGACGAGCTGCCATTCGACTTCGGCATGCCGTACCGCGACGGCAACCCGATGGTCTACGACAGCGGCGACTTCCCGGCCGCGCTGGAGTCCGCGCTCGCCGCCGCCGAGTACGATCGCGTGCGCAAGGAGCAGGATGCGCTCCGCGCGCGCGGCGTGTGGCGTGGCATCGGCATCTCCGGCTACGTGGAGGGCACGGCCATCGGCCCGTTCGAGGGCGCGCGCGTCACGCTCGACGCCGCCGGCCGCGTGCAGGTCGCCACGGGCGCCGTGTGCTCGGGCCAGGGCCACGAGACGTCATTCGCGCAGGTGGCCGCCGACGCGCTCGGCGTGCCGCTCGACTGGGTGACCGTGACCGGCGGCGATACGGCGGGCGTGCCGTTCGGCATCGGCACGTTCGCGAGCCGCAGCGGCGTCACCGCGGGCAACTCGATCGCCGACGCCGCGGGCCAGGTCCGCGCAAAGGTCCTCGCAGCGGCCGGCGCGCTGCTCGAAGCCGCGCCGGAGGATCTCGAGATCGAGGACGGGCGGGTGTTCGTGCGCGGCGCGCCGTCGTCCGCCGTCGACTTCGCGCGGATCGTCCAGGCGGCCATTCCGACGTTCGCAAAGCCAGGCGTCGTCACACCCGACTTCGACGCCACCGCCTATCATCACGTGCCGACCGTCACGTTCGCGAGCGCGGTGCACGTCGCCGTCGTCGACGTCGATCGCGAGACCGGCGCCGTGAAGCTGATCCGTTACGTCGTCGCGCACGATTGCGGCAAGGTCATCAATCCGATCATCGTGGACGGCCAGGTGCACGGCGGCGTCGCCCAGGGTGTGGGCGGCGCGCTGTTCGAGGACATGGCGTACGACGCCGAGGGGCAGCTGCTGGCCGGCAGTCTCATGGACTACGCGGTGCCGGCCGCGAGCGACCTGCCGCCGATCGAGACGATCCACCTGGAATTCCCCTCGCCGCGTAACCCGCTCGGCATGAAAGGGCTCGGCGAGGGCGGCGCCATCTCGCCGCCGGCGGCGATCGCCAACGCCATCGACGACGCGCTGGCGCCCCTCGGCGTGCGCGTGACGCAGACGCCGGCGCTGCCATGGCGCGTGCGCGCGCTCATCGCTGCGGCGAGCGCGAGTCCTCCGGCAGCTCGCCGCACAGACTCTTGACGTTGTTCCAATCGTCCTCGCCGAGGAGCCGACGCTCGGGGCGGGGTGCGGCGGCCGCCAGCCCGCGCAGGGTCGCGATGCGCTCGGCGGTCGTGGGGTGCGAGCGGAGGTAGCGCGTCAGCGAATCGCCGCCGTGCTCGCGCTCGTACTTCGACAGCTTGTCGAAGAACGTGATCATCCCCTCCGTGTCGATGCCCGCCTCTTGTAGCAGCCGCATACCGTCGCGATCGGCCTCGCTCTCCGCGGCACGGTTCATCTGCAGGTCGCCGAGCGTCCGCGCGCCCTGCAGGCCGTAGGCGACCACGCCGGACACGTCGCCGACCAGCGCCGCCATCAGTACGCCCGTGGATGCCTGTTGGAAGATCGCGCGCGTCACGTGGCGATGCAGCACGTGCTGTACCTCGTGCGCGAGCACGCCGGCCAGCTCCTCCGCGCTATCGGTGCGCTCGAGCAGGCCGCGGAAGACGATGATGTGACCCCCCGGCGCGGCCACCGCGTTCACGATGCCGCTGTTGACGATGGTGATCCGAAACGTGTAGGGCCGCGGCTGGACGCTCGCGGTGAGCTGCGCGACGATGGCGTCGATGCGCGCCTGCCGCGCCGGATCTTCGCAACGACGGCTCGGCGGCGCGAAGTGGTCGACGATCGCGGCGCCGAGCTTTTCCTCCCACGCCACGGGCACACGCGCCGCCGCCACGCCTGCGAAGGCCGGGATGGCGACGTAGTAGATCCCGACGGCCAGCGCGACGGCCGCCAGCAGCGCACCGAAGGTCAGCCCGACGCGGAACCGCCGCCGCCCCGGCTCGTGCAGATGCGCGGCCTCGGGCGAGGCCGCCCGTGCTGCGGAGAGGAAGCCGATATCGCCGACGAGCAACACCTCGGCCAGGTCGCCGCCGCGCTCGAGACGGACCTGCTCGCCGGCATACGCGCCCTGTGTCTGGCGGATCTCGCGAAACGGCCAGAAGAACCGCGTGGCGCTCTCGCGCAGCGCGATGTCGATGCCCGTGCGCGTGATGTGCACGCTGGCGGGCCGACGGGCCGCCGTCCGCCCATCGAGGTAGGCCGCGTCCCAGTCCAACCTCACTTAGGTGCCTCAAGCCATGCAGGGGGATCGAGGGGTGCCACGGCTTCGCCGGGGCGCCCCGAGCGTTGGGGGGTGTGGGGGGCCATTTCGGGGCCCCCCACTAGGTAAAGCCGAGATCCGCGTCGAAGAAGCCGGCGAGACCTTCACCGGTCGCGTTCACCTGCTGGGCCTGCTGCGTGATGCTGTCGAGCGCGAGCGAGCCGTCTAGCGAGAGCCATGCGAACGTGCGGCGCACCTTGCGGACGGTGAGCCAGGGCCACGCCATCCCGAGCGTGCAGAGCAGGCCGATCCACGTCGAGATCGTCAGCCAGGCGAGCTTCGGCGCCGTCACCGTCGAGCGGAAGCGGGCGCCCGCGACGCGCGTGTGCTCGGCGTAATAGCGCTGCCGCTTGGCGAGGAACCAGAACCACGACAGTCCAACCGTCGGGACGAACAAGATGATCGAGGCGAACCACACGGGGATCAGGTCGCGCCCGCGTCCGTCGAAGGCGAAGCGCTCGGAGCCGAACCACGTGTTGCTCGTGAGGAAGCGGTGCTGGTTGGTGACGAAGGCCGGATAGTACAGCCCCATCGTGAACGAGGTCAGCAGCCAGCCGCGGACCCAGAGGCTGACGAACGGCCGCGTGGGCGTACGGAGCGAGAAGCGGATTCCCCGCCACGAGGTCCGGCTGAGCCGGTAGCGGCGGGCGCCGACGATGGCGACCGGAATGAAGATTCCGGCGAGGATCGACACGAGCAGCCGCGTGGCCATGATCACCAGCGCCGAGGCCTCGAAGATCTCGGGCAAGGTGTTGAGCAGCGTCATCGGCAGCAGGAAGAATGCGAACGCCTTCACGAAGCCGATGATCAGCTCACGACCCGTGCCGTGATAGGCGAAGCGGTCGCCCTCGAACTCGCTCTCGCTCCAGAGATAGGCGCGCACACGGACCTTCGCCCAGAAGTAATAGATCCCGAGCGTGGCGAGGATCAGCAGCGCGTTGACGATGTGGACGCCGAACAGCGTGGCCCCCGAGCCTCGAAAGCTCGCCTGGCGTGAGCCCGAGCTGGGCGCGGCGGCCTGGGTGGCGGGCGGCGGCGGGGCGCTCAGCCAGCCCGGAGTCGACGGGGCCGCGGCCGGCGCGCCGGTCGGCGCCTCAGGGACGGATGCCGACTCGGGACGGCTCACGGGTCCGCGCGCGAAGGGCGAGATGCCTCCCGGCTGCGGTCCGCGACGCAGCTTGTCGAGTGACGCCCGATAGGTGGTGACGACGACGCCGCACTGCGGACACTTGTCGCTCGCGACCTCGGCGAATCCGCAGCGCGGACAAGTATCAGCCATGAAGCAGCCCCTCCCGGCGCCGCGATTCGCGGCCCGCTTCGCGATCTTGGCATAGGGCGGGCCGCGCGGCCGAGCGGAATCAGCCGCTCGCTAACAAATCCGGCAACTTGCTCAGCGCTTCGGCAAGCCGTGGCCCGTGCCAGGAAAACGGTTTGCCGTCGACGAGATGAATGCGCCGATCGCGCACGGCCGGCACGGCGGGGTACGCGTCGAAATCGGCGATGTGTGCGCGTCGGAATCTGAACGGCTCATCGGGCAGCAAGATCACCTCGGGCGCCCTGGTGGCCACCTCGTCGAGGGTCACCGTCGGATAGCGGGTGCGATCGGCGAAGACGTTGGCGCCGCCGCACGTGCTCAGCAGATCGTGCACGTACGTGTCGGCACCGATTGTCATCCAGGGGCGCCGCCAGATCGGGTAGAAGACGCGAACCGCGCGGCGCGCCGCCGCGCGCTCGCGAACGCGCCGGTAGAGCGGCTCCAGCTCGGTCAGCATCGCCCGCGCGCGCTCGCGGGCGCCGGTCACGTCGCCGAGATCGCGGATCATCGCGAGCCCCTCGGCCACCGTGCGGGGATAGGTCACCCAGACCCGAATGCCGGCGGCGCGCAGCGCGTCGACGTCCTCGCGCCGGTTCTCCTCGATGTTCGCGACGACGAGATCGGGGGCCAGCGCGCGGATCGCCGCGAGGTCCGGATCCTTCTCCCCGCCCACGCGGGTCTTGCCGCGCACGACGTCGCGGGGCTCGACACAGTACACGGTCACACCGATCAGCGCGTCGGCCAGACCGAGCGCGCAGAGCAGCTCGGTCGTGCTGGGGATCAGCGAAACGATGCGGCGCGGCGCGGCGGCCAGCTCCAGCGCGACGCCCGAGGCGTCGACCAGCGCGGGCGGGGTCACCCGATGCGGCGGCTGCGGAGCCGGTCCACCAGCGAGAGAACCTCGCGCATGCGGTCGGCCACCTCGGCGTCCCACTTCATGATCTCGGGCACCGGCGCGTGCCGGTCGATGGCGTCTTCCAGATTCGTCACCGCCACGCCGAACACCTTCAGCACCCGCCGCGTCTCCTCGCTCGGCATTCAGGCCTCCCAATTAGAGGCTCGCCTCGAACGGCATGGACCCCAGCCCCGCGACGTTCTGCGGCTCGCACTACACATCAAGCGCGGGAACTTCGGCCCAACGCGGCTCGCCCGCGGGCTTGAAGTTCTTCGTGTTCACGAAGTGCATACCGTGGTGCAGGTTCAGCTTGAACTTGCCGCCGCCGTACCGCGCAGCGATCCAGCCTTCCGGGTCGTCGAGAAACGGCTCCGCCTCCGCGGACGGTAGCCGGATGAGCCACTTGAAGCGAATCGTGCCGGCGTACGGCTCCTGGACACCGAGCGTCGACGTCACCTCCGGCCAGACGCGTGCGAATTCTTCCAGCACTTGCTTGCGGGTCGGCCGTTCGACGCCGCGGTTGAGAAGATTGCGCCGGAGGTACGGCTCGAGGAGGTTCCAGCACCACGTCGCGATCACTGGCGAGCGGAGTGTATCACGCGTCCGGGCGACACAGCTCGGCGCGGACGGTGAGCGGCACAACCGGATGGTAAATTGCAGGGGTGAAGAATTTCGAGCTGGCGCGGCTGTTCTACGAGATCGCGAGCCTTCTGGAGGTCCGCGACGAGTCGCGCTTCCGCATCCGCGCCTGGCAGCGCGCGGCGCAGACGCTCGAGACGCTGACCGAGGACGTGACCGCCGTCGCCGCCCGTGGCGGGCTGCGGGCCCTGCCCGGCATCGGCAAGGAGATCGCCGCACGAATCGAGGAGTATCTGACGACGGGCCGTCTCGAGTTGCTCGAGCGGCTGCGTGAGAACCTGCCACCGAACTTCCTCAACCTACTCGAGGTGCGCGGTCTGGGTCCGCGCACGGCGCGTGCGCTCTGGGAGCTGCTCGGCATCGACACCGTCGACCGCCTCGAAGAGGCCTGCCGGAGCGGCCGCATCATCGGCGTGGCGGGCATCCAAAAAAAGACGAGCGAGAACCTCTTGAAGGCGATCGCGCAATACAAGACGGGCCGCTCCCGCGCGCTGCTCACGACGGCGCGCGCCATCGCCGCCCAGGTGGCCGCCGCGCTCCGTGCGCACGGCGGCGTCGAGCGGCTGGAGGTCGCCGGCTCGCTGCGCCGGATGCGCGAGACGGTGAAGGACATCGACATCCTCGTCACGTCGACGGAGCCGGCGCGGGTCATCGAGACGCTGGTGAGCCTGCCGTCGGTGGCCGAGGTCACCGCACGCGGCGAGACCAAGGTCTCCGTGCGTCACCAGGAGGGGCTCGCGATCGACCTGCGTGTCGTCGCGCCCGAGGCGTTCGGCGCGGCGCTGCAGTACTTCACGGGCTCCAAGGCGCACAACGTGCGGCTGCGCGAGATGGCGGCGCGCCGCGGACTGAAGATCAGCGAGTACGGCGTCTTCGACGAAGCGACCGGCGCGCGGGTGGCCGGTGAGACCGAAGCGGACGTCTACGCCGCGGTGGGGCTGCCGTGGATCCCGCCGGAGCTGCGCGAGGACGGTGGCGAGATCGATGCCGCGCGCGAGGGCCGCCTGCCCGTGCTCGTCGAACGCGGCGACCTGCGCGGCGACCTGCACGACCACACGGAATGGTCCGACGGCCACCATCCGCTCGAGCGTCTGGTCGAGGCCGCCGAGGCGCGCGGGTACGAGTACGTGATCGTGTCCGATCACTCGCGCTCGCTCACGATCGCGCAGGGTCTCAGCGTCGAGCGCCTGCGCCAGCAGCGCGCCGAGATCCGCGCCGTGCAAGCGCGGCATCGGATCCGCATCCTGGCCGGCACCGAGTGCGACATCCTCGAGGACGGCGCGCTGGATTTTCCGGACGACGTGCTGGCCGAGCTCGACGTGGTCGTCGCGTCGGTCCACTCGCGCTTCAAGCAGGAGCGCGCGACGATGACCGCACGCATCGTGCGGGCGCTCGGCAACCCGCACATGGACATCCTCGGGCATCCGACCGGCCGCCGGCTCGGCTCGCGCGAGCCGTACGACGTCGACCTCGACGCGGTGTTCGCGGCGGCGCGAGCGCACGGCAAGGCCGTCGAGATCAACGCCTCGCCGGAGCGGCTCGACCTCAACGACGCGCACGCGCGACGCGCGGCGGAGGCCGGCGTACTGCTGTCGATCAGCACCGACACGCACTATCTCTCCGAGCTCGACAACGTGGATCTCGGCGTGGCGGTCGCCCGCCGCGCCTGGCTCGGGCGCGATCAGATCCTCAACACGCGCGGCCTCGACGACCTGCTGGCCTGGACGCGCCGCGCGTAGAATCGGCCCATGGGCCGCCCCGGGCATCGTGCTCACGCTCGTCGCGGCGATGGCCAGCCGATGGCTCGCCGCGCACCTGGCCGACCGCGTCGCGCCGCGATGACCGGGCGGCGCCGGCGCGCGAGCACACTGCGCGAGCGCGCCGGCGCGGTGCCGAAGCGAGCCGACAAGCAAGCGCTGCGCGAGGCGATCTGGTCTCTGCTCACGCGTCGCCGCCTCGGCCGCTTTCCGTTCCCGCTGACCGACCGGATTCCGAACTTCCGCGGCGCGGAGGCCGCCGCCGAGCGTCTCGCGACGCTGCCGGAGTGGACCGCCGCACGGCGGTTGAAGTGCAATCCCGACGCGGCACAGCTGCCCGTCCGGCGCGCCGCGCTCGCCGCCGGCAAACACGTGTTCATGGCCGTGCCGCGCCTGAGCGCGGCGAAATGCTTCCTGCACCTCGATCCCGCGCGCCTGCGCGGCCGGCTCGCGCAGGCCGCGACGATCAGCGGCGCAGCCAAGCTCGGCACGCCCGTCGGCCCCGACGCGCTTGGGCACATCGACCTGATCGTCGCCGGCTCGGTCGCCGTCGATCTCCGCGGCGGCCGCGTCGGCAAGGGCGGCGGCTACAGCGACCTGGAGTTCGCGCTCGCCGTCGCGCATGGTGCGGTGGACGACACGACGCTCGTGGTCACCACGGTGCACGACGCGCAGGTTGTTCGCGGCCCCATCCCGATGACGCCGCACGACGCGCCGGTGGACGTCGTGGCGACGCCGACGCGGCTGATTCGGACGCGACACGCGCTTCCCCGCCCGAACGGTGTCCGCTGGGACGACCTGACCGACGCGCAGCTCGCCGCGATGCCGCCGCTGGCCGCGCTCGCTCCGCGCCGCCCGCGCTGACGCCGCAGCGCCGCGCGCCGGGCCGCGACAGAGCGCGCTTCACCCCGGCGGTAGACTGGACACATGGACGACGTCGAGCGGACGTGTCCCGCGTGCGGCAGCGCGATCGAGGACGACGATGCCAGCGTCTTCTTCGACGGCGAGATGTACCACGTCGACTGCGCCCCCGGCGCCCAGCCGTGGCCTCCGCCGCCGCGCCAGCCGCGCTGGGACTGAGAGGGTAGAAGACCCGGGAAGGAGCCGATCATGACCGCTCGTGCGACCCCGACCGTCGAGGCTTTATCCGATTCCCCGCCTGACACCGCTCGCCTCTACCAAGAGGGGATGACCGCCGGCGTTATCGGCGCCGCGACCGTGGCGCTGTGGTTCCTGCTGCTCGACAGCGCCTCGGGGCATCCGCTCTACACGCCGACCGTGCTCGGCACCGCCATCTTTCGCCGCGCAGCGCTCGCCACGCCGGAGACGCTGTCGGTCTCGCTGGAAATGGTGGGCATGTTCACGTGGATCCACGTGCTGATCTTCGCGGCGCTGGGCGGTGTCGCCTCGCGGCTGCTCGCGATGGTGGAGCGCGACCCGTCGTGGGGCTTCGGGCTCCTGTTGCTCTTCGTCGTCTTCGAGTTCGGCTTCGTCGCGGCGGCGGCGCTCCTCGCCTCGCCCATCCTTCGCGTGATCCCGTGGCCCTCCGTGCTCGGCGCGAACCTGCTCGCAGCGGCCGCCATGAGCGCGTACTTCTGGCGTCGCCACCCGCACCTCGTCGTCAGCCCCTAGAGAACTGTCATAGAGGAGCGCCACGGATTCCCCGGGGCGCTCCGAACGTTTGGGGGGTTTGGGGGGCCATTTCGGGGCCCCCCATTTTCTAGGTCTGCGTCGGCTTCAGCCAGGGGCGCGGGCCGGGCGGCGGCGTCCAGACCGCGAAGCGATCGAGCAGCTCGGACGGCGTGTCGGCGAAGAGCAGCAGCGCGAGATGCTCGCGGCGAACGAACCCCTCGCGGACGGCGTGTGACAGCCAGCGCAGCAGCCCGTCGTAGTACCCCTTGACGTTGAGCACGCCGACGGGCTTGCCGTGGATACCGAGCTGCGCCCACGTCAACACCTCCAGCGTCTCCTCGAACGTGCCCAGGCCGCCGGGCAGCGCGACGAAACCGTCCGCCAGCGCATTCATCGTCGCCTTGCGCTCGTGCATGCTCTCGACCACGCGCAGCTCGGTGAGGCTCGCGTGCGCCAGCTCCTTCGTGGCGAGCGGTGCCGGGATCACGCCGATGACCTCGGTGCCGGCGGCGAGCGCCGCGTCGGCGAGCACGCCCATGAGCCCCACCGAGCCGCCGCCGTAGACGATGCCCAGCCCGCGCGCGGCGCACTCAGTCGCCAGCGCGCGCGCCGCCGCCGCGTACTCGGGCCGGGCCCCGGCGTTGGAGCCGGCGAAGACGCAGACGCGGTTCACGCCCCGCCGAGCCAGTCGCGCGCGAACTCCGCGGTCAGCGTGCCCGTATACACCTCTTCGACCGGGCCCTCGAGCCGCAGCGACCAGTCGGGCCGTACCTCGACCACCAGCGTGCCGCCGGGCATGCGCACCGTGACGCGGCCGTGGCGACAGAGACCGTTCTTCACCGCCGCCGACGCCGCGCCGCACGACGACGAGCCCGATGCCAGCGTGTAGCCGGCGCCACGCTCCCAGATCAGGATGTCCAGCGTGTCGGGCGCGGCGGGGCGGGCGAACTGCACGTTGGTGCGCTGCGGGAACGCGGGATGGCGCTCGAGCAGCGGCCCCAGGCGCCGCGTCTGCGCCTCGTCGAGTCGATCGACGAAGACGACGCAGTGCGGATTGCCGACCGACACCACGGTCGCGGTGACCTTGCCGCCGTCCGGCAGCTCGAGCGGCACCGCGACCGCCTCGCGATCGGGCCCCGTCATCGGAATGGCGGAGGCGCGGAAGCTGGCCGCGCCCATCTCCACGGTGACGAAGCTCATCCGGCCATCGCGCACGTGGCAGGTGCACTCGACGATGCCGCCCTTGGTGTCGACGCGGAATGTCGTGCGGCCGCGCGCGTCACCGTGGTCCCAGAGGTACTTGGCGAAGATGCGCAGGCCATTGCCCGACTTCTCGGCCTCGCTGCCGTCAGGGTTGAAGATCCGCAGGCCGAAGTCCGCGCGCGACGACGGAACTTTCAATAATATCCCGTCGGAGCCCACACCCCAGTTGCGGTCGCAGACGCGCTCGATCGCGCGCGTGTCGAGCGGCCGCGGCAGATCGGCTTCGTTCATGACGATGTAGTCGTTGCCGAGCCCGTGGCCCTTGGCGAACGGGATCATGCGCGCGCCAGGTCCACGCGGCGACCGGTCGCCGCGGACAGGTAGCCCGCGTAGATGACCTCGACCGTCTCGCGCGCGAGCGCGCCGCCCGACAGCGGCTCACGCCGCATGGTGATCGCGTCAACAAAATCGTCCAGCTCTTGAGGATAACCACGAATCCAATCCTCGTCAGGACTCGGATATTGCCAGCCGGCCTTTGTTTCGACCTTCTCGCTGATGTACTCGTCCCGCCATGTAGCGCCGTCGGGCGCGTAGGCGGTCAGCGTCGTGTTCGGCGTGATATTGGCGTTGATCACGGCGTTGGTGAGATAGGCGGTGACCGTGTTGCGCACGCCGCCGAGCGTGATGTCGTTGCTGTGCACGGTGGCCTTCGTCCCGTCCTCGAACGTGATCAACGCCACCGACCAGTCCTCGACGTCCTCCACCGCCGTCCGATGATGCGGTGTCTTGCCCGCGATGCCCGGC
>Ga0209155_1000839_pt1 | contig 14619 bp, 15 predicted proteins | sample GraSoiAngelo_122_FD_185879 | JGI IMG/M metagenome (GOLD analysis project Ga0209155, IMG submission 185879) | Grasslands soil microbial communities from the Angelo Coastal Reserve, California, USA - 14_0927_02_20cm (SPAdes) (version 2) | ecosystem: Environmental > Terrestrial > Soil > Grasslands ... | reverse complement strand
TTGAAATTTTGACCTTTCCTTATATTCGCAACGCGTCCAATGAGTGCTGTTAAGTTCATTGGGTTTGCCACAGAATTGGCTACCCAAAAACCCGAGGCCGAATTTTCGTCTCTTTAGCGCGTGCTCCACTGAAACCACCGGATGCCAATCCCAGCGAAAACGACCGCATAGAAGACGCTCGCGAGCAAGGCCCACCAGGTATCAGCGCTCCATGCCGCCGGCTGCATGGCGCCCGCTAGCAGCGTCACCACCGCCCCGCCGGGGGACCACCGCGCGATCGTCTCGAACGTGGTGCCAAAGATTGTCGAGTGAGCAAACAGGCCGAGTGCGAAGAGCGGCAGATAGCTCAGCCGTCCGACGGCATTGACCGCGTCCGGCGATTTGATAAGTCCGACCAAAGCCTGGCCTACACCCAGAAAGACAGCCGAGCTGAAGATCACGCCGAGGAGGGTCAGGAGGTAGGCGGCCGGATCCAGCGTTACGTTCTCGACGACGGCCGCCGCCACGAGGACCACCACGGACATTACCAGCATGGAAACGATCTGGACGGCCAGCCGGCTGAGCATGATGGTCCAGGTCGGTGCCGGCGTGACCCGGAGGCGTTGAAAGACCCCCAGCTCGCGATCCCTGGCGACGGACGCGCTGTAGCCAAGTATGGCAATCGACGCGATACCGAGGGTGAGAGCCAACGCTACGTCGACGATTGGGCCGCCGAGTTGAGCGCGGCGCTTGCCAGCGGACAGGCCGTAGAGGAGGACAAGCGGCAAAAGGAACGTTAGTGCCAGTGCTCGCCCGTTTCGCAACTGGACGGTAAAGTCCGCCTCAAGCAGGGCTCTGAGGATCCCTGACAAGGTCGGAGGGTGGACCGGTGGGGCGCTGGTTTGGCTGCTCATCTCAGTCGCGAAGCTCGCTCCCGGTCAGTCCGATGAAGACATCATCGAGCGTGACCTGACCATGGGCCACCTTGCGCACGCGGGGGTCATCCATGTGCTTCTCGATGAGACCAGCCGGCGTATCGACCGTGAGAAGCTTGCCATGATCGATAATCGCGACCCGATGACAGACGGCCTGGGCCTCTTCCATGGAGTGCGTGGTAAGGAGGATGCTTCGGCCTGTGTCGCGTAGCCGCTCGATCCGATGCCATAGCTGCCGGCGAGCTTGGGGATCCAGGCCGGCGGTCGGTTCGTCGAGGAGCACGAGTGGCGGGTTGTGGATGGTGGCAATCAGCAGTGAGACACGTTTTTGCTGTCCGCCAGACAGCTGACTGAAGCGCTTTGAAGCTTCCTCGCCCAGGTGGATGTCGGCGAGGAGGTCCTCGATTTCGGCGCGGGAGAGCGGAACACCGTAGAGGCCCGCGTAGAGCCTGACGATCTCGCGGACGGTGAGATTGGATTGGAAGCTCGTCGACTGAAGCTGGACGCCCATCCGTGCTTTCGCGGCGGTGGGATTTGCGGCAGCGTCGACATCGCCGATTCGGATCGAGCCGGAGTCGGGCCGCAGCAGACCCTCAATCGCGCTGAGTGTGCTGGTCTTCCCTGCTCCGTTTGGGCCCAGCAGTCCAAAGATCTCGCCCTCGTTAATTTCGATTGACACGCCGTCAACCGCACGCTTCGGACCGTAACTGACGTGGAGATCTTCGACTTGAAGAGCCAGATGATGCGTCGCGGTCTCGGCAGTGGAAGACACTCTGAAAGCCACAATTATGGGCGATCTAGCAAACCCGGTACGCTCGGTGGCTGCTTGGCTTAGAGAGCTTTTAGATAGCGCATGCCGGATCGTCTATCGAGCGATCGCGACCAGGTCCTCGATGATTCGATCGAGCGCCGTCACTGCCAGCGACAGATGACCCTCATCGCGGTACAGGTGCACCCGTGTATTCGGAATGTGTTCCGCCAGCCATTGTCCGTGCGTGAAGGGCACCATCCGATCCTGCTGGCCCTGCCACACCGCCACCGGTCGATCGATCTTCGCGAGGTCGAATCCCCAGTCGCGCACAAACGCCAGATCGTCGTCACGCCAACCCGCGATGCCGTTCGAGACCGCGTGCCGGAAGGTGGCGGCCAGGAAGTCCGCGAAGAGGCCAGTTAGCGCGCCCTTGTCGACGTCCGATACCAGACTGCCCAGGGCCGCGGCAACCTCCGGTCCCCTGATTTCCAGATATGTCCTCAGCGCATCCTCAAGAAACGGGGTGAGCGCCGCCTCTCCCTCCACCGCGAGGCTGTACTCCTTGACGTTGCCAGAAGCCATGCCGGCCATCCAGTCCAGTCCATCGACACGGTATGGCGCGACGCCGGCCAGCGACACAGCTGCGACGCAGCGGTCTGGCAATAACGCCGCGCACGCCAGCGCGTGCGGGCCGCCGCCAGACCAGCCGATTGTCACGAATTCGTCGGCGCCGAGCTCGCCGAGGATCGCCTCCACGTCCTTGACTGCCTCCGCGATCGAGCGCCCGTGCTTCGCCGTCGACGTCCCGTAGCCCGGCCGGGAGTACACGATCGTCCGGAGTTCTCGCCTAGCAGCAGCCTCGACGAGCGGCCGATACCGCACGGCGCCGCACGGTGTGCCGTAATGGAAGAGGAGCGGAAGGCCATCGGCCGGTCCGTCCGCCAGCACCTCGAGTTGACGTCCGTCCGGCAGATTGAGCCGCAGCTCGCGATCCGAGCCAACCATGGCTAGTAATCTGCCACAAAAATGCAGAACACGTGTCCAGAAGGGTCCGCGTAGACCCTCAGCGGTTCCTCGGGGTCACCGCCTCGGTCCGATGGGAGCGGTCGGGCAAGCGTTTTGTCGCCTCGGTGCTGGCTAGCGGGCCGCGCTTCGTCGACCCTTCTAACTTATCGGACACCCCTCACGGGCAGTATGGCGGCGGCCCCGATGATGGCAAAGATCCCGGCGGCGGCGTAAAGCACGGCGTAGTTGCCGCCGCCGATCGCCAGGATGGCCGGCGCGCCCGCCGGCGCGATGGAGAACGGTAGAGCGCCGGCGATGTTGAACACGCCGAGATCTTTGGCGACGTTGTCTTTGTTGGGTAGCACGTCGGCGACGAGCGCGAGGTCGACGGCCGTATAGATGCCGAAGCCGAGTCCGCTGATGGCCAGGCCCACCAGGAATCCGTTGAAGTTGCTGGCGACCGCGACTGCGAACATTGCCAGGCCGTACACGATCGATGCGGTGAAAACGAAGATCTTCCTTCGGCGCGTCCGGTCAGAGAGCTTGCCAGCGAGGAGCGAAGCAGCGACGATGACGACGGATTGGACGAGTGTGCCGAGGAATATCTGTTGCGGCACGTCGGCCACGGCGCTGCCGATTTTGCCCAGCAGGAAGAAGGCCTCGTAGGTGGTCAGGAGAGCGTAGGCCATAAGGAACATGAAGCGACTGGCGAATGCCCAAGCGAAGTCTGGGCTTGTCCGCGGTTTGACGTAGAAGGTGCTGGCGAATTCCCGCAGCGACCAGGCCGGTCTGGCCGCCCTGGCCAGCCGGCGGTCCTTCAGCGCGACCACGAAGAGCAGGATGAAGAACCCGCCAGTCGCGCAAGGGACCAGGAACGTCGCGACCGGGTGGCCGGTGAAGAGTTTGACGAGAAGGGTGCCACTAACCGCCGCGATCGGCAGACACACACCCAGGACGCCGGACACCAGACCGCGTTGCGCCCGCGGGACCTGGTCGGGCAGTACTGCTATGAAAGCGGCGAGCAGAGCGTTGAAAAAGAGCTGCGCCATGCACCATCCCACGAGTACGACGGGGATGTTGGGTGCCAACGCCACAATTAGGATGCCGAGGGTGCCGCCCACCAGGCCGATGACCATCCATGGCCGTCGCATGCCCAGCCGCGACCAGGTGCGGTCGCTCATCCTCCCGAAGAACGGATTGCCGAACATTGACACCAGGGCGCCGATCCCGGCGACAAGCCCTAAGCTTTTCGGTGCCTGTTGGATCCCCACCAGCGAGTTGACCCTGAGTGGCAAGGTGACCAGGATCGGCGCGAGGAAGACGAGGTTGATGCTCATGAATGCCAACGTGTACAGCGAGATGAAGCCCCATCCGACCCTGTGCGCCACCGTCGACTGAGGCGCCAGCACAGCCTCGGCTGTAATTTCGTATTTCAATCCGTCCAACGCGCCTTCATTGATTCGACGATGCCACCCAGGTTGCCACCTGGGCGCGCGAGTTGAACCCGAGCTTGTTCAGGATGTTGCCGACGTGAGTGGCGGCTGTACGATCGGAAATGAACAGGCGGGCGGCGATCTGCTTGTTGCTGAGTCCGTCGGCGACGAGCCGCGCGACCTCCAGCTCGCGCTTCCCGAGGGCAGCGCTCTCGGCGCCATCAGAAGCGGTGACCTCGGCTTGATCGGATTCGCCGAGCGCGAGGCGCAATGCCGCCATGCGTCTCAAGCGGCTGCCCGCCTGAAATTCCGCTTGGAACTTCGACGACCCCAGCGCTCCCTTCGCCGATTCTTTGGCCTGCGCCAACAGGGGAACAAGCGGTCCCATGATGTCTGCGCCGGTCTGCCTCGCCACGGCTTCTGCTGCCCCGAGCAGCTGTGCCGCTGCTCGGGGCTGGCCAGTGTTGGCCGCATACCAGCCTGCAGCCGCAAGTCCGTAATACTGCGCCAGCCGGTTATCGATGGTCCGGGCGACCTGCAACGCTTCGACGAACCGTGACTTTGCCGCATGAATGTCGCCGGACATCATCCCCACCATACCGAGGTTGCGAAGCATCGCTTCCAATTGATACAGGTCACCGGCTTCTCGGCTGAGGCGCGCGCCCTCCAACGACGCAGCTCTGGAAGTCTCGAGGTCCCCCTCGAAGATCGCCTGAATGGCCCGAGACTCCATCAACTCGATTGTTGCCGGGAAGTCGGCCAGACCCGGGGTGATCGCTTCCGCCTCCTCGAGATAGCGTCTCGCCGCTTCATGCTCGCCAGCCAGGTTCTCGACGGTCGCGGCTATCGAGAGTGACTCGGACAACGGCGCCGGCTGCCCCGTCTCTCGAGCGGTCGCGATGGCCCGCGCGATCCAGGGCCTGGCGGCCGGGAGGTCCGCCTGCAACAGGCTCAACCAACCACGAAGGTAATAGGCCCGCACCAGCGTGCGTGGAGACGCCTCGCCGGACCCGAGCAGTTGGTCGAGCCAGCGCAGGCTCTCCGTGGTCCCATGCGTGATCCAGTAGTACTTCATCGACGCGGCGATATCGAGCCCGCGGGCAGAGTCGCCGCGCGCCACGCATTGGTGAAGGACCGCTCGGATATTGTCGATTTCGAGCTCGGCCCACCGGAGCCACTCGAGAAGCCGGTACCGACCCTGGTCCGCCGATCGCAGACAGGTCGTCCGGTAGTGCTCGAGGCAACGCTCCGCGAGAAGTTCCTCCTCTTGTGCATCCCGCAGCTTGAGGCTGGCGTATTCGCGCAGGGTCTCGTGTAGTCGATAACAGGCAAGTCCTCTGACGTCCTCTTTGGTTACCAGTGATTTGTCGACCAGCGCTGACAGAACGTCCAACGCCCCAGTAGCAGGCACCTCATTCGACGTGCAAACCGACTCGACATCAGCCAGGGTGAATCGGCCGGCGAATACGCATAAGCGCCTGAACAGAATTTGCTCGGCCGCCGTCAACAGGTCGTAACTCCAGTCAATCGTCGTTCGAAGCGTTTGATGACGCGGGAGTGCCGCGCGGCCGCCGCCGGTGAGCAGCGCAAATCGGTCAGTCAAGCGATCGAGGATCTGCTCCACACTGAGGACTCGGGTTCTGACGGCCGCGAGTTCAAGCGCCAGCGGCAATCCGTCGAGCCGGCGGCACAGCGCGACGACCACTACCTGGTTCGAGCCCGTGAGCTCCCACGTGCCCGATGCCGCTGCCGCCCGCTCACTAAAGAGCGTGACGGCTTCGTTCTGTCGCAGGCGATCGAGCGGTTCCGTTCCGTTTTCCGGAGGCAATTGTAGGGGCGGAATGGGAATGACCTGCTCGCCTGGCACCTGGAGCGGCTCTCGGCTCGTGCTGATCACCGTTAGCTTGGGCGCCGCGCGAAGGAGTTCGGCTACCAGCTCAGCCACCGCTCCGATGAGGTGCTCACAGTTGTCGAGGAGGAGTAATAGCTGTCTGTTCCGCAAGTCGGAGACCAGGATCTGCGACGGCTTCATTGCGGTCTGGTCTCTCAGGTCCAGGGCTGCGAGCACGGCGTTGGTCACCAGGGCTCCATCGCGAATCTCGGCGAGTTCGACTAACCAGGCGCCGTCCGCGAATCCACGTCCCAGGTCGGCCGCAGTCCGAAGTGCGAGTCGGGTCTTCCCGACGCCTCCTGGCCCCACGAGGCTGACCAGGCGTGCCGTGGCGAGCTTCTTTCTGATCTCGCCAATCTCCCGGCGGCGGCCGACGAAGCTCGTCGCCTCCGCGGGCAGATTGCCCATTCGGTACTTAGGTCTGGCCATGGTGACTACGCATCGAATCAGTAATCCTGACGATTCGCGCGGCAGGCGGCGGCGTCAGGCTGACCAGTATGACGAAGGAGCTAGCGACCCGGCGAGTTGAGGTGACATTCGTCGGCGCGCCGCCAGTGCGACAAATCGCGCGGGCGATCGGGGTCACCGAGGTGAAGCTCGACGGCCACCGGGTGTGCTGCCTGGTTTGGGGCAGCTTTCAGCCGTTTCTCGAAGCCTTGCACGGTTACGAAGTCACAAGCCTGACCTCCACGCCGGCACTTTCCATAGGAGAAGAGTGATGAACGAGCTAAACAATCACGCCGAAACCGCGCGCGACGAACCAACACCAATCGCCTCACTCGACGCACAGCTAACGGAGCTGATCGAGTTCGTCTGGGCCTGCGAGGCTGCGGCCTGGAGAGAAGCCCGCATCGATGCCGTGATTCGGTACGGGAACAACTGGGCCTCGAGATGAAGGCGATCAGAGGGGGGAGGTGGTTGATGGGCCCACGATGACGCCGCGCTTGCTGTGAACATCAATCCGTGGTCGTCGCGTCGATGACCTTATCAACAAAGGAGCTTCAGATGACCTCACTTAGAAAAACCGCGTTTGCCGCCGGCGCACTCTACCTGCTCAGCTTCGTCTCGATCCCGACCCTCTTTCTCTACAATCCGCTGCGCGCTTCGAACTACATCCTCGGGCATGGCTCGAATACCGGCATCATCGTCGGCGCCATCCTGGAGATGATCGTGGCGCTCGCCGGTATCGGCACGGCCGTCGCGCTGTTCCCGGTGGTAAAGAGGCAGAACGAGGGAGTCGCTCTGGGCTTCGTCGGCACGCGCACCCTGGAAGGCGGCGCCATCCTCGCTGGCGTGGCGTGCGTCCTATCGCTCGTCACCTTGCAGCAGGCCGGAGCCGGAACGAATGCGTTGGTCACCAGCCATGCGCTGATCAGCATGTATGACCGGATCTTCCTGCTCAGCCAAAGCTTTATTCCGGCCGTCAACGCCCTGTTGATCGGCTCGCTGTTGTACCAGTCGCGCCTAGTGCCGCGGGTTCTTCCCCTACTCGGATTCGTCGGAGCGACCCTGCTGGTTGCTGGCGACGGCGCCGTGATCTTCGGTCTCACGGCGCAGCATGGCGCGGTCGGTGTGGTCGCATTCCCGATCGCGATTTGGGAATTTTCGCTGGGCGTTTATTTGGTCGTCAAAGGCTTTAGGCCCTCTGCCATTACCGCCCTTTACAGCCGACCTGCCGCCGTGGACACCGGTTCCATGGCCCCTGTGGCGGCCGCTCGGTAAAGTCTCCCGCCTCGACCCGGCAGACGTTGGAGCCCGGCTTTGGCCGGGCTCCAGCACGATCCAAGGGAGTGCAGCCAGGCCGCGGCAACTAGCGGCTCGTTCGATTCGATGTGGTGGTCGAACAGCCAAGAAACAAGAGAGAGCAATGGATCGCCGCGCATAATCGATAGTGATGGCACCTCCGATCGCTAACGACACGTGGGAACGCACCGTAGCGGGCCTGGCAAAGCTGGTCGAGCGAATCACGCCCTGGCTGCTCGGCCTGGGTAACTGGAACTTCGGCGCCCTGATCGCCTTCAACCTGCTTGTCCTCAGCGCGCTGCTGACCGTCGGCCCGGTCGACAAAGCAGTTCTGATCGCAACGGCCACTTTCGCTTTGGCGCTGCCGCCTGACGTTGCCGGCTTCCTGCTACTGCGGCTCGCAGCCGACATGAAGAGCGTCGATCTCGAACAAGTCGCAACCCAGGCATTTGTGGAAGCCGGGTTCGAAGCGCAGGCTCGTGGGCCGGCTCCAAGCCCAAACGAGGCCCAACAGAGGCGCGCGCGAGTCGTCCTTCGTTTCTCCTACGCGCTACTGTCTCTTACCATCGTGCTCACCTTCATCGGCGTGACCGCAGCGTTGTGGCACATGGCCTGGTGGATTGGCGTTGCCTTCGTGGGCACGGCTGTCGTCAGTCAAGCCGTTGTCTTCGTGGCAATGGCGTCCACGGGCGCAGATACGATCTGGAGCACGCCGGCCGGAGAGACGGAACCGGAGCACAACTAAGCGCGAGGTCCCGGTCACGGGCTCGATGCGAATGTTGGTCCCGTTGGCCGTAATCCGCTGGCAGAGGTGACGAGGTGAGCGAGCTGAGCGATGTGGCTCAGCTCGCTTTCACTTCTTACCCAGTCCGGCTCGGCTGGGCTCGCTCGACCACGATGCTGCTATCGGTGACCAGCGCTGCAACCGCGCCGACGGCTGCCAGCCAGGGAGCGAGTAAGACCCCGGCTACGCCCATGGTCAGGGGCAGTTCCAATACCGTGTGTTCACCTTGCTTGATGCTGATCCGGCGGACATTCCCCTCCTTGATCAGCCGCTTGGTTTCCGCCAGCAGCCGATCGCCTTCGACCTTGAACTCCTCTGTCCGGGTCTGCTCCTGTGTTGGGGTTGCCATGGGCAATCTCCTTTCTAATAGCGGAATTGACTCATCCACGGCGCACTATCAGATTCTGTTTACCTCCTTCGTCCTCTACTGTTCCCTCACCACGACAACGCTTCCCCGCATCCCCAGAACGGCATTTCCGACGTCAACGTAAGGGAAGGTGCCCGCTCTCGTGAATGTCAAGGTCAAGCTATGGTTCCGACCGGCGTCGGCCGGGTAGAGCGCGCCTGAGTTGTAGTAAGTCGAGCCGTCATAGCTTGTTCCGCCAGTCGGATCGGTGAAGTACCAGTCTGGGATCTGGGGAAGGCTCTGTCCGGCGAGAAACGTCACCGCATGGATCTCGTTGATGGTGTCGTCGGCCCAGACGACCGTATCTCCAACGCGCACGTGGAGGTTTTGCGGAAGATATCTCATAACCGCCGCATTGTGGAACACAACGTTGCCGCATGCAGCAGAGGTTGCGCCGTCGTCTGCCGTGGGACCCGCTGCAACATTCACGAACCAACCCGCGGCTGGGATTCGTAGCTGCCCAGGGCCATTGAAATTGGGCGGTTGGCTAATGATCGCCGTACCAGCGGCTCTCCCGTCTGGTCCGGCGGTGAGGTTGTTCAGAGTGAATGTCGCGGGATTGAATATCACGCTGAAGAGTAAGCCGGTTGTCGGAGCTACGGCCCCGCACACGCCAAGGAGAATCTGAACGGCATGAACACTGCCGGGCCTCAGGCCGGAGAGGGAGATTTTGACAGCAATGGTCGGGTTCGGCGAAGGTCCAACACCGGATCCCTGGAGGAGTGCAGTGCCTTTCGCAGTGGAGGTGCCCATCGAGTCGAGATGGACTCTCGCTGTTTCGGGAGGACTGGCTCCGAGGGCGACATGGTGGGTCTGGGTTCCGTCGGGATTGGTTGAAGTTGCGATTGGCCGGAAGTCCTCTCGTGCCTTCGCTCCCGCATCAAGGTCAGATTGGAGCTGGTCTCGGGCTTGCGCCGAGTACTGTGCCTGAGTGAATGGGTAGGGGGTGCCAGCTGGATTTACGACCACCACTCCTCGCATTCCAGAAATGCTTAGGTCGAAATAGACGTTGGCGCCGGAACTCGTGAAGGTCAGGGAATACGTCGTATCGCCGTGTGGGTAGGCGTTGTTCCAGTTGTATGCCGCAGGGACCATTCGGCCGGAACTTGCGAGCCCGCTCACCCCGTCGTAACTGGTTGATCCACAGGGGCTGATATCGATGTTGACCTCAAAGACGCACGGAGGAAAACAGGACAGATCCCCACAGCTCCCCATGAAGGTGACGCTGTGAACTTCTTCTGTGTTTAGCGTCCAGACGACGGTGTCGCCGGCATCGATAGTAATCACTCTTGGGTAGTACCCTTCGGCCTGAATTGCCTGGTCGTTCGCGTGGCCCCCCACCAGGACGTGCCAAATTCTGGGTTGGCTCGGCGCCAGTCCAGCCGCGCTGGCGGGAGTAACGGGCAGCACCGCCAGCGCACAGATCGACGTGATCAGCGCCAGCAGAGCGCTTTTGAATCGGGACATCGTTGATCCTCCTCTTGATTCCGCAGCTTTTCCAAGTCGGCAGGCGTCACTCGAGCGCCAGGGCGTCATCTGGCTCCGCCGGATGTTCGTGAAATCCCCTGAATGCAGCCTACGGAGGGTTAGGTCGGACCGAAATCCGGAAAAGTACTGAGGCCGGTACTGATTTTGTTGATGAGCCGGCCGTCAGAGCATCCTTCTAAATGCGGTATGGTGGCCCACAAGGAGTCCAGATATATGCGCGCTTCCCGATCTGAGCGCGGCTTGCATAACGTACCTGCGGGGATCACCAGCTTCGTCGGGCGGCGCCAGGAGTTGGCCGAGATCAAGCGCCTGTTCTCCGGCTCTCGGCTCCTAACGCTGACTGGCATGGGGGGCGTAGGAAAGACCCGGCTCGGCCTCCGAGTCGCGATCGATATCCAGCGGGCTTTCCGCGATGGAGTTTGGTTGGCCGAACTGGCGGCGCTGGACGACCCGGCACTCGTTACGCACGCCATGTTCGATGCCCTCGATTTACGCGACCAGTCGGCACGTTGGCTCGTGGCCACTCTGGCCGAATACCTCGCGCCGAAGCACGCGCTCATCGTGCTCGATAACGTTGAGCATCTCCTCGATGCATGCGCCGTGCTTGCCGACACCCTTCTGCGCAGCTGTCCTGAGCTCCGTATCCTCGTAACCAGTCGGCGTCCACTTGGAATCAGCGGAGAGGTCAGCTTCACAGTTCCACCCCTTCCCAGCCCGGAGGCGGTTCGTCTTTTCGCCGAAAGGGCGGTTTCAGTCGTTCCCGGCTTTGCCGTGACGGCAGAAAACGAGGCCACGGTTGGCCAACTCTGCAAACAGCTCGAGGGGATTCCGCTTGCCATCGAGCTGGCTGCTGCGCGTCTGAACGTGCTCAGCCTGGAACAACTTCTCGTCCGGCTTCAGGACCGGTTTGCATTGCTGACCACCGGCAGCCGGACGGCCCTACCGCGCCAGCAAACGCTTTGGCGGACGATCGAATGGAGTTACGGCCTTCTGTCGCTCGACGACCAGATGCTGTGGCAGCGTCTAACGGTGTTCTCGGGCAGCTTCGACCTCGAGGCCATTGAGCATGTCTGCGCTGGCGAGCTCCTTGCGCCCGAGGCGGTCCTCGACCAGGTTGGGCGGCTCGTGGACCAGTCGATCCTCGTTCGGGATGGTTCCCGGAACCCGGTTCGCTACTCCATGCTTGAAAGCATCCGCCAATTCGGTCGGGGGAAATTGCACGAATCTGGCGGAGCAGATTTCCGACGGCGGCATCGGGACTACTACCGACAGCTGGTCACGGCCATGCAACCATTCGGGGCGTCACAAGTTCAGTGGTTCGATCGGCTCAGCCTGGAACACAGCAACCTCCGCACGGCTCTGGATTACTGCTTGAACGAGCCCGGCCAAGCAGGTGCTGGGATGGAACTCGCCAGTGCGCTCTGGCTCTATTGGGAGACTCGTGGTCGTCTAAGTGAGGGGCGGCGCTGGATCGAGCAGTTTCTCAGGAGCGGGTTGGGGCCGTCACCGGCTCGAGCTCGAGCGCTGTGGACAGCGGGCTACCTTGCTGTTGTTCAGGGTGACGTTCCTGCAGCTCAAGCTCTGCTACAAGAAAGCCGCGACCTTAGCGCGGCGTTGGGCGAGGGCCGGTCGGCGGCCTTTTCCATCCATTTTTTGGGGCGCGTTCTACTATTCCAGGGGAATCTCGCCGGCGCGGCGGCGCTCACCGAACAGGCGATTGGCCTGCACCGCCAGGCCGGAGATGAGACCGGGCTAGGCTTTGCGCTCGTCCAGCTCGCCATCATCCGATGTTTTCAAAGAAGGGCAGTGGACGCAATCCGACTTCTCGACGAGAGCGCGGATATCAGCAACCGGCATGGTGAGCGCTGGAACCTTTCCTATGTGCTCTGGGTGCTGGGCTTCGCCACCTGGCTGGCAGGCCGAGCTGACGATGCGGCCGAACTCGAGCTCCGTGCGCTGCGGCTCAAGCGTGATATCGACGACCGAGTCGGGATACCGCTCTGTATTGAAGCAATGGCCTGGATCGCAGGGTCGGTGGAAAAACAGGACCATGCAGCGGCGCTGCTTGGCTGTGCCCGGTCGGCGTTGCAAGCCATCCCATCGCCGCTGCCCAATCCGTTTCGGACCTACCACGATGCCTGCGAAGCACAGGCGCGAGCCCGACTCGGTGACACGGCCTTCAGCGCGGCGTCAGGGAAGGGTGAGTCGATGAGCCTTCAAGAAGCGGTGAGCTTCGCCCTCGAGGAAAAGGTCATTCGACCTGCCAGGGAAACGCAGCCCCGCGGCTCATCGCCACTCAGCCGTCGGGAAGCGGAAACAGCGTCCCTCGTTGCTCAGGGGCTCAGCAATAAGGCGGTTGCCGCAAAACTCATGATCTCGGAGCGGACCGTCGACTCGCACGTCCTGAACATCTTGAATAAGCTCGGCATCCAGTCCAGGACGGAGATCGCATCATGGGTGACACGACACCAGGATTCAGTACCGGCCTCAGCACTCTCCCGGATTCGCTAGCGCGCCGCTCCGCCCATAATGGGCGGAGCGTGAGCCTGTTCATCGTCGACCGCATCATTCCTGGCTTAACGGTGCAACAGCTCGGCATTGCGCAGCACGCTATGGTTGAAAGTGCTCGCCGGCTCGGCGGAAACGGCGCGCGGATTCGCTACATCCGAAGCACGTTGATACCTGCCCAGTCGCGCTGTCTGTGTCTGTTCGAGGCAGACCACCGCAATCTGGTCAGGACCGTCAATGAAACCGCGCAGTTTCCCTTCTCCCGCATCGATGAAGCGCTCGAGCTCGCAACGCCCCTGACCGTGACTGCAACATGAAGAACCGGCTGGATAGCCTGCCCGATCACTGAATTCATGACCGCCATCGGGCTGCGGGCTAGGGAGAGGGCATGAGAGCCGCCGTTTGCACGGCGTACGGGCCCCCCGAGGTGCTTCAGATCAGGACTGTGCCCGATCCGCGTCCCCGGGACAAGGAAGTGTGCATCCGGCTTGTCGCGACCGCGGTCACAGCGAGCGACTGCATCGTGAGAGGCCTCAAGCTGCGCGGCGTCTACCGGCTCTTCATGCGTGCGGCGTTCGGCTTCAGGGCGCCGCGGAACCATTGTGGACCTTACCGTGGTACAGGCTCTTGCCCGGGTGCACGGCGACTACTCCGTCGATATCGTCGCGTATGAACATCTCCACGAAGAAATGCTGGCGGCCGCGGATCTGCTCGCCGACGGCATCACCAGTCAGTTTCCGGAGATATTTGCGTCAGCCTAGAGAGGTCAGTGTCGCCCTTTTGTCAGCCAGCATCACCTGGGCCGGCCCCAGCTCGATTCGCGCAACCAACGGGTCAGATCGGCTGCGGGGATCGGCGGGCACATGTAATTCCCCTGGGCCAGGTCGCAACCCAACGTTACAAGCCTGTCCCAGGTTTCGCGGTTCTCCACTCCTTCGGCAACGACCTGAAGGCCCATGTTGTGACCCAGCTCGAGGATCGGACGCACGATGGATGCATTCGCGCTGTCACCAATCATGCTGACGATGAAGGACTTGTCGATCTTGATCTCGTTCACCGGTAAGCGTTTCAGGTAGGCCAGGGAAGAGTAGCCGGTCCCGAAGTCGTCAATCGAGAGACCTACGCCAAGCGCGCTCAGGCGCGTGATGGTCTCGATTGCGGAGTGCGCCATGATGCTGCTCTCAGTGATCTCCAATTTCAGCCTGCCTGGTTTAACCCCAAAGCTGGCAAGCAGATCCGATATCAGATCCGGAAGGTCTGGATCGTGGAGGTTCCACGCCGACAAGTTCACGGAGAGGTCGATCTCCAGTCCGGCATCGAGCCAGCGGCGCAGCTGGCCGATGCCCTGATTGAGTACCCATCGGGCCAGCGGCTGGATCAGTTCGGTTTCTTCCGCAGCGGGAACAAACTGGTCCGGAAGCATGAGCCCATGCTTTGGGTGCCGCCAGCGCAGCAGCGCCTCCACCCCAATCGTCCGGCCGCTGGCGAGCGCGATCGTTGGCTGATAGTGGAGCAGCAGCTCGTCATGCGCGATGGCGTGACGCAGCTCGCCAATCAGTGCCAGGTGGGCGGCCGTATGGTCGTCGTGGTGGGGCGCGTACACGGCGGACCCCCGCTTGGTCCGCTTGGCGACATACATCGCCACATCCGCGTGGCGCATAAGGGTGTTGGCCTCCTCGCCGTGTTCAGGGAAAAG
>Ga0209155_1000835_pt1 | contig 14679 bp, 14 predicted proteins | sample GraSoiAngelo_122_FD_185879 | JGI IMG/M metagenome (GOLD analysis project Ga0209155, IMG submission 185879) | Grasslands soil microbial communities from the Angelo Coastal Reserve, California, USA - 14_0927_02_20cm (SPAdes) (version 2) | ecosystem: Environmental > Terrestrial > Soil > Grasslands ... | reverse complement strand
GATTATTCAGGTAGACCCCGATTCCTTTTTGCCAGGTATGGATAAGATCCTCATTCACGGTGGCCATCCGCTCTCGGGTTCTATCAAGGTGAGCGGCTCAAAAAATTCCTCCCTGCCGATCCTGGCCGCGACGCTGCTCACTCGCGAGCCATGCGTCGTTCATGGCGTACCCGACCTGAGCGATACGCATTACATGTTGCAAATTCTAATCCATCTGGGGGCGCAAGTGGAACGCGCCAGCGGCACAGTGAGCGTGTCGGCTGACAACATCGAATCGGTAGCGCCTTACCATGTCGTTCGCAAAATGCGCGCTTCTATTTGCGTGCTCGGGCCGCTGTTGGGCCGTTGCAAAGAAGCGACCGTGTCGTTGCCCGGCGGCTGCGTGATCGGTGATCGACCGATTGATCTGCATTTGAAAGGCTTTGAGGCGCTCGGCGCGGCGGTACGTGTCGAAGGCGGCAACGTCAAAGTTTTTGCGCCGAAGTTGACCGGCGCGGTAATTAATCTGCGAGGCAAATTCGGTCCGACAGTCCTGGGCACGGATAACGTGATGATGGCAGCTGTGCTCGCGGATGGGGTGACCGTGATCGAAGGAGCGGCGCAAGAACCGGAGGTTGTCGATCTCGCCAATTTTTTGAACAAAATGGGGGCGAGGATTGAAGGCGCCGGAACGCGCCGAATTATCATTGAAGGCGTGGCGGCGTTACACGGAACCGAACATGATGTTATCCCGGACCGAATTGAAGCGGGAACATTTCTGGTGGCTGGGGCGATTTGCGGCAAAGGAATTACCGTTAAGCGGATCCAGCCGGAGCATGTTCGCTCGACCACGGAGGCACTGGCCAGTTGCGGTTTTCCAATCGACATCGCCGACCACGCGATTTCGATCTCGCCCAATGGGGAGGCGAAGGCGCTCGAACTAACTACCGAACCGTATCCTGGTTTTCCGAGTGATATGCAGGCGCAGATGTGCGCATTGCTCTCCACAACCGACGGCATCAGTGTTATCACGGAAAATATTTTTCCGCAGCGCTACATGCACGTCGCGGAGCTAAAACGCATGGGAGCGGAGATGCAGCTGGAGGGAGCAACCGCGGTCATCCAGGGCGTCGATCGTCTTTTTGGCGCGCCGGTGATGGCGAGCGACCTGCGCGCATCCGCTGCCTTGGTGCTTGCGGGATTGAAGGCCGATGGAATTACGGAAGTGAGCCGCGTCTATCACATCGATCGCGGCTACGAACGGCTTGATGAAAAATTGAGCGAGCTCGGCGCGCACATCGAGCGAGTAAAAGAAACGTAGCGCGAGGCTTTTTCTTGCTCTCGTCCGCGGCAAGCGCAACACTTTTTCTACTACTCGAGCGAAAGGTTAAGCCAATGGAAACATCAACGACTTCATCAAACGTTCGGACGTGGACTGTGCTTTGCCATGCCAGCGCCTTGGCCGGATTGTTTTTTCATTTTCTAGGTCATCTTTTCGGCCCGCTCATCGTCTGGTTAGTGAAACGTGGCGACTCGCCCGAGATCGACGCGCACGGAAAAGAATCGCTCAATTTCCAGATTTCCATGCTGATTTACGACGCGATTGCCGCAATTCTCTGCTTCGTGCTTATCGGCATTCCGATTCTGATCGCGCTTTGGATACTGAATACGGTATTTGTCATCATCGCGTCGGTCAAAGCGAGCGAAGGAACGCTCTATCGCTATCCGTTTACGATCCGGTTCATCAATTAAATGACGAAGCACAAAGGACGAATGACGAAGGAAATCTCAATGCTCAAATGACGAAACTGTCGCCAGGTATATTTTTGGTCATTCGGATTTCGTCATTCGTCATTTTTATCGGCGAGCGCGCGCAGCGTTTTTAGGTTTGCCACATCTTCAGCCAGGTCTTTCCCTTTCGGTGTCTCCAGAACTTTTGGAATTTTCCGGAACCGCCGATGACGCATGATGAAGCGGAAAGCGTCGAGGCCGATTTTGCCCTTTCCGATATGTTCGTGTCGATCTACGCGTGAGTCGCGGGCGGTTTTGGAATCGTTGACATGAATCGCGGCGAGACGGTCGAGACCGATCGCTTGATCAAATTGGGCGAACGTTTTTCGAACCCCTGATTCGCTGCCGATATCGTAACCCGCTGCGAAGACATGCGCAGTGTCGAGACAAACACAGAGTCTCTCCGGTTCGTGCACACCGCTGATGATGTAAGCGAGATGTTCGAATTTGTTTCCAAGGCATGAACCCTGTCCGGCCGTCGTTTCAAGCGCGATGCGGATGTTCACCTTTGGAACTTTTCGGAAGACCGCGTCTATGGAAGCGACGATCTTTTTCAATCCACCTTCTTCGCCGGCACCGAGATGCGCTCCCGGATGGAGAACCAGAAATGGCAATTCGAGTTGATCGCCACGGATGAGTTCCTGGGACAAAGCGCGGATTGAATTGGCGTGAAACTGCCGATTGGTTGCGGCCAGGTTGATGAGATAATTCGCATGCGCGAAGATCGACAACAAATTGCCGCGGTCTCGATGCTCAAGAAAAGCGCGGATCTCGTCGCGCGTGAGCGGGCGTGCGAACCATTGCATATTATTCTTCACAAACATCTGGATCGCGGTGCAACTGATAGAGCAGCCGCGCTCGATCGCCATATGCACGCCACCGCTGATCGACATGTGGGCGCCCAGGAGCAAAGATGATTGGTTAGAGCGCTGTCGCGCTCTCTGCTTCTTCACAATTGACAATCCGAATTCGCTAGAACCGTTTTGGGTGCCAATCGGGCTTCTTCAAGCTCCCTTCGCCGGTGTATTCGAAAAGCTTATACACCGGTGCGAGCAACAGGCCCGGTCCCTTCATGTTCAGTCGCAAGTTGAAATCGAGCTTGTCGTCCAGGAAATGAATATCGCCGTGACCGAGCATGCTGAAGAATGTGCCGGCAGCGTCGAAATCGTCGATATGAATGATTCCTTCACTGATGGTAAAACTCGTGCTCGCCTTGTGCGCGATGCTGTACCCGCTGCCCGGAACGATATGGTTTAGAATTCCTGAAAGTGGCCCGAAAATGGGAATTGCGAAAACGTTGCCGTTGGTGACTTCCACTTTTCCGCGGCCACGCATCGTGCGCGCATCGCTCCCCAAGCCGGTGAAATCATACGTGCCGCTCAACTGCCCGTGTGCGGTCTGGTAGTTGTAGTACAAATCGGTCAGGTGCGGAAAATCGATTGCGCTTACGGAAACGTTTGCTCGATAGTGCGGATCATTTCGGGCCAGCGAAATGTCGGCATTTCCGCGTACTGTGCCGGAAAGAAGAGCGCCGCGAAGATCGACAATTTGCAATCGATCATCGGTAAAGAGCAATCGTGCGGCGACGCGATCGAAGGGCAAAGTTTTTCCAAGGAAATCGTAGTCTATCCCGTTCGCACCGTCGACCGTAATCTCGAGATGCGTGTTCTTGCCGCCGCGAAACTGATATATGCCATTGGCGGTGACAGTGGGCGGGTGGCGAAATTTGTAAGGCACAATGGTTTGCCAAACCTTCGGGTCAATCCAAAAAATCGCTTCCGCTGGATCCAAAAAGCTTTTGATATTTGAGACGCGCACCTCGTGTCTTTTAAAATCATAGGTGAAATTGCCGGCGCCGGTCCCTTCATCGCGTAGGACATGAAAATCCTGGCAAGAGATGGCGCCGTCGGCAAAATGGATCTTCATGCTTCCGCCGTTCATGCCGACGCCGTGAAATCGCGTTCGGTCCAACGTGATGGTTCCATCGCCTCGCCAATTCTCCGGGTTGTGATCCTTGCCCCGAATTGCGAGGTGGATTGTAGGGGAGCGCTGCCATTCCCATTCCCCGAGAAATTCCGCCAAATCGAAAGGGACAAACGCTCGCATCGCCCCGGGACTGATTGTACTGTCGATATTCAAACGAAAATCGTTCGGGCCGTCGAAGAGATCGGCCCTAAGCTGGCCGGTTTGATGTCCAAGGCGTACATCGCGGAGCAACGCGCGCTCGCCATCCCAGGAAAAATCGGCGGCTAAATCGGAGAACGGCACCCTCTTGTAAGCAAAACTTGCAACGATGGCGTGGCCGATGATCTGTGGTCGAAGAAGACTCTGGCCTAAATTTGCTGAACCAGAGATCTCAACCACAGGTGGCGAGTAGAACGTTATGTCTGCGAGCGGTCCGCCAAGATCGAAAGCATCGAGAAAAATTTTCAGATCCAGGCTGCTGCGCATTTGAAAATTAACGCGGTTGCCTTGCCGGCTCCAATCGGCACGCCCGGCAAAACTGCCGCTGCCATCGTTCCATTCGCAGTGCGTGATATTCAAATGTTGGTCGCTCCATTCGGCAGTGGCAGACAAGCCTCTCATTTCGTAATTGCCTCGTTGCAACCGGTCTCCGCTCAGTGTTGCCTCGACCCGCGCATTCTCGAGTTCTGCAACGTCTCCGCTAAATTTTATCTGCAATGAAGGAGGCGCGGCCGGGAAGCTGAACTTTTGCAGTTCCTTGACGATGCGTTCCAAAATCGCCAGCCCCTTTTGCCACTCTTCTTCTGAAACCGGCGATGATGGCTGGTAATTCGCCCGTTTGATTAGCTGGCCAGTCGCGGAAATCCGCACTCCGCAAAAAACACCTTCCGCCTGGCTGACGTAAATTTGCTCAGGCGGAAAATAGACGTGCGCGCGCAAATCATTGAACTGGGCACCATTGATCGTTCCCTCGGCATCTTTGAGAGGCAGCGTGATTTGCGCGTTCTGAACGTCGAGTGCGTTCAAAAATGGCTCATGATGGATGAGCGCCGCATAATTAATATCCAACGAGACTTCACTGATACGGGCGAGCGTCTTCTCGCGATTTTTGTAATCGAAGATTCGCACATTCTTCGCGACCAGGCCGCGGAACGGATCCAATGTCAACCGCCCGATCGAAGCTTCGACACCGCGTTTGTGCAATTCCTCGACCACGCGGTAACGCCATTGCCGGCCGAAGCCTCTTTTCGCGAGGTACCAACCGCCGCTCAAAGAGACTGCAATTGCAACGAACACCACCAGACGCGCCACATTTACGGCGATGCGATGCACAAAAGTGGGTTGTCGATCTCGCGTCGGTGCGACGTTTTTCGGCGGTTCGAGAATGGCCGGCATCAAGTATAGTCAAAGATGTTTCGACTTCGCTCAACCTGACAAACAAATCATGAGTGTTTCCGATCTGCCGGCGGTCAACGCGTCGCTCAATCTTGTCAGCACCGTCTTCATCTCGATGGGTTGGTATCTGATCCGGCACGGTGCATGGCGCCGTCACATGGCCTGCATGATCACTGCGGTGATTTCGTCTACATTTTTTCTAGCCGGTTACGTCGTTTACCATGCGCATGTGGGTGAGAAATCGACAGCCTTCGCAGCACAGGGAATCGTACGTCCAGTTTATTTCGCGATGTTGATTTCGCACATCCTCTTCGCATTCGTCACCTTGCCCTTGGTGATTTTGACTCTTATTCCGGTGTTTCGCCGCCGCTGGGATCGCCATCGGCGTATCGCGCGCTGGACGATGCCAATCTGGCTCTATGTCTCAGTCACAGGCGTGCTGGTTTATCTGATGCTCTACAAGTGGTTTCCTCCGGCAAATCTTGCGTTTGGCTATTAGTTGATGTTTGATCAGAGGACGCGCTGTCGCGCAGACAAAGAAATCTATGGTGACGATCGCGACGTTTAACGAGTCGGCAAAAGCGAGGCAGCTTAAACGGCGCTTCCACGACGTTGGACTGAAGGCCGATGTTCACAATGAAGCGCCGTTGCAGCAAGTCGGATTCATGTCGCGGCCGCAAGCGAATGCTAAGGTAATGGTGGAGGATGACGATTTCGAGAGGGCGCAAAGCCTGATGGTTGATTGGGAAGCAACTGATCCGGACATCGCTGCTGCCGTGATTCGCTGCCCGCAATGCGGCTCCTCAAATATCGAGTATCCGCAGATGACCCGCAAATTCATCACCCCCGCGCTCGTTGGCGTTCTTTGCACGTTGAAAATTATTCCGAAGGAATTTTATTGTTTGGATTGCCACTTCACGTGGAGCAACGAAGAAGAGCGTACCCTGGGCCGCCTCTGGCATCGTTTCTTTCCTGGCCTCGAGTCGGGCAAAGAGAGTTCGTAGGACAACCGCTCTGCTCGACCGGCGCGATTGATTCCTCGCGCGCGATTCTTCTTGTGATTGACCTCCGATTGCTTCGATTGCCTCAAACCATGAGAGCCTCCCATTCGCGTCGGCTTTGCCTCGCTCCGAGCGGCGCCTGGACTCCGCTCGGATCCACAGTCGCGCTCTGACATCCATGAAGTGGCTTTTCGCTTTGCTCCTGGCCCTGATCATCTTCGGCGGTGCCGCCTGGTTTGGTTACAACTTTTTCGTCAAAGAAGAAATCGCAGTGAAAAAGGAACAAAGTGGAGAGGTTACGCCTGCACCGACGCCAGACATCAGTCTTCCCGAGCTTCAGGCAGCGGCGAAACTGCGACAAGATGGGAAGCTGACTGAGACTCGTGACGCGCTCATTGCCTTTATCCAAAAATATCCCGCCGGGTTGCATGTCGAAGAAGCCAAAGATTTGCTCGGCGAAGTGAACATCGACATCTTCCTCTCGCGTTACCCTTCGCCCGAGAAGACCGACTATGTTGTACGGTCTGGGGACGTGCTCGCCAAGATTGCGAGGAAGCTGAAAACCACGCCCGAACTCATCATGCGGATGAATAATTTAAGCGGGACGATGCTGCACATCGGGGAGCATCTGCTCATTTCGCATCCGGATTTTTCTCTTGTAGTTCAACGGAAGGCAAAGGTGGTCGTGCTCCTTAATCACGGCGCCTTTTTCAAGCAATACCATGTGGGGGAAGAAAAGTTGCCGCCCAAACAGCCGGCGAAAATCACGACGAAGGTCGCGGAGACGATGGCTTGGAGAGACGGAAAGCGCGTCGGCCTCGGCAGTAAGGATTACATTGGCAGCACCCGCTGGGTCCGCCTCAACGCAGCGGCTTACACGCTTTACTCAATACCTGATTCCGCGCATCCCAACCTCACCCAGCCACCGCCACCACTTGGCCTCGGCCTGGCCGCCTCCGACGTCGAGGAGCTAAGCAGCCTTGTAAACAACCACACCCCTGTCAGCATTACGGATTGAAGAGTTGATGGGATTGATGGATGCAATCTTGAAAAATCCGGCGTGCCTGACGCTTTAACGCTTCGATATTCTATGGAATTGCAACCGCTCGATTTCGAAAAACCGATCTTCGAACTGCAACGGCGTCTGCAGGATTTAAAGGCTCATTCCGACGAGCACGATGTCGATCTTGATTCGGCGGTCGGTGCAATTGAGGCGAAGCTCCGCCAAACCCGCCGCGAGATTTACGGCAACCTGACTGCCTGGCAGCGTGTCCAAATCGCGCGGCATGTGCAGCGGCCATTCGCGCTCGATTACGTCGAACGATGTTTTAAAAACTGGACTGAACTGCACGGTGATCGCCGTTTTGCCGATGACAAGGCCATGCCGAGCGGTCTTGCCATGCTTGGCAAGCAGCGCTGTGTGGTTATCACTCACCAAAAAGGGCGCAACACGAAAGAAAACGTGATGCGCAATTTTGGGTGCGCCCATCCGGAAGGCTATCGGAAGGCGCTGCGCCTGATGCGGCTGGGCGAAAAATTCGGCATACCCGTGATTTCATTGATCGATACGCCGGGGGCGTTTCCAGGGATTGGATCGGAGGAACGCCACATCTCGGAAGCAATTGCAGTAAACCTTCGCGAAATGATGAGGCTTCGTGTGCCCATTATCGCCGCTGTTGTCGGCGAGGGTGGATCGGGCGGCGCGCTTGGCATTGGCGTCGCCGATCGCGTGTTAATTCTCGAGAACGCTTACTACTCGGTGATCAGTCCGGAGGCGTGCTCCGCCATTTTGTGGAGAGATCGGCGTCACGCTGCCGAAGCAGCCGAGGCGCTCAAACTGACCGCGCGGGATTTATTGAAGCTCGAAGTGGTCGACGAAATTGTCCCCGAGCCAGAAGGCGGTGCGCATCGGGACTATGATTCGATCGCCGAAAACTTCGGCACCGCTCTTCGCGAAAATCTGGAGCGCATCTCTGGCATTTCAATTGAGGACCTGTTAACCAGGCGCTACGAAAAATTTCGGCGCATCGGGGGTTTCGCCGAACCCAAACCCACGTCCGCTTCGGCGCGTTCGTGACGTGATTCCCAGCAATTGGCAGACATCGGCGGGTGTTTGGCCGCTCGGCGTTTTTGTTGCTGTAGCTCTGATAGCGGGAAGCGCTGCAGGATCCGACTTCCATTTTGATCGCGACACATTGGCGTTCCAAAACGCCACCGTGCTGAAGTACAAGAACGGGGTTCCCTTTCTGCGTGCAAGATCGACAAGCGACGATCCCGCCAACAAGTATACTCGCTGCTGTTTTGTCATGACACGCACCGTGATGCAATTTCGTAAATTCGCCCGGTTCGATCCAGCCGGCATCCCGCTGGATGACAACCAACTTCGGGCCCGCATTCGTGCGGTTTCGCGCCACTTTGCCTGGCAAGAGCCATTACCGGAAAACGAGCGAATTGTTTTTCCCGGTTATGCAAATCTGCGCCAGATGAGCAACGCTCGCGCTGAGGTATTCAAAGAAAATATCGGCAGTGGGTTCATAACTTATTTTCGGCCCAGCAACGGCCGAATGTTTTTCCAGCACAGTCGGAAATATCAGGACAGAACTCATGCCAACCTTGATGCCGCCCTCTCACGTGGTGACCTGTTCGTCGGTTATCTTTCCACTTATCCGAAACTAAGTATTAATCACGCGGTGCTGGTGTACGCCCGGGAAAAACTTCGCCCCGGAGACGAACTGGAACATTATCTGGTTTACGATCCAAATCATGCCGAAGCGCCGCGCCAGCTAACTTGGTCGCCTCGTGAGCGTGCCTTTTCTTATCAGAAAGACATAGACTTCATCGGCGGGTTCGTTCGCGTTTATCAAGCTTACGGCAATCCGCTGCAGTGAAAACGATTCATTCAAAGGAGAACGCCAATGCCAAATAAGCCAACCCCAGCGCCCGTGCCCCCTTCACCGCCGCCGGTGCCGCCTCCAGAACCTTTGCCGCCCAATCCGCCGCCGGTGCCGCCGGTCGGAAGATAGAGGCGGTCGGTCAAGGACGATGTCCCTCAGGTTACGGAGGAAACAAAAACCGGAGCGCGGGACTGACGCGCGCGCCCCAGGCGGCTTCGGTGTGCTCGGCGCCTTCGACTTCCATGTATTGAAGATCGTCGCGAAGTCTCCAGCCTTTCTTGGCAAGCCGATCGCGCAACGCGCGGGCTTGTTCCCAACCAGCCTCGCGTGTTCCCGTGTCGAGCCAGATTTTCAGCGGCGGCTTTTCTTCAATTGAATCGACGAGTCGATAAATGGCGAAATCGTCCCACCAAATCGATGGCGACATTACCATTAGGCGGGTAAAGGTCCCCGGAAACAAAATTCCAATTGCGAGGGTCACGAGACCACCGAGAGACGAGCCACCCAAGCCGGTAAATTGAGTTTCGCGTTTCGTCGAATACTTCCTGTCGATGTAGGGCTTAAGTTCCTCGATCAAAAACTGCCCGTATTGGCGGGCAAGGCCGCGGCTGCGCTTCTTTCGCTTTGCCTTCGCATCGATCACCCCGCGCGTCGGGGAGTATTCGTGAATCCGGTCATCGCCCATGTTCGCGATCGCCACGATAATGAGCGGAGCGAGGACCTTTTTTCGAATCAGGCGCTCGGCTGTTTCATCAACGCCCCATTCCACGCCCGCGAAAGAGGTGGCGGCATCAAAAATATTCTGCCCATCATGCAGGTACAACACCGGATAACGCTGGCGCGAGAACCGCCGGTAGCCCGGCGGCAGGTAAACCAGCACGTCGCGCCGATTGCCAAGAATGTCTGACGGAAATCCACGATGTCGTTTGATGTTTCCAGTGAGCGTGTGTTTGGGCATGCAAGGCGAAATGGATCGTTTAGGATGTCGATCTTGTCCAACCGACGCCGCTCTCAAGGCTGGACACAAAACGAAAGAACATGCTCACTGTCCACCCGGTTTGATGAACCACCCCTACCTGAAATGAACGAACGCTACATCAAATGGTGGACACCGTATTTAAGCCGCGAGTTTGAAATGCTTGCGTTCGGCGACGGCGGCGGACTGCCGCTGGTTCTCTTTCCGACTTCGTTCGGCAGTTATTATCAGAACAAAGACTTCGGACTCGTCGGTTCCGTGGCTAGCTACGTCGACTCCGGCCGAGTCACGGTTTATTGCCCGGACGCCATCGACCTTGAGAGTTTCTACAATAAATCGATTCATCCCGCGGACCGGATGCGCACGCACAACGCTTACGAAAACGTGATCGTGCGAGACGTGTTCGATCTCGCACGGCGCGAATGCAATTGTCATCGCGTTGCGGTCAGCGGCGCGAGCCTCGGCGCTTATCACGCTGCGAATATTGCTTTTCGTCACCCCGATTTGGTGAGCCATCTCATCAGCTTGAGCGGCTCGTTCGATATCAGCTCGTTCTTCGATGGTTATCACGATGATAATATTTATTTCAATAGTCCGTACGAATATCTCCCGAACACGACCGATCCGTGGAAATACAACCACATGGGCATAATCCTTGGCACCGGCGAATGGGATAACACGCGCCATGAAAGCTTACGCCTCTCCGAGATTCTGAATTCAAAAGGTATTAAGCACTTTCTCGACGACCGGAGATGGTGCGGCCACGAATGGAGCTATTGGCGCGACATGCTGCCGTATTATTTATCGCTTATGTGAGCGTTAACGTACTATCCTCATGAAAAAAATCGGAATCCTCTTTGGTCAGGAGCATAGTTTTCCGCCAGCCTTTGTTGAACGGGTGAATCAAAAAACGGGTGGAAGTGAGATCGTGGCGGAATTCGTCAAGATCGACAAGGTGCTCCAGGGTGAGCCGTGCGGTTACGACGTGGTGATCGATCGCATCTCGCAGGACGTGCCGTTTTATCGCGCGTGGCTCAAGAACGCGGCCCTCGCCGGAACTGCAGTCGTGAACAACCCTTTCTGGTGGAGCGCGGACGAGAAATTTTTCAACAACGCTCTCGCGACCAAGATCGGCGTCGCCGTTCCGCGCACGGTGTTGCTCCCGTCGAACCAGCCGCCGCCGGACACGAACGACAAATCATTCCGTAATCTCGGGTATCCGCTCGATTGGGAAGGAATTTTCAGCTACGTCGGTTGGCCGGCATTCTTCAAACCGTTTGCAGGCGGCGGCTGGAAAAACGTCTATCGCCTGCACAACTCCGAGGAGTTTTTCCGCGCTTATAACGAAACTGGCCAGCTCGTGATGATGTTGCAGGAGGAAGTCAAATTCGACATGTATTTCCGCTGCTACTCGATCGATCAACGGCACGTTCGCATCATGCCATACGAGCCGCGGCATCCATATCATTTGCGTTACCAAACCGAATGGCAGGCGCCCAAGAAAATTTTGCAAGAAGTCGAGCGAGGTGTGCTCACGCTGAACCAGTATCTTGGCTACGACTTAAATACGGTTGAGTTCGCCATTCGCGATGGCGTGCCACTCGCAATCGATTTTTGTAATCCCGCGCCCGATGCAGAGGCCGCCAATGTCGGCCAGGCGAACTTCGAATGGGTCGTGGAAGCTGTTTCCGAAATGGCCATTCGCAAAGCACGCGAACACGTTCCCGGCCGCGACAATTTGAGTTGGGGCAAATTCATGCAGGCCGCCGTGGACAAGCGCGAACTCCGCGAACTCGCGTAAGAAATAACGTACAGGCAAAAGGTGGATCGACCGCTCCGCGGGCGATACCAAATAAATGCGACTTCGCCATCTGATTTTAGCATCGAGCAAGGGACTGCTCGATCCACCATGACAGCGAGCCGTTTTTGACGGAAGTTTGCTGCCCTGATGAGCGCCAAGAAACACGTATTCACGCTCGGTATCGAAGAAGAATTCGCGATCATCGATCCGGAAACGCGCGAGCTACGGTCCCATATTCATGAAATCCTCGAGGGCGGAAAAATCATGCTCAAAGAGCAGATCAAGCCGGAGATGCATCAATCTGTGGTTGAGCTCGGAACCGAAATCTGCCAATCGATCGTCGATGCGCGGGCCCATGTTCTTGAGCTGCGTAGCAAACTCGCGGAACTGGCAGGTCGCAGCGGATTAAAGATTGCCTCCGTTGGAACGCATCCCTTTTCGCATTGGCACGATCAGCTGATTACCGAAGGCGAGCGTTACCAGGAGATAGTGAAGGATATGCAGTTGCTCGCCCGCGCGAATCTCATTTTCGGCTTGCACGTTCATGTTGGCATTCCAGATCGCGCTGTCGCCATCCATGTGATGAATCAGGCGCGCTATTTTTTGCCTCACATTTACGCGCTGTCGGTGAACTCACCGTTCTGGGTTGGCCATAACACTGGATTAAAAGGGTATCGGCTCAAAGTGTTCGAGCGTTTTCCGCGCACCGGGATTCCGGACGCGTTCGAGAGCCTTTCCGAGTACGAAGACTATTGCAAGTTGCTCGTCAAGACCGGCTGCGTCGATAACGCGAAGAGAATCTGGTGGGACATCCGGTTGCATCCGTTCTTCGACACCCTGGAGGTCCGTGTGTGCGATGCGCAATCACGGGTGGACGACACGCTCGCGATCGCGGCTTTGATTCAAGCCGTGATCGCGAAATTACACAAGCTGCTCCGCCAAAACATCACCTTCCGCGTTTATCGCCGGCGTCTTCTTGACGAAAACCGGTGGCGCGCCTCCCGCTATGGGATCGATGGCAAATTGATCGATTTTGGCAAGGAGGCGGAAGTCGACACACGCAGCCTGTTAAATGAGCTGCTCGAGTTCGTCTCGACCGAAGTAAGCGAGCTCGGCAGCGAAAAGGAAATGGCGCACATCGAGCGGATCATGCGTGAAGGCACCGGAGCGGATCGACAACTCGGTGTGTGGGAACGCACGCACGATATGAAAGCCGTGGTCGACAACATCGTCACAGAAACGTACGAGGGATTGAACGTGTCGCAGCAGGCGGCGATTGCCAGTTAATTCTTCATATCGATCGACGGATAACTTGGCATGTTATCCAAGGCTAGAAAAAAGGTCCGGAGAGCCTTCAAGTATGATGCATATGAGCAACTAGAATGAGATAGCGCACGTCGGACGGATCATGCGTGAAGGCATCGGTGCGGATCGACAAATTGACCGCGGGCAACGCGCACGCGACCTAAAGGCTGTGATCGATCATATCGTCTCCGAAATACCAGGTTTGGATATGAAAAGCCGGGCAGCCCGCCTGATTTGGATCTTTGAAAATTAGTGAGCTTTTCCTAGAGCTACGAGGACCTAATCGTCTTTTTTCTCTCTTTCTTCACTCTTCGCCTGTAATGCAAAATGATGATTGGCCGCTGCTGCCGACCTAGCGCGAACGAAGCGTGCGTACGCGCCGTTTTCGACGTACGGATCAGCGTCGCTGAGGACCGGACCATAGCGAAGATGTCCAAGTTGCCGCCAGCAGTCCAGAATGATTCCACGGTTGAATGGCTGTCCTTTCGCAGTGACAACGATGCAATTGTTCTCGCGCCAATTCCCAGGGTTCGCTTCGCCCCAATGCAGCTCGAGGCTGGTGAGTTTCAATGCATCGAGAGTGACGAGCAGGTCCTCCGCCCATTGGAAACAGTAACCGCGTTTTCTGATGTCCCAATGGACTAGGAAATTATTGAAAATTGGCGTGCCGAACATGCGATATTGCCGTCTGAGTTGGCTGGCGGTGGCGTACGCGCACTCTGCTAACAACCTTGCTTCTTCGCGATTCACCCTCGGCGAAAGGGCCGCAAGCTGGCTTGCCAGTCCTTCGGCTGCGGCGGATTCCTTCTTTGGCACCGAGAATGAAGGCGGCCGCTGTTGTTGGTCGGCCCCGACGCTGATCCACGGCATGAAAATGCCAACGGGAAGCGCAGATAGAAAGAGCAATCGACGCCAAACACGATGGCAGATCGAAGGTTGTTGAGAAGAAGGCAATGCGCTCATGAGTTCCCGATGTGCGTTGTTCTGACCGCGCGTAAGTTCTTCGAAACCAGGGCGGGTGGCGGCTGCATCCCGTGTTGAAATGCGAAATTCTTCGGCTCCTGTTGCTCTCCGTTAAGTTAAAGCCAATTTGCCCACGCCTGATTTCCACGTAATTCTGAACGCTTCCAATGCCCGATCGAGCTTATCTCCACCCAATTGATCCAGAACTAGTTCCAGGCGCGCGCAACGCTATCGATGTCTGCCTTCGATTGAAGTCGCAGGAGCGGATCACAATTATCACCGACACCGCAACGCGCGAAATCGCGGCGGCATTACAGAAAGAAGTGGAGCGTGTGGGCTCCGAATACAGCTTATTCGTGCTGGAGCATCATGCGCGGCGTCCGCTCAAGTATATGCCGGAGCTCATCCTCGATGATCTGGCGCTTTCGCGGGTGTCGATCTTCGCCGCGCAAACGCAACCGGGCGAGCTTACCGCCCGGACGCAAATGACCAGCGTAGTGAACAATCACAAAATCCGGCACGGTCACATGGTCAACATCAACCGGCAGATCATGCTGGAAGGAATGCGCGCCGACTTTTGCGCCGTCGATGTGCTCAGTCGGCGCCTGG
>Ga0209155_1000834_pt1 | contig 14707 bp, 12 predicted proteins | sample GraSoiAngelo_122_FD_185879 | JGI IMG/M metagenome (GOLD analysis project Ga0209155, IMG submission 185879) | Grasslands soil microbial communities from the Angelo Coastal Reserve, California, USA - 14_0927_02_20cm (SPAdes) (version 2) | ecosystem: Environmental > Terrestrial > Soil > Grasslands ... | reverse complement strand
GTTCTCGAGCCCGCAGCTCAGCGCGCGGGTCCGCGCCTGCCTCGCGCGTGCCTCGAGGCCCTGACCCCGGCGCGACGCCCTCAGAGCGAGCCGTGGGTCCCCAGCATGAGGAGCGCCGCTTCGCGTGCGGGCTGGCCGGGCGCCACGCCGAGCCGGCGCGCCGTCGCGTTCACGAAGCTGACGACACCGTCGTGCCAGGTGCTCTCGGGATCGCCGATACGCGCCGTCATCGCGCCCACCGCGGCGGCGGCCACGCCGGCGGCGTCGAGGACGGGTAGGCCGCTCACGCCCGAGCCGTCGCGCGCCACGCCGCCGTCGTTGAAGATGGCCCCGCGCGGCCGGACGACGAGCAAGCGCGGCACGTTGACGCTGCCCCCGTGCGAGCCTGCGCAGAGGACGTCGTGGCGGTTGTCCGGCGTCGCGAAGCTCATCGACCCGATGAGCACGACGCGCCCCGCGGTCGTCTCGGCCACCACGCGGGGCTCACGGTCCACGAGGGTGGCGTGCGCGACCCCGGGCGGAGCCAGGAGCATCGCGCGCGCGGCGCGAGCGGCGGGCACGCCGGGCGCGATGGCGAGCGCCGACGCCGCCCGGTTCGCGTGGCTCACGATTCCGTCGTCGTGGACGCTCGGGCCGTCGCCGATTCGCGCGGAGGCGGTCGCCACGGCCGCCATCGGCAGTCCGAGCCGATCGGCGAAGGGCAGACCCGAGATGCCGGCGCGGTCGCGGCCGACGCCGGCCTCGTGGGCGACGAAGCCGCGGACGCCACGCTCGAGGACGAAGGCGAGGGAGAGGGCGCCGGCGAACGAACCGGCGACCAGGACGTCACGCGCGCCGACGCGGGCGTCCACGTGCGTGACCGAGTCCAGGACGACGACGCGCCCGTCGCCGTCCTCGTAGGCAATGCGCAGCGTCGGACGCTAGGCCGCGTGGCTCAGGCGGTCGGAGGCGACCGTCTGGCGACCACGCCGGCTGCCCGTCGAACGCCGTGTCGGCGGTGAGCTGGACCAGCACCGAGCCGTCAAGTGTCGTGCTGTAGATGTCGTAGTTCGAACTGCGGTCCGATTCGAAGGCGAGGTGCGTACCGTCCGGAGACCAGCTCGGCCAATCGTCCTGCGCGAGGTGATCGGTCACAAGCTGCAGACTGCCGTCGGTGTTCATGAGCCAGATGTCGGACTGGCCGAGCCGCCGGTCGCTCACGAACGCGATCCGGGCGGGGATGGGCGCGAATGGAGCGGCCGTATCGCGGCAACCGACGAGCGCGGCGCCCCCAGCCGCCAGCGAAACCGTCAACGGTAACCAAGACCTCATCGAACGAAAAGGCTACTTCGAGAAGTCCACCTTGGGCGCCTGCGCCGCGCCCGGTGTCTCGAGCTCGAAGTACGGCCGTGGCCCCTTGCCCAGGATCTTCGCCGTCAACACCTGCGGGAAGCGCCGGATGTAGGCGTTGTAGCGGTTCACGGCGTCGTTGTAATCCTGGCGCGCCACCGCGATGCGGTTCTCGGTCCCCTCGAGCTGATCCTGGAGCGACCGGAAATTCTCGTTCGACTTGAGCTGCGGGTAGTTCTCGGCGATCGCGAGTAGCCGCCCGAGCGGCGCGGTCAGCTGCGCATTCGCCTGCGCCATCTGCTGTAGATCCCCGCTCTGCACCGCCCCGGCGAGCTTGGCCCGGGCCTCCGCTACCTCGGTGAATATCGTCTGCTCCTGCTTGGCATAGCCCTTCACCGTCTCGACCAGGTTGGGGATGAGATCGGCGCGCCGCTGCAGCTGCACCTTGATCTGGGCCGCGGCGGCGTTCACCTGCTCGTCGTACGTTTGAATCGTGTTGTAGCCGCAGCCCATCATCAGAGCGAGAACCACGATCCAAGAGCGCTTGAGGATGTTCACGTTGCCTTCCTTCCGATGAGACTGAGTCAAAGCGCGTTATTCGTTATTAATGAGGGACTAGAAGTCCCTACTCGGCGCGTGGTGCGTCCTTAAGGACGCGCTCCGGGCCGAGCACGGACTTCAGTCCGTCATAACCAACGAAACCCGATCGACACCCGGACCGCACGAACATGGTCCACACCCAGACAACGAGGCATGACGCACGAGTCCGATACCCTACGGCAATCGGTTCACGAACTCCGCCGTGCGGGCCACCGCCGCGAGATAGGCTAACGGGAGCGGGTCCCCGGGCGTTAGCTTGAGCTGCCCCACGCCGCGCGCGTGTGCCTCGAGCGCCGCGAGCCGCTCCGGCGCGAATCCCATCAGGGCGCCCGCCTCCCGGACCAATGCGTCCGGCGGGGCGGGAGGCGTCTTGCCGGCCAGCCGCAGCGTCGCCCGCAGCATCGTGAAGAACCCGGCGGCGCTCCCTACGATCACCCGCCCCAGCTGTTTCGGATCACCCCGCAGCGCAGCGTAGGCCTGGCGCAGCCGCACCAGCTTCCCCATCAGCTCGTGCTCGAGCTGGCGGCGCAGGTGCTCGCGCTGCACCGTCACGCCGCGCCAGGGATCCCGGCCCGCCAGCAGCCGATGGGCCTCGCGGATATCCTCGTATTCGATCGGAAACGCGTCGGCCGAGGTGCGCCACTCCCGCTCCGTGAGGATGAGCGGCGCCGGGTGACCGGCGCGCCCCCACTCCCGCACCGCCGGCTCGAGACGCGCGAACAGGGCCTCGTCCACCGCGTCGCAGATGAGCAGCGTGTTCATGTCCGAGCGGCCCGGCACGTGCGTGCCGCGGGCGGCCGAGCCGTACAATAACAGGGCGACGAGTCTGTCACTCAAGGCCGCGGCGACGGCCGCGGCAAACTGCTCTAGCGTCATGGTCGCCATGGTCAGAATCTCCCTCCCGCGCCCCCACCCGAGAAGCCGCCGCCCCCGCCGAATCCGCCGAAGCCGCCGCTGAAGCCGCCCCCGCCACCGCCCCCACCCCAGCCCCCGCCTCCCCAGCCTCCACCCCGCCCGCCACCGGACCTACTGAGCGCGAGCGCGACAATCCACCACAGGATGCGCCCGCGCGTGACGATAATCAGCAGCACGATCAGGGCGATCACCAGGCCCATGGGGATCGGCAGCTGGCCGGTTTCGTCGGGGGGCGGGGGCGCGGGGGGCGGTGCCCCGGTCAGCGTGAAGGCGAATTCGCGCGCGAACGCCTGCGCGATCAACTCGACGCCCAGCGTCAGGCCCGCGCCATAGTCCTCGCGCGCGAGGTACGGAGTCATCGCGTCCCGGATCCGCCCCACGGACGCGTCGGTGAGGAACCCCTCGGCGCCGCGGCCCGTCGCGATGAACACTTGCCCGGTGCCGCGGCGGTGGTTCTTCAAGGGGACGAGCAGCACCACGACGCCCAGGTTCTTCGCCGGGTCGCCCGCGGCGCCCTTGGCCCCGACGCCCCACTGGCGGCCGATCTGGAGGGCGACGTCGCTCGCCGCGCGATCCCCGATGTCGGAGAGCGTCACTACCGCGATCTCGCCGCGGCTCTGGGCGCGCACCTCGCCGATGACGGCTTCCATGCGCGACACCGCCTGGGGGTCGAGCACGCCGGCGAAATCGTTGACGTAACCGCGGGGCGGCGGGAGGGAATCGCTCCCCAGCTGTACCGCGAGGAGCAACAGGAGTGCGTGCATGGGCGAGCGGGAAAGCTATCACGATTCGGGCGCTGCGCCCGCTTGACGCCCGCGGGCTGCAGCGTAAGATGCGAATCCCCTCAGGACCGCCGAGGTCCGCCCATGCTCCAGCTGCGGTTGTCGTTCGCGTCGCTGCCGCTCGCCCTGGTCCTGACAGCCTGCAGTCACGCCGCGCAGGCCGGCGGGGAAGGAGCGAGGGTGACGCCCGATGGTCGGCGCCGCGTCGACGAGCGCGCCATCGAACAGTCGGGCGCGCGCACCGCGTGGGACGCGCTGCAGCGCACGGTGCCGTTCTTCGTCTTTCGCACGAACAGCCGTGGCCGGCCGACGCGTGTAGAGCACCGCGGGCGCTCGAGCATGCTGTTGCGCGATCAGCCCCTCATCTTAGTGGACGGTGTCGCGCTGCAAGATGTCACCGCGCTGGGCGACATGCCGGCGTCCGATCTGCTCGATATCGAGGTGTTGACCGGCGTCGACGCGACGACTTACTACGGCACCAACGCCACCAACGGCGTGATCCGCCTGCGGACCAAGGCTGGGGGCAACTAAGCGGGGGAGCCGAACCTCGGCTCCCCCGCGCCCGTTGGTGCGACGGGCTCAATCGCTTACGGCGTGTTATAGTTGCACCCCGTGAAGTTGGGGTTGTTACGCTCGGAGAACGGCACGGGCAGCTCGGTGTTGTTGCCGTACACCGTATTGGTGTGGGTGTACACGCCTTTCGGGTAGATCGTACTGTCCGCGCGACTGTAGGGCGCCCGCGCGAGCCGCCGCAGATCTCCCAGTCGGTGGCCGGTCGCGAACAGCCAGAACGCGCGCTCCCGGAACAGCAGGTCCACACGGAGTGAGTCGTTGGGCGATGGCCCCGGATCGGCGAGGGCAGCGAGGGTGAATCCCCCGTTGTCCGCCCCATCGGCGCGGAGCGCATTGAGACTCGTCACCATCCCCGGACCGTCACCGCTCCGCAGCAACGCCTCGGCTTCGATGAGGCGAGCTTCGACGCCGTCGGCCACGTGCACGGGGCTCGTCGCCGACGTGTACTTCTGCAGCACGTACAGTGGGGACTTATTGTCAAAGCCCTTGCCGTTCTGCGGCGCCACGACCCGTGCATCTCCCGCGCTCCGGAAGTTGAGCCCATTTTTCCCTTCGCCGTCGGACACCGAGAAGCGCCCGGTGCCGTTGGGCGTCTGGTTGTTGAAGACGAACACCCCATTCCGCTGGCGGTCACTGGACAGCGAGTGGAACGTAGAATACGTGAACCCGGTCGGGACACCGGCGACCGCGGCAGCGGCGGCCGTGAAGCTCGCCTTGTCGAGCAGCGCCCGCGCCTTCCCGACCGCGACAAGGTTCCGAACCCGCAGGCGGGCAATCGAGTCGGCCTTGCGGGCGTTGGAGTCGGCGGCGGCAAAGGGGGACTGCGTGGCCGTCACCAGGAGCGTGGAGTCGAAGCGACTGATGGCGCGGTCTAGAATCGCGTTGGTCGCAAGCGGCTGGCCGTACAGAATCGATCCATCCGACTGCCGCTGGCTGAACGGCACAGCGGAGCAGTAGTTCTCGGCGAAGTAGACGTACGTCATCCCCGACAGGGCCAGCATTTCCCCGATCCGGGTGTTCGGTGTGGGCGCGTACTGCTGCAGCGCACCCGCCGCGCCTTCCAGCGCCACCCGAGCCTTGTGCAGGTTGAAGAACACGCCAGTCAGCGTGCCGTTCCTTTCATCGATAGCGCGTGAGTCGTATTCGATGCGCGTCGGGAACGTCTCCGAGTCGAAGTACTCGTCCGACATCACGCCGCTCACAAGAATCTGGCCTTCGGTGCCGCCGTTGTCTCCGTCGTTGGCAAACGCGAAGTCGCCGATGCCACCGTTGTAGGCCGCGACGGCCCCGTCGGCATTGGCGACGTCGGGCGGGTTGATCACGTCGGGGTCCTTGAGGTCGAGCAGGCTGGAGCACGCCGCGAGGAGAGCCACGACGCCCACGACGAAGGCGATCCTTGTCGGCAGCCCGGTGGAGCGATTGGGTTTCATGGTCGGTGCTCCTCCTTAGAAGCCCAGCGACACGCGCACGGCCAGCGTGCGGATCGGTGGCGCCGTGAGGAAATCGTTCGCGAAATCGGACTGCCCGTTGCCGTTCAGCTCCGGGTCGATGCCGTCGTAGTTGGTCCACTTCAGCAGGTTTCGCCCCGTGAGTGAGATCTGCATCGAGGTAGCCCGCAGCGCATGGGCCCAGACTTCGGGTGCGTAATAGGTCACGGAGGCTTCCCGCAGCTTCAGGAACGTGCCGTCCACGACATATCCCGCTTGCGAGAACCCGAAGGTCGAGCTGCCCGCGACCACCGCCCGCGCCTGCTCGGCGAGCGGCGCCTTGGGGTTGTTGACCGCGGAGCAGTTGAACCCGGCGCCGACGCAGCGGAACCGCTCGGTGAAATTGTAGGCTTTCCAGTCGCCGCGATAATCCAGCTGTCCGCCGAGGCGCACGCGGTTGTGAAACAACGTGACGCCGGCGTTGAGTGAAATGGACGTCTTCGGAATGGAAGATCCGAGGAATCGGAAAGCGGTGTCGACCCTCACCTCGCTGACTTCAATGATGCCGTTGTGGTTCGCGTCGTCGAAGCCGAGGATGGGCCGGTCCCAGAACCCGAACAGGGGGTACCCTTCCACCTCCCGGATCTCACCGTTGACGATCGTCGGGACACCCAGCTTGATCAGCTTGTTGGTATTGCGGGCGAAGCTGACGGAGGCATCGATTCCGACAACGGGCGTCACGTCCTTCGTCAGGCTGAGCAGCGCCTCGATGCCACGGTTCTGTACCGATCCGATGTTTTCGAAACGATTCTGATTGATGCCGTTGGACGGCGGCAGTGGTCGGTTCACGAGGGCATCGTGCGTCTTCTTGTCGTAGTACGTGAGCTCGAGGCGCACGGCGTCGTGGAACAGCCCGGCGTCGAAGCCGCCCTCAAATTCGGCCGAGCGCTCGGGTTTGAGCGTGCTGTTCCCGAAGGCAGTGAGGTCGATTCCCGGCTGATCTCCTGGCGTTGGGTTCGGGGAGACGGCCAAGACCGTCGCGGTCTGCGCGGCATAGAAGAGCAAGGCCGCAGTCGTGGCGGGCTGTTGCCCCGAAGCCCCGTACGCGAAGCGTAGCTTCAGGTTGCTCACGGGGACGCTGCGCGGATAGAACGCTTCGTCCGACAACACCCACGACCCCTGCACCTTGGGGTACCAGACCGAGCGCACCTTGCTGCCGAATGCGCTGTTGCGATCGTTGCGCACGCCGCCCGTGAGGAATACCCGATCTCGCCATCCGAACGTGTGCTCGAGATAGCTCCCTAGGGTGACCGCGACCGTCGTGGACTCGAGTGCCGTCCGGATCGCCGCACCGGTGATCGTTTGGCCGCCCGGCGGCAGGACCTGCCCGTTGGCCACCACGGCCGAAGAGTTGTCCCTCAGGTATTGAAAGCCGACCGCCGTCTTCGAGGTGATCGCCGGGGCCAGGGTGAAAGACGCGGTTCCGCCGATGTCAACCGTGTAGTGGGAGAGCGTGAAACGATTGTCGTTGCGACGCCCCTGCCGGAAGTTGGAAAAGTTCGCACCCTGACCGCGCTGCTGAAACAGTATGTCGGTCAGTGCGGTGTAATCCATTCCCGCGGTGGCCCGAGCCGTCAGATAAGTGGTGGGGCGCCAGGTGGCGGCGAGGCTCGGCGTGAGACGGCTGATGTCCTGCTGCACCAAGATCTGAAAAACGTCCCCCGGCAGGAAGAAGCCCCACTTCGCCGCCGAGTCCGGCTGCCCGAACCCGAACAGGCCGCTCGGGAGGACGCCGGTCACGTTGTTGTCGTTCTGCGGCAGCCGGCCCCGGCTCTGCACGACCCCGATGTTGCCCTGGAAGTCGAGCGTCGCCATCGGGACGACGTGCACGTTGGAGCGGATACTCGTCTGTCTGAGCTCGTTGGGACGATAGACCTGGTACGGCGGCGCCGTGCCACCCGCGGCCGTCGTGAGCCGCTGATACTCGACTGCGGGGAGCCGGTACACGCCGAGCTCGTCCTGATAGTCCCCGGACACGAAGTACTGCACCTGATCGCTCCCGCCGGAGACCTGCACCCCGCCCTGGCCACGGTACCCCGTGCCGATCGGGGTCTGGCTCGCATCCATCAGAATGTTGTACGAGGTCAGGCTGTCGATGGCACAGGAATTGAGCGTCCCGGCGACCTTGACCGAGTTGAGCAGAGTGCATTGCACGATGCGCGCCTTCGGCGGGAATGTATCCGGCAGCAAATGCCCCCAGCTCTGGTAGTTCGTGGGATAGCTGTTCTTGTCGCTCAGCACGCCGCCCTCGGTGTAGACCCGCCAGCGCGCCCGGCCGGCCAGTCCGCGTTTCGTCGTGATCCGCACGACTCCGTTGGCGGCCTGCGTCCCATACAGAGTGCTGGCAGAGGGCCCCTTCACGATCTCGAAGCTGGCGATGTCCTCGGGATTGATGTCGTTGACGCGGGACGGGGTCTGACCACCCGTGTTGACCGAGAGCGATTGGCTGCCGTTCTCGACGCGAATGCCGTCCACGTAGTAGATCGGCTCGTTGCTGAGGGACAGGCTCGTCTGGCCGCGGATGCGAACCCGCGTGCCCGTGCCGACCGTGCCGCCTGATTGGAGCACTTGGACTCCGGCCGCCCGGCCGCTCAACGCATCCGCGAAATTCGACACGGTCTGCGTTTCGAGGACCTTGGCGAGGTCGATATTGGTAATCGCGTTGCCCGTCTCCCGAGCCCGCTGCTCGCCGGTGGCGGTCACCACCACCTCGTCGAGCGAAATGACGGCTCTCGCGAGCGTGAAGTCGGCCGTCGCGGTGCCACCCGCCTCGAGCTGCACGCCCCGCGTCAGGCTGCCGAACCCGACAGCTATGACCCGCAGCTCGTAGGCGCCCGCGGGCACGGCCTGGAGCGCGTAACGACCACTCGCGTTGGTCAGCGCGGTGCGATTGGTGTTGCCGAGAATCACGCGGGCGCCTGTCACCGGCGAGTTATTCAGCTGATCGGTGACGACGCCCGTGATGGTCCCCTGCTGCGCGGCGGCGACGGCGGCGGTCCCGATCAGCAAGGCCGCGCCGATGCCGCCGACGCGCAGTCGGCGAATACTAGAGAGATTCATCGGGGTCTCCTCATGCAAGGAGTAGCCGGCATGTTGCACAGTCCGACGACGCACGACAGCCGCCTCTCGTCGGAGGCGCACTGCCGATCAGAGCCGATGCGACGGCCTAGCGCTTATATCGATGCGGCGGGAGGGGGGCGGAAGGACGATATCGCAGAACGAACGAGGCGTGGCACATGATTCACCTCCGTGAATCAGGTGGGACGGCGCGACCCCGGAAACCGGGGGTCAAACGTGGCTTGCGATAGAGAGGGTCGCAAGAGCCCGCGTTTCATGGTAGGTTGTCTCGAGAGAGCGTCCGTGACCCCGGTGCGCAGCATCCCCGCAGGCCGTCTTGGCGCAGCAACGCTCGCCGCCCTGCTCTGCGCCGCTCCCGCCTGCTGGTGGCACCGCAAACCGAGCGCCGAGGCCGTCGTAGCCGCGCCGGCCGGCGAAATCGCCCTCCAGGTCACCAACCACAACTTCCTCGACGTGGTCGTCTATGTGGTGCACGACGGGCAGCGCACCCGCGTCGGCACGGTGACGGGTTCGTCGAGCCAGATCTTCTATTTCCCCGTGCGGTTGCTCGGGCAGGGCCACGAAATCCAGCTGTACGGCGACGCCATCGGCAGCCCGGATTTCGCCCGCACGGAGCGGCTGACCATCCAGCCGGGACAGTACATCGAGTGGACGCTCGAGTCCGACTTGAGGCGCTCGAGCGTGGGGGTGTACTGAACTCGCCGACGCGGCCCCCGTACCCTATTGCTTCGACGCCGTCCAGCTCCCGGTGACCGCGACGGAGGTCTTCTGCGGCCGCGCGCGGAGCAGCAGGATCCACGACGCGCTGCCCGACAGCTGCGTGCCGGTCAGCGTGGCGTTTTGGAGCGCGTGCGCCGCGAGCGCCACGGTGTCCTGGGTGCTGATCGTCGTATCCTTCTTGCCCGCCACCACCGTGTCCTTCACCACCACCGTGTCGGGCTTGCGGAGGTTCAGCACGGTGTCCTTGCTGTCGTTGAGCGTGAGCCCGACGGTCCGGTCCGAGGTGAGGGCTCCATACTTGATGCTGGTCTGCACGGTGTCGGTCTTGCCGTCGCAGGTCCGAATCATCTTGTACGGACCTGACAGGTAAGCCGCGGGGCTGCTCTGGGAGAGCGTGAACGTCGCGCTCGCCGTACAGGTGTCGGCCGCCGTGCGCGGCGTGATCACCAGCGAGTCTTTGCCCCCGCCAACGGGAATGAACGTCGTGTCCGCGTAGTCGTTGGTTCCGGTCAAGGGACCCCACTGCATCGTCCACGTGCCGCTCATGTCGGTAGGCACGTTGTTCTCCACCACCAACGGCGAGGGCACGCCACCGCGACAGGCCGCGGCGAGCGCCATGAGCACCACCGACCCGATTCGCTTCGACCGCTTCGCCATCGCCAGCGTCCTTTCTCTGGTGAAGAGGACCGGCCCGCTAGTGCCGTTCCAACTTGATGGGACTAAGAGTGCACCGCTTCGCGAGCCGCACTGCCGTGCGCACGTGACTACCCCGAGTCGGCGAAGATAGTTGGAACGGCACTAGGGACAGTCCGCCGTGTCGTTGGGATTGCGGAACCCGTTGGTGGACAGCTGCTGCCCCGGGCTCGGAACGTTGGAGTTCACATTCCCCTCCGTCCCGCCGTAGTAGAGGCGGCCCGGGATCTTGCCGCGCCAGATCGGGTTGGCCTTGAGGTACGGGGTGAGAACCGGCACGCAGGTGCGGCGGTAGTCGCTCCACACCTCGATGTTCTGGAACAGCGCCACGTATTTCTCGATCATGATCGAGTCGAGCAGGGCCGGGCCCGTGATCGCGACCAGCGCCGGCAGCGGCGCCACCGCTCGAGCGTTGTTGAGATGCGTGAGCGCCACCGGGTCGTTTCCGGTCTGGCTGTACGCCTCCGCCAGCACGAGCTCGTTCTCCTGGTACGTCACGAGCGGTTGCCGGAAGTCCGCCACGTTGCGGCCCGCTCCCTTGATGGCGGAGATGGAGTCGCTCGGCTGGGTCACGTTCACGTCCTGACCGCCGTAGCCGCCGCCCTTGTTTTTCCCGTAGTACTGCGGCAGGCGCGGATCGCTGCGCGCCTTCATGAGGTCCACGAGGAACTTCCCCGCGACCACGTCCTGCCCGAAGGTGGTCAGCTGGAATTGGAACCAGATGTTCCGCTCCGATGTGGCGGAGGTGTGGTACGTCCGCAAGTCGCCGGTCGTGGCGCCGATGCCGAGCGAGGCGTACTTGACCACGCTATCGTATGCCGCGGCCTTGCTCGCCGCGGCTTCCACCGTGTGCAGGTAATACCGCGCCTTCAGGGTGTTGGCGGCGGCGATCCATTTTGCTTTCACGCCGCCATAGACCAGGTCCTGCGCGCCCGGCCCCGCGCCGGGGCCGCCGAGCTCCACGATCGCCTGGGACAAGAGCGCCTGCACGGCGTCGTACACGGCCGCCTGGTTGTCGAGCGTGGGCGTCGGGTCCGAGCCCACGGCGTCGGTAAACGGGATGTTGCCCCACAGATCGGCCGCGGTGCCGATGTCGAACGCTTCCCAGATCTTCGCGACGCCCAGGTACACGCTATCGCCGTCGGCACGAGCGCTCGCCTCGATCTTGCGCAGGTCGATCAGCCCGCCACCGGTGTACACATTGAACCAGTTGCCGTCCCAGCTGAACTCGTCGACCACATACCGGCTGTACTGCTCGACGAACCGGCCGCCCACGCCCGCGCACTGCTGCATCCACATGCACACCGTCATCGCAACCGAGTTCTCCTGCGAGCTGAACAGGTTCGCCTGCACGCCCACGAACAATTGATCGCGCGTCGCCGCGCTCGGCTGGTTGGGATCGCTCGAGAGCTTGTCCCCGGTGAGGAAGCTGCCGCACGCCGAGGCCCCGAGCACGATCAGGGAGACGGCCGCGACTTTGCTGAAGCGAGTCATAGGTCGGGTCTCCTGGCGCTAGCGGTTCAAGGTGACGGTGAACACGAACGAGCGGCTTTGCGGATTGCCGAAGTACTCGGATCCCTGGATCGCGTCGGCGGAACCGCCGCCGCTCGTTTCCGGGTCGAACCCGGGCCACTTGGTCCAGGTCTTCAGGTTGCGGCCCGACACCCGGAGATCGATGCTGCCGAGCCCGAGCGTGCTCTGTACCCACGGCGCGTCCAGCGTGAAGGTGACCGAGACCTCGCGCAGCTTGACGTAGCCGTCGTCGTCGAGGCACGCCTCGTCGTACCCGGTGAACGCGCAGGGCGCCAGGTCACCATTGTACCAGTTCTGGCCGATCGGCACGGCCTTGTTGGCCCCCGGACCGGCGACGGGCCCCTCATACCACCCAGCCTGACCGAACACCTTGTCGTTCCCGACGCACGCGGTGGCGGTGCACGTGGCACGATTCTCCGTGTCCTTGTGCGTGCCGTAGCTCCACAGCGCGCCCTTCGAGCCGTTGGCCACGACGCCCCCGTGCCGGATGTCGAGCAACCCGGAGAGCTGGAGCTTGCGGTAGCGGAGCGCCGTGCGCACGCTGCCCGTCCACCGCGGGTTCGGGTTGGAGACGATCCGCGGGTTGGGATCCCCCACGGGGAACCCGTCGGCCGCGATGTAGAGCGCGCCCTGCGGCGCCCCGGAACAGGCCGCCGCGAGGCCCCCCACGAGCGATGGGTCGCTGATGCCGCAGCGGATGAATCCCAGGCTGCGGTGCACGCCGATCTCCTGGCCCACCTGTGCGACCCCGTCACCAAAGAAGATGTACTGCGGGCCGTTCAAGGTGAGCGCGTAGCCCCGGTTTCGAGCCCACTGCAGCCCGACCTCCCAGCCGTAGTCGGGCTTCTGGATGGCGCGGACGTTGACCGAGGCCTCGACGCCGCGGTTCCGGAACTTCGCCGCGTTGGTGTACTGATTGGTGTAGCCCGTCGAAGGGGCGAGCGGCGTCGACAGGATGACGTCCGAAGTCGTCGAGCTGTAGACCGTGAAGGACGCGTCCGCCCGGTCGCGGAACAGCCCGACGTCGATGCCGGCCTCGAGCTCCTTGGAGCGCTCCGGCTTCAACACGTCGGCCGGCTTTTGACCGCCCGTCAGCAGCCCGCCCAGCCCGTTCTGTGTCGGCGTGACCCCCGTGCCCTGCGCGATCCCGCCGAAGATGCCCGAGAAGAACGTGGGGGTCGTGACATAGGGCGGCGGCTCCGTGCCCGCCTCACCGTAGGCCACCCGGACCTTTCCGAACGTGAGCCATGGCCGTTCGCCGATCGCCTTGGTGAACGTCCACGCCACGCTCCCCTTGGGGAACCAGGCGCGCCGGGAGAGGCGCCCAAAGTTCGAGAAGCCGTCGTTGCGGAGCGAAGCGGTGAGGTAGAGTTGCTCGTACAGATCGAGCGTACCCTGGCCGAAGTAGGATTCGCGGTGGATCACCGTCTCGTTGTCCTGCGGGGGATCGCGCAGCACGGTGTTCGACAGCTTGAACGGCGTCGGCGCGACGAGCGAGCGACCGACCTCGAACAGGTTCCGGTGGTTCTCGCTGTTCAAGTTCTGTCCGAGCGTGACCGTTCCCGAGGCACGGGAGCTGATGGTGTAGTTCACCGTGCCGGTGAGGTTATGATCGATCTGGTAGGTCACGATCTTTCCTTCGATCACGCGACCGCTGAAGCACACGTCCGAGGACGAGATCGGGCAGCCCTCGAGGCGCTCGTCGTTCGAGTAGTCCGCCCCCAGCGTGTAGTTGAACTTGAGCCACGGCGTGACGAGGTACTCGGCACCGATGTTCCCGAACACGCGGCCCACGTTGCCGAGATTCTGTTGCTCGAAAATGTCGTAGAACGGGTTGTCGAAGCCCCGGTCACCCACCAGATCCGACGCCTGGGGATGCTGGAACCGGTACGAGCGGTGCAGGTGATTGACCGGATCGAGGAACGGCAGGTTGTTGAAGTCGGGCGGCGTGCGCATCACCGGGATCTGCACGCCGTTGACGTTGTTGCCGCGCTGCGTGTAATGCCCGCGGGTGTCGGCGTACGACAAGTTCGCGCTGATCTTCAGCTGATCCGAGGGGCGGTGCGATCCCTTGACGCGCACCGTCGCCCGGTTGTAGCGGTCGTTGTCGCCCACGAAGAAGCCGTTGTTGTCGAGATTCTCGCCGGACAGGTAGAAGGTGGTCCGGTCGTTCCCCCCCGACACCGTCATCGCGTTCTCGATCACGTGGCCGGTCGTATACAGCTCGCGGGCATGATCGAATACGGCCGCCCCGGCCGGAATCCGCGGCCCCCAGCTGCGCCGGCAGATCCCCGCTCCGATGTTATCGCACGACCCGCCCACGGACGTATCCGCGTGCACGCCGAAGCTGCCCTGACCGAATTTGGTCTGCAGCTGCCAGACGTGGCTGACGTCGTCGAACGAGGCCGAGGAGCGCAACGAGAAGTGCGTCGCCCCCGCCCGGCCGGACTTGGTGGTGATGAGGACCACGCCCTGACCGGCCCGCGCGCCGTAGATCGCGCCCGCAGCTGCGCCCTTCAGGATCTCGAGCGACTCGATGTCGTTCGGGTTCAAGTCTGCGGCCCGGTTCGTGACCACCGTGCCCTCACCCGGGTAGCCGCCGTCCACGGGATTGAAGCTCGAAGTGGAGGTGGTGGAGTTGTCGATCGGCACTCCGTCGACGATGATCAGCGGCTGGTTGTTGCCCACGACCGTCCGGGGATACCGCGGATTTGGATGAACGACGAGGCGCCGGGGTCGCCCGACTGGCCGGTGACCTGGACGTTGGGCGCCTTGGCCGCGAGCGCCTCGACGATGTTCGACTCGTTGCTCTTGTCGATCTGCTCCGCCGAGACCGTGTTGCGCACGTTGCCGAGCTTCTCGGTCGCCGTGGCGGTACCGGCGCCCGTCACGACGATCTCCCCGAGCTGTAGCGGGTTCGGAGCGAGGGTGAAGTCGTGGGTCACTCCCCCAGCCGCGAGGGTGATCTGCGCGCTCTGAGCCTTGTAGCCAAGCCGG
>Ga0209155_1000833_pt1 | contig 14710 bp, 8 predicted proteins | sample GraSoiAngelo_122_FD_185879 | JGI IMG/M metagenome (GOLD analysis project Ga0209155, IMG submission 185879) | Grasslands soil microbial communities from the Angelo Coastal Reserve, California, USA - 14_0927_02_20cm (SPAdes) (version 2) | ecosystem: Environmental > Terrestrial > Soil > Grasslands ... | reverse complement strand
CGTCCGCGACACCGGCCCGGGCATCAACCCCGAGGCGCTGGCGAGCCTGTTTCATCCGTTCCGGCGCAGCGCCAAGGCGGGTCGCTACCTCTTCTCGGGTACGGGCCTCGGACTGGCGCTGACGCGGCGCCTGGTGCGAGCCATGGGCTCGGAGCTGTGCCTCGAAACGTACCCCACCGTGGGCACGCAATTCTGGTTCGACCTGGAGCTCCCGCCCGCCCAACCCACCTGACCGACTCACCGGCCTCGGCGTCGGGCGCCGGGTTACTTGAGATGGGTCAGGGTGTAGATCGTGACCGGGATGGAGAGCAGTACCGCGATAAACCGGATCGGACTGAACAGATCCGAGTGCTTGTTGCTGGGCACGATCAGCTGGTCTCCCGCCTGCACCCGCAGATCCTCCAGGGTGCGCCCCTCGGCAATCGCCCGCCGGAACTCGTTTCCCTCCCACAGGGTCTTGCCGGCGCGCTCGAGCTTCAGCTTTTTCATCTCCGCGTCCTTCGTGGGACCGCCCGCCGCCGTGAATAGCATCGCCACCACAGCGTCGCCCGGCACCGCATAGTACCCCGGCCGGGCCACCTCTCCGGTCACCCCGACCGAGAGCAACGCCCGGGCGTGCACCACCGGATCCCGAATGAACCGGGCGATCTCGCGTGCGACGATGGGCTGGAGCTCCGAGCGCAGCGCCCCCTTCAGCGACACCGTCCCCACCACCGGGAGCAACAGCTCCTGGCCGGCACCCACCGTGAACGTGTCGGAGAGCTGCTGCTCCTCCGACTTGACGCCCGCGCGGTCGGCGGCACGCACCGGAGCGGGGTCCTCCACGGTCACGACCACGCGGTCGCCCACGCGGAAGTCGCCCTGATCGAGCCGCATCTGCACGACGGTGCTCTCGGCCACGAGCCAGTCGGGTCGCGCAGTCCGGGCCATCGCGCGCAGCGCGTCGCGACGCGCCTCGAGCTCGGCGCGCGTGGCCTGGAGACGGCGAGCGGTCTCGTCGCCGGACCCTTGGGCCCGGCCGCTCGCGGGCACGAGGGCGAGCGCCGTGAGCGAGGCGATGAGTAAGGTGCGATGCATGGCAATCACTCCACGGTGACGCTTTTGGCGAGGTTGCGCGGCCGGTCCACGTCGCAGCCGCGCAGCACGGCGACGTGATAGGCGAACAGCTGCAGCGGAATGGTGGTCAACACGGGCGACAGGAGCGGCAGTGTCGCCGGCACGCGCAGCTGTGCTTCCGCGAGCCCCGACACGTCGCCGTTGCCTTCGGTGGTGATCGCGATGATGCGGCCGCGACGCGCCTTCACCTCCTGCATGTTGGACAGCACCTTGCCGTACACCTCGTCCTTGGGCGCGACGAACACCACCGGCATGTGCTCGTCGATGAGGGCGATCGGCCCGTGCTTCATCTCCGCCGCGGGATAGCCCTCGGCATGGATGTAGCTGATCTCCTTGAGCTTCAGGGCGCCCTCGAGTGCCACCGGGAAGTTCACCCCGCGGCCAAGGTACAGCACGTTGGCCGCCCGCGCGAACTGCTCCGCCAGGTTCCGGACCTGCGGCTCGAGCGCGAGCGCGCCGGTCACGAGCTGCGGCAGCTGGATGAGCCGGCCCGCCAGCTCGCGACCCCGCTCCTCGGAGAGGCCCCGCTCGCGTCCCAGATAGAGCCCCAGCAGCGCCAGCGCCACGATCTGGCAGGTGAAGGCCTTGGTCGACGCCACGCCGATCTCGGGGCCGGCATGCAGGTAGATGCCCCCGTCCGCCTCGCGCGCGATCGTGCTCCCCACCACGTTGACGATCCCCACCACGCGCGATCCCGCGGCGCGGGCCGCGCGCATCGCCTCCAGCGTGTCGGCCGTCTCGCCCGACTGCGAGATCGCGATGGTCAGCGTGCCCGGCAGCGCGAGCAGCCGGCGGTAGCGGAACTCGGACGCGTACTCCACCTGGACGGGCAGGCCGGCGAGGTCCTCGATCAGATGCCGGCCCACGAGGCCGGCATGCCACGACGTACCGCACGCGAGGATCACGACGCGCTGCAGGTCGCGGCAGTCCGCGGGCGTGAGGTTGAGCCCGTGCAGCCGCGCGGTACCGCGATCCTGCAGCAGGCGGCCGCGCAGCGTGGCGCGCACCGTCTCCGCCTGCTCGCTGATCTCCTTCAGCATGAAGTGCGGGTACCCACCCAGCTCGATCTCGGCCAGGTCCCAGGCGACGTCGTCCACCTCGCGCAGCTGCACGTGCGACTCGGCGTCGACCACGTGGTAGCCGTCCGCCGTCAGCACCGCGATGTCGCCGTCGTCGAGGTACACGACGGAGCGGGTGTGCTCGAGCACGGCGGAGGCGTCGGACGCGACGAACAGCTCGTCTTCGCCGATCCCGAGCAGGACCGGTGACCCGCGCCGCGCGACCACGATCTTCCCGGGCTCGTCGGTGCTCATGACGGCGAGGCCGTAGGTGCCCTCCACATGCGCCAGCGCGGCGATCACGCGCTCCTCGAGGGTATCGCCGGCGGCGTCCTCGATCAAGTGGGCCAGTGTTTCGGTGTCGGTCTCCGTGATGAACCGATGCCCCGCGGCCTCGAGCGCGACGCGCAGCGCGTCGGCGTTTTCCACGATGCCGTTGTGCACCAGCGCCACTCGGGCGTGGCAGTCGCCGTGCGGGTGCGCGTTGCGCTCGGAGGGAACCCCGTGGGTGGCCCAGCGCGTGTGCGCGATCCCGCTCGTGCCGTGCACCGGCTCGCGCTCCAAATGCTGGGCGAGCCCTTGCACGCGCCCCGCGAGCTTGACGACCGCCATGCCGGAGCCGTTCTGGATCGCCACGCCGGCGGAGTCGTAGCCGCGATACTCCAGGCGACGCAGACCGTCCACCAGAATCGGCGCGGCCTGGCGTTTCCCCACGTATCCGATGATGCCACACATATCACCGCTGAGCAGTTCAAGATTGAGGCCACCACCAGCGGCCGCAGGCGCGCCGGGCGCCGCGGCCAACCGCGGCAGCTTCGCTACAAGCTTGTTGGCATATCACCGCGCTTCACCCGCACATGCTGCGACGCCCGTTCGCGCAAGCGCTGGGACGTCAAGCGATTGCGGCCGACCGCCCGGGCGCACGAGTCCTGCCCAAGCGGCTTCCCATGCGCCAACGTGCGACTCCGGCTTCCGGTCCCGTCCCCGTCCACGTTCCCCCTCAGGCCCCTCGGGTGCTCCTGGCCCACGGACGCGAGTGGCGCTCGCGCTCCCGGGAGCTGGAGCGCGCGCTCCGCCCCGCCGGGTACACCGTCCTCGAGGCCTTCACGGGACCCGAAGCGCTCCAGCAAGCGCGCCGCTCGCAGCCTGACGCCATCATCCTCGACACGGCGCTCCCCGATGGCGATGCCTCGGGCCTGTGTCGCGCCCTGCGCGTCGATCCCGATATCACCGCCAGCACGCCGATTTTCGTCACCACCGCCGGTCCGGCGACCCGGCAGCAGGTGAGCGATGCGCTGCGGGCGGGTGCGAACAGCGTGTGGGCGGATCCCATCGACACCGAGGAGTTCCTGCTGCGGCTCGACGGACAGCTCCAGACGAAGTTCGCCGCCGACCGGGCGCGCGAGGAGGGGCTGCTGGACCATCAGACCGGCCTGTACAACACCCAGGGACTCGAGCGCCGCGCGCGCGAGCTCGCGAGCCACGTGGACCGACGCGGGGCCGCGTTGGCTTGTGTGGTACTCGCACCCGATGCGACGACGGACGTCGATGCCACGATCGAGTCGCTGGGGCGCATCCTCCGGTCGGTGGGGCGCGGCTCGGATACGATCGGGCGGGTGGGGCGGCGCGAGCTGGCGGTGCTCGCGCCCTACACCGACGCGCCCGCCGCGCTGCGCCTGGCGCAGCGTCTCCTCGAGACCGCCGCCGAGCTGGCCAGCGGCGACGCGCTCAGCATACGCGCGGGCTACGACGTCGGCCGCGACTTCCGCACGTCCCTGCGCGATCCCGCGGAGCTCGTCAGCCGGGCACGATCGGCGCTGGCCGCGCTGTTCGCGGACGGTGGGGCGGAGCGGATCCGGTCGAGCTAACCCGACTTCGTCGTCACCGGGTCCTGCAGAACCTGCTGGTCCGCGGCATCCAGCTCGTCGCGCGTGCCGTAGCCCTCGAGATAATACGAGTAGTAGCGATATGCGCCGCCGGGGCGCACGTCGTTCAGAACGGCGCCGAGGACGTTGATGGGCAGGTGCTGCAGCATCCCGAGCTTCGCTTCCGCCAGCTCCCGGTCACTCACGCCCGTGCGGAGCACGACCAGCAGGCTGCCGGTGGCGGTCCCCAGGGCGAAGCCGTCCGCGCCGGCACCGAGCGGTGCCGAGTCCACGATGATCGCGCCGAATTGACCACGCAGCTGCCCCACCAGCTGGACCATGGCCGCGGAGCCGAGCAGAGCGGGCCCCGCGTGGCTGCGGGCCCCGCAGCTGATGAAGCTCAAGTTGCGGGTGCTCGTCCCTTGTATCGCCTGCTCCAGCGGCACGACGCCCGCCAGGATCTCCGTGAGACCGGGGCGACGGTGGCGGTTGAGAACGTGATGCAGGCGGCCCCGCCGCACGTCGCCATCGATCAACAGCGTGCGGGACCCGGCGTCGGCGAACGCGAGCGCCAGGTTCGAGGCCGCGAACGATTTCCCGTCCGAGCGGCCCGGGCTCGTGACGGTCACCACCACCGGTCCAGCGCCGCCGTGGCGGTTGGCCACGCTCAGGCGGATGCCGCGCAGCGCTTCGATCACCTGGCCCGCGCTCTCCTCGCGCTTGCCATTGTGCCAGTCCACGTGCGGCACCGCCCCGAGGATCGCGAGCCCCATGCGCTGGGTGACTTGATCGGGGTGGTGCACGTGGCGGTCGCCGTAGTCGAGGACCACGGCCCCGGCCACCCCCAGGCCGAGACCGCCGATCAGCGCCAGGACGACGAAGATCGGCCCGAGGCTCCCGCCGGGCATCTGGGGCACCACGGCGCGGTCCAACACGCGTACGTCGGAGAGGCTGCTGACGTCGGCCAGCCGGGCCTCCTCGTACCGCTGCTGCAGGTTGACCACCACCTGCTCGGCGAGTGTCACGGCGCGCTGCAGGCGCGTCTCTTCCACCGCCAGGGGCGGGATTTTCCGCAGGTTCGCCGAGGCGGCATCCACGCGCTCGCCGAGCTGCTGCTCGCGCACCCGCAGCTCGGCCGCGAGCGCCCCCGCCAGCGCGGGAATCGTCTGTCGCTCGAGCGCTGCCACCTCCGCCGCCAGACGCCGCACCGCCGGGCCGGCGTCGGTGTAGTGCGCGCGCAACGTGCGCAGGTCCGCCTGCTTCGCCGAGAGGTCGCGCAGCGCCTGCGCCAGCTCCGTGGAGCGCTGCACCGAGCCGATCATCCCCAGCGCATCCACCGCGAGCGCAGACTCCGGGAGCTGCGCCAGCACACGCTCGATCGTCGCGCGGTCGCGCCGGGCCTCCTCGCGGCTCACCTTCACGTCGAGCAGTCCGGCGAACATGGGATCCCGCTGGTACTGCATGTTGGGAGTAACCGACGCGCCGTCCTGGCTGGAGTACGCGGTCACCGCCCCAACGCGGAAGATGCGCAAGGAATCCTCGGTCTGGCCCAGGCGGATCTGCGCCTGCGCCAGCTGCGTGCCGAGAATCCGGGTCAGCTCGGTGAGCTTCTCGCGCTTCAGGCTGGCCGCGACCTCCACGAACCGGTCCGCCACGGCATTCACCGTGGCGGCAATGAGCGCGGGATTGGTGCCGCCGAGCGCCATGCGGAGGAAGTTGCCGTCCAGATCCGCGCTGACCTTGAGCTCCTTCGCGAGCCGCCCCGTCGCCTCGTACGGTGCCGTAACGGTGAACGCCACCCGGCGGCGCGGCGCCAAGGCCTTGGCCGGAGGCACCCAGACGAACCCGATCGCCGCGCCGACCGAGTCCCCCACCGACCCCTCCTGAACCACCCCCTCGCGCCCGTGCGCCGTCAGCGTGAAGCGCTGGCCCAGAGAGTCCACCTCGAGCCGGTACGTCCCCGGCAGGACCGCGTCCTTGATGCCGAAGCCGCGCAACGCATCGGAATCACGGGGCTCGACCGGGGTCACGTAGAGCTGCAGTTCACGCACCACGTCGTCGAGCACGGCGTACGACTGCAACAGGTCGATCCAGCCCGAAGAAATGGGCAGCTGGCCCGACCAGATGGGGCCTTCATCCCGTGCGGGCCGGAGGGGCACCTGCACCCACACCGTGGCGCGTGCGACGTAACTCGGCTTGACGAGCAGGGCGCCGAGCACGCCGAGCGCTGTGCACGCCAGGGTCACACCGAGCACCACCCACTTGAAGCGCAGCGCGGCGGCGAGATAGCGCTGCCACTCGGCCGCGGGAGGCAGGGCGGGAGGGAGGGTCCAGGGAACGACGCCCGCCCCCGGCGGGGCCGGGCTCCGGGCGATGCGATTCGGCTCGTGAGACAGCGGTTCAGTCGACAGCTCGGTGCGCATACCCTGTCGCGGGACTCCTTTTCACAAACGGGGGGCGTTTTGCCGACCCAGCACCGCAATCTCGGTACCGCGGCGCTGCGCCGCCCGCCCGGCGCAACTCCTTCCAGCCCAAAACCATCGGACCCGGCCTCCCGGTGCGCCTAGCCCCTCCAGCGGTGATCTGTAACAGGGTTGCGACAAAATGGCTCAGCAGCTGATCGCCAGGGTCACACCCCGGCAGTCGTCGCGTTTCCGGCGGCGGCGCTCGTTCGCGACGCGCCGGCTTGTCGCGTATCGGCAGCGGAGTTGTAACGGGTTCGTATCAAAGCCCGCGCTGCGCGCGTGCAACGGGCACCGTAACTCTTTGGCGCGCAAGCCACATCCGACGATGTGGCCGAGTGCACGAGACCTGCTTGAGACGACCGCATGCCGCTGCGCTTGCCTGCTCGACCGCTGCTGTACCGTCGCACGCTCATCCTGCTGGTGCATATCGCACTGATCCCGCTCGCCTATCTCGCGGCGTTCGGGCTGCGCTTCGACTTCCAGATTCCGCCGCAGGAATTCGCCCACTTCCAGACCACCGTGTGGTATCTGCTCGGCATTCGCCTGATCGTGTTCTGGGCAGGCGGGCTGTACCGCGGCTACTGGAAGCATGTCGGGCTGCGCGACCTCGTGGACCTGGGGCTCGCCGTCACGATCAGCTCGGCGGCGTTCGTGGCGGCGCTGTCCCTGCTGGGCCTGTTGCGGGGCATGCCCCGCTCCGTGTTCCTGCTCGACTGGGTGGTGATGATCTTCTTCTCGGGCGGCATTCGCTTCGCCGCACGCGCGCTGCGCGAGAGCCGCCTGGCGCGCGCCCGCCTGGACGACGGGCGGCGCACCATCATCATCGGCGCCGGCGAGGGCGGCGAGCAGCTGCTGCGGCAGGTGCTGCACGACCCGCGCGCCGGGATGAACGTGGTCGGCTTCGTGGACGATAAGCCGGAAACGCACGGTCGCACGCTCCACGGCGTGCCCGTGCTGGGCCATACCGGCCGGCTGAAGGAGCTGGCCGCGAAATACGACGTCGAGCTCCTGGTGATCGCGATGCGGAGCGTCACGGGGGCCCAGACCCGCCGCATCGTGGATCGCTGCCGCGAGACCGGCGTCGAGTTCAAGATCATCCCTTCGATCGACGATCTCCTGAAGAAGCGCGCCACCATCGACCAGCTGCGCGACGTGGCGATCGAGGACCTGCTGGGGCGCGCCCCCGTGCACCTCAACCTCGAGCAGATCAAGCAGGACCTGGCGGGCAAGTCGATCCTCGTGACCGGTGGCGCCGGCTCGATCGGCTCGGAGCTGGCGCGCCAGATCGCCTCATACGGGCCCGCGCGGCTGGTGCTGCTCGAGCGCGCGGAAAGCGCGCTCTATTTCACGCACCTCGAGGTCGCGAAGGCGAACCCCGGCGTCGAGGTCGTGCCGTTCATCGGCAGCATCACCAACCCCGACCGGTTGGAGGAGATGTTCCGGCTGTACCAGCCGAACTACGTGTTCCATGCCGCGGCCTACAAGCACGTGCCGATGCTCGAGAGCAACGCGACCGAGGCCGTGTGGAACAACGTGTTTGGCACGCTGCGCGTCGCCGAGTGCGCCGCCCTCCACGGCGTGGAGAAGTTCGTGCTGATCTCGACGGACAAAGCGGTGAACCCCACCAGCGTGCTCGGGGCCACGAAGCGCATCGGCGAGCGCATCGTGCTGGAGTTGCCGTCGCTGTGCGAGGCCGCGACCGATTTCCGCGCCGTCCGGTTCGGCAACGTGCTGGGCTCGGACGGGAGCGTCGTCCCGCTGTTCAAGCGGCAGATCAGCGCTGGCGGGCCGGTAAAGGTGACGCACCCCGACGTGACCCGCTACTTCATGACGATCCCCGAGTCGGTCGCGCTGGTGCTCCAGGCGGCGGCCCTGCCCGAGGCCGCGCGCCGCATCTCGATTCTCGAGATGGGCAAGCCGATCCGCATCCTCGAGCTGGCGGAGCAGCTGATCCGGCTGTCGGGCCTCGAGCCCTACCGCGACATCTCGATCGCGTTCAGCGGGCTGCGCCCCGGCGAGAAACTCGCCGAGGAGCTCGTCGCGTGCGCCGAGGACACCGTCGCCACCTCCGACGACAAGATCCGCGTCATCGAGCGCAACGGAGCGGACGGACCGGCGGTAGAGCGTGATCTCGAGCACCTCCTCGAGACCCTGGCCACCGGCTCGCGCGACGAGCTGATCGACGCCATTTCGCGCCTCGTGCCGGAGTACGTGCCGTGGCAGACGCGCGAACGACCGCTCCTGGCCCCCGCGCGTGCGCGCGCCACCCCCGACTCCCGCTCGCCGCTCCGGCCCGCGTACGCGGGCACGGCCGGCGCGGACGGCGCCCCCACATCCGCCACCGCCTGAACGGCCGAGGCGCGCCCGTGTCGCTGACCCGCGCTCCCGCCCGCCGTACCGAGTTCCTGCCCTTCGCGCCCCCGGTCATCGGGGAAGAAGAGATCCGGGAGGTCGTCGACACGCTGCGCTCGGACTGGATCACGACCGGCCCGAAGACCAAACGCTTCGAAACGGAGTTCGCGGCATCCCTCGACGCGCCCGGCGCACTGGCGCTCAATTCGTGCACCGCCGGCCTGCACACCGCGCTCGCCACACTCGGCGTGGGCGCGGGCGACGAGGTCATCACCACGCCGCTTACTTTCACCGCTTCGGTGAACGTGATCGAGCACGTGGGCGCGCGGCCCGTGCTGGTGGACGTCCAGCCCGACACCCTGAACATCGATCCCGCCGCCGTCCGGGCCGCCATCACGCCGCACACGCGGGCCATCCTCCCCGTTCACTATGCGGGGCATCCGGTGGACCTGGACGCGATCCACGACGCCGCGCGCGGTGTGGGCGCCGCGGTGATCGAGGACGCGGCCCACGCCCTGCCGGCCCGTTACAAGAGCCGCTGGATCGGTTCCGGCCCGAACCCTGTGGCGTTCAGCTTCTACGCGACCAAGAATCTCACCACCGGCGAGGGTGGCATGCTCACGGGTGCGCCCGACTTCCTCGACCGCGCCCGGGTGCTCAGCCTGCACGGCATGAGTCGCGACGCCTGGAAGCGCTACGGCAAGGGCGGGAGCTGGCGCTACGAGGTGCTCGCGCCCGGCTTCAAGTACAACATGAGCGACATCCAGGCGGCGCTGGGGCTGTGGCAGCTGAAGAAACTGGCGGGCTTCCAGGAGCGACGCCGCGAGGTGGTGCGGAGCTACCAGGAGGCGTTCCGCGACGCCGACGCGCTCGAGCTCCCGGTGGAGCGCGCCGAGGTGGAGCACGCGTGGCACCTCTATGTCCTGCGGCTCGTGCCGGAGACGCTGTCCATCGGGCGCGACCGGTTCATCGACGAGCTCACGGCGCGCAACATCGGGACGTCCGTGCACTTCATCCCGATCCATCTGCACCCCTACTACCGCGACAAGTACGCCTACGCCCCGCAGCGCTTCCCGGTCGCGCTCGACAACTTCGAGCGCATGCTCAGCCTGCCGCTCAACGCCCGCATGTCGGACCACGACGTGGCCGACGTGATCGAGGCGGTGCTCGACGTGACGCGCATGTACCGGCGATGAAGCTCGGTTGGGTCGGGTTTCACATGGAGGGGATTGCCGCGCTGGAGGCGGTCCTGGAAGCGGGCGCGCCGGTCGTCGCGGTGCTGACCCTCAAACCCGAGGTGGCAGCCTCGCGCTCGGGCGCCGCCGACTACAGGCCGCTGTGCCGCCGATTCGGCGTGCCGTTGCACGAGGTAACGAGCATCAACGAGCCCGGGACGCGCGCGCTGCTGCAGCGCTTGGGGCTGGACCTCGTGTTCGTGATCGGATGGAGCCAGATCCTCGCCCCCGAAACGCTGGCGACCGCGCGCCTCGGCATGATCGGCGCGCACGCCTCCTTGCTCCCCAAGAACCGCGGCAGCGCCCCCATCAACTGGGTCCTGATCCGTGGGGAGCACATCACCGGCAACTCCCTCATCTGGCTCGCCGACGCGGTGGATGCGGGCGATGTGATCGACCAGACCGAGCTCCCGATCACGCCCTACGATACGTGCGCCACCCTGTACGAGCGCGTGGCCGCCTCGAACCGGGACATGATCATGCGCGTGCTGCCGCGACTGCTCCGGGGCGAGCACCCGGGCAGGCCGCAGCCCAGATCGGAAGGGGCGGTGCTGCCCCGCCGCCGGCCGGCCGACGGCCTGATCGACTGGAACCAGGAGGCCTGCGCCGTCTACAACATGATCCGCGCTCTCACGAAGCCGTATCCGGGCGCGTTCGGCTGGCTGGACGGCCGCCGCTGGACGGTGTGGCAGGCCGCGCTCCTCCCCGGCGCCGCGGGCGCCACCGCGGGCCTCGCTCCCGGCGAGGTGCTGGGGCCCGTGATCAGTCCCGACGAGTCGGCGTGCGGGCAGGTCGTCGCCTGCCGCAGCGCGGCGGTGACGCTGCTTCAGGTCGAGGCGGACGACGGCACGCTGCTACGGGGGCGGCAGCTCGCCGAGCAGGACTGGGCCGGCAAATCGTGGGACCATGGCTGAGCCGCTCGTCGCGGCAACCCCGGCTCCGCCCGTTCCGCTGACGCGCCGCGCGTCACTCAACGGCATCGCGTTCGCCCTCGACCTGGGCGTCAAGACCGGTGTAGGCCTGGTGCTCACGCCGCTCCTGGTGGACCGGCTGGGGGCCGGGCTGTTCGGCGTGTGGGAGATGCTGGGGCGGCTCGCCGGCTACCTGGCCGCCATCGGCGGCCGGCCGGCGGAAGCGCTGCGGCTGGTGGTTGCGAACCGCCAGGCCGCCCCCGCTGCGGATCACCGCCGCGCTCTGGGCGCAGCGCTCGTCGTCTGGTTGATCTTCCTGCCCCTCGCCGTCGCCGCGGGCGCCGTCATCGTGTGGGTGGCACCGGCGATCACCGGCGCGGCGCCCGCGCTGCACGCGACGCTGCGGCTCGCGGCCGCGCTCACGCTGGGCGCAACGCTGCTCGCCTGTCTCGCCATCCTGCCGGAATCGGCCCTCCAGGGGATGAACCTCGGCTACAAGCGCATGGAGCTGCAGGCCGCCCTGAACGTGGTCGGCGGCGCGTTTACGGCCGGGGCGGTGTACGCGGGCCTGGGCCTCGTGGGCGTCGCCGGCGCGCAGATCGCGATCGCCGGCGTGAGCGGGCTCTGCTTCTGGGTGTTGGCCCGGACCTACGTCTCGTGGTTCGGCGTGGCCCGCCCCGCCCGCGCCGACACGCGGCACCTGCTGCGCCTCTCCGGCTGGCTCTCGGGCGGCGACCTGATCAGCAAGCTGCTGCTCGCGAGCGACGTCCTGATCCTCGGAGCGGTGGTGTCGCCCACCGCCGTGACGACGTATGTCCTCACCGCCTACGCGCCGCGCGCGGCCGTGACGATCCACGGCAACGCGATGGGCGCGGCCATGCCGGGGCTGGGCGGGTTGCTTGGGGAGCACCAGTACGGGCGCGCGCAGCTGGTGCGACGCGAGCTCCTGGCGCTCACCTGGCTGTTCGCCACCGCCGTCGGCACCACCATCCTCCTGTGGAACCGCTCGTTCGTGGCCCTGTGGGTCAGCTCCAACCACTATGCGGGCAGCGACGTCGACCTGTTGATCGTCCTGATCGCGGTGCAAACGGCGTTCATCCGGTCCGACGCGTACATCATAGATGCCGCGCTGCAGTCGTGGCTCCGAGTGGTGATCAGCGCCGCGGCAGCGGTGCTGACGGTGAGCCTGGCGATCCCGCTGACGCGCGCGTTCGGGCTCACCGGCCTGTGCCTGGGTCTACTCGCCGGCCGCATGCTGCAGACCTTGACGTACCCCGCCGTGGCGCGGCGCTGCGTCGACGACCACACCCCCGCACTGCCGGTCGGCTTCGCGCGCGGTTTCCTGGTGACGGCGGTGCTGTTCGGCGCGGCGAGCGCGCTGGGCCGGCACGTCGTCGCGGCCGACTGGCTGGTGTGGGTAGCCGGCGTCGCCGGGACGCTCGGCTTGTCAGCGGTCGGCGCGTTCGCCATAGGCCTGTCGCGCGAGTCCCAGCACGCCGTGCTGCGCCGCGCCACCGAAGTCTTGCGTCGCCCCCGCCCCCGCCCCCGCCCCCGCCCCGGCCCGTGATCCCCCGACTGTCTTGCCACGAGCTGGACGACCTGCCGCGGCTCGCCTGGCTGGCCGTGGTGGACCGCGCCGACGGCGTGGTACGCGTGCACCACGGGACGGGAGTGGAGTGCCGCGGCAGCTGGCTGGTCGAGGGTGTCTGGGACGGCGAGTTCCAGCTCGGGGACTTCCACACGAGCGACCACTTCTTCGGCACCGGCATACGCGTGGCCGGCGACGCGGTGCACTTCGTGCCGTCCAGCGCGCTGGTCAATCGGCTGGTCTATTGTTCGCACCGTGGTCACGTGCTCGTGTCGAACAGCCTCGCCCTGCTGCTCGCCTTCACCGGCGCCGAGCTCGATCCGGGCCACGACTATCGGGCGGAGACATACGCGATCCGGGCGGGGGAAGGACGCTACCCCAAGGCGTTCGCGGTGCGTCACAGCGAGATCCCATCCTTCTTCCAGGTCTCCGGGGAGAGTCTCGTCATCGGTGCCGGCGCGCCGACCTGCGTGAGCCTGCGGGCAGTCCCGGCGATTCCGTCCTACGCCCGCTATCGCGAGCTCCTCGCCGAGGTGCTCGCGCGGCTGCACCGCAACTACACGAGCGGCGACCGCCGCGTCCGGATGCAGGCGTTCGCGACCGTGTCGTCGGGGTACGATTCCGCCGCGGTCGCCGTCCTCGTGAAAGACCTGGGGATCGAGGCGTGCTTCACCGCGCGTCACTCGAACTCCCACATCCCGTGGTGGCTGAGCCGCCGGGCCGGGATCGACGACGGCAAACCGATCGCCGATCGGCTCGGCCTGGCGACGGTGTACCTCGATCCGAGCCCCGCCCGTGTCACGGAGGACGAGCTCTACTTCCTCGCGCCCGGCTGCGCGCCGAACAGCGTGTGGCTGCACTCGCTCGCACGGCACATCGAGCGGGGCGGCCAGCCGGCGGTGCTGTTCACCGGCTTCCAAGGCGACGAGGTGTGGGCGCTCGATCCCTGGGAGCTTGCCTACCAGACCGCGGGAGTCGTGCGCGGCGACACGACCGCCCTGATGCTGTCGGAGATCCGGCTGAAGAGTGGATTCGTGAACGTCGCGGTGCCGGCGCTCTTGGCCCGCGGCATCCGCGATCTCGCCGCCCTGAGCGCGGCCCCGGAGATGGCGCCGTGGCGCCGGGGTGGGACCTACGACCGCCCGATCCCCCGGCGTATCCTCGAGGAGGCGGGGATCCCGCCCCGTCTGTTCGGGGGACGCAAGAAGGCCATCGTGCGGACGTACAGCTACCCCATGAACCCCGCCTTGCGGCACGCCTTCTTCGCCGACTTGCGGGATCGGCTCGGTCGGGGCGGCGTGTTCGTCCGCCTCCACGACGCCGCCAACCGGGTCGCGTTCTGGCTGTTCCGGGGCTACCATGTGACGCGCCGGGCGCTGGCGGCGGTCCCGCCGCCCGACACACCGGCCGTGCTGGTGGGGGTCCGGTTCAATTTCGCGTACGAGCTGTTCTTCTGGGCCGCTCGGAGCCTCAGCCAACGCCTGGCCGCGGTGCTGCGGACCCGCGAGGTCGGCCCCGCGTCGGTGTATCGTCACCGGGTGCCACGCTACGGCGCGGCGCCGGCCCCGCGCCGCTTCGAACGATCGCCCTAGGAACGACGCATGCACTTCCGCTACACGCCCGTCCCCGACTGGCCACCGCTCGCCTGGCTGGCGTGCGGTCACCGCGGCGACCCGACAGTCGAGGTATTCCACGGCCTCGATGTCGAGACGACGCCCGACGGGTTCAGCGAGGCGGTATGGGACGGCGAGTTCGCCCGGGCGGGATTCGACGAGACCGATCTCGTGTTCGGCTCCGGAGCGCGCCGCCGCGGCGGGGGCGTCACGTTCGTTTCGTCCGGCTCGACCGTGGACCGGCTGCACTCGCACGAGGTGGCTGGCAGGGTGTGCGTGGCCAACTCGCTCGCCTGCCTGCTCGTCGCCATCGGCGCCGACGTGGACCCGACCTACGCCGGGTATTACGCGGACTTCAAATCGATCAGCGACGGCCTGGCGCGCTACGCCCGCAGCGTCGCCACCTCGGCGGGGCCCGTGCGCCTCACCTACTTCCACAACCTCGTCTGGGACGGCAGGGCGCTGCGCGAGCGTCCCAAACCCGCGCCACGCCGCGATTTCGGCGAC
>Ga0209155_1000832_pt1 | contig 14719 bp, 14 predicted proteins | sample GraSoiAngelo_122_FD_185879 | JGI IMG/M metagenome (GOLD analysis project Ga0209155, IMG submission 185879) | Grasslands soil microbial communities from the Angelo Coastal Reserve, California, USA - 14_0927_02_20cm (SPAdes) (version 2) | ecosystem: Environmental > Terrestrial > Soil > Grasslands ... | reverse complement strand
ACACCGGTAATGCGCGAGGCCCGAACAGCGTCTTGAGGCGCTCTCGTCCCTCCGCCAGCTCATCCACGACCGCCGCCTCCGCGCGCCGTGCCGGAAACTCGCTCCTCTTCGCCCCCGCCGCCGCATGGTTTGTATGACGCCAGCCATGCTGAAGCACGGCAACTTGCGGCGCATTGTCGAGAAAGCCGGGCAGCTCGCGGCTCGCTTCGGCCGGGATCACCGCCAAGGCCACCGGCGCCGCGCCCGCCACCTGCAACAGCGCGGTCAATTCGGGGGTCGGCGCGACCGCATCATCGTCGCGCCACCACAGGCTGGCCACGTGCCCGGTCTCCCCCCAGCGATCGAGCTCCGCGACGAGATCGGGCCATTTGCCGGTCATGGCCGTATCACCGCGGCATGCCTATTCATTGGCCGATCATAGCCTTGCCCGTTTTCGCGGCAAGATGCCCGACGGGACAGCCATCGATCAGGGCCGCGATAATCCGGGCCGAATTGGCCGCGCCGTCGGTGTTAACCATGACTCTTGCCGGTTCGCGCGCCGCGGCCCGCTCGATCGCCGTCGCGAGAGTTGCGGGCGACAAGTCGCTCTCGCGCACCAGCACCGCGGCGCCGAGCGCCGCAAGCCGCTCGGCCCGCATCAGCTGCTCGGTCTCGCGCTCGGCGGCAAACGGCACAAGTACCGCGCGCGCCCGCGCCAGCAGGATATCGAGGACGGTGTTGTAGCCGGCTTGGCTGACCGAGACCTGGCAGTGCCGCAGTAATGCGGGTAGATCCGGGCGGAATCGTTCGACCGTCACCCCGGCCGGGGCGGACCGGCACAGCGCCGCGTATTCGGCCTCCGGCAGGTTCGCGCCAGTCAGCAGCCGCCACGGCGCATCGGCGAGGCAACCGTCCCGCCGTGCCGCCAATGCCGCATTCAGTAACGCCGCTCCCGCCGCGCCGCCTCCCGCCGACACAACCACCCCGCTCCGCGGAATGGAATCCCCCACCTCTCCCCGCGTCGCCGCTAATTTCCCTCTCCGCCCGCCAGGGGGGAGAGGGAGGGGCCCATCGCGCAGCGATGGGAGGGTGAGGTGGGGTTCATAGACATACCCCGTATAGATCAGCCGGTCGGCGATGTCGGGCGCCGCCGGAAAGCTCGCCTCGAACGAGATCAGCTTCGGGTCGCCATGCACCAGCACCGCGCCGAAATCGCGGCATACCCGCTCCGCGATGGCGCGGTGCCGCGCCGGGTCGTCGCGCCACGCGATGATGTCGCGCACCGAACAAATGACCCGTGGCCGCGGCGTTGCCGCCTGCGCCGCCGCGATCAGCGGGTCCAATTCGAAGGCAAAGGCGCGCCGTGCGAATGGAAAGCCCTCGATGACGACCGCATCCGGCCGTGCCGCCGCAAACGCCGCGAGCAATGCCTCTTGCCGCCGCGCCCGCAATGTGTCGCCGATCGGCTGGCCGGCATCGTCGACCAGCGCAAAGCTCGCATCGCGCGCTCGCACCGGTTCGAGCTGCACGACGCGCACCTTGGGATCGGCGGCCAATTCCGCAGCCGGCGGCCCGCCATTGACGAGGGTGACCGTGATGCCGTCACGCGCCAGCGCGCCGGCGATCCGCAGCGAGCGCTGCAGATGTCCGATGCCGAGCAGATATTGCACATGCAACAGAACCGACCGGCTCACACCCGCTCCAGCGCCACATTGAGGCGCGCGATGCTCGGCTCGCCGCTCTCGTCGAGGCGGAACAGATGCGCCGCCGACCAGTTGAGCCGATGGGGCGGCTTGTCGCGCATGTCCCAGCGCGTGGCAAGCGCCAGCACGGCGCGGATGACGCCCTTATGCGTCACCGCCGCGGTCGGGCGGTCGCGTTGCGCGATCTCCGCGAGCATCGGCCGGATTCGTGCCTGGACCTCGCGTGGGCTCTCGCCGCCGGGCGGGCGCAGATCGACTCCCGCCGCTTCGGCCGCCGCCATCTCGGCGCCGAGCCGCTCGCGCAGCCCGGCCAAGGTTTCGCCCTCCCATAGCCCCCAGCGCATTTCCGAGAGCCGTGGCTCGATGACCGGTTCGGCGATGCCGAGCAGCCGCGCGGTGTCGCGCGCGCGGCGCAGCGGACTTGTCAGCCAGCGGAAACCGTCGAGTTCCGGCGGTACCTGCCAGTTCGGCGCCGTCGCGCTGTCGACCGGCACATCCTCGCCGCCTTGCAGCCGTCCCGCCGCATTCCACTCCGTCGGCATGTGCCGGATCAGCGCGAAGAGCGTCACGCCGCGCGCTTTCGCCCGAGAGTCTCGATCAGACCGGCGAGCCGCGCCGCGGCAACCGGTAGATCGTGCTCACGCCGCACCTTTTGCGCTGCCGCCAGCCCCATCGCGGCGCGCACGGCCGGGTCGAGGATCAGCCGCCGCACCGCCGCCGCCAAAGCAGGGATATCGCCGGGCATCGTCAGAAGACCGGTCACGCCCGCCGCGACGATGTCGCCGACCCCGCCGCTTGCCCCGGCGACAACCGGCAGCCCGCTCGCCTGCGCTTCGAGCAACGCCATGCCAAAGGCTTCATTGATCGCCGGCCAGACAAAGAGGTCGGCCTGCGCCAGCGCCGCGGCGACGCCAGCGGCGTCGAGCGCGCCGTAATAGGTCACGCGGGCGCCGAGCGGCGCGAGCGCCGCTTCGACCTCGGCTCGCGCCGGGCCGTCCCCGACAATGTCGAGCGACCACGGCACATCGAGCAGCTGCGCCAGCGCGGCGGCGAGCAGCCGATAGGATTCCAGCTTGTCGCCATGCCGCATCATCGCGACCACGATCAGCCGCGGTGCGTCGGCGCGGCGCGGGTCTCTCACCGGGTACGCCGCCGCATCGAGAAACGGCGGCAGCGCAATCCAGCGCGCGGGATCGTGGAGCAGCGGCAACACCCCGTCGCGGTCGGCTGAGTTGAGCCCAACGACCGCATCGGCGCGGCGCACCGCGCGCTCAACGGCGCGGTGCCCGTCTGCCCAGGGCCCCGCGGCGCGCTTCCCCGCATAAGACGCTTCGGCGGCGACATAGGGAATCCCGAGCGCCGCGCTGACTGCGGGTCCGAGCCAATCCGGCGCCTTGTAATAGAGGTGGTAGGTGAACCACAGCTCCGGTGCCGTTTCTGGCCGCTCCCGCCACCGCTTCACGAGTCGCTTAGCCGTGCGCTGGCCCAACGCCCCAATCCGCGCCTGATGCCGCGCATCCCCCACGCCGTCGAAGCTGCGCAGCCGCGACGCGACAAACAGCCGATGTCCCCCCTGCCGCAATGCTTCAACGAACAGCCGCGCGATCTGCCGGTCGCCCGACGGCACCGCATGATCCGGCGGCTTCAGCGGCGCGTAGAACGCAATCCGCATGCGGGCATCACTCGGCGGCGGCGCGGAGCGGCGTCAGCCCGAACCGGTCGGCCAACAGATCGATGCCGGCATGCATGTCGAACTCGCGGCGGACCCGCGCTTCGCCGGCCGCGCCGAGCTGCGATCGCAACTCCGGCCTGCGGATCAGCATTTCGAGCGCCGCCGCCAATGCCTCTGGCTGCTCCGGCGCGACGAGCAGCCCGGTCCGCCCGTCCTCGATCAGTTCGGCGATCCCGGGGAGCGCGGTCGCGACGCAGGCCAATCCTTGGCTTTGCGCCTCGAGCAGCACATTCGGCAGCCCGTCGCGGTCGCCGTCCTTCGCCACTTTGGCGGCGAGCACGAAAAAATCGGCCTCGCGGTAGGCCTGCAATACCGCCGGCTGCGGTTGCGCGCCGCGCCAGTCGATGCGCTCTGACAAGCCGAGCCGCGCTGCCTCGCGCTTCAGCTTCCCGGTGAGCGCGCCGCCGCCGATATGCACGAGCCGCCAAACCAATTCCCGCGGCAGCAAGGCCAATACCGCCAGGAGATCGTCATACCCCTTTTTCGCCACCGCCCGGCCGACCGACAGCAACGCGACGGGCCGCGCCGGATCGCTGCCGTCGCTCGCGCCAACCCGCGCCGCTGCCGGCGCAAAGCGGTCGAGATCGAGCCCGTGATAGGACAGCATGACCTTCTCGGGCGCGGGCATCAGCCTGGCGAGGTGCGCGCGGCCGGTCTCGGTGCAGGTGACCGCCCAGCGCGCTGCGGCGAGCTTTTCACGCTTCTCCCAATCCGGGATCGTCCAGATGTCTTTGGCATGCGCCGATACGGACCAGTCGAGCCCGCGCATCGCCGCGGCATAGCGCGCCACCGAGGCCGGCGTGTGCAGGAAATGCGCGTGCAATTGCCCGATATCGGCCGGCAATTCCGCCGCCAGCACGACCGCCTGGCCAAAGCGGCGGATGCGGTTCGGGGTCGGGTCGCGCAGCAGATCCCTGAGCCAGGCCCGCCGCGCCGCGCCGTACCCGGCCATCCGCCGCGCCCGCCGCCAGCCGCGCCATACCCGGCGCGGCTCGTCCTTGAGGTACTCCGGCAGGTACAGCACCGGCGCCTTGATCTGCTGATGCACCGGGTGCGTCGCCGGGTCGGTCGGATGGCGCAACGACACGATCAGGATGTCGAGGCCACGCTGTTCGAGCGCCCGGATCTCCTGCGCGATAAAGGTCTCCGACAGCCGTGGGTAGCCCTTCAGGACAAAGGCAACCCGGCCGGGACCCAGGCCGGCCGCGGTCACGCTCGGCCGCCCGCCCGCAATTTCGGCCGCTCGGCGCGGCCCTCGCGAAGCCATTTCTGGACGAGCCGCTTGACGCTCGCCATGCCGTCGAGGAGCCCCGGCACGACGACCGCCGAGGGCGGCTTCTGCTGCGTCAGTTGCAACAGCGCGGCCGCCATGACCGCCGGATCGTGGTCGTGTTCGTCGGGCAGCATCGCGGCCAGCCCTAGCTCGGCGGCGCGCTGGGCGCGGATGAATTGTTCGAGGCGCGGCGTCGTGCGCGGCACGATCAGCGCCGGCTTGTCGAAGGACAGGATCTCGCAGAACGTGTTGTAGCCGCCCATTGCGACGATGCCGCGAGCGCGCGCCATTAAATGTTCGAGCCGCGCCTCGAAGGTCAGCGTGTAGACATTGGCGAGCCGCTCGGCCCGGGCGGCAAACGCCGTCTGGCGCTCGGGCAACATAAACGGCCCGAACACGATGAGCGCCGGCGGCAGCCTGGGGCCCTCCTGCTCATAGGCCGCCAAGACCCAGTCGATGAGCCCGTCGCCGTCGCCGCCACCGCCCGGCGTAACAAGCAGGAACTCGCCGTCCACGAGGCCGGGGTTTTCCGGGGCCGCGGCTGCCGCTACCGGCACCTGGCGGCGTAGATAGCCGGTATAGATCATGCGCCGCCGCACGCTTTTCGGTAGGTCGATACCGGCCAGAGGGTCGCAGATCTGCGGCAGGCCATAGACCCAGATCTCGTTGTAATACTCCGACAATGCCGGGATCGCGTTCTTGCGCTCCCATTCGCTTTCGAGCGCCTCGGGGTCGTCCATGACATCGCGCAGGCCCAGGACCATCGGCGTCCCGCGCGCCCGCAACAGGTCGAGGGTCGGGCGCATCTCGCCCCGGAGGCCCAAGGGCTCCTTGTCGACGATCAGGATGTCGGGGTCGAAGATCTCGGCGGTGTGCCGCATGATCGACGAGCGCATCGCTAAGGTTTCTTCAATATCGATGTGCAGATTGAGCGAGACATACTCGCCGTTGCGCAACTTGATCACGCCCGGGATGCGCACAAAATCAACACGCGAGCGGAAATCGAAGCTGCCGATGATCGGCGATCCGGATAAGATCAGGACCGACAGCGAGGTGTCGCCATCCACCAAGGAATGGGCGATCGCCCGGCATCGGCGTAGATGGCCGAGCCCAAAGCTGTCGTGGCTGTAGATTAAGACTCGTTTATGATCGCGCCGGGGGGCCACGCGATGTCTCCCTGTTATTGGTCCGATGCAACCATGAGATGAGGAGTTAGGACAAGGGTTATGGTGGTTTCGGGAGGCCGGAGATGAAGGCGATGACGGCGGCGGCCAGCTCGGCCGACGCGGTGCTGCGCCGCGGTCTTTTGCCGGGGGTCGCGCCCCAATCCGATGCAGAACGCGTGCCGCAGCCGCCTATTCCGCCGGAGGTCAGCGACCTCGAACCGTCCGTCTATCGCTTCATCCTGAAGCACAGCATGAAGCAGCAGATCCTGCTGCTGTTGCTGACGCTGTCTTCCTTCCCGTTCCTCTACTACTCGCTCGACCTGCCAAAAACGATCGTCAACCGGGCGATCGGCGGCAAGCATTTCCCCGAGCAGCTGCTCGGGTTCGAATTCGATCAGGTGCCGTACCTGATGATCCTCTGCGCGGCGTTTCTCGCGCTCGTCTTCATCAACGGCGCCTTCAAATACGCCATCAATACCTTCAAGGGCCAGATCGGCGAGCGCATGCTGCGGCGCTTCCGTTATTCGCTGTATCAGCGGCTGCTCTGCTTCCCGCTGTCGTATTTCCATAAGAACTCGTCGGCCCAGATCATCCCGATGATCACGGTCGAATGCGAGCAATTGGGCGGCTTTATCGGCGACGCGTTTAATTTGCCGCTGTTCCAGGGCGGCCAGCTGCTGACGATGATCCTCTTCATGTTCATGCAGGACCCGATCCTCGCCGCCGCCGCGATCGCGCTCTACCCGGTGCAGGGCTACATCATCCCGAAATTGCAGTTCAAGGTGAACCAGCTCGCCAAGCAGCGCGTGCGCACGGTGCGCCAGGTCGCCGACCGCGTCCAGGAATCGGCGGCCGGCATCGTCGAGATCCAGGCGAACGACACGGTCAAGCTGAACCTGACCGATTTTGCACACGTTCTCGGTCGAATTTATGACATCCGCTTCGAGATCTATAAGCGCAAATTCTTTGCCAAGTTCCTCAACAACTTCATCGGCCAGTTGACGCCATTCTTTTTCTATTCGCTGGGCGGCTATCTCGTCATCAAGGGCGATTTATCGTTCGGCGCGCTGGTCGCGATCACAGTGGCACAGAAAGATCTGGCCTCGCCCTGGAAGGAGCTCCTCGACTTCTACCAGATCAAGGAGAACTCGCGGATCACCTACGAGCAGATCGTCGAGCAGTTCCAGCCCTCCGGCATGACCGACGCCAGGCTGCTGCTCGCCGAGCCGGAGCAGGTGATGCCGCTAACGGGCGAGCTCTCGGTCGCCAATGTATCGTTGGACGAGGACGACAAGAGCCGCGTCGTCGACGCGGTGAGCTTCACGGTGCAGCTCGACGAGCATGTCGCGATCATCGGCCAAAGCGGCAGCGGCAAGAGCGAGCTCGCGCTATTGCTCGCGCGCCTCGCCCGGCCGTCGAGCGGCCGCATCACGGTGGGCGGGCTCGATTTTGCCGAATTGCCGGTAGCCGTGATCGGCCGCCGCATCGGCTATGCCGCCGCGATGCCGTATCTCTTTGCCGGCACCTTGCGGGACAATCTGCTGCTCGCGTTGCGGCACATTCCGCTGCGGCCGCCCGAATACGACGAGACGCTCGCCCGGGAGCGCGAGCGACAGCTCTACGAGGCGCGCCGCTCCGGCAACATCGATTTCGATCTGCAGGCCGACTGGATCGATTACCGGAGCGCCGGCGTCTCCGGCCCCGCGGAGCTGACCGAACGTATTGCCGAAATCCTGCGGCGCCTCGATTTCGAGGAGGACATCTACGGCCTCGGGTTGCGCGGCCGGCTCGATCCGGCGGCGCAGCCCGAACTCGCCCAGCGCCTCCTCGAAGCGCGCCGCGCCCTGGAGCAGCGGCTCGTCGCCGAGGGCATCACGAACCTCGTCGAGACCTACGACCCCGAGCGCTACAACTCGAACGCCACGGTCGCCGAGAACCTGCTGTTCGGGACGCCGATCGGCCCGACGTTCGAGCTCGACGCGCTCGCCGACAATATTCATGTTCGCCGCGTGCTCGACCAGCTCGGGCTGACCGACGACCTTGTCGAGGCCGGGCGTCAGATCGCCGCGACGATGACCGAGATGTTCGCCGGTCTGCCGCCCGAACACGAATTTTTCGAGCAGTTCAGCTTTATCGGCGCGCATGAATTGCCGGAATTCGCCTCGGTCCTCGCCGCCGCCGAAAGTGGCGGGGTCGGCGGGCTCGACCGGCAGCAGCGGGACAAGCTGTTGTCCCTGCCGTTCAAGCTGATCGCGGCGAGGCATCGCCTCGGCATTCTCGAGGAAGGCATGCAGCAGCGCCTCCTCGAAGCGCGCCGCGCCTTCCGCGAGAGCCTGCCGGACGAGGCACGCAGCCAGATCGAGTTTTTCGATCCCGCCCGCTACAACGCCGCCGCCTCGCTGCAGGATAACATGCTCTTCGGCAAGATCGCTTATGGCGAGGCCGATGCCGTAGCACGTGTGCCGCAGGTTCTGCGCGACGTGCTCGAGGCGCTCTCCCTGCGCTCCGCCGTGATGGATGTCGGGCTCGACTATCATGTGGGCACCGCCGGCTCGCGCCTCTCATTGGCGCAGCGCCAGCGCGCCGCGATCGCCCGCGCTCTGCTGAAGCGGCCCGATCTGTTGATCCTCAACGAGGCGACCAGCGGGCTCGACGCTCCGGCGCAGACCAAGGTCGCCGCCGGGTTGCGCGAGGAGATGGCCGGGCGTGGTCTCATCTGGGTGCTGCACCGCGCCAGTCTCGCGCGCAATTTTGCCCGCGTGCTGGTGATGAGCGGTGGCAAGTTGCAGGAGCAGGGACGCTTCGAGGAGTTGGACCGCAAGGATTCGTTGACCGCGCTATTGATGGCGGCGGAATGACCGAACGCTGCAAGATAACCAATACAGGTTCCCGCGCGGGAACCCGCCCCCTTTCGGGGGCTATGGGTTTTCGCGACGGGACCGGGAGGAAACCGTGAGCCTGGTGCAGGAATACGAGCTGCTTCGCCGCGTGCCGATGTTTGCCGACATCGAGCCGGCGAGGCTCAAATTGGTCGCCTTCATGAGCGAGCGAGTCGGCTTTGATGACGGCAAGCTGCTCTGCCGTCAGGGCGATCCGGGCGATGCGGCCTATCTGATCATCGAGGGCGAGGTCGAGATTGTCCTCGAAGGACCGGCCGGGCCGCTGACTGTCGCGACGATCGGCGCCAACGAGATCGTCGCCGAGATGGCGATCTTGTGCGACACGACACGCAACGCCAGCGTGCGGGCCAAGGGGCGGGTCGTCGCGCTGCGCATCTCGAAGGAGCCGTTCGTGCGCATGGTGCGCGAATTCCCGGCGATGGCGGTGTCGATCATGCGCGAATTGGCGAACCGCCTCGATTCGACGAACACGCAGCTGAGTGCGGCGTTATCCGAGGTGCGCCGCCTGCGCGAGGGCGCCGGCGCACCGGCCTCCCAAGAAGCTGGCGCCTAGCCGAGCCGGTGAGCCGGCTCGACAGCTTCATCCGCCGGCTCGAGGCGCAGCGCGCTTGTCTCGATCATGCGGCCCGGCTGGTCGCCGGCCTCGACGGCGCGGTGCTCGAATTGGGGCTCGGCAACGGCCGTACCTACGACCATCTGCGCGAGCTGTTTCCCGAGCGCGACATCTATGTCTGCGAGAAAAAGGTGGCGGCGCATCCCGACTGCGTGCCGCCGCCCGAGCGGCTGATCCTCGGCGACATGCGCGAGACCCTGCCCGCGGCTCACGCCCGGCTCGGCGGTCGCGTCGCGCTGGCGCATCTCGATGCCGGCACCGGTGACGCCGCCGCCAACCGCGCCCTCGCCGCCGAACTGATGCCGCTCGTCGCGCCTTTGCTCTGCGCCGGTGGGATATTGGTCAGCGACCCGCCCTTCGACCGCGCCGATCTCGAGCCCATGGCCGTGCCGGACGGCATCGCGCCCGGCCGGTACCACCTCTACCGCCGGGTTTAGCGCAGATCGGGCTGTTTCGCTTCTAATAGGCTTTCCGCGAGCTGCTGATACTGCTCCGCAGCTACTATCAGCACGTCCCGGATCTTGGCGACCGACTCGGCCCCCGCGAGTAGGCGCAGCTTTTCGGCCTGTTCTAGATAGCGCTGTGCCCGCTGGGGAGCTGGTCCTGATCGGACGAGATCCATGACAGGACCACTGCGGTTTGCTGCGGGAAAGGTGCGCGTGCAGCACCGTGTAGTTATTTTTAACATAAGTCAAAATTTCTGGGAGCGCGCTGGTTTGACCGCCACGGCCTCAAGACAGCTCGATCATGACCGGAACGTGATCGGAGGTCTGCTCCCAGCCGCGGCTATCGCGGAACACCTGCGCCCGCGCGAGTGAGCCGACCAAGGGCTCTGTGACCCAGATGTGGTCGAGGCGGCGGCCGCGATCGCTCGCCGCCCAGTCCTGTGCCCGGTAGCTCCACCAGGTGTAGAGCCGCTCCTCGGGTGGCACAAAATGCCGGACCGCGTCGACAAAGCCGCCGGCCCGCTGCAATTTGCCGAGCCGCTCGACCTCGACCGGCGTGTGGCTGACGACCCGCAGCAGCTGTTTGTGAGACCACACATCGGTTTCGAGCGGTGCGATATTCAGATCGCCGACCGCAATCATCCGCTTCCCGCCGTTAGACCCTGCGCGCTCGGCTCCGAACCACGCCGTCAGCTCGTCAAGAAACTGCAGCTTGTGCGCGAATTTCGGATTTTCGCCGGGGTCGGGAATATCGCCGCCGGCCGGCACATAGATGTTGTGGAGTTCGATGCCGCCCGGCAGCTCGACGATGGCGTGGCGGCAATCCTTGCGGGCGCACCAGGCGCGTGTCGTCGATGACGCAAAGGGCTCGCGCGCCAGGATCGCGACGCCGTTATAGCCCTTCATCCCGTGCACCAGCATGTGCCGGTAGCCCGCTGTCTCGAACGCCTCGCGCGGAAACAGCTCGTCTGGCGTCTTCGTCTCTTGCAGGCACAGGACATCGGGTCTCGCCTCGTCGAGCAGACGGCGGACAAGGTCGATGCGCAGCCGCACCGAGTTGATGTTCCAGGTGATCAGACGCACGGTTAGGATTTGTTAACGATAACAAGCTATGAAGGGAAGCTCGCTCCTCGGCCGGTTGACAACCCAAGGGGTCACGGATCCTGAGGGTATTTGGGGGGTAGACAAAACGGCGCCCGGTCGGGGGGGAGGACCGGGCGCCTGCTTGTCAGAAGCGCTTGGGGGAATCCGGACCCGCAGGGGAAACGGGGCCGGGTCTAAGAGGGCATGGCGCCCTCTCCGCTTCTGGAATCGGAAGATGGGGGCGGCGCCCCCATTCCAAAAATGCGAATCACGCATGCGTTCGCGGCAAAAACGCATAAGCGGCGTGCGGAACTAATCCCTTTTTGGATTAAGCGGCGTGACGCTTTGCCGCAGTCCTCGCACTGGTTGCATGGCAGGCCTGCGCAAACGCGTCAAAGAGCGACCGCGAGAACGGGTTCTGCAGCGGCTTGTACTCCGGGTGCCACTGCACGCCGACGACGAATCGCGCGCCCGGCAGGCTGACAGCCTCGATCTGGCCGTCGGGCGCCACCGCCTCGACGACGAGTGTTGGGGCCGGCTGATCGATCCCCTGGCCGTGTAGCGAATTGACCATGATCTCGGTCGTGCCGGCGAGCCGCGCAAACAATCCGCCCGGGGTCAGCGACACGGGGTGCGCTGGGCCATACCGCTCCTCGTCCAAGGTCAGCGGCCCGCGTCCCAGCCGCCGCTTGTGATTGAAGCGCTCCGGCATATCGAAGATGCGCTGGTGCAGCGTGCCGCCGAGCGCGACGTTCAATTCCTGGATGCCGCGGCAGATCGCCAGCACCGGCATGTCGCGGCGCACCGCCTCGCGGATCAAGGGCAGCGTCGTCGCGTCGCGGTCCGGGTCATGCAGCGTGCCCTCCCGGCTCGGCGGGCCGCCGTAATGGTGCGGCTCGACATTGGACGGGCTGCCGGTCAGCAGGATGCCGTCGAGCCGGTCGAGGATCGCGCCGCAATCGGCCATTGGCCCGATCGCCGGGATCAGCACCGGCAGCCCGCCGACCGCGTCGATGACAGCGCTCGTGTAGCGCTCGTTGACCGTGTGGAAGGCGCGCTCGTGGATCGAACGCACACAGCTCGGGATGCCGATCAGTGGCAAGGTACGGGTGGGCATCTTTCTCGTCGCTCGCTCGCTATTGGGTCGGCGGCGTAAACAGGTACTGATACTGAAACAGCCGGGGATCAAGCGCTACGCCCGTCTGCACGTCCGACAGGGTGACGGTCGTACGCCGCCCTTGCTGGTCCACTACCGTCCATTGTCGCAAGGATAGTGGATTTTCGGTAAACACCATCGTCAGGGAGCCGAGATCGGGGTGCGCCGCCTCGACGACGGTGACGCGAATCGTGCCGCCGCCCTGCTGAAATCCGGTCACGATGACATCCGGCCCAAAATTGACCGGATCCTTCAGGATGAACCAGGCCGGCGTCGAGCGGAGCTCGATCTTTGTCGTCTGCTTCAGCTCCTTGTCCCACTGGTAGACAAAGCCGGCATCGGCCAACAGCGCGAGGGTTGCCGGGTGTTCGTATTCAAAGCGCATGCGCCCCGGCCGCGACACCCACAGCCGGCCGCTGCTGACCCCGCCATTGGCGGCGGTCTGCTGAAACCGCGCCGTCATCGTGCGGATGCCGTTGAGATAGCCGGCAACGCGCTGCAGCTCCGCGCTCTGCTGCGGTGTCAACGCGACGGGTGGCGGCGCCGCCGCGTTCCCGACAACCGGAATGACCAGCATCAATATGGCCGCGATCAAGCGGCGTCCCGAAAGCCGGGATGACGGCCAGAGATGCGCGAAGTCGGGAGAAGGTATCATTGGCGCCACATCCACAGGGAACGGATGGCTATGCACGTTTATACCAGCCGCTCCTCCGCGGCCATGCGTCACGAGGACTCATGCTGGCCGGCGCTGAACTGCCTGCGCGCCGATTGTTGAGCGTCGTTGCCGCTCGTGCGCTAGTGTGCCGAATCCGAAATTCGCTATACCTCGGGGCTGGGCGTCGGACGAATTTCGGATTCGAAAGCACACTAGCAACTCGTTGAAATCTAGTGTGGTTTGGATTTGAAGTTCCCAAACGCGGCGGCCATCGAAATGATGGGAACTTCAAATCCACCACACTAGCATCTCATTCCGCGACGAGCTGGGGAGGGGGCGATGACACGCTCATGGTTGCGTCTCTTGGGCGGGCCGGCCGCGGTGCTGATCGTCGCGCTATCGGCGGAAGCCAAAGCGGGACCGTTGCAGGATTGCGCCGCGATGCTGCCCTGGGGCGCTCCGGTCATGGCCGCTCAAGGCGCCCCGCACACCGACCTTTGCCGCCTCGCTTACGTCCTGCGCCATAACGACGGTCGCCATGTCCCGGATTGGGTCGCCTGGCCGACGGGCAGGACGCATGCCGCGGGATGCATCCCGCGCAGCGACTCGTTCCGCACCGATCCCGATCTGCCGCCGGGCATCGGCGCCACACCGGCCGATTACAATGAGCCCAATTACGACCAGGGCCATGTCGCGGGTGACGCTTATTTCAACTACGCGGTCGAGCCGGAGCGGCAATCCTTTCTGATGTCGAACATGACGCCGCAGACCGGCGCGAGCAATCGTGGCCCTTATCGCATCCTCGAGATGGCCAGCCGGGAATGGGCGGCGGCGTCCAATGGCGGCATATGGACGATTGCCGGGGCGATCTTCAGCGCGCGGCCGAAGACGATCGGCAGAACCAAGGTAGCGGTTCCCGCGGCGAACTGGAAAATCGTTGTGCGCGACACTCGCGCCGCCGCGGTCATCATTCCGAACGCGCAGAGCTATCGCGGCCCGCACGGATGGCAGGATTTTATTGTGCCCGTCGCCGAGATCGAACGTCAGGCCGGGATCCGGATCAACCTGCCGGCCGGCGTCTCGCACGATGCCGTAGAGCCCGCCTGGCCGGTGAACCACGCCCCGTGGACTGTCGCCCACCAAACCGCCTGCGCCACCCTTCGTTAGACACCCGCAGCCCAACGCATTCCGCAGAGCGGCACTGCCAAACTGTCCCCCCGCCGGGTGCCCCCGTCTTTAACCGGCGGGACAAGCCCGGCCGCGGCCTGAGGGGATCGAGTCAGAATACGTTGCCGTTTAACGCCATCGCGGCGGCGCGTGTGCCTTACGGCGTAATCTCGATCGGCGTGCCGTCGGGCACCGCGTCCCAGATCTTCACGATCGCGACATTGCCGACCGAGACGCACCCCTCGGTCCAGTCGCGAGACCACGGCGGCGGATCGACCGGGCCGTACTCGTTCGGCAGGCCGTGCACAAAAATGGCGCCGCCCGGGTCGACGTTCATCGCCTGCGCCCGCGCGCGATCATTGTCGTCGGGATAGGAGACGTGAAGGGCGCGCGTGTAGCGCGACTGCATCGATTTGTAGTCGATGCGGTAGACGCCTTCCGGTGTCTTCCCGTCGCCCTCCCGCTGCTTCGGGCCGAACGGGTCGCGCCCGAGCGCGACCGGGAACGACGCGAGCACCTTGCCGTCGCGCAACAGGTTGAGCGTGCGCGTGCTCTTATGCACGACGACGCGGTCGGCCATTGGCGGCGCGGGCGGTGCCGGCGGCGGCGCCTCCGCGCAGGCCGCAACCAGCGCCACCGCGACAACCGCTAGCGCGCGCGAAACGACTGAGTAACCTGACACGCCCCATTCCCCCCGGCGCATCGTCAAACCGATGCCAACCTTACCCCAATCATGGTTGAAAAATCCCTAACCGCCAGCTTAACGCGGCGCGCCTGTGTTAACGCGGCGGCGGGGCGAGGACCTCGCGCTTGCCGACATGGTTGGCGGTGCTGACGACGCCTTCG
>Ga0209155_1000831_pt1 | contig 14733 bp, 10 predicted proteins | sample GraSoiAngelo_122_FD_185879 | JGI IMG/M metagenome (GOLD analysis project Ga0209155, IMG submission 185879) | Grasslands soil microbial communities from the Angelo Coastal Reserve, California, USA - 14_0927_02_20cm (SPAdes) (version 2) | ecosystem: Environmental > Terrestrial > Soil > Grasslands ... | reverse complement strand
CACTGCTCCTGGCGTTGTGCCCGTGACGCTGACCCGGCTCCATCTCCGCTACGACGCGGAGCATTTTCCCGAAGACCTGATGTTCCAGGAGACCGGCGATCAGCAGAACTTCCAGGGCCGCTACGTCATCCGGCATCCCTGGCGCGGCAACGGCTCCTGCTCCGCAGCGAGCGCCTATCGCGAGCAGATCGTCGAGCGCCGCCGCAAGGAGGCCGAGACGCTGGCGTCGCTCACCGGCTGGGAGATGTCCCGCATCCACCAGCGGATGGGCGAAGACGCGCCAAGCCAGGAGGAGATGCCCTGGTGGAGGAAGCTCTGGCGCTGATGTAGGTTCGCTCCGTGAAGACCGTGTTCGTCGTCGGCGCCACGGGGGCGGTAGGCAGCGTGCTGGTCCCCTACCTGCGCGAGTCGCACTTCGCGGTCATCCCACACGTCCGCCCGAAGACCGCGGAGCATCATCCGCTGGGGAAGGACCACCGCGCGCTGATCGCGGATCTCTCCGATACAGCGCGGCTCGACGAGCAGATGGCGAGAGCGCACTCCGTGGTCTGCCTGGTGGGAACGACGCGGAGGAGATTCGCCGCCGGAGATACGTACGAGAGCTCCGACTACCGGCCGGTGGTCCAGCTCCTCGAGTCCGCCCGACGCGCGCCGCTCCCCGAGCCGCGCCACTTCGTCCTCGTCTCTTCGCTCGGCGCGAAACCCGGCTCCGGCTACCTCGGCTGGAAGTTCAAGGCGGAAGAGGCGGTGCGCGGGAGCGGCCTGCCGCACACCATCCTGCGGCCGTCCTTCCTGGACACGCGCGGCTCGCCCTCTCACCCGAGCCATGGCGCGCAGCGCAAACCTCCGCCGCTCGTCGCCGCGGCCTTCCAGTTCCTCGGAAAACTGTCACCGCTGCGCGGCGTCTCCGACGATCTGCGGCCGCTACCCGTGGACGTCCTCTGCCTCGCGATCGCGCGCATCGTCCGCGAGCGTGCCCCGTTTGGAACCCTCAAGGGCCGCCAGCTCTGGGAGCTCGGACTCAATCCGCCGGCGCGGATGGCGGCGGAACGCTGACGTCCCTCTTGGTCAGCTCGAGCAGCGTCCGGCGCACGAAGAGCAGGTGCTTCTCCTCCTCGTGGAGCCTCTTCTTGAACTGCTTCTTCGCCTCGGAGTCGCCGAACTCGTCCGCGATCTGCACGAGCAGGTCCCACCCCGCGTTGTCCGCCAGCTCGGCAGTGAGCAGCGCGTGGAAATCGTGCAGGATGCTGTCGTCGCGCCGCATCACGCGCTCGACGCCTTCCGACTCCGCCTGCACCAGCACCGAACGCTCCGTCGGCGCGTGCGCGTCGCCGCCGAGGGCGCGGATCTGCCCCTCGAGCCACTCCTCGTGCTCTTTCTCTTCTTCGCGGTGTTCCTTCACGTCGCCGAGGAGGGCCTTCAGCGTCCGATCCTCGGTCGCGCGGAGGCGCCCCAGCAGCGTGTCGTAGAGCTTCACCCCGGAGCGCTCGAATGCAAGTCGCTCGTTGAGCAGGTCGATCACCTTCGTGGCGTTCTTTGCGGCCAGCTTTTCCATGCCACCGAGCTTGCGCACGGGGCACGAATCAGGCTGCGCCGGACGCGCGTAGATCGGCCGGGCGAGCCCCAGCCTGTCCAGCCGGGTGATCAGACGGCAGTCTGAGGCGTATTTCCTGGCGCCTCGATCTTCGCCGGTTCCATCGGCCGGAAGAACGCATCCGGGTTCTCCAGGACCAGCGCGTGCCGGAGCACTTCGTCGACGTGCTCGACGGGGATGATGGTCAGCTCGCGGCGGATCTTCATCGGGATCTCGCGGATGTCCTTCTCGTTGTCCTTCGGAATCAGGATGACCTTCGTCCCACCCCGATGCGCCGCCAGCGCCTTTTCTTTAAGGCCGCCGATGGGCAGCACGCGCCCGCGCAGCGTGATCTCGCCGGTCATCGCCACTTCCTTGCGCACCGGAATGCGCGTCAACGCCGACACCATGGCGGTGGCCATGGTCACGCCGGCGCTGGGCCCGTCCTTGGGCACCGCGCCTTCGGCGACGTGGATGTGCAGGTCGACGTTTTCGGCGAACTTCTTGTCGAGGCCGAACCGCTCCGCCCTCGAACGGACGTAGCTCATCGCCGCCTGCGCGCTCTCCTGCATGACGTCGCCGAGCTTGCCGGTCAGGATCAGCTTGCCCTTGCCGGGGACCACTGTCGCTTCGGTCTGCAACAGCTCGCCGCCGACTTCCGTCCAGGCAAGCCCGGTGACCAGCCCGATCTCGTCGCGCTCCTCGGTCTTGCCGTAACGGAAGCGGGGCGGCCCGAGCAGCTTGTGCACGCGCTTGGAGGTGACGAGGATCTTCTCGTCCTTGTTTCCGTTCGCCAGCACGTCCTTGGCGATCTTCCGGCAGAGCGTCGCCACCTCGCGCTCCAGCCCCCGGACGCCGCTCTCCTTGGTGTAGCGGTGGATCAGCTCCATCAGCGCCTTCCGGCTGAACTTGATGCCGATCTTCTCCAGACCGTTCTGCTCGCGCTGCTTGGCGACCAGGTACTTGCGCGCGATGGAGAGTTTTTCCAGATCGGTGTACCCGGCGATGCGGATGATCTCCAGGCGATCCTGCAGCGGCGCGGGGATGCCGTGCAGCGTATTGGCAGTGCAGATGAACAGCACTTTGGAGAGGTCGTAATCGAGGTCGAGATAGTGGTCGTTGAAGGTGTGGTTCTGCTCCGGATCGAGCACCTCGAGGAGCGCCGAGGAGGGATCGCCGCGGAAGTCGGTGCTCATCTTGTCGACCTCGTCGAGCAGGAACACCGGATTGCCACTGCCCGCTTTCTTCAGCGACTGGATGATCTTGCCGGGAAGCGCGCCGATGTAGGTGCGCCGGTGGCCGCGGATCTCCGCCTCGTCGCGCACGCCGCCCAGCGAGATGCGCACGAACTTGCGCCCCAGCGACCGGGCGATGCTCTTGCCCAGCGAGGTCTTGCCGACGCCCGGGGGGCCGACGAAGCAAAGGATGGGGCCCTTCATCTTCTCCACCATCGCCTGCACGGCCAGGTACTCGAGGATGCGCTCCTTGGGCTTCTTCAGGCCGTAGTGGTCGTCGTTGAGGATCTTCTCCGCCTCGTTGATGTCGAGCTTGTCCTTCGAGTACTCGTACCAGGGCAGGGTGAGGATCCAGTCGATGTAGTTCCGCACCACGGTGGCTTCCGCGCTCATCGGCGACATCATCTTGAGCTTGCGGAGCTCCTTCTTGACCTTGGCGACGGCCTCCTTCGACATCTTCTTGGTCTTGATCTTCTCCTCGAGCTCCTGCAGCTCCGACTTGAACTCGTCGCGCTCACCCAGTTCCTTCTGGATGGCCTGCATCTGCTCGTTGAGGTAGTACTCCTTCTGCGTCTTCTCCATCTGCTTCTTGACGCGGGTGCGGATCTTCTTCTCGACCTGCAGGATCTCGATCTCTCCCTGCATGAGCTCGTAGAGCTTCTCCAGCCGGCGCGCGGCGGACTGCTCCTCGAGGATGGCCTGCTTGTCGTTCAGCTTGAGCGAGAGGTGCGCGACGATGGTGTCCGCGAGGCGGGCCGGGTCGTCGATGGTGGCCACCGACATCAGCATCTCCGGCGGGATGCGCTTGTTCAGCTTGACGTAGGCCTCGAAGGTGGCGTGCACCGAGCGGACCAGCGCTTCCACCTCGACGTTGCGCTCGCTGACCTCGTCCACCTCTTCCGCTTCGACCAGGAAGAACTTGTCGTGCGTAGCGTACTTGCGGATCCGCGCGCGCTTCTTGCCCTCCACCAGCACCTTCACGGTGCCGTCGGGCAGGCGCAAGAGCTGCAGGATGGTGCCGAGCGTGCCGATCTCGAAGATGTCGTCCGGCGCCGGCTCGTTGGTCTTCGCCTTCTTCTGCGCGGCGAGGAGGATGTCCTTCTCGTGCGCCATCGCTTCTTCGAGCGCGGCGATCGACTTCTCGCGCCCGACGAAGAGCGGCACCACCATGTGCGGGAACACGATGATGTCGCGCAGGGGGAGGAGCGGCACGGTGCGGACCCCGGTCTTGCCCTTGGGATCCTTCCTGTCGTCGTTGCGGAAGAACATTGAGATCGTGCCCTCCGGAAGTCGGCTGCGCCGTCCGCGAAGCGTACCGCTTCAGTCCGGTGAAGTCATTCAAACTCTCGCACTCTTTCAACGGGTGCGCGGGGGTCCGGAATTCCCGCCGCGCGCGCAGGTAGGTGCGCCTATGCCGTCTCGGCCTGCTTCTCGTACACGATCAGAGGCGCTTCCTTCTTCAGGATGCAGTCCTCGTTGAGGACGATCTCGCGGATGTTCTTGTGCGAGGGCACTTCGTACATCACGTTCAGCATCGCGTTCTCGAGGATGGCCCTCAGCCCGCGCGCGCCGCTCTTGTGGCGGATGGCCTCCTTGGCCACGGCCCGCAGCGCTCCGTCGGTGAACTTGAGCTGCACGCCGTCCATCTCCAGCAGCTTGCGGTACTGCTTGGCCAAGGCATTGCGGGGCTTGGTGAGGATGTCGACCAGGGCCGCCTCATCCAGCTCCTCGAGCGTCGCAACCACCGGCAGGCGCCCGATGAACTCGGGGATCATGCCGAACTTGAGGAGATCCTCGGGCTGGACGTCGCGGAGCAGCTCGCTGATGTTGCGCTCCTTCTTGGACTTCACGTCGGAGCCGAAGCCCAGGCTCTTTCCCTCGGTCCGCTGGGCGACGATGTTCTCCAGCCCGCCGAAGGCGCCGCCGCAGATGAAGAGGATGTTCGAGGTATCGACCTGGAGGAACTCCTGCTGCGGGTGCTTGCGGCCGCCCTTGGGCGGCACGTTCGCCACAGTGCCCTCGATGATCTTGAGCAGCGCCTGCTGCACGCCCTCGCCGCTCACGTCGCGCGTGATCGATGGGTTCTCGCTCTTGCGCGCGATCTTGTCGATCTCGTCGATGTAGACGATCCCCTTCTGCGCCCGCTCGATGTCATGGTCGGCGGCCTGCAGGAGGTTGACGATGATGTTCTCCACGTCCTCGCCCACGTATCCCGCTTCGGTGAGGCAGGTGGCGTCGGAGATGGTGAACGGGACGTTGAGGATGCGCGCCAGCGTCTGCGCGAGGAGCGTCTTGCCGGAGCCGGTGGGGCCGAGCAGAAGGATGTTCGACTTCTGCAGCTCGACGTCGTCCATCGAGACCTTGCTCTCGATGCGCTTGTAGTGGTTGTGGACGGCGACGGAGAGGATCTTCTTCGCCCGCTCCTGGCCCACCACGTACTCGTCGAGGATGTTCTTGATCTCCGAAGGCCGGGGGATGCGCAGCTTCTGGTCGCGCGCTTCCTCCTTGTCGATCTCCTCCGCGATGATGTCGTTGCAGAGGCCGATGCACTCATCGCAGATGTAGACGGTGGGGCCGGCAATGAGCTTCTTCACCTCCTTCTGCGACTTTCCGCAGAAGGAGCAGCACAGCGTGTGGTTCTCCCGCTTGTCGACCACTCAACCTCCCCGGCCCACTGAATTTAACCTTACTTCAGCCCGCCGGCCGGTTTCTTGATGACGACCTCGTCAATCAGCCCGTACTCCTTGGCTTCTCCTGCCCCCATGAAGTAGTCGCGATCGGTATCTTTTTCGATCCGATCGAGCGGCTGCCCGGTGTGCTTCTGCATGATTTCGTTCAGTTTCGCCTTCAGCCGCAGGATCTCCTTCGCATGCAGCTCGATGTCGCTCGCCTGTCCGCCGAAGCCGCCGGAGGGCTGGTGGATCATGATCCGCGAGTGCGGCAGCGAGTAGCGCTTTCCTCTCGCCCCCGCCGCCAGCAGCAGCGCGCCCATCGACGCCGCCTGGCCCATGCAGATGGTCGACACCTGACACTTCACGTACTGCATGGTGTCGTAGATCGCGAGGCCCGACGTCACCGACCCGCCGGGGCTGTTGATGTAGAGGTTGATGTCCTTGTCCGGATCTTCCGACTCGAGGAACAGCATCTGCGCAACGATGATGTTCGCCACGTCGTCGTCCACCGGCGTGCCGAGAAAGACGATGCGGTCCTTGAGCAGCCGGCTGTACAGGTCGTACGCCCGCTCGCCTCGGTGCGTCTGCTCGATCACGGTTGGGTAGGGGATCATTGCCATTTGCGCGTGCTCCTCTAGGCGGCGGTGAAGTTGGCCTTCGACAGCAGGAAAGCAAGCGCCTTGTCCTGCCGGAGGCGAGCTTTCAGGCTGTCGAGCGAGTCCTGCCGGCGGAAGGCGGCACGGATCTTCTCGGCCGGCTGCTTCAGGTCCAGGGCCAGCTTGTCGAAATGCCTCGCCAGGTCTTCCTCCGTGGCGTCGATCTTTTCCTTCTCGGCGATGGCTTCGAGCAGCAGATAACCTTTCACTTCCAGGAGCGCACGCTGGCGGAGCTCGTCGCGCATCCTGTCGAGGTTGAGCCCGAGCTGGCGCGGGTCGATGCCGCGGCGCATGAAGCCCTCCAGCATCCCCTGCAGCATCGCGTCGACGTTCCGCTCGACCAAAGCCGGAGGCGCCTCGATGGGGTTCTTCGCCACCAGAGCGCTGAGGACGGCCTCGCGCTGGTCGCCTTCGGCGCGGTCTTTCTTCTGCTGCTCCATCTCGCCGCGGATCTTCGCACGAAGATCGGACAGCGTCTTCTGTTCGCCTCCCAGATCCTGCACGAAGGCGTCGTCGAGCGCCGGCACCTCGCGCTTCTTCAAGCCCTTCACCGCGACCTTGAACCGCCCGTCCTTGCCCCTCAGCTCCTCGACGGCGTACTCGGCGGGGAACGAGACACCCAGCTCCCGGGTCTCGCCCACGCGCGCCCCGAGCAGACCCTCGGCCTTGTTCTCGAGCAGGGATCCGGGCGCGACCTCCAGCAGCACCCCTTCGCGCTTGGCCCCGCGCAGCGGCGCACCGTCGACCGACCCTTCGTAGTCCGAGGAGATGAAGTCTCCGGCTTCCGCCACGTCGCGGCCTTCCACCGGAACGAACATGGCCTGATTCGAGCGGATCTCTTCGATGCGCTCCTCGACCTGCGCGTCGCTGACCACCGCCTCGATCTTCGGAATGCTCAGGCCTTCGTAGTCCTTGGGCTCCACCCGCGGCCGCACCTCGACGGTGGCGGTGTACTTGAAGGGCTGTCCCGGCTCGACGGAGCCATTCTCCACCCTCGGCGGAGCGACGGGATCGAGCTGGTGCTCGGCGAGCGCCTCGTGGATCGAGCCGGTGACGAGCTTCTGCGCCACGTCCTTCTTCACGTCGTCGCCGAAATACCGCTCGACCAGGCGCCGGGGCACGTGGCCTTGCCGGTAGCCCTTCAGCTTGACCGTGCGCGAGACGGAGGTGAAGGCGTGGTCCAGCGCGTCCTTGACGCGGTCCGGGGTGACCTCCACCGAAACCTTCTTCACCACCGGACTGAGATCTTCGACCCTCGACTGGACCACGGATGCCGCTCCTTGCGCGAACAGAGATGGTGCGAGAGGCGGGAATCGAACCCGCACGGGTTGCCCCACAGGCTTCTAAGGCCTGCGCGTCTGCCAGTTCCGCCACCCTCGCAAGGACATCCTGGCAGACCGCGGGTCATAGCGCCCGTGCCTGGCAGCGTCAACGGCGATGCCCACCTCGTGCGCGGATGTCCGAGGAAGTGCGAGAGAAGGTTGGGATCAGCGAAAGCCGACGGCCGTGCTGCAGTTGCTGACGCCCTGGGTGCCGCCGCTGAACTGCGAGGCGCAGGAGCGGCCGGCGGGGTTGAGCTCGAGCGGGGACGTCAGCTCCGCCTGCAGCGCCGCGCGGCCAGGCGGTGGCGACTGCTCCAGGCAGAACGCTCCGACGAAGATGCTCAGGTTGTTGTCGACGGCGGGATTGTTGACCGCCGGCGGCAACTCGTCGACGTCGTCCTTGGCGTAGGTGAAGCAGTCATACCCGGTGCCGGCAGGGAGCTGCATCATCAGCTCCGGATGGTCCGCCTTCACCTGCGCGACCGTCCGCGCGGAGACGAAGTAGGCGAGGTGCGTGTTCCAGGCCGCGTAGTTCTGGGCGTAATAACCGCGCCCGAACTGCAGCGTCGACTCGGCGAGCTCCTGCACGGTGAGGTTGTGGACCAGCTTGCCCGTCCGGGAGCGATCGTTCTTCGACCACGACATCGACACCGCGACCAGCACGGTCAGCAGGACCACGACGCCGAGCACGATCAGCAGAGTCATTCCGCGTTCGCTTCGCGCTTTCACAGGCGGACCCCTTGGAGATTTCGCGGCACCACTCCGACAGTGAACGCCCGCCGCGGGTAGGCGTCGGCGGTATTGGCCGACGGCGACACGCCCTCGAACCCGGGCGTGGTGTAGTTATTGATGCTCTTCGAGGCCGGGTCCACGTCCGGATTCGCCGTCCGGGCCACCACCTGCAGCCGCACCTCGCGAACGGTGGCCGGAACGGTCAGGTCGCAGACGCCAATGGTGTTCAGCATCGTGAACTGCGTCGGATCGTCGGTACCGGCCGCATCGACGACGTAGCGGACCTGCAGGCTCTCGATCGCGCCGCCGCCCATGTCCGCGCCGACGGGCGAGTTGCCCGAGAGGTCGTTCGTCTCGTCGAGGAACGGCGTGTCGCCGTTCGCGCAGGCGGCGCCCAGGGCCGTTCCCGTCAGGACGGGATAGCTCCGCCGCAGCTGCGGTGTGTCGGCGGCGGTCGGCTGCCAGAGGTACCAGTGGACCACCCGCGCGCGCTTCAGGTTCGCGCCGGGCACGAAGCCGAATGGCGCCTTCGGACTCGGCGAGTACGCGTTGCTTGCCTGCTCGGCGTAGGTGAGCTGCTGCGTCGGCGGCGTGTTCTGGAGTCCGCCCAGCGCGGTCGGGGTCAGGTACACCGCGTCGCGGAAATCTCCCACCACCAGCGGGTTCAGCGTCTTCAGCAGCCCGTTGCTGCAATCGACGGTGGCGCCGGTGGCGTCGGAACAGACGATCGTCAGCGGCGCGTTCTGCGATGCCGCCACCACCACCCCCTGCATCCCGGTCGCATCCGCGGGGATGCCGACCGTGCTCGAATCGCTGGTGACGATGAACAGCGAGTTGGAAGTGATCGTCTGGCCGCCGGGTGCGGTGACGGTCGTGGCGGGCCCGGTCCAGATCACGGGGATGCGCCGGGCCGCCCCACCCCCGGTAGCGATACCCACCTGGCCGCTGGCGGCGCCGCCTCCCGCCGCACGGATGTCCGCCGCGAGGCCTTCCAGACCGAGCCGGCCACCCGTCTGCGCGTCGCCGACCACGCGTACCCGCGTCGAGCTGTTGTTCATTCCCACGACCATGGAAAGGGCGATGGCAGAGATGAGCGCGAACAGGGCCGAGGAGACGGTGATCTCGATCAGCGTGAACCCGGATGCCGGCGGAGCGCGTTTCATTGGGCGATGTCCTCTCGCATCAAGACATAGGAGTTCTGCCAGGGGACGCCGCCCTGGACGACGCGGACCCACACTCGGAGCATGAACGTCGTCACCCCGGCGTTCGTCACGTCCAGCGGCTCGATGTGCACCTCGCGGCACATCACCGTGGAATCGTTGCGCACGGTGGCGCTGCCGCATCCAGCCGTGTCGGTCCCCGCGAACCAGGCGGCGGCGAACGAGGCGCGCTTGGAGAGCGTGTTGGTGCTGTCTACCCCGTTCCCAGCGCCTTCGGTCAGCAAGGGACCCGCCATCAGGTCGTCGCCAATCGCGCCTCCGCCGGCGGGCGGATTGCCGTCGATGACGTCGAGCATCCATCCGCCGGTGCCCGGATCCGCATTGGGATCGAAGGCGCCGCCGACCGCCATCGCCGTGCAGTTGATCGGCGTGGTGGTGGTCGCGGTGGGGACCTTGCTGCGCGTCCGGCTGGAGATGCGCTCGATGCGCGAGTGCGCGAACAGGGTCATGTCCGTGCGCCGGCGGGAGATGGAGTTCGCGCCGGAGGCCACGACCATCGAGCCCATCAGCCCGAGCGCCGCCACCGCAAGGATGGCCAACGAAGCCATCGTCTCGATGAGCGAGAAGCCTGCGTACTGCCGCCTAGTATTCATGGCCGCTGTTCCGGAAGAACCAGCCCAACAGGCCGGTGGGCGTCTGCCCGACGCCGTTGGGCGCCGCTGCGGTCAGCTTCAGCGTGCCGCTCGGCGACGACACGTTGATGGTCTGGTCCGTCACCGTGATGACCTTCGTCTGTCCGCTGTTGTTGGTCGCCACCAGCACGGCGCCGCCCGCGCCGCCGGCGGTGGTGGCGAGGGCAGTGCGCGACGACGCGAACGTCGACGTCATGTCCACGTTGTAGGTCGACCCTCCGAGGCTGCCGCGGCTGTCGATGTTCGTCACCGAGCCCGAGGTGGTGGCGAAGAACAGGTGATCGCCGGCCGCGGTGATCGACCCGTACAGGCGCTCGCCGCTCGTGACGTACTGCGGGTAGCCCGTGATCTCTTTCGCCAGTCCCTTGCTCGAGGCCACCGAGAATTGCGACGGGGGGCCGATCACGGCTGCCGAGGAGAGCCGGCCGGATGCGGCCAGGGGAACAAGGTGGACCGACCCGGTGACCGTGTACGAGAGTGAGCTGACTTTGTCGGTGCCGGCGGTGCCGTAGGCGAGCAGCGTCTGGCCGCCGTAGTTCGAAAGCCAGCTCGTGCTGGGCACCTGCGGGACGGTGAAGATGGTGCTCAGCGTAGTGATGGGCTGCGGGTAGTAGTTCGGGTCGTAGCCGTACGCGTTGCTCAAGGCGAAGTTGCAGGAACCCGCCGCGGTGCAGGAGGAGCCGATCTGGTTCCCGTACGAGGTCATGCTCAGACCGTCGGCGGCATCGAGCTCCCAGAGCGATCCCTCCAGGTCCCCTGCGTAGACGGTATCGATGAGGCTGGTGTTCGCCTTGCTAAACAGGGTCACGCCGGCCGGAGCCGTGTTGTCCAGACCGTCGGCCATGCCGGAAGCATCGGACGCCGGATCGTACGGATTGTTGAACTCCCAGAGCTTGGCGCCCGTGGCGATGTCGATGGCGAAGACGTACAGGCCATTGCCGCCCGGCTCGTTCGTGCCGACGAAAGCGGCGAACACGGGGGCGTTGTCGCGCCGGAGCATCGCCGCCTGGATCGACTGGCTCGCCCCGAGATGGACGTAGTTGAACTTGCCCGAGGTGGAGCGCCCCGCGTCGCTGAGCGGCGGGAGGTTGTAGTTGCTGGCCTTGCAGGTGGAGGCGCTGACGTCGGCGGCGCGGCAGTGGTTCTGCCACTGGAACGACTCCTGGCCTACGACCAAGGCCTTGCCGGTGTCGTCGTCCGCGAGCACTGCCGGAGCGTACGCGAGCGAGGTGGATTCGAAGCTGGACTGGATGTCCCAGAGCAGGGCCGGCGCCAGCGGGTTGGTCACGTCAAGCGCGAACAGCTCGCGGTTGTGGCCGCCCGCCGAGGCGACCAGCACCGTGTGCCATTCGCGGATCCCATCTCCGTCGAGATCCGCGAAGATGTCCAGCACCGCCGGCGACGAGTCCACCATCGCGTCGTTCGAGTACACGTAGGGCAGCTGGCCCGGCGGGATGAACGACCACAGCTCGGTCAGCGCCGCCGGAGGCGCGAAGCTGGCCCCGCCACCGCTGTCGTCCGTGTGGAACGTCGACTTCGCCGACGCGAACGGCAGATGCAGGCCGTTCACCGGGCCCGTATAACCGGCGTCGTTCGTATCCGGACCGGGAACGTAGAAAGCGTGGACCTGGCCGTCGAGTCCGCCCAGGTACGCGACGGTAGGCCGGCGTTTGCCGGACGGGGCATCCGTGATGTACGGGCTCGCCGCGATCACCGCGGCCTGCGAGTGGACGAATCCGCCCAGGTCGATCACGTTGTCCTGGCCTTTGGGGTTGCACTGCGAGGAAGTCGGGTTGAAGACGGCCGCGCCGCTGCCGTCGCTGCCGCCGACCGTGGCGTAGCAGAAGCCGCGGACGAGCTGCGTGAGCTGCTGGGTGACCTGCACCGCGCCGTTCTCGCTGGTGCTCAAGAGCTTGGTCTTGATCGCCGCCTGTTCCGAGGCGCCGTTGTCGGAGCCGAAGTCCGAGGCGGTGAGCACCAGGGTATTCGCCAGCGCTTCCTCGAGGTCGCAGACTCCGTTCGAGCCCGCCACCATCCCGGTGTACGGCCCTGGCTTGTTGAGCGAGGTGTTGGCGGCCACCGGTCCGACGTGCAGCTTGTCGACGCAGTTCACCAGCGGGCTCTGGATGCTGGTGTAGTCGAAGTCCACCGGCGTCCAGCCCGACTGCTTCGCGATGTTGCTGGTGCCGAGTGTGATCTGCCCGCCCAGGTAGGTGAAGACGTTCCGCGCGTTCGGCGCCCGCATGACCGAGTTATCGCTGGCGTTCCACTGCACGGCGTCGGAGAAGGCGTTGTTGCCGTCCTGCAAGCCGCTGGAGAGCGAGTGCGTCTTCAGCCAACCCTTGTGGTACGGGAAGAGAAACTGCGAGCCCGCCATCGGATCGAACTTCTTCACTGAATTCGACGTCGGGGCGGAGGTGACGCGGCCGTAGGTGGGGACGAACACCGAGTCGTTGTAGAGGGTCGGGCCGACGTATCCCGTTTCCACCGATTGGTAGACGATGCCGAGCTGCAGCAAGGTCCCGAGCACGAGGCGGTTTCCTGCCAGGTACTTGTCGTATGTGTGGCCCGCCAGGTAGACGATGTTCGCGAGGCCCGGGTTGGAGTTGTAGTTGCTGCGCGTGACCTCGTCGGAAAGCATCATCGTGCGCGCGGTGGTTGGCGAGGTCAGCTTCGTCTTGTCGAGCGATTTGACGTTGTACGCGAGGTTCAAGGTGCCGGGCTTGTAGATGTTGCCGCTCGCCGGTACGTAGTTTGCAACCATGCCGAATTGCGAGTACCACTTGTGGTCGCCGATCTGCAGGAACCCGTCACCGGGGTTGGGGAAGTATTCGCAAGCCGCGCCGGACGTGGCCGTCGGGTCCGTGCAGTTCTGGAGGTAGCTTCCGATACTCGTTTGGTCGCTGGGGCTGCCGGCGATGTTTTTGGTGATGCCGTACTGAGGCGCGGTCGTGGAGCACGCGCCTGGGTTCGAACTGCTCTTGAGGCAAGTCTGGAACTGGATGGGGGGAACGCTCTGCGAAGCGGGGTAGTTGTCGACCCCCGTCTCGCCCTCATACGTTTCGATCGAGGCGCATTGCGCGAATAGACCCGTTTTTCCGTTCAGGAAGGTAGAAATGTTTTTCAACGCCGCCACGATGTCTGGCGGACCTGGCGGGCCGGTTGTGTTCGAAGTCGGGAGAGGGCCGCTGGGCGCAGTCGCGCCTGTGTCGGTATACGACAGCAACCCCTGGACTCTGTCTATGTACTGCTCGGCCCCCTTGGTACGACCGTAGATCTTGTACCAGTAGGCGTTGTTACCGTTATTGGTGAGGATGCTCCAGCTCAGGGCGATTCCCGAGGTCTTCGTCGTCGTGATCGACACTTCCGTCGACGCCAAAGTCTCGCCAAACAGCGAATTGGCCGCAGTGATACGATAATAGTACGTGCCAGCCGGCAGCCCCGGCGAGGCGCTCGTCGTCTTCAACGTGAGGCCTGTTGGCGGCGTCGGAAAACTCGCCGTTATACCCGGCCCCCCAATGCCCCAGTGGGGGGTCCAGATCGCCTGATACAGCGGATTGCCGTTTGCGTCGGTTGCGAACATCAGGCCGTTGGTGAAGTCCTGGGTACTGAAGTAGTCGAAGATCAGCCCCTGCTGGCCGGTCGGGCAGAACTGTGTCTTCAACGACGGGATCGACGCGATCTGGCCGCCCGGTGGGCAGCCGAACGCGCCAGTGAATTTGAGACCCGCGTTGGTCATGTAGGGATCGAGGGTGCCGGTACTGACGGCACCGCCTTGGTCCTGCAATGCCACGCGCGGAGGGGGCGAGTTGAAGGTCAAGTTGTCGTCCGCGCTGAACGCCACCAGCGCGCGATGCACGTTCACATAGTGCCCAGGCGCGGTGCCGCCGAACCCGTTCGTCGCGCCGCTGCACGCGACCGGCGTTCTGTAGGCGGTGAAATCGACGTTATTGCCGTTCTTGTCCTGCACCACGAGCGAGCCGGAGAGAAGCTGCAGGAAGGTGTTCGCATCCGAGGCGGCGATGACGAACGGTCCACCGAGGTAACCGACCGAAGTGACCTTCGGGTTCGTCGTCTGCTGGATGGTCACCGATCCATAGTTCGGGTACACATTCGGGTCGGCAGTCGTGTTGATCGTCGTGATGTTCGTGTCATCAGCAGCTAGCCCGGTGCTGTTCTTCACCAGCTTCACGGGGACGCTCGCGTTGCTGGTCACGCGGAAGTCGCAGCCGTCGTTCCAGATCGCATCGTACCAGGGCGGCGGGTTCGACGTCGTGTAGCTGCCATAGACGGGCGGGTTCTGGATGTCCGTCGGGACGCAACGGTTCGGCGACGCCTTCGTGGACTTGTACGCCCAGTGAACGGTGATGCGGCTCTTGCCTACGGCGGCGAGTCCGTCGTTCGCGCGCAGCACGTTGTAGACGAGGCCGTACGCGGAGGCGACGCCGCAGTCGTCCTGGTAGCTCGACTGCGTTGGGATGATCAGCGACCCGCCCCCGTACCCAGCGGCGCGAACGGCCGGAGCTGCGCCTAGGAGCGCGAATGCGAGCCAAGCGAGTCGAGAGCGTGCATTCATGGTTTGCCTCGGGGCCACGCGACGTCCCTGTGCAACCGTCAAGCCATTGACGCCCATTACCAACCCTCGGTAATGACGCGACAGTCTTGGGGAGCTCCCCGGGTACGTGACACGG
>Ga0209155_1000830_pt1 | contig 14744 bp, 18 predicted proteins | sample GraSoiAngelo_122_FD_185879 | JGI IMG/M metagenome (GOLD analysis project Ga0209155, IMG submission 185879) | Grasslands soil microbial communities from the Angelo Coastal Reserve, California, USA - 14_0927_02_20cm (SPAdes) (version 2) | ecosystem: Environmental > Terrestrial > Soil > Grasslands ... | reverse complement strand
ACTGGTCCGGGTCCCCAACGGACATGAGGTTTTTGGACACGTCCGTCAGCAGCTTCAGGAGCACGTACTGCGCGTGGTTCGTGTCCTGGTACTCGTCGACGAGCACGTAGCGGAACGTCTTCGCCCAGCGTTCGTGGGCCTCCGGGAAGCGCTGCAGCACGTCGACCGTCAGCATCAGCAGGTCGTCGAAGTCGACGGCGTTCGAGGCGAACAACTTGCGCTGGTAGAGCGCATAGACGTCGGCGACCGTCTGGTCGTAGAAGCTCGCGACACGTGCCGCGTACTCGTCGGGGCCGATCAGCGCGTTCTTCGCGTTCGAGATCTGCGCGTGGATGCCGCGCGGCACGAACCGCTTCGGGTCGCGCTCGAGCTCCTCCAGGCACGCCTTCGTGAGGCGAATCTGATCGGCTTGGTCGTAGATCGTGAAGTTCGTCCGGTAGCCGAGGCGGGGCGCTTCGCGCCGGAGGATCCGGCCGCAGGCGGCGTGGAAGGTGAGGATCCAGAGCCCGCGCGCGCTTGGGCCGAGCAGGTCCTCCAGCCGCTCCTTCATTTCGTTCGCAGCCTTGTTGGTGAACGTGATCGCGAGGATCTCGTTCGTCTTGACGCCGCAGGCCGTGATCAGGTGGCCGACTCGATGCGTGAGCACACGAGTCTTGCCGGAGCCGGCGCCGGCGATCACGAGCAGCGGGCCCTCGGTCTCGAGCACGGCCTCGCGTTGCGCAGGATTCAGGTCGGCGAGATAGCTCTCGGGCGAGGCGACGGACATCGGCTCTAGGCTAGCGGCCGTGGGTTACGCCTTTTCGTCGCTGGAGGAGCTCGGCGATGACGTCTTCCGCAAGATCCGGCCGGCGCTCGGGATCACGGCCTTCGGCGCGAACGCTCTGGTGCTGGCGCCTGGTGTCGAGTCGCGGCCGCATTCCCACGAGCAGCAGGATGAGCTCTATTTTGTCCACCGTGGCCGGGCCCGCTTTCGTCTGCCGGGCGAGACCCGTGAGCTTGGCCCGGGCGGGCTCTGCCACGTGGAAGCGAGTACCCCGCGCCAGATCGTCAGCGTTGGCGACGACGATCTCGTGCTCGTCGTGGTCGGCGCCAAGGACGGTTACGTCGGCCGCGACGGCCGGCCGGCGGACCCGTCGCAGCTCGGCTAGTCGCTGCGTGTAAGACTCGCGAGCACCGTGACCACCAGCGCCGCCACGGCGGCGCTGAAGGCGATTCCGGCGCCGCGGAGGCTCCAGGCGTGCGCGACGACGCCGACGCCGATCACGGGCACCGAGAGGCCGACGTAGATGACGACGAAGAAGCTCGACGCGGTCTCGCCGCGGTGCTCGATCGGCGCGCGCTGGTTGATCGCCGCCAGCCCGGCGCCGATCACGAGGCCCTGACCGACGCCGACGACCGAGGCGGAGGCGATCAGCGCCGCGAGCGACTCGATCCCGAGCGCCAGCGCGAGCAGGCCGACGCCGCCGGCGAGGAGTGCGCAGCCGGAGACGAGCGCACGACGGTCCGAGAGCCGCGAGACGACCATCTGGCCGACGATCGAGGCGCTGAAGAGGATGAAGACGATCAGCCCGGCGAGCGCGTGGCTCGTTCGCCCGAGGATCTGGCCGAGGAAGACCGGCGCGACCGAGCTGAAGACGCCTGCGACCGCGAAGCTGCCGAAGCCTGCCGTGGCGCCGCGGATGAAGACGCCGCGCACTTCCGGAGGCACCCGGAGACGCTGAATCCTGAGGCGGAATGCCCGCCGCCGCACCGTCTCGGGAGCGACGAGCAGGCCGAGCACGGCGGGCGCGAGCAAGCCGAGCTGGACGATGAAGGGCAGCCGCAGCGGTGAGCTGCAGTAGTCGGCGAGGAGCCCCGCGAGCAGCGTCCCCAGCCCAAGGCCGCCGAGGTTGACGATCACCGCCACGAAGCTCGCCAGCCGCCTGCGGCCTCCAGGCGCCAGGTCGACGAGCATCGCCGTCGCCGTCCCGGTGAAGATCCCGGCCGAGAACCCGGAGAGGACGCGCCCGGCGAAGATCGGCACGAGCGAGCTGGCGAAGATGAAGAGGAAGGCGCTCGCCGCCGAGAAGGCGAGGCCGACCATCAGAACGGGCTTCCGGCCGAGCTCGTCCGAGACGTCTCCGAAGGCGAGCAGGCCGGCGATCACGCCGAACGCGTAGACCGCGAAGATCACGGTCACCATCAGCTCGCCGAACGAATAGCGCCGCTCGAAGAGCGGGTAGAGCGGCGTCGGCAGCGTCGTCCCGATCATCGTCACGAGGAACGCGTAGGCGACGAGACCAAAGCCCGTGTTCCTGCTGACGACCGCCCGCACCACGCGTAGCAAAGCGGACAGCGAGTCCTCCCGTTCCCGTAGTCGCACTCACGCCAATCCTTCAGGCGGATTTAGACGGCATCGCAAGCGATGCCTTAGGCCGTCCGTCGCGGTCGCGAGGATTCAGGTGTGACGAGCGAGACCGCGCGGCTCGAAGCCTTCAGCGACGGCGTCTTCGCGATCGCGATCACGCTGCTGATCATCGAGATCCACGTTCCGGCCCGGGAGCACGCCGAGACGCTCGGGCACGAGCTGCTGCGGATCTGGCCGTCCTACCTCGGCTACCTGACGAGCTTCCTGACGATCGGCGTCATGTGGATCAACCACCACTACGTGTTCGAGCTGATCGCGCGGGTCGACCGGACGATGCTGCTCCTGAACACGCTGCTCCTGATGATGATCGCGTTCGTCCCGTTTCCGACCGCCGTGCTCGCGCAGTTCATCGAGACCGGAGGCGCGCGGCCCGCCGCAGTCCTTTACGGCGCGACACTGACGCTGACCGCGATCACCTACTTCGCCTGGTGGCGCTACGCCTCCGCCGGCCGGCGCTTGATCGGAGAGCACGTTCCGGACGACGTGGTCGACGACATCACTCGCGCCTACACGCCGGGGACGCTGCTCTACGGCGGCGCTGCACTGGTCGCCTTTCTGCAGCCGTGGGTCAGCGCGGCGCTCTACCTCGGCATCGCCGTCTTCTACGCGCTGCCGCTCGCGCAGTGGCGCGCGCGCCTGGCTCGAAGCTAGCGCCGCAGGCCGAGGAAGCGGCCGAGACCGGCGAAGCCGGCGCAGACCGCGACGAACTCGAAGACGGCGTTCCGCGGCCCTTCGTCGGGGCCGCCGGCGATGAGCGCGGCCGCGGCCACCGCTACGGCGACGAGCAGACAGAAGCGCCACGGGCGGCCGCGCAGGCGGAGCGGAATCAGGTCGAGCAGAGGAGCGACATCGTCGAAGATGTCCCCCGCCAGGCCCGCCGCCTGCGGGCGCATGCGAGCGTTGCGGGCGAGCGCGACCGCGGCGCCGGCGATCGGAACAAGCACAGCGCCGGACACGGCGAAGGCCGTCGTCGTCCACCAGCTCGGCAAGCCGGAGCTGTACTCGTAGGCGTAAACGGCGATCCCCGTAAACGCGGCCGCGCCTGAGCCGAGCGCAACGGCGGCCCGGCGACGAAGCACGCCGATCTCGGCCGCAGGTACTGCCGTCTCCGAGCGCAGGCGCCACGCACGGGCCACGGTCAAGAGGCCGGTGGCGAAGGCAACCTGTGGAGCCAAGACCACAGTGAGCGCGGTCGCGATCGCGAGCGGCAACACCTTGGCCGACGTGATGTCGGGCCAAGTGCGGATGAGGCCGAGGAGGATGGCGTAGGCAATCCCCGCCGGCGCGAGCGCGAGGAACGACGTATAAGCGACCCGGCGAGCGCCGTTCGTCGCCAGCTCGTCTGCGAAGCGAGCGGCGATCAGCTTCGACTCGCCGAAACGCGCCACGTCGCCGGTCTCGCGCAGGTGATCCGCGGTCTCCGCGAGGATGCGCCTCCGCAGCGAGCCGCGAATGCCCACGGCGCCGAGCTCGGCTTCGAGCTCGCGGAGGTAGCGCTCGATCACGCGACCACCGCCTCGACTGCCTTCGTGAACCCGCGCCACTCGCGCCGCGCGCCCGAGAGCCCGCGCCGTCCGCGCGCCGTCAGCCGGTAGACGCGCCGGCGCCGCCCGGATGCGCTCACCCACGAGCTCGCGAGCAGTCCGCTCTGCTCGAGCCGATGCAAAGCTGGATAGACAGTCCCTTCCGGCAGGTCGAAGGCGCCGGCGCTGCGGCGTTTCAGCGCCTCGATGATCCGGTAGCCGTGCGCGGGCTCGTCGGCGAGCGTCGCGAGCAGGAGGAAATCGAGGTGACCCTTCAGCGTCTCGGCGCGCATTGCGCCGTAACGATACCTAGTCTGGCTAGGCTTTGCGCGGCTGAAGCGCCGCGCGAGAGAGCTGCGGCACCCGGTTGCCGTAGAGCGCGAGCCCGACGAGCGCTGCCGTTGCGGTCGCCAGCGTGACTACGAGCGGAGTCATCAGGCTCGCCGCCACCGCGTGCGAGCCGGAGTAGCCGGCGATCGCCAAAGCGCCGAGCGCGGCTCCCTGGTAGACGCCGACGTTGCCGGGCAGGATCGGGGCCGTGTTCGCGAGGCCGGTGATCAACATGTAGAGCAGCGCGGCGCCGATGCTCAGGTGGACGCCGACGGCGTGGAGGCAGAAGAGGACTCCGAACCACCGCGCGAGCCAGGTCACCATCAGGATCGAGCCGGCGCGTAGAAGCACTCCGCGCGGCGCGGCGGCGCCCGCTAGGAACGAAGTGATGCTGATCGGCAGCCGGCGGCCGAGGAAACGATGGAGCACGGCGGCAACCGCGAGAGCCGCAACCGAGCCGCCGATCCCGGCGACGAGCGTCCAGCGGGCCCAGACCGGGACCGGGAGGAACAGCGTCGCGCCGGCGCCGAGGACGGCGAAAGCGATCATCTCGAGCAGATGCGCGCAGAGCAGCGAGCCGCCCGCGCGAGAGAAGCCGGGGTACTGCGAGCCCGAGGTGACCTTGAGGACGGCGACCTTGGAGGCCTCGCCGAGCCGGCCGGGGAGAACCGTGTCGAGGAAGGAGCCGATCGAGCTCGACGCGTAGATGGCGCGGAAGCCGACCGGGTGGCGCACGGTCGACGACCAGGCGAGCGCTCGCAGCGGCTGCACGGCCGCGCAGATGGCGAAGCCCGCAGCGAGTAGCTTCCAATCGGGCCTGGCGGCGGCATGGAACGCGCCGCTCCCTGCCATGCGCACCATCGCGTACCCGGCGACCGCGGTCGCCAGGAACAGGAAGCCGAAGAGATAGCGATGCCTCGACATCTGAACGAGCAATCGGCGTTCGTGACGCACCGCAAGACCCCTCCGTTAGGTGACTTGATCGAGCCGTTGCTCAAGAGCCTGAGTGAGCCAGGCCGCAGCCGCCTCGAGCGCAGGGGGGTCGCTGGACTTGAGGACGACTTCGACGTAGGGACCGCTGGCGCCGAAGCTTGGATAAGAGCCTACACGGACGTGCGGGTGGATCTCTAGTGCTTGAGCGAGAACGGCGACGATCCGACTCTCCGTTGTTCGGTAGCTGCGCCGCCAGGAGCCGATCGGCGGGCCCGCGCGCAACTCGTCCTCGATCGTCTCGTACATCGCTTCCATCTCGGCCGGGAGGCCCGGCAGGACATAGACGTTCTCGAGCACGAAACCCGGCGCGCCGCCGAGGGGATTGGCGAGCGGACGGCTGCCGGCGGGAAGCTGGGCCCAGCGGGCCGCGTACTCCGGGTCGCTGGGGAAACGCGCGCGCAGGTCGGCCGCGACCTGCTCGTACTCGCTCTGCTCGGCGCCGAAGGCGGCGGCGACTGCCTCGCGCGTGAGGTCGTCGGGCGTGCCGCCGAGGCCGCCGGTGACCAGGACCAGGTCGGCTCGGTCGGCCTGCTCTCGCAGCATCGTCGCGATCTCGTCGATCTCGTCCGGCACGACTGCGATCAGGCGGACATCGACGCCGACCGCCTCGAGCCGCCGCGCGAGCCAGCTGCCGTTCGTGTTCTCGACGTCGCCGCTGAGGAGCTCGTTGCCGATCGTCAGGATCGCCGCGCACGCCATCGTCCGGCCAGTATGAAGGCGTGGAAATCAAGCCACTGGACGCCGCAAACGCGGCCGGGGCGGCCGAGCTCTTCCGCGCGGTGCAACGCAGCGTTCTCACGACCGCGGCCTACCTCTTGCACCGAGAATCGGCGATGCCGGCGCGGGCCCGCCGTCTCTCGCTGGTCGCCCTCGACGGCGGCGCGGTCGTCGGCTACGGAAGCGCGTACTTCAAATGGGAAGGTGGGTCGACGGACGAAGCGCGGGCATGGGTCGCGGTGCGGCCGGGGCATCGCGGTCGCGGCCTCGGCACGGAGCTCGCTGAGCGTGTCGAGCGCCACGCGATCGAGGCCGGCGCGAGGCGGCTCGGGACGGTCGTCGAGAACGACTCGGAAGGCGCAGCGTTTGCGATCGCTCGCGGCTACCAAGCGACCGGGGCCGACATCGTCTGCAGCCTCGCCCCCGACCGTCTCGAGCTCCCGCAGCGGGACGGCTTCGAAGTCGCGAGCCTGGACGGACTCGCCGGTCGCGAGCGCGACCTCTACGGGCTCTGGGCCGAGGCAGGCGCCTTCGTGCCGGCGGGGCCGGCGCCGACCCTCGAGGAATGGCGCCAGGCGATGTTCGAGAACCCGCTCCTCGAGCGAAGCGGCTCGTTCACGATTCTCGACGGTGACCGGCGGCCGGTCTCGCTCTCGTGGTTGCTCGTCGACGCCGAGCGGCGCCAGGCCGAAAACGAGTGGACCGCGACCGTGCCGCGGTTCCGCGGTCAGGGCCTCGCTCGACTGGCGAAGCTGCACACGATCAACTGGGCTGCGGAGCACGGCATTCGCGAGATCCTGACTGCGAGCGACGAGGACAACATCGCCATGCTCGAGCTCAACCGGTCGCTCGGCTACAGGCGACTCTGGCGCCGGCAGTGGTTCGCGCGCGACGTCTAGCGAAGCGGGAACGGCTTTCGCGCCAGCGCCGGGAGCACTTGCGCGGTCACCCACACGGGAGTTGCCGAGTAGCGCCTCGAGTACCGGAAGCTGCCGTCGGCGCGCTGCAGGCGCCGCAGGTAGGCGAGCGCGCCGCGCGGCGGGGGCTTGCCTGCCGCGAGGAAGGCCTGGGCAACCCAGGCCGTCGACTGCGCGTCCGAGCCGCGGCCCTGAGTCAGCTCGAAGCCGCCGTCGCGGTTGCGGAAGCCGAGCAGGAACCGCAGCGCACGCCGGATCGGGCGGCCGCCGACGCCTGTGGCGCGAAGGGCCTCGACGACGGCGGCAGTGTCGTTCGAGTCGGCGGCGCGCGCTGTCCAGCCCCAGCCCCCTGCGCGACTCTGGCGCGCCAGCAGCCACCGAATCGTCCGGCGGTGGATGGGCGTACCCGTCGCTCGAAAGGCGAGCACGCTCCAGGCGGTGCCGTTGACGAGGCCGCCGACCGAGCCGTTCGGCTGTTCGAACACGCGGAGACGAGCCAGCGGGCGGTCGGCTCTTTGCCCCAGGGCGTTTTCGGCGAGCACGACGAGGGCGAGGTCCGTGGTGCTCTTCAACTCAGACTCGTGCTGGACGAGGTAGCGGGCCGCGGCGTCGCTCGGCGTCGCTCCGGCCGCGCGAACGCCGAGGACGGCCCAGGCGGTCAGCTGCGGATAGGCCGGTTGCCCGGCCTCCGCGAAGCCGCCGTTTTCGGCCTGCCGTGACTGTAGGAAGCCGACTCCGCTCGCCCCCGGCGAGGCGGCGACGGCTGCAGCTGCGACGAGGGCCGCCAGCCTCACGCCCAGACGACCTCCGTGCGGAGGCGCCGCCCGTAGCGCTCGAGCAGCCGTCTCAGCTCCGGGCCCGCAACGAGGGCGATGACAACGTTGCCGAGCGCGTGTGCGGCGTCGAACCAGAAGCCCCGGCCGAGCTGGACGGTGAGGGCAGCCCACGTGTGCGGGTAGAAGCTGTACCACTCCCAGACGTCCATCAGGCCGCTGAAGGCGAAGCCGAGCACGAAGCACAGGAGTGCGAACGGGATTCGCCTGCGGACGAGCGGCGCTGCGAGGGCGCCGACGACCCCGCACCCACCCCACGCCAACATCTGCCACGGTGTCCACGGACCCTGGCCGAGGAAGAAATTCGACGCGAGCGCCGCTAGGGCGCCGACTCCGAAGCCCGCGCGCGCGCCGAGCGCCGCGCCGGCAGCGACCGCGATCACCGTCACAGGCTGCACGCCGGGGATCGCCGCGAAGAGGACGCGTCCGCCGGCTGCCGCCGCGGCGAGCGTGGCGACGAGCGCGAGCGTCTTGCTCGCGCCGAGGCCCGGCTCGAGCCACGCGGCGCCGGCGACGAGCAGCGCGGCCGCGAGCAGGAGGAGCGCGAGCGCGGCCTGCCGCGGCGTCGTCGCCGCCCACGCGGCGGCCACGAAGGCAGCGGCAGCCGCGCCGCCGATCACCGTCCTAGACATTCGCGAGCTCCCGGTCGGGCGCCAGCGAGACGATGCGGTCGGCAACCGTCTTCGCGAACAGGACGTCGTGGGTGACGACCAGCGTCGCCCGAGTTGTGTTCGCCCGCAGGAGCGCCGCGAGCTCGAGCTTGCGTTCGGGGTCGACGCCGCGGGTCGGCTCGTCGAGGACGAGCAGGTCGGGGTCGGGCGCGAGCACGGCCGCCAGCGCGAGGCGTTCGCGCTCACCGCTCGACAGGTCGCGCGGATGCCGGTCCTCGCAGCCGGTGAGACCGACTGCGGCGAGCGCGCGACTCGCGGCCGCGAGATCGCCGTCGACGCCGACCGCGACCTCGTCGAGAGCGCGCTCGCGGAGGACGTAGCGGCCCGGATCCTGTGAGAGGTAGGTGGGGCGACCGCGTCGCTCGACCCGGCCGCTCAGCGGTTCGAGCAGCCCGGCCGCGAGCTTCGCGAGCGTCGTCTTACCAGAGCCGTTCGGGCCGACGACCGCGACGATCTCGCCGCGCCGGAGCTCGATGCTGGCGCTGTCCAAGACGAGCAGGTTGTCTTCGTACGCAAACGAAACACCGTCCAAACGGCACGTGACTTGCCCGTGGGTGGGCCGGTGTACACCGGCCCACCCACCGTCCGAAACGAACAAGGGATGGTGCTGTTCGAGCCAGGTTCGAGCCCGGCCGACCAGGCCATCGAACGCCAGGCGCCCGTCCTCGAGGAACAGCACGCGATCACAGATCTCGAACGGCAAGACCGGCCGCTGCTCGGACAACACAACCGACGTGCCGCGGTCGCGGGCGAGCTGCAGCGCCAGCTCGATCAGTGCTTTCGCTGCCTCGGGGTCGAGCTGGGACGTCGGCTCGTCGAGCAGGAGCAGCTGCGGCTCGAGCGCGAGCGTGGCGGCCAGGCAAACCCGTTGCAGCTCCCCGCCGGAAAGCTCGGTTACGAGCCGCCCCGCAAGGTGCTCGGCGCCGACCGAGCGCAGGGCCTCGAGCGCCCGCCCCTCGATCTGGCGAGGCGGCGTGCCGACATTCTCCAGCCCGAACGCAACCTCGTTGAGGACGCGGGTGAAGACGACCTGGTCCTCGGGATCCTGAAAGAGGGTGGCGACCGTGCCGGCCAGCCGCGCCGGGTGGTGCCGCCGCGTGTCGAGGCCGGCGACCTCGACGCGGCCGGAGAAGCGACCGCCGTGGAAGTGGGGAACAAGGCCGGCGAAGGCGCGGAGCAGGGTCGACTTGCCGGACCCGGAACGGCCCAGCACCAACGTGACCTGTCCCGGTGCCAGATCCACAGACACGTCCCGTAGCGCCGGGGCGGCCGAGCCCGGGTACGCGTACGACAAGCCTTCTGTGCGCGCTAGAGCCACAGCGCTCCCACGACGACGGCGAGCACCGCACCGGCCAATGCCACTTGCTCGCGCGCGCCCCAGCGCGGCTGCGGTAGCCGCGTAGCCCCGGGACGGCCAAAGCCGCGCGCCTCCATTGCCTCGGCCAGGTTCAGGCTCCGCTCGAGGGACCCGGCGAGGAGCGGCGACAGTAATCGGGCGCGGCCGCGGAGCCCCTCCGGCTCGACCCCGCGGCCGCGCAGGGCCTCGACCAACCCGGACGCGTCGCGCTCCAGCGCGGGCACGAGCCGGGTCGCCAGCGCGACGGCGAGCACGGAGCGCCTCGCGAATCCGGCCGCCTGCACCAGACGGTCGTGGTCGAGCCAGAGCGCGTACACGGCGAAAGCGAGCGAAACCGCGGCGAGTCGGCACGCATTGAAGAGCGCGCCGGAGAGCTCGGTCGAGGTGACGTCCAGCGTCCCGACGACCGGGATCGACGGCCCGCTCCAGTACACCGTCCCGGGCAGCCGCTCGACGAACGGCGTCAGCACGAACAGCGCCGCCGCCGAGCCGACCGCGCCGACGAGATAGGGCCAGCGGCGCGAGACGGGGGCCCGGAGGCAGACGAGGAGCAGCAGCGCCGCGAGCGCCGCCACCGAGACGGTGTGCCGGGCCAGCAGCGCAGCCGCCGCCAGCCCGAACAGAAGCGCTGCTGCCGGAGCCGGCCTCACCGCAGCCCCGAGTAGCGAAAGCGAACGAGCTTCGGATCCGCGAGCAGCCGGCGCGCCGCCGTCGGCCCGATCACGAACCGCACCGGCGCCCCGGCTCCCTTGCTCGTCGCGGACAGCGGCACGTCCGCCTTGGTCAGGAAGAGCACGTTCGCGTCGCCGAGCTCGTCCGCGGTCACCGCCTTCGCGTGGATCAGCTTTCCGAGCGCGCTCGCCTGCGGCCTCAGCGCCTCCGCCTCGAAGACGATCGCCGCATCGCGAGTCTTGCCGGCGTAGCCGTGGAGGAACGGCTCCGGAAACGCGCCGACGACAACCGGGACGTGGATTGCGTGCTTCCACGGCCGGTAGTCCCACCACTCGACGTCGCCCGGGTGGAGCGTATAGTCAGCGCCGCCCCGGTCGGCCTCGTAGCCGTTGACGAAGTAAAACCAGTCTCTGCGCGCCGACCGGTTGCCTGAGACGCCGTCGATCGACTGCACGAAGCGGCCGCCGTAGCTCGTCTTCACCGTCGCCGCGTGCTGGAGCGCCTGCATTGCCGTCTGCCCGGCCTTGACCCTGGCGACGAGCATGACGTGCTGCCCGCGGTCGCGGGTGATCCAGAGCGTCGCGCTCCCTTTGGTGTGGCTCGAGCCGCAGCCCGCGAGGGCGGCGGCTGCGAGCCCGGCGGCCACCAGCCGTCTCACCGGCCGCTGTACGTCCGCGAGCGGATCGCGCCGGCCTTGGCGACCCGGACCGCGTAGCGACCGAGCCGCGTGCAGAGGACTCCGCTCCTCGAGCCGACCCGGCGGCTGTTCAGGGTGAAGACAACGCCGCGCACCCTCGAAGCACGGTCGGCGTCGTTGCGGCCGGTCGCGAAGAAGCAGCGCTTGCCGCGGACGATCGACGTCTCGACCTCGAGCGTCAGCGGCCCGGCGGCACCGGTGAAGGTCGCCCAGTACCAGAGCACAGTGTCGCCGTCCTTGACGGTCACCTGATCGGCGCCGACCGGCGGCACGATCCCGTTGACCTTGAAAACCCACCCATTGGGCGAGCCCGGTAGGGCCGGGTAGCGGCCGATCTGGTCGACGTACGGACCGAAGGCGGTCGGCGCGACGTGGTAGTAGAACTCGCCTGCCAGACTGGCTGCGTCGAGTGCGTCGAGCGCGTTCGCCTTCACATTGAGGGTCGGCTCGGTCGAGCCGAAGATCGTCTGCGTCTTGCCTTCGACGCGAACGTGCACGCGCGCGGCGAGCGCCGCCGGCACGAGGACGAGGACGGCAGCAAGGGCTGCCACGAATGCGAAAGAGCGTCGGTACACGAATCCTCCTTCCGCGAGGGGTTCGGTTCCGGCGAAACGGCAGGTCTTCTGACTCGGGGCTCCCTTTGCCGCCGCCTTCCCGGCTTGCGCCAGTGGCTCTTGGCGACAGAGCGTCTCCCCTCACAGCGGCGGGACCGTCCCGGACTTGCACCGGGTTCCCTTACCGCTCGCCTTTCGGCCGAGACTACCATCCTTCCGTGCCACCCTCGCGCCTTTCGACATGGCTGCCGGTCCTCGCCTGGGCGGCGGTGATCTTCGCGCTCTCGTCGATCGCCCATCTCGGCACGGGCCTCGGCACCTGGGACACAATCCTCCGCAAGGGCGCGCACGTGACCGAGTACGCGATCCTCGGGCTGCTGCTGATGCGGGCGATGGGCCGCGAGCTGCCGGCGTTCCTGCTCGGGATCGCTTACGCGATCACGGACGAAGTGCACCAGCACTTCGTCAGCGGCCGGCACTCGTCGCCGCTCGACGTCGCGATCGACTCGACGGGTGTCCTGATCGGCGTGCTCGTCTTCGTGCGAGCGCGTCGTTGGGTGGACTGACGCGGCGTAGAATCGAGCCGATGCCCGAGCGCAAGCCCCTCGATGACCGTCAGCTCGACGCGGTGCTCGAGCGCCTGGACAAGCTGGTCGACGAGATCCACGTGCTCAACCGGAGCCTCGACCATGCCGAGGGCTTCGCCCGCCTGGCGCACGAGCTGCGGAGCCTGAACGAGTCGCTGCAGGCGATCGCGTATGCCGCGCTCGGCCAGCAGGGCCCGCAGGTGCGCCGCCGCCGCGCCGGCTGAGGGCCGCTGCTCCGACGGCGCGCACTAGGGCAGGCGGAAGATGTCGAGGACCCCGCTCGTGCTGTGGTCGTTCGCACTTCCTTCGGGCAGAGCAACACGGCCGTCCGTCACGATCGGACTGCTCCAGTGCGCCGCCCCGCCGGCGCTGAACGAGGCGAGCAGCTTGCCGGTCGCAGGCGCGTAGACGTTCAAGGACCCGTTGTAGACGTAGAGCAGTCCCCCGGCGACAACCGGGCTCGTGCCGCCCTCCCGGCGGTGCCAGGAGAGGTGAAGCCGGCGACCACTGAGTACGTAGCAGTCAAGGCCGGAATCCGTCGCGACGAACAGGCGCTTCCCCGAGACCGCCGGCGCGGTGAAGACGTCGGCGCCGCCGGGCGCCGTAACTGTCTGCAACTCGCCGCCAGTCGCGCCGAGCCGGCCGCCCAGGCGCGAGAGACTGAGTAGCCGCAGCTTGCCGTCCTTGCCTCCCTGCACGGCGAACCCGCCGATGAGCGCCGGCGCGGTGCTGCCGAGGTCGACGTCGCCACTCTCCAGGCTCGCGTAGTTGCGGGGCGTCCAGTTCCGGAGCAAGCGGCCGGCGTTCCGGGTCAGCATCAAGGCGCTGTCTCCCCAGTTTCGCCTGCCGTCGAAGGCCCCGTTGCCGGTCGCGACGAGCAGGTTCCCCGATCCGGGCGCCACGACGACTCCCGACCTGGCCCAGATCGCCGAATCGCTGTGCGCGCAACTCGGAGGGTTGAGCAAGCGATGCACGTTCGAGCACAGCGAGTTCCAAACGTGAGCGATGCGGCCGGTCGCAGCATTGATCGCGACGACGTGTCCTTGGTAGGGAGGTGCGTCACCGAGGTAGCCGCCGGTCCCGAGCAGGACGAGGCCGCGCGCGAAGTTGAGCGAGGTGCCCAGCTTCTCCCGCTGTGGCAAAAGGGTCACGCGGACGGGCCAGCCACGAGCTTCGGCCCCGCTGGCAACCGAGAGCTTGTGCACCCGTCCATCCGGAGATGCGGCGTAGACGAACTTGCGGTTCGGATCGGCGACAGGGGTCGAGTTCGTGATCCGGTACGAGCCTGCCATGGAGGAGTAGCTGCGCGGCGTGAAACGCCAGAGGATCGCGCCGCTCGCAGCGTCGATCGCGATCGTGCGCCCGTACGACGTCGTCACGAAGAAGGCGTCGTGCCGAGCTCCGTGGATCCGGACTCCGCGGAGGTAAATCGGCGACGCGTCGACAGTCCCTGGGAGCGTCACGCGCTGGCGGCGCAGCCGTCGCACGTTCGCGGCCGTAATCCCGGTGTTTTTCGGACCCGCGTTATGCCGGGCAGCGTCGTAGCCGAAGCGGGTCCAGTCGCCGCCTACCTCAGCGCTCTGCCGGACAGAGGCTGACCCACAGGCCGCGAGCACGAGGGCGAGAGCCATGGCGAAAAGGAGAACGCGGCGCCACACGACGAGGGAATCGTGCCCGAAGACCGCAGAGCGGCGTCAGGCCTTCAGCAGCACCCGGCGGAGCTCGTCCTCCTTGCCGGGCTGAAGGATCGCAAGCACCTGGTCGCCGGGCTGCAGCTCGGTCGAGCCGATCGCGATCTCGGACTTGCCGTTGCGGGTGATCGAGATCAGCCGCGAGCCCTCCGGGAGTCTCAGCTTCTCGACGCGCTTGCCGGCCGCCGGCGCGCTCTTATCGATCTGCACCTCGACGATCTCGAGGTTCTCCTTGCGGAGCTCCAGCAGGTGGATCAGGTCGTGCTCGGGCACCTCGTGCTCGATCAGCGCCATGATGCTGGCCGTCGCCGAGACGGTCGCCGAGATCCCGAGCAGGTCGAAGTGGGCCTGGTTGCGGGGATCGTTCACGCGGGCGACGACCTTGCCGACCCCGTACTTCTCACGAGCGAGCTGGCAGATGATCAGGTTGTCCTCGTCGTCGCCGGTGACTGCGACGACGACGTCGGGCGGCCGCGCGATGCCGGCACGGTCGAGCACGTGGATCTCCGTCGCGTCGCCCAGCTGCACCTGGTGCTCGAACTCGTGCTCGAGCCTTTCGTAGCGGTCTCGGCGCTGCTCGATCAACGTCACCTCGTGGCCGTGGCCGTCGCGCAGCAGGCTCCGGGCGAGGTTCGCGCCGATCTTGCCGCCGCCTGCGATCAGGACGTACATCCGTGCCCCTTCCAGTAATGCCGTCGAGCTTCTGGGTCGCGAGCACCAAGCCAGAGGCCGCACTCGCTCGCGGCCAAGGCTGGCAGCCTTGGCAAGAGCGAGGGTGGACTCTGGCGCCGCGTG
>Ga0209155_1000829_pt1 | contig 14754 bp, 10 predicted proteins | sample GraSoiAngelo_122_FD_185879 | JGI IMG/M metagenome (GOLD analysis project Ga0209155, IMG submission 185879) | Grasslands soil microbial communities from the Angelo Coastal Reserve, California, USA - 14_0927_02_20cm (SPAdes) (version 2) | ecosystem: Environmental > Terrestrial > Soil > Grasslands ... | reverse complement strand
CACTGTTATATATCGGCCTGCTGCAATGCTCATAGAATCTATTACATTATATTACATACTCATAATGAACGCAAGTTCATCATTTAAGCAAAAAGCGAGGATTTTTCTTACAATCTCAGCGTCATGAAGAAGGACGCGCCGCTAGCATTCCGAATCTCAAGTGAGCTTAAGAAGAACCTTCAGCAGATTGCGGACCGGGAGGCCCGGAGCATATCCCAGATTTGCGAAATATTACTGACGATCGGGGCAAACGCCTACGAAAAGGAGGGGTCGAGATACCTGCATCGCTTTCTTGATCGCCAAAAGGATATCAGCTAAGCCACATGAACCCTCCCGGCACGTGATGGCGCCGTGTTGCCCATCTTGCACCTGAACGGCTACAAGATCGCAAACCCAACCGTGCTTGGCCGCCTCAACGACGAAGAATTAACTCATCTCTTCACTGGTTACGGATATAAACCCTACTGCGTCGAAGGGCACGAACCGGAAACGATGCATCAACTCATGGCGGCGACGCTCGACACAATCATCGAGGAAATCCACGCCATTCAGCGCGAAGCCCGCGGCAAGAGATCGCCTAGCCTTCCCGTCTGGCCCATGATCGTCATGCGGACTCCGAAGGGCTGGACCGGGCCGAAATTTGTGGATGGCAAGCCCGTCGAGGGCACGTGGCGCGCGCATCAGGTGCAGGTTGCGGCCCGAAATACGCCGAACCGGTTCTGCTCACTCCCGAGGTGAAAGCGGGAATTGCTAAAGTTTCTGCTTTCGCTCCGCTCCACAATCGCGCTGAACTCGAAGGTATGGAGGTCATTGAAAAGCTGCTAGGCGCGGTTCCCCAAGTCGCGGTTTTCGATACCGGGTTTCATCGCAGAATGCCGCAGGCTGCGGCTGTGTATCCGGGGCCCTATCAATGGGTCGAAAGCGGTATTCACCGCTACGGATTCCACGGCATCAACCATCAATATTGCGCCGCACGTGCCGCGCAGCTTCTACGCCGAGATTTGAACTCGCTCAAATTGGTTACTTGCCATCTGGGCAACGGTTGTTCCCTGGCTGCGATTCAAGAAGGCCACAGCATTGACACCACGATGGGGTTTACTCCGCTAGAAGGGCTCATGATGGGTACGCGCTCTGGTTCGGTTGATCCGGGAATTCTCACCTACCTGATGCGTCAAGGTCGGCTCCAGGCCCAGGACATCGATGATGTCCTAAATAAAGAATCAGGCCTGCTGGGAATCTCGGGCATTTCGGGAGACATGCGCGAGATTGTGGCGTCCATGAAACAAGGCCATTCACGAGCAAAGTTGGCATTCGACATCTACGTGCACCGTCTGCAGGCCGGCATTGGCGCGATGGTTGCCGTGTTGGGAGGCATTGACGTTCTGGTATTCTCTGCTGGAGTCGGGGAGAACTCGGCCGAGGTGCGTGATGCGGCTTGCAAGCAGCTGGCTTTTCTCGGCCTCAAACTTGATGATGCCGCCAACGTGCAGGGCGCCCCTGATGCAGACATCGCAACGCCGGATTCGGCGGTTCGTATTTTGATAATTCGGGCCCAGGAAGACTGGGCGATCGCGAAAGAGTGTTGGCAGCTCACGCAGGTGTTAGTTCATCCATGGTGCCAGTCAAGTACCTTTGTAGTAATGAGTTGAAAGCATTCTTGTCCGAGCGGATCGCAAACTGCCCATCTCGCGTGCTACGTTCGAGACGATAGTTGGCGGTATACATAACCTATGGTTATATAACCATTGGTTATATAGGTCGAGCATTTTTTTATCAAGGAATCGCGATGGTGGCTCTTCCAGACTGGGCGCAGAGGGTCGGGACGCTACGCAAGGAATTGGGACTCAAGCAAGTGCAATTCGCCGCAAAGTTCGGAGTGACGCAGGCCGCCATTTCTCGATGGGAAAGCGGGGCCAAAGAACCGTCAGCAGAAAACTACATCCGAATGGGGAACATGGCTGCCAAACCGGGTTGCTTCTGGTTCTTAGAAAAGGCGGGCGTGGACGTAACACGCCTCCGGCGTTTGTTTCTAGAAGAAAAAGCAGGAACCTAAAACCCCGAACTGCATTCTTCATTGGCGGCATTCTTGCCCGAAATACATCTCGTCCCTCCTTACCTTCGAGGGGAAGCCTAGCCCAGTCAATACTTTAATCTTCGCGGTGTTACCCACTGTGGCCTCCTCCGGATGGTCGCCGCTCGGCCGCGGCTCGGTCGCTCGGGCTGATGCGCCGGTGTCGCGCCAAACGGCCGCCGGTTGATCTTGGCCGATTTGCGAAGGAGAGTTTTCCGGAGTGCAGTTTTGTCAAGAAGCGATCACGAGATGTGCGATTTCTACCCTGAGCGAGGGACTTTGGCTCGGCCCGAATCAAAGAGCCGAACTTCAGCCATGCCAGGCTTCGCACGATAGGAAGCTGGTCCGCCACTTTTAAGCGGGGTAGAATATTCGCGGAAAAGAGGTGGCTGCCGTGAAATACTCGACCCTATTTGTCTTGCTGCTTGCTATGTGCGTTTCATTCTTGATCCTCATCCCAACGCCAACTCACGCGCAAAAAGAGGTCACGCCAGATCGTCTCCCGTTCCCGCAAGCCGACGACCGCTTCGACACCATTCTGAAGATGCACTCAAGTACGAGGGCTGCGACTCGGATTGATCCCGATCGGCTGCAACGCGAAGCGAAGGAACTGTTGGAACTCTCACAAGCGCTGCAGCCCGACATGCAGCACGTGAAACAAGGCCTGTTGCCGAAAGACACTGTTCAGAAACTGAAGCGTATCGAGAATCTGTCAAGACATCTGCGCGGTGAATTGGGGAAGTAGGCAGAGCGACTCGCAGTAGGCAGTTTTGAAACGGTCTACACGTCCACCATGCAGCAGGATGACAATAGAACAGCGTTTTCCTTTCTTTTGGCCGTCCCGAAAATCTGCTCAGTTCTGCGCGGGAGGCTTGGCGCTCCGCGCCGCCGCCAGTTCCCGCTGAGCGTCCGCTTCGCGTCCTAGCTGGCCATAAGCGTCGGCCAGAAACAGATGCGCTTCCTGCGACTCTGGCTGGACCTGCACCGCCTTTTCCAGGTTATTCAGCCCTCCAAGCGGATTGCCCTGTAATGACAGAATCCTGCCGCGCAGCAGATTAGCGCGGTAGTGGTCGGGAGTGAGGCTGAGCGTGGTATCGAGCTCGGTCATCGCATCCGGAACGCGGTCGATGCGTGCATACACTGCGCCCAAAGAAAAATGCGCATCCGCCCATTTCGGCGCGCGCGCGACAGCGGCTTCGAACTCCGGCGCGGCGGATTTCCAATCGCCGGTTTCAAACAGCGCCAGACCAAGCTCGTAATGGCCCATGCCGTTATCCGGCTGCAGCTTGACGGCTTTCTGCAGGGGGGCGATCGCCTTGTCGTAATTTCGCAGCCGTGCCTCTGCCATTCCGTATTGCATGTTGGCGACTGGCATTTCGGGCTGCTCTTTCAAGACTCGCTCCAGTAGCGGGACTGCTTCCTGGTAACGCGCGTCTTCCACATCGAACATGGCATCGTGCAGCAGATTGGAAACTTCGATCTTAGTTTTGGGATCGATTCCAACGAGCTTTTTTTCATCTTTTTCTGTACCCGTCGCTGTACCTACGTAACCGAGCGCCTGCAATTTTTTCATTTGTTCGGGATCTGGTTTGGCCAAGGCGATCAAAGTCTGGCTGGTCTTCTGGCGAAAATCATCGAGCTGCGCAGCCATCGTATCCGCGACTGCTTTCGTGTCCCCAGCCAGATTACGTGCAGCTTCCGGATCGGCGGATTGGTTATACAGCTCACGCTCCGGCGCCTGAATGTAGAGATACTTTCCTGAGCGCAGCGCTCGCAATGCACTCCAACCGAAAGCACGATGTGGGTAGTCAGTTTCCGCGTAAGCGGCACGGTCCTCATCGCCGGAGTTAGTCTTAGCAGAGGCTCTTCCCGGCTTCTCCGCGCTCATCAACGGCTGGCCTTGCATCTCAGGCGGCACACTGAATCCTGCTGATGCCAGAATTGTGGGCGCAACATCCACCAGCCGGGCTCTGCTTTCAACCCGCTTCCCGGCCCAGCGATTCGCGGGAAGCTTGATCAGCAGCGGCACGCGCAAGGTTTCATCATAGAGAAAAATCCCGTGCGTATTCTCGCCGTGAGCTCCGAGCGACTCGCCGTGATCCGCCATCACCGCAATCAGCGTCTCGTCGTAAAGCCCGTGCTTCTTGAGTGCATCGAGCAGCTTGCCCAGACAGGCGTCCGCGTACGCAATCTCCCCGTCATATGGTTGCGAGACATAGCGCTCTTTATACGGCGAGGGTGGGTCGTACGGGTCGTGTGCATCATAGAAATGCACCCATAACAAAAATGGCCCGCTCGGTACTTGGCTGAGCCAGCCGAGAGCATGATCCACAACCTCCCCGGCCCGACGCTCGACGGATTTGTAGCGATCCATCCCATGCCGCCGCAAATGAAATCCGGCGTCATACACGTCAAAGCCGCGATCGAATCCCGGGGCGGTGCCATCCAGCGGATCGAGAATGAGCGAACCGACGAAGGCCCCAGTGTGATACCCACGTTTGTGAAGGATGTCGGGAAGATAAGGCAACTTGGTTGAGAGCGGGATGCCAAAATCGTTTACATAATTAAACTGCGGATAGGTTCCGGTAAAGATGGTCGTGTGTGACGCCGTCGTCAGCGGCACGTGCGCGTAAGCGCGGGTGAAAACGACCCCTTGCTGCGCCATTGCGTCCAGATTGGGAGTAAGACCGCGAGCCGAGCCGAGGAAACCCATGCGGTCAGCTCGGGTGGTGTCAAGGGTGATGACAATTACGTTGGGATGGAATGCCGCCTGAGGAGCGGCGAACGAGAGCGCAGAGCTGCAATAGAAGAAGAAACCCAACCATCGGCGCCGCACAACCATAGAAAAAGGGAGTCTACCATAGGCAGACTCCCTGGTTTGCTGCGCGCCTAGAACTTGATCTTAAGGGCCAGGTTCATGTTTCTTGGTCCCCCTTGCGCGACAACAGGGTTGCCGGCGGCAACATCCGGCGTCTCCGTCAGCGTGCCAAAACCGCTGTCATTGATACCATTGTCAAGGCTGAAGCGGGAGAAATTCGCTCGATTTAGGACGTTGTACACTTCCCAGCGCAGTTCTACGCTCAGCCTCTCACTGATTTGGGTGTTCTTGGCCAGAGTTAGGTCCCACTGAGCCAGCCCGGGCGAGATCAGGAAATTGCGCGGGGTGTTTCCGACCGTGCCGGGGTCAGGGGTAACGAAATTAGCCACCAGATACTCGTCGGGATTGCGTGTGTGATAAGTGATGGGACCACCGCCAAAGTTCCCACGTATGGCGGTACCGGTCAGCCCCTGCCCGGATGGATCACCGCTGCCATTCTTGAAGACGCTGAAGGGGTGACCACTGAGCGCGGTGACAATGGTGCTCAACTGCCATCCTTTGCCGGCCCATTTGCCCAGGTGTGGGATGCCAGGAAATTCGTAAACTCCGCCCACGTTGAAGTTGAGGCGTACGTCGTGGTCGCAAAGGCCGCGGTTATTTTTAAAGTCTGGATGAGCCAAGGCCGTGCTGCCGACTGGATTGTCATTATTGATTTGAGGATAGTTGCCTTGACCCCCGCGGTTCACTGAATTGAGGTCGAAACACTTGCTCCAGGTCAGGTTGTACTGCGTATCCAGACCATGCCAAGCACGCTGGTTGTAGGAGACTTGAAGGCTGTCATATTGGGAGGTGCCCGCGCTGGTAGCGGTGATCAAGTGCCGTATCAATGGCCCCCCGGTCACCGGATCCACAAATGCCTTCGACAGCGGTCGGTCGGGGTCGCACGCCGCGTCTGACGAGCACACCCCACCGGCTACCGGATCGATGCTCCCGATTGGCGAAGCATTGGCATCGTAATAGACAATCAAGTCTCGCCCGCGTTGTCCTGAGTATGTCACCGTGAGGACATTATTCTTGAAAAGCTCGTTCTGAATGCTGAGGTTAAAGTTGTGGTAACGAGGTGTTTTGAAGTTCCTTATCACGGAGAATGCGTTAAACGGCGTAACGCCTGTCGATGCGGCAGTGCCAAATAACGAGCCACTAGTCGCGGCGTCGAAACAGACGTAATCGCCGACTCTCGCAGTAGGGTTGGGGTTATAACACGTTGCGGCGGGATCGTTGGGAAGAGTAGAGCTGAGGCCAACGCCCGCATCCGAAGAATTGATGACTTGGAAAAATCCTAAATTCTTCTGCGTAAAGACGCCGGTATGAGCGCGGGCGAAGGAATAGGGTGATGCCAAGGCTCCGAAATTGGCCACGTCGAACGACAGCGAGTAGCCAGCTCGAACTGCTGTTTTGCCATTCCCGAATACGTCCCAGGCGAAACCTAGGCGTGGTCCAAAATCGTGGTAGTCCACGTGATGAATTCCGGCGACATCGGTGCCCACCTTGAGGAAGCCTTTTACCGGGTCGAACAGCCCCTCCAAATTATTGGTGTCCCGCATGGTTCCGTTGATCTCGTAACGCAAACCATAAGTAAGCGTAAGTCGCGGCTTTATTTTCCAGTCGTCCTGTGCATAGAATCCGACGCTGTTCTGTGTGATATGGCGATGAGTGTTACCGAAACTGCGATCGGCAAGATCAGCCTTCCCCAGCAGCAGCTGCTCAACATCGTTTTGCACATCCTCGCCATAGCCGTAATACCCCGGTGAGATACCATAGGGCGAGTAGTAGCTGAAATAGCCTACTGTCAGACCGGTTCGGGCCTCATTTCGAATGCTATTGGTATAAGCGCGCTGAAAGTTTCCTCCCAATTTGATGGTGTGATTTCCTTTCACCCATGATAAATGTTCCGACCAATCCCAAGTGGCGTCCGGAGTGGTAACCAGAGGATAGCCCTGGACTCCGCCGATGTATCCGCCGTACCCAAGGTGATACATGTACACGTAGGGCACTCCGAAATCTGCGGCCCCCAGCGGACCAGTGTCAATGCCAAGACTCTTGGGATCGATCTTGTTGTTGACGCCAAGGATTTGCGAAAAGCGGGTGTATCCGAGGCGGCTTTCCAAAATCTTGTTGTTGCTGATATTCCAAGTCCAGCTCACGCCTGCCATCTGTGCACGTGAGGGAGCAAACGAGTTGAAGATGTCTTGTGCGAAGGCCGGGTTGGGTGGCAGGCCGGCAAACGGTGGACCACTCTGCAAGCTATCCCCGAAAATGTAGCGCACCGCGATTGAGTTCGATGGGTTGAGCTTGTAATCGAACTTTACTCCGAACTCGTTGTTGCTGGCTGTGCTTGGAGTGTGTTGAGTGAAGCGCCCTACACCGTCCAAACCAGGAACAGTTGAGGGATCAACACCCGGAGGCACCACGGGATTTTGATCGGCGGGATTTGTGTCAACCGGGAAATAGTTCAACAGAGTTTGTCCAACCGGATCAATGGCCAGGCCATTAGCAGCGATGTCCGCCTTAGCGGCATCAATCGCATATTGCGTGGGAACTCTTCTGCTCTTGACCGCTTCCGTGATGTTCCGCTGGCCTTCGTAGAAGAGGAAGAAGAAGGCTCTGTCTTTGATAATCGGCCCGCCAATGTTGGCATGGAACTGGTTGTTGTGGATCGGAGTGGGGCGGCACTCACCAGGCCCCTGGCAGTTGTCGGTATTGTGGTTGGCAAAATAATTATCCGCGTCACCAATCCCGCTGTGATTAACCCAAGTTGCCCCTCCATGCCAGTTGTTAGTGCCGCTCTTCATATTCAGCAGGATCGGCGCTCCGCCCTTTACCCCAAATTCTGACGAGGGCGTTTCCTGGACGCTTAGCTCCTCAATTGCGTCGGGCGGAAATGTGACGGCGGGAATACCCAGAATACCAGTCTGATTAATCGCCGAATCGCCGTAGTAACGATCATTGTTGTAGAGGCCATCGATAAAATAATTATTCGATGTTGTACGAGCACCGTTGATGCTGATAGCCAGAAACCCGCCTCCAGGATCACGCTGTACACCGGGAGTGATGGCTAACAACGAATTGAAATCGCGACCGTTCAGGGGAACATTTTCAATCTTAAGACGATCAACGTAATTGTTCTCGCTCGGCGAACTCTCGACGAGGGGTGCCGAGCCTTCGACCTCCACAACTTCGGTGCGCTGGCCGATGCTCAATTTGAAGTTCGCCGGGACAATCGCACCGGCCCGCACTTCGGCGTTCTGCACCACCACCTTAAAACCTTGGGCCGTTGCCGTAACCTTGTACTGGCCAATTGGCAGGTCGGGGATGCGGTAATTCCCAGTGTTGCTGGTGGTCGCTGAGCGGGAGAAATTCGTGTCCGTATTTATGACCGTGACCGTAACGTTGGGTAGAACAGCGCCACTACTGTCGGTCACATCTCCCGTGATGTCGCCGGTAACAGTTTGAGCGACTACGGGTAGGCAGGTGAACAGAGTGGCTACCAAAAACAGAGAAAATGCCAACTGCAGAATCTGGCTGCGCTGCATGGGGTCCCCCTCTTTGGCCCACGTTCTTTAACGGAAGCTTCAATTGGAGGGGAAGTTTAATCAGGTCGGCTGCAAACTTTCAAGAAAAATATGCTGCAGCCGGTATAACAGAACACCACTCGAAGATGAGAACATCCATGCTATTTTCGAAGGGGCAAGGGCCGAAAATTCTGGCCTTTCCAGATCAGTAACTTACCTGGCCATCTGGTCAATCCACACCTTTTCCGAGCTGAGACGATATTGCCGTGCGAAATTGTAGGCTAACCGAGAAGATTCAGGCGTGATGTTAGCGGCCCCGCGAAAGCGCTCTCCTGTAGTCATCTGCGGTGGTGCGATAACAGGGCAACATGCCATTTCGATCATTGGGGCTCAATCCCGGAGAATCGGTGGAAGACTGCGATCCCGGGTGCGGGTCAGTTTCAGGCCATGTCATTTGCAGCAGGCTTTCGTCGCAAGTCCGGTCTCTGCTGACGCGAAGCTTGTACACTCGCGAGTTGCTCAGACCGTACTCGGACAGTCGCCGTTGATAAGGAAGAGATACGTAAACCAGTTTTATGAGCTGTGACGCGATTTTGCTTATCCGTCTTTCCGCAATGAAAACCTCATAGTCCGAGAAATAAGAGGAACTCGGCAGGGCCAACGCTAAACCGATCAAACGAATAGCCATCTCTTCTTTAACTGGTCCGCGCGGGTTCTCAACTGGTCCGCGCGAGTTGTCGATCACAGGTCGCGATGGCGACGTAACAACTGGGGGGATGCTCATCGCAATTGCACGTCCACCTGTGCCGGAGTTACCTGTGTCCTGAACTGATGGAGCAGGTGGTACAACTTGCAGACCAGTATTGGACAGCGAGCGCACACTTCCATCTCCAGCGAAATTACCTGCGCCCTGAACCGATGGAGGAGGTGGTACAACTTGCAGACTAGTACTCGACAGCGAGCTCACATGTCCATCTCTAGCAGAGCTACCCATGTCCCGAACTGATGGAGCAGGCGGTACAACTTGCAGACCAGTACTGGACAGCGAACTCACATGGCGATCGGCGAGAGTTCCGGCGGATTGAACTGATGCCGGCGGAGGGACGACTGAAGTGGCTGAGTTGCCCAGAATCGCCTGCGGTATGCCAGAAAACGTATGCTGCTCGTGCATGGGTAACTGCGGCGAGGGCTCGACGATTCCGGACTGGCCGATGTTGATGTCCCCAACTTCGCGTATCGAGCCATTCACGTTAGGGGGTGGCCCGACGACTCCCGCGTTGGGCGTGATTATTCCACGTCGTAAGGAAACGGCCTTAACCTCGGGTGGAGGGGCAACGACGGAGCCTTGAGGCAGACCACGCCGGCGAGCCGTGGCGTAGCTCAAATCCGATAGCGATGCGACGACCGAATTCGGGACCGCAGGTAAGGTCAATTTGTTGGAGGAGAGTGGCATCGGTGAATGTGTAGGGTTCGAGGCCAGGATATTGGGTGGCGCAGACTCAGTCCCCTTAATGTCGGGTGGCCGGATGATCTTCCGTGTGGGTTCTGGCGCCACCCGGGTCACGGCCTGATGTGCGGACTCGGGCTTCCTCTTCGGCAGTGCACGAACCCGCGATGCACTGCTTCTCAACGCCGGGAAGGACGGGGAAGGCATGTAGTAGCTGACGTACGATCTGTAGAAGCCCCTCCGATGCTGGAGCGGTTCTCGCTGCGCCCACCACTGGGACAGGATCAACATGGCCGCAATCACGATCATGTGGCTGAGCGTTGATCCCAGCATCCATGGCCAGGGCACGCCGGAACAGACAAAGACGTCGCGCCAGAAGGGCGCGGGTCTGGACATTGTAGCGACGGGAGGCATCGACCGGAACAAGAGCACGTCGGCCAAGTTCCGGAAGAAGACGCGGTGCGCTGGTTCCAATTCAAGTAGCAGCCGGAGGCGAGGAACGGCCTTGAGGTGAGCGCTTAGACTAGAACTCCCCGACACAGAATTCGTCCCATGGTCCGTGTCCATGCGTCCTATGCGCTGCATGCGCTTCCAATCGTATTTGTACTTGGCGCCACAAAGAAGACAAATCTGATAATAGTGGCCGTCGGCGCCTCGCCGAGGCCAGAGAAACTCGTGGGAGCAGAGGCGAGTATTGTCCGGTAACATCTGTGGCACGGCTTTCATTCTCCGGGACAGGCTATCTGAACGAACATAATGTAACGGCATCCCGCATATGGGTAGTTACTTTCGTACTGAAGGCCGATCGTCCCGGTGTACAAAAGGTTAGCTAAGGGCTTTTGATATAACGACCGGCCACAGTGATGGACGCGTGCTGATGTGACAGTCTAAACCGGTTTCGGAGCAGATGCGACGTCGTGGCGATTTGATCGAGCCGCGCCGGAGCTTTAAATCGCGAACCAACTCTGGGATTAGGCAGAATAAGTTTCTCACAGAGCGGGCTGGCGCTTAGGGAGGAATTACCAGGCGAGTGTTGCGTACCAAACTTGTAAATCCTGAGCAGTGGAAGCGCCTGGACATTTGTTTCCGGCAGATATGGCTGCTGGTTTGGATTGCCACGCCGTTGCTGGGGTCGCGGATCGATCCGCAGCCGCTTCCTCCACCAGCGTACAGGGTTAGAATAGAGAGTGTCCAGATTCCGATGAAAGACGGAGTGGGTTTGGCAGCCTCCCTATTTATCCCAACCGGAGGCAAGCCGGATGAGAGATTTCCCGCTCTCCTCGAATATCTGCCCTATCGAAAAGACGATGGCACAATCCAGCGCGACTATCCTCTCCACACTTATTTCGCGCATCGTGGCTATGTTACTGCCCGTCTCGATATTCGGGGAACGGGAGCGAGCGAGGGCGAGACGCCTTCGCGCGAGTATTCGCAGCAAGAACAGGAGGATGGCTTAGAGGTCATCGCTTGGCTGGCACGGCAGCCGTGGTCGAATGGCAACGTCGGGATGTTCGGCATTTCCTGGGGCGGATTCAATTCCCTGCAGCTGGCGATGCGACACCCGCCGGCCCTGAAGGCGATTATAGCGGTCTGCGCCACCGAAGATCTCTTTAAAGAAGACGTGCACTACATCGACGGCATGATGCACGTCGACGAGTTCGAGGTCGCCATGGACCTCGATCAGTCCTTGAGCCGCTCGCCCGATTTCCCCATCGATGAGAAGACACTCATTAGCCGCTTTGATAATCCGCCCTGGTCGCTGAATTACATGCGACACCAGCGCGACAGCGGCTTTTGGCATGAGCCCGAACGCCCGCTCGATTCGATCCAAATCCCGGTTTTCATGGTCGGCGGCATGCTCGACGGATATCGCGACAGCATCCCTCGGATGCTCGAACAGATGAAGGTGCCCATGAAGGCGATCATCGGTCCTTGGAACCACACTTTCCCTGATGACGCGGTGCCAGGTCCCGCAATCGAGTGGCGTCGCGAGGCGGTGCGGTGGTGGGACCACTGGCTCAAAGGACGTGACACTGGCATCATGCAGGAACCAGAGATTGCCGTTTACATGCAACACTGGCATCCGCCCGACTTGAATCTGACCACGATCCCTGGTGACTGGCGCAATGAGGAGCGTTGGCCGCCTGCGGAAGCTATGGAGAAAATGTTGTATTTGAATTCGGCGCACGCGCTGGAGAGCTCAGTCCCAACCTCTTCCGTTGATCAGTTGCGTTATGTGCCTTCAAGTGGGGTGGAGGCGGGCTTCTGGTGGGGCGACCTGACCACGGATCAGCGTGCCGCCGATGCTTTCAGCCTGGTCTATGATTCCAGCCCGCTTTTGGACGACACAGCCGTCCTGGGGCGGCCGGATGCTGAATTGCGGGTCTCGGCTTCCGCTCCTTTGGCGGATTGGTTTGTGCGTTTGTGCGATGTCGCGCCCGATGGCACAGCGACGCTGGTGACCGGAGCGGGCATGAATGGCGCGCAGCGAGACTCGGCCAGCAATCCTGCGGACTTGGAGCCCGGCCGCATCTATTCGCTGAAGATCAAACTACACCTCACCTCATGGGTCTTTCCAAAAGGGCACCGTATCAGGCTGGCAGTATCGAACTCGTGGTGGCCAACCATCTGGTCAACGCCCTACGAAATGACAACTTCCCTCCATTTGGGCGGCACTGACGCATCGCGGCTGGCATTGCCGATTGTTCCCCTCAAACCATCTTCGCGGCCGAGTTTTCAGCCGCCGGAAACTTCCGATCACCTTGCCGATGTTCATTCGGAGGGGTATCCGTGGCCGGGCGAGTATAGTGTGACCCGGGATGAGGTCCGACAGGCGACGCACGTGGAGTGGCGCGGCTCCGATAGCACGCAGTATCCCTGGGGCAAGCGCACGCATCACGAGCAACTCACTTACGATGTGGAAGACAAGCATCCGGAGATCAACGTAGTTCGCGGCGACTCCGATACGACATTTCAACTGAAGGACCGATCGCTTCTCTATCGCGGCCATCTTGAAATGCGCAGCGACCAGAAGATCTTCTACTATTCCTACCAGCGCGAGTTGCTGGAAAACGGCCGTCTCATTCGCCAGAAGACGTGGCAGGATGCCATACCTCGGAATCACCAGTGATTCACATTTCACGATCCCTGGCTTCTTCGATTTGTTCAAGGCGCCACACAGAACCTGATGACTGCAACCAATTCTCCCAGTGGAACTAGCACCCCTGTTAATGCGATCGGTTCCGGCGCCGAATTGGTGCAGCCGAAGCGCGTGATGGGATTTTTGGACCTAGTGTTATTTTACGTCGTCACCGGCATCAGCTTGCGCTGGATCGCGACCGCTGCCAGCGCCGGCCCCAGTGCCGTGATCATCTGGATCGGCGCCTGGCTCACCTTCTACACTCCGCTTGCGCTTTCGGTGATCGAGCTATCTTCCCGTTATCCGCAGGAAGGTGGGCTTTACGTCTGGACCAAGCGTGCATTTGGCGACTTCGGGGGCTTCATCTGCGCCTGGATTTACTGGACCAGCAACCTACCGTATTTCCCCGCTGTGCTCTATTTCGCCGCAAGTAACGTCTTGTACATGCGCGGGGATCGGTGGAATTACTTGTCGAACGACGCGAATTTCTACATCGTTTTTTCGATCATCACCTTGACCATAGTCACCATTCTGAATGTGGTCGGCCTCGATGTTGGCAAATGGCTGCACAATGCCGGTGCCGTCGCGATGTGGTTGCCGGTAGTGATCATCATCGGTATGGGCGCCATCGCGTGGCACCGCTTCGGATCGGCGACTTCTTTCAACGCCACGAGCATGATCCCGAGCACCCGTTTTAAGGACATGATCTTTTGGTCATCATTGACTTTTGCCTTTGGCGGCTGCGAGACGGCCTCTTTCATGGGGGAAGAGATCAAGAACACGCGCCGTACTCTTCCCTGGGCTCTCTTCTCCGCCGGCCTGGTTGTGACCTTCTGCTACGTGGTGGGGACAGTTGGCGTGCTGCTGGCGCTGCCGCCAGACCAGGTCACCAATTTGCAGGGACTCATGCTGGCAATCGCGCGGACCGCGGGACGGATCGGATTTTTCTGGATCATTCCCGTGGCCGCCGGTTTTATCGCGCTGAGCAATTTGGGGGCAGCCAGTGCTTTCCTCGCTGCCGTCGCGCGCCTGCCCTTTGTGGCCGGGATTGATCGCTTTCTGCCGCCGGTCTTCGGCAAGCTACATCCCCGCTGGCGCACGCCTTATGTCGCTCTCATCCTGCAGGCGGTTTGCGGCGCGGTGTTCGTATTCCTTGGACAGGCTGGCACCAGTGTCAAAGGTGCTTACGACGTGCTGGTGAGCATGGGCATCGTCACCTATTTCCTTCCTTATCTATTCTTGTTCGCAGCTATGTTCCGCTTGCAGAGAGAACCGGCTGGACCAGAGGTGATTCGTGTTCCCGGTGGCAAACCCACAGCATTGTTGCTCTCCTGCGTGGGATTCAGTACCGCATCTCTCACCATCGCTCTTTCGTTCGTTCCAAGCCCAGGGGAAGCCCACCCAGTGCTCGCTATTGCAAAAGTTGTGGGAGGAACTGGAGCATTGGTTGCAGTGGGTGCGTTCCTGTATTGGCTGGGACAAAAAAGGGCGCGGCTGGCCAGCGCTTGATCTCTAGTGTGTGGCTAGTATTTACTTCCAGCCTGGCATTTATCGTCTTATGTCAAGCTTGTCTCGGTACGACGTGATTGTCATCGGGGCCGGCCACAACGGCCTGACCGCCGCTGCCTACCTGGGCGGCGCAGGCCTGTCCACGCTGGTGCTCGAGCGGCGCGACATTGTGGGTGGCTGTTGTGTGACGGAAGAAAT
>Ga0209155_1000819_pt1 | contig 14882 bp, 13 predicted proteins | sample GraSoiAngelo_122_FD_185879 | JGI IMG/M metagenome (GOLD analysis project Ga0209155, IMG submission 185879) | Grasslands soil microbial communities from the Angelo Coastal Reserve, California, USA - 14_0927_02_20cm (SPAdes) (version 2) | ecosystem: Environmental > Terrestrial > Soil > Grasslands ... | reverse complement strand
TGCTTCGGGCGGGGTCATCCAGATTTTCACCGAGGACGGTCCGCCCGCACCCACGCTCACGCAGAGCGGCGCGGCCGGGAGCTACGGAACCAGCCGCTCGGCTCTCAAGTTCGGCGGCGAGTCGGGAGCGCTCAATTACATCGGCGGAGCGTCCCACTTCGAGACCGGCGGCTACCGCGACCACAGCGCGGCAGAAAAAGACCTCGGCAACGCCAAGCTCAAGTTTGCGTTGAGCGACGATACGCGGCTTTCCCTGATCCTGAATTCCGTGAGGCAGCCGGCGCAGGACCCGGCGGGCCTCAGCCGCGCGCAGGTGGAGCAGGACTCGCGCCAGGTCGATTCGTCCGTACTCCAGTTCAACACTCGTAAGGAAGTCGTTCAGAACCAGCTCGGCACGACCGTGGAGCACCGGCTCTCGGCTTCGGACAGCCTGCGTCTTGCGGCCTACGGCGGAAGTCGGCAGATCGAGCAGTTTCTGGCGATTCCCATTGCCGCGCAGAATGCGCCGACCTCGTCGGGCGCCGTCGTCAACCTCGACCGTTTCTATTACGGGCTGGACATGCGCTGGTCGCGGGCAACGGAGCTCGCCGGCCGGCCCCTCGCATTCACCGTGGGAAGCGATTACGACCGTCAGAAGGAGCGGCGCAGGGGCTACATCAATAACTTCGGCACCTCCGGGGCCCTGAAACGCGATGAGGACGATACGGCGCGCAGCGCAGCGCTCTATGCGCAGGGCGACTGGAAACTCGCGCCGCGCTGGAGTCTCTTCGCCGGCCTGCGCCACAGCGAGGTTTCGTTCTACTCGAGCGACTACTACATCGTTCCGGGCACGACCCCCCCCAATCCCGACGATAGCGGCAGCATCAAATTCAAGAATACGAGCCCTGCTGCGGGCCTGGTCTACTCGGTTTCCCCCACGCTCAATCTCTACGGCAACGTGGGCAAAGGCTTCGAGACACCGACCTTCGCGGAGCTCGCCTACCGCTCGGACGGCACGACGGGCTTGAACTTCGCGCTGCAGCCGAGCACGAGCGTCAACACGGAGATGGGCGCCAAGGCATTTCTCCCGGGTGGCCAGCGAGTCACTTTCGCGGTTTTTCACATCGACACGAAGAACGAGATCGTGGTTGACACCGCGTCAGGCGGCCGCAACACCTTCAAGAACGCGACCCGCACCACGCGCCACGGGGCAGAATTGTCCTGGAGCGCGAGAGCGATCGAGACGCTCGATCTTCTCGCGGCCTTGAGCTACGTGGACGCGCGCTACCGGGATGATTTCACCAGCGGCACGCCTCCAGTCACAGCCAGCGCCGGCAACACTCTGCCCGGACTTCCGCGCCGCACCTTCTACGGCGAAGCGCGCTGGGCACCTGCGGAACGGGGTTTCAGCACGGCTCTCGAGCTGCGCTACGGCGGCCGCGTCTACACGACCGATGCGAACACCGCGTCGGCCGACCCCTACACGGTCGTGAACTGGCGGTTAGTCATCGAGCAGCGAGCGAGCGACTGGCGCGTCAACGAGTTCGTGCGAATCGAGAACCTCTTCGACAAGCAATATGTCGGCTCGGTGATCGTCGGCGACGCCAACCGGCCCTTCGAGCCGGCTCCGCGGCGCAACGCGATCGTCGGGATCAACGCGGTCTCCAAGTTCTGACGGCGCGCTGCGAGCGATCAGCTCACGGGCACGCGATGCCGGTCGATCCAATACGCCCACGGACCTAAGATCGCCAGCGCGATGATTCCCAGAATCGCGACCGCGTCTTCGCTCGGCGGCGGCGGAGACCACGGCCCCGGAACGTAGAGAATGACGAGCAAGGCGATGTATACCCACCATGCGACGGTTCCGAGGCGATCCTTGACTTTGGTCGACTGCGTGTAGAGCGCGATCCCAGCCGCGAACATCAGGCCTTCCACTGAGAAAGTCGCGGGCAGGGACTCCCATAAACCCAGGCCCAGGCGCTCGCTGCCGCCGGGATAGAGCTGCAGGTCGGGCCGGTGAGTGACGCAGTCCAGTACCCAGTGGCTGGCGACGGCGATTCCGACCCACATCGCTCCGGCGCGATCGCCCGTTGCCGTCTGATAGACGATCGCGAAGAGCACCGCCCAGACGCCCGTCATCAGCAGGCTGTGCGACCACGGGTAATACACGAATTCGAACGGGTTGATCGCGGTGAAACCCGGCACGATGCGAAACCGCTCGACGCCGAGCAGCACCAGCACCGGCCACACCACGTCGGGGAACGCCGCGGCGATGACCAAGGTGCCAAGCGACGCTTTGGGCGCGACTTTTTTCGTCGCGAAGGCTACGGCGAAGTGGCCGATGAACACTTTACCTCCCGGCCAAGATCAGGCGCTTTCGTACAGGCGCGTGAGGACGAACTCGCGATGGCCGAGCGCCTCCGCAGCGGTGAGCCGGCCGTTCGCGGTGCGCAACATCATCTCGAGGAGCTTGTCGCCCGCCTGGTCCATGTTGATCTCACGGCGCGTGATGCCGGACACGTCGACGTCGATGTGCTCGGGCATGAGGCGCACGGTGCGCGGATTGGCGCAGAGCTTGATCACGGGCAGGATCGGATTGCCGATCACGTTCCCCTGCCCCGTCGGAAAGAAGTGCACCACGTAGCCGCTTGCCGCACACAGCGTCACCATCTCCGCCGCCGCGGAGGAGGAATCCATGAACCAAAGCCCCGGGCCGCTCGGGACCTCGGCCTTGTCGAGCACGCCGTCCACCATGCATTTGCGACCGATCTTCTGGATGTTGCCGAGCGCCTTCTCCTCGATGGTGGTGAGGCCGCCGGCGATGTTTCCCTTGGTCGGCTGCGAATCCATGAGGTCGCTCGTCTTATGGCGCTCGATCACTTCCTGGTAGCGATTGAACATGAACATGAACTTGTCGCGCACCTCGGGCGTTCTGCAACGCGCCGCCACGAGCTCCTCGCCGCCGGTGAGCTCGGTGGTTTCGCCGAAAACGAGCGTCACCCCGTGTTCGTAGAGCTTGTCGAAGGCGTTTCCCACGCAAGGGTTCGCGCCTATCCCGGATGTGGTGTCCGATTCTCCGCACTTGGTCGACACCCACAGATCCTTGAGCGGCCGCTCCTCGCGGCGCAATTCCGAAGCCCACTGCATGTAATCCTTCGCGGCCTTGGAAGCGCGGCGGACAGTCTCCATGTCGCCGTGGCCTTCGATTCCGAAGCAGGACACCGGTTTTCCCGCCGCGGCGATGCCGTCGGCGACGCGTTTCGCCCAGCCGTCCTCGATGCCGATCACTACCGCCGCGGCGACATTGGGATTGGACCCTGTGCCGATCAGCGTCTTGAAATGCAGCTCGAGATCTGCGCCGAATTGCAGCCGCCCATAGGGGTGGGGAATCGCGAGCGTTCCCTTGATATTGTTCGCCACCGCTTCGCACGCCGCGTTGGAGAGATCGTCGACGGGCAGGACGAGAACGTGGTTTCGTACGCCGACGCGACCGTCGTCGCGCTTGTATCCCCGGAATGTCGCCTTGCTCAGATCCATGCTCCGACCTCAAACGAACCGTTGATGGGCTCTCACCAGCGCTTGGTCTTGATGTTGTGCACGTGGGCGTGCTCGCCCACCTTGATGGGCGCGATCGTGCGACCGATGTCCACGCCGTATTTGATCACTGTTTCGCCGCTCTTGAGTTCGCGGATCGCGACCTTGTGCCCCATGGGAACGTCGCTCTGAGCGCGCGCCTTGATCTCCCTGTCCTGGTCCATGATCCAGCCGGTCAGCTCCTGCCCCGCCTTCACGCCCTCGACGACGACCACTCCGACGGAGTCGTTCTCATCGTGCACCACGAAATGAATCATGGGATCGGTCAGCGGCAGAGCAGGTTGCCCGCATCCGGATCAACCGGACGCGTGCAATCCTGGGTGTTGATCTTGCGCGTCGGATCGGGTTCGGGTGCCCGGACCGAGGTCTTGCCGTCCGGGCCGAGCCGGTAGTAGTGCACGCCGTCGGCAAGCATCACCCCGACGATGATCGCGTTGCCGAGCGGCGAGCCGCTGGCCACGCTCACTTGGGAGGTCGTGTTCATGCCCTGAGCGGAGGCGCGTTCCCCGGCCGAATAGCGGACCGCGCAGCCCGCCAGCGCGACCGTGACGATGATGCAAGCCGCCGAAATCCCCCGCATAGGTCGAAAATTAGCACGCGCCCGGGCGTTTCGCCATATTCGCGGGGCTCGCTGCTAGAATTGTTTCCTGAAGCGGAGGTTGCGCTATGAACAAGCCCGTTGAATCCCTGCCGGCGGAGAAGCTCGAATACCTCAAGCGCCGCACCGACAAGTACTTCAGCAAATCGCGGCAAACCGTCGAGAAGTTCGGCGACCGGACGGTCACCTACGGCGTGTTCCTGCGCCGCGGCGTGATCTGCGCCGTCAACCCCGCCATCGACGTCCTGCGCAGCTACTATTCCGCGAAGGCAGAGCCGCTGAGGGTTACGCGCCTGTACGAGGAAGGCGCGTTCGTGCCCGACCAGAAGGCGCTCTTCACGTACACCGGCTCGTTCGCGGCCCTGGTCGAGCTCGAGACGCTCATACTGCAGCGCGTCGGCGTCGCGTGCGTCTCCGCGTACAACGCCTACAAGATGGCGATGAACCTGAAGAAGGTTGCGTTCATCGACATGCACGCGCGGCACTCGCCGGGAGACGACCTTTCGCTGCTCGCGGCGTACGGCGCCTCGGTCGGGAGCCGAATGGCGAAACTCGGCGGCGCGATCGGCTTCATCGGTTCCTCGCAGGACCTTACCGCTCACTTCTACGGCCACGACAAGGGCATCGGCACCATGCCGCACGGCATCATCGGCTACGCGGGCTCGACCCTGCGCGCGGCGCAGATGTATGTCGAAACCCATCCGCAGGATAATCTCACGGTGCTGATCGATTACTACGGACGCGAGTATTCCGACGCCCTCGACATCTGCCGCTGGTGGTACAACGAACACCTGCCGGGGGACGAGACGGGCGCACGAGCGCTTGCTCTGCGCATCGACACCCACGGCGAGCGCTACGCGGAGGGCCTCGACTACGAAAAATCGACCGAGATCGTGGTCAACTGGCTGCACGTACCGAACGAGTACGAAGCGGTGCGCTACGTGATGGGCGAGGAAGCGTTCGACGCCGACAGCCTGAACATCGTCAAGGACCGCGTGCGCAAAGTGCTGTTCGGCACTGGCGTCTCCGTCGCCGCTGTCATCCAACTGCGTCAGACGCTCGATGCGAACGGTTTCAACGCCTGCAAGATCGTGGGCTCATCGGGATTCAATCTGTTCAAGTGCAAGATGTTCGCCAACAGCAGGGCTCCGCTCGATGTGATCGGCACCGGCTCCTTCATCCCGGAGAACTTCAACGACACTTTCGCGACGGCGGATATCTTCATGTACGACGGAAAGCCCGGCATCAAGCTCGGCCGCGAGAAGTTGTTCCAGGGGCTGAAGCCGTAGCTCCATGTTGTTTCCGACGACGCTCGTCGGCAGCTACCCGCAGCCGGAGTGGCTGATCGACCGCAAGAAGCTCGCCGGGCGCTTTCCGCCGCGCGTGCGTGCGAGAGAGCTGTGGCGAATCCCCGATGCGCATCTCGCCGAAGCGCAGGACGACGCGACGCTGCTCGCGATCCGCGCCCAGGAGGAAGCGGGCCTGGACATCGTCACCGACGGCGAGATCCGGCGCGAGAGCTACTCCAACCGTTTCGCCACCGCGCTCGAAGGGGTGGACATCGACAATCCCGGCACGGCCCTCGACCGCTCGGGACACCCCAACCCGGTACCGCGCATCGTCGGAAAGATTCGCAGGAAGCACGCGGTAGAGATCGAGGATCTGAAGTTCCTGCGGGCCCACACGAAGAAGGCGGTCAAGATGACCGTGCCCGGTCCTTTCACCATGAGCCAGCAGGCGCAGAACGAGTACTACCGGTCCGAGGAAGAAGCGTCCATGGATTACGCGGTCGCGGTGAACGAAGAAATTCGGGATCTGTTCGCCGCCGGTGCCGACATCGTGCAAATCGACGAGCCCTACATGCAGGCGAGGCCGGAAAAGGCGCGTCGGTACGGCCTTGCGGCGCTCGACCGAGCGCTCGAAGGCATCGCCGGAACCACCGCGGTGCACATCTGTTTCGGATACGCCGCCGTCATCCACGCGAGGCCCTCCGGCTACTCGTTCCTCGGCGAGCTTGCGGGCTGCAACTGCCGTCAGGTCTCGATCGAGACTGCGCAGTCCGATCTCGACTGTTCGGTGCTCGAGTCCCTGCCCGGCAAAACGATCATCCTCGGCGTGATCGACTTGAACGACGTGACGGTGGAGACGCCGGAAAAGGTCGCCGCGCGTATCCGCCGCGCCCTGCCCTTCGTCGCGCCCGAGCGCATCGTCGTCGCGCCCGACTGCGGGATGAAGTACTTGCCGCGCGAGGTGGCGTTCGGGAAAATGAAAGCGATGGTCGAGGGCGCGAAGCTCATGCGCGCCGAGCTCGGCCGGAGCCGATAGCGAGGACGACGACATGCTTGCGGTGATATTCGAGGTCATTCCGGCTGCGGGCCGGAAAGAGCAATATCTGGAGCTCGCCGCGCAACTGCGGCCGGAGCTCGAGAAAATCGACGGCTTCATCTCCGTCGAGCGCTTCGCGAGCCTTACGGACGAAAACAAGCTGCTGTCCCTGTCGTTCTGGCGCGACGAGGAAGCCGTGCGGCGCTGGCGCAACCTTGCGCGCCACCGCGAAGCGCAGGCGCGCGGGCGCTCAGGCGTGTTTGCCGATTACCGCCTGCGCATCGCGAGCGTTGTTCGCGACTACGGCATGACCGACAGGGACGAAGCCCCTAGGGACAGCCGCTCGGCCCATCCCGTCTAAGGGCTTCCGCCCGGTGAGCGCGCGGCCTCTGGCATGAGTCCTGCGTGCCTTGTGTGGCAGAAGGCGTAACGGCGCTGAGAAGCGCTACAAAGCGTAGCGGCTTTTCTACTTACCTGGCTTAATAACCAAAGACATACAACTGCTAGTAAATTCGCAGAATTAATATTATGATGTATCATATTGGACATCAAGAAGTAATTGGGTAGCCTCGCCCAAAATCTCGGAGTCTGTTTCAAAGTTCCATGACCCAGTCTCCGAATTCGGAGAGTATCGCCGGTTCCAATAACCGCCTCTCCTAGCAATCGGTTATTGGCGGGAGAAATCATGAACAAGCTCGCTGCATCGATTATCGGAAGCTTTCTCGTCGCGGGCGCGCTCGTCCTAGCGGGCTGCTCGAACGACACGACGACGACCGGATCGGGGACCCCACCCATATTCGGCGGCAATAACGCTGGTCCCGGAACCGGCCCTGGGCCCGCCCCCGGCCCCAGCGGCACGCGGGTTCAGGTGCTGGCGAGCAGCCCGCAAATGCCCTCGTCCGGAACGGTGACGGTAGACCTGACTGCGATTGTCGTCGATGCCAACGGGCAGGCGGTCTCCGGAACTGCGGTAGTCCTTTCAACGGGCGCCGATCCCTCCGCGTTCATCAGCAACATCAGCGGCAGCGGGGTATCCGACACAAACGGCGCCGTCACGGCCAAGCTCAATCTCGGGTCCAACAAATCAAACCGTTTTATCTCAGTCACCGCTTCCGCTGTAGGCGCCACCGCGGCCACGGGCGTCGATGTCACTGGCACGGCCATCACCGTGAGCGGCAGCAGTTCCCTCGCGTTGGGCTCCAATACGACGCTGACCTTCAGTCTCAAGGATTCGGCGGGAGTTGCCTTGCCGGGCTTTACGATGACCCTCACTTCGGCGACCGGAAACTCGATTTCTCCGGCGACAGGCACCACCAACTCGGCGGGCCAAGTCAGCGCCGTCGTCACGGCCAGTGTGGGCGGCAACGATACCATCACCGCCACGGCGGCCGGGGCGAGCAAAACACAGGCGCTGACCGTCAGCAGTGCGGGTTTTGCGTTCACCACACCGGCGCCGTCGGTGGAGATACCTCTGAATACACCGACAGCGATCTCGGTTCACTGGACCACTGGCGGAGTGCCCGTCGTGGGTCAACCCGTAACGTTTGCCACCAGCCGCGGCACGATCGCCGGTAGCCCGTCGACCACAGACGGCGCAGGCGACACACCGGGCACGTCGATTTCATCCACCTCCGCAGGTAATGCCACCATCAGCGCCTCGGGCCCGGGCGGCACCCCGGCGGCCACTCTCAACATTACCTTCGTTGCCACTACCGCCAGCAGTATCGCGGCCCAGGCCGTTCCAGGCACGATCGGGACCACCACCGGTGTGGGATCTCAAACCAACAACAGGTCAACGATTTCGGTGGTAGTGCGCGACGCGACCAACAATCTAGTCAAGAACGCGGGCGTAAACTTTACCGTCACGGCTGATCCCACTGGAGGCTCTCTCAATGCGGCGAGGGCGATAACCGATGTCAACGGCGGCGCCTCGGTGACCTACACGGCGGGCACTGTCAGCAGCCCGCAAAATGGCGTGCAAATCCAGGCCACAGTGACTGACATCAGTGGCGTTGCCGTGGCTCCGGGCATAACCGACACTGCGACGTTGACTGTCAGCGGACAGTCGCTTCTGGTGCGCCTGGGTACCGATAACCTGGTGCAGCCAGTGACGACTCCTCCGGTCTACAAAAAGACATGGGCCGCGGTCGTGACCGATGCCACGGGCAACGCGGTCGCAAACGCGACGGTGATTTTCGCCCTGCGCCCCGGCAGGTATCTCAAGGGTCAGTACGACGTGTTTAATACCACGGCCGGCGTATGGACACGATCAGTACCACCGACGCTCTGTGCCAATGAAGACCTCAATTTCAACGGCAATCTCGATGCGGGTGAAGATGTCAACGGAAATGGTTCGCTCGAACCTGGGGGTGTGGCCACTGTAAACCCCAGTGCTGTCACGGACGCGAGCGGCATCGCCACTGCGGTCATCACGTATCCGAAGGATCATGCGACCTGGGCTGAATATAGCCTTGAAGCCCGCACCAGCGTCAACAGCAACGATCCGCCTACTGTCGCTACATTCATTCTAGTGGGTTTGGCGAGCGACTACACCGACAAGAACGTGGCGCCGCCGGGTCAATTCAGCCCCTATGGGGTAGCCACCGTGTGCACCGATCCGAATTAAGGCGGCAGGTTGTAGGGTTGGTTTTCGTCATCTGAGCGGCGGCTCGACCTTCTCAGGTCGAGCGCAGCCGCTCGAATCCCGCCTCGAGATCCGCGATCAGGTCCTCGACGTTCTCCAGGCCCGCGTGGATCCGGAAGCACGGCCCCTTGTGCGGCCACTTAGTCGCCGTGCGCGTCTCGCGCGGATCGAAGGGCACGATCAGGCTCTCGAACCCGCCCCAGGACGAGCCGATTCCGTAGAGTTCCAGACCGTCGATCATCGCGCCGAGCGCGCGCTCGGTGATGCCTTCCTTGAGCACCACGCCGAAAAGACCGCAGGCGCCCGTAAAATCGCGCTTCCAGATCGCGTGTCCCGGATCTCCGGGGAGCGCCGGGTGGAGCACGCGTTCGACCTCGGGCTGGCGAGCGATCCATTCGGCTAGCGCGACACCGGCCTTCCAGTGCTGTTTCAGGCGCACCGCGAGCGTGCGCAGGCCCCTCTGACCCAGATAGACGTCGTCCGGACCGGCCGTCTGCCCGAGCTCGTGGGTCGAGCGCCTCAGCCTCGGCCAGGCTTCCTTCGTGCAGGTGATCGCCCCGAGCATGGCGTCGGAGTGACCGACGATGTATTTGGTCGCCGCCTGCACCGAAACGTCCACGCCGTGCGCAAACGGCTTGAAGTAGAGGGGCGTCCCCCAGGTGTTGTCGGCGATGACGGTGATGCCGCGGCGGTGCGCGGCTTCCGCAATCGCCGGTACATCCTGCACCTCGAAAGTGAGCGAGCCGGGCGATTCGAGATAGATCACCCGGGTTTCGGGCCGGATGAGCGACTCGATGGAGGACCCCGCGAGCGGATCGAAAAACGTCGTGCTCACGCCAAAGCGCTTGAGAAATCCAGTCGCAAAGTTGCGCGTGGGGCCGTAGACGGTGTCGCTCATCAGCAGCTGATCTCCGGCGGACAGGAACGCGAGCAAGGCTCCGGCGCAGGCGGCGAGTCCCGAGGGGTAAACGACCGTGCGGTGCCCTCCCTCGAGCGCCGCGATCGCCTCCTGGAGCGCCTCGATCGTCGGTGTGCCGAAGCGCCCGTAGTAGGTGCCCGGTTGTTCCAGAATCCAGTTCTGGCGCCTGCGGCGGAACTCGGCCACGTTTTCCGAGAGGATCGTCGAGGCGTGGAACACCGGCGGGTTCACCGCGCCGTGATGCCGCTCGGGGTGGAGTCCGGAATGGACGACGGTTGTCTCTTCGCGCATGGAGTTCCTTCCTGATTGGACTAGAACGCAAAGCGGTTATTCTGACAGCAACGGGACTGACAGTAGCCTCCACGTACAATTACTGTGTTCATCAAGGGATCGTCCTCGTCGTGACTTCGGCCGTTTCCCGCATCGCCAAAGGCGTGGTCAGGCTCGCCTGGCCGGTGCTCGTCGCGCAGCTGGCGGTGATCGCGAGCGGCGTGCTCGACACGGTGATGGCGGGCCGCTACAGCGCGGTGGACCTTGCCGCGGTCGGGATCGGAGCCAGCGTCTATTTCAGCGTCTTCATCGGATTGATGGGGGTGGTGCAAGCGCTCTCACCGATTGCGGCGCAGCTCTTCGGGGGAAGGCAGTTCGAAAGAATCGGCGAGCAGACGCGCCAGACCCTCTGGCTTGCGCTCGGCCTCGGCGTGCTCGGAGTCCTGCTGCTCGCGTTTCCCGAACCGTTCCTGCGGCTCTCGAGTGCGCCGCCGGAGGTCGAGGCGCGCACGCGAGCTTACCTTCAGGGCATCGCCTGGGCGCTCCCGGCGATGCTGCTTTTTCGCGTTTTTTTCGCGCTCACCACCGCGGTGTCCCGGCCGCGCGCGGTCATGGCGATCAACCTCGTCTATTTCGCCGCCAAGATTCCGCTCAACGCCCTGTTCATTTACGGGGCGCTGGGCGCGCCCGAGCTCGGCGGTCCGGGCTGCGCGGTCGCAACCGCGATCGCGAGCTGGCTGATCTTCGCGCTCGCCTGGATCTATTGCGCGAAGCACCCGTTCTACGCGCCGTTTCGCATCTTCAGCCGCTGGTCCTGGCCCGACTTGCCCACCCTCTGGAGCCACCTGAAGCTCGGAGTACCCATCGGGCTCGCGTTTTTCGTCGAGGTGACTTCGTTCACTTTCATGGCGCTTTTCCTCGCGCGGCTCGGCGCGGCCACTTCCGCCGGACACCAGATCGCGTCGAACGTCACCGCCGTCCTCTACATGTTCGGGCTCGCGATCGGAAACGCAACCGCGGTGCTCACAGCGCAGGCGATCGGCGCGGGCAATCCGCGCGAGGCGCGGCGTACGGGGCTTACCGGCATGGGGATGATGTTCGCCATTTCCGCCTGCGGCGGCGTAGCGATCTTCCTTGGCGCGCATCAGATCGTATTGCTGTACACCCGCGACCCCGCGGTGCAGGCGATCGCGATTCCTCTCCTCGCCTACATCGCTTTTTTCCAGCTCTTCGACACCTCGCAGGTGGTGATCGTCAACGCCCTGCGCGGCTACAAGATCGCCTTCATTCCCATGCTCGTCTATACCGTCGCGCTCTGGGGGATCGGATTGGGAGGGGGTTATGCGCTGGGACTCGGGCGGGTCGAAGCCGCGACTGCGCTCGGGCTTGCGACACCCATGGGCGCCGCCGGATTCTGGCTTGCGGGCGTCGCCAGCCTCGTCGTCGCGGCAACGATCCTGTTTGCCTACTTCATGCACGTGAGCCGCCGGCACGCGGCGGGGACGATCTGACTCGCCCGCATTGCGAGAGCTCTCCCTTTCCACTATATTTCCGGCGCCTGTGCCCGCTCCGTAAAAACAAGGAAACCATCATGATCCGCGCGCTCGCCGTCCTCGCTCTCGCGATTTTCAGCGCAAACCCTTGGGCACAGGCGTATCCGAACAAACCCATCCGCCTCGTGGTCGGGTTCACGCCCGGGGGAGTCTCCGACGTGCTCGCGCGAGCCCTCAGTGCCAGGCTGTCGCAGAATCTCGGCCAGCAAGTCGTCGTCGACAACCGCCCCGGCGCCGGCACCACGATCGCCTCCGAGATCGTCGCCAGGTCGGCCCCCGACGGCTACACGCTGTACTTCTGCGATGCCACCACGCATGCGATCAACGCGAGCCTGTACGGCAAGCTCCCTTACGATAGCGTCAAGGATTTCACGTTCATCAGTCTGGTGGCCTCGACGCCGCTTTTGCTCGTCGTCAATCCGGCGCTGCCCGCAAAGACGGTGCCCGAGCTGATCGCGCTGGCGAAAGCGAGAGCCGGGCAGCTCAACTACGCCTCTTCCGGCACCGGTACCATCGTCCATCTGGCGGGCGAGACCTTCAAATCGATGGCGGGCGTCGATCTGCTGCACGTGCCCTACAAGGGCAGCGCGCCGGCGACCGTGGCGGTGATCGCGGGCGATGTCGCCTTTATTTTTTCGACCATGCCTGCGGCGCTGCCGCATGTGAAGAGCGGAAAGCTCCGCGCGCTCGCCGTGACCACGCCTGCGCGAGTCGCGGCAGTGCAGGACATTCCGACAATCGCCGAAGCGGCCCTGCCCGGGTTCGATCTGGTGCTCTACAGCGGAGTGGTTGGCCCGGCGGGCATGCCGAAGGAGGTCGTCGAGCGGTTGAACGGCGAGCTTGTCAAAGTCGTCAATTCCCCCGAGATCACGGAGTTTTTCGCGGCTCAGGGTGCGACGCCCATCGCAAGCACCCCCGAGCAGTTCGCCGCCCATATGCGCTCTGACATCGTGAAGCTGGGCAAAATGGTCAAGGCTTCAGGCGCGAAAGCCGATTGACCGGAGGGCGCGTGGCCAAGAATTTTCTTCCGAGGCATTCCCGCTACGACTACGTGCCGATCACCGAGCGCAAGGACTATTCCTGGCCGGGCGGCAAGCGCCTCGCTTTCTGCATCACCACCAACCTAGAGTGCTTCGCCTTCGGCGCGGGGCTCGGGCACGACAACGCCAAGACAGGCGAACCCCAAACGCAGCGGAACTACTCCTGGCGCGACTACGGAAACCGCGTCGGCATCTGGCGCCTGTTCGACCTCGCCGAAGAGCTCGGGCTGCCGCTCGCGCACAACACCAACAGCCTGCTCTACGACTACGCGCCGCAGATCTTCGCGCGAATCCGCGCAAGGGGCGACGAGATCGTCGCCCACGGACGCACGAATTCCGAAAACCTGCGCGGCCTCTGGGAACCCGACGAAGAACGCATCATTCGCGAAGCCACCGAGACCTTTGTCCGCAACGAGAAGAAGCGTCCGACGGGATGGATGGGCGCCGGCGCGTATGAGACTTCGGTGACGCCCGACCTCTTGAAGGAGGTCGGCTACACCTATTTCATGGACTGGCCCTGCGACGACCAGCCGATCTGGATGCGAACGCGCTCCGGGCCGATCCTCTCGGTGCCGTACCCGGTCGAGATCAACGATTCACCGATGATCGTGCACCGGAAGCACGGCGCGCGCGAATTCTGCGACATGGTGGTGGACCAGTTCGACGAGATGCTGGAGCAGTGCGCGAAACATCCGCTCGTGTGCAACATCTCCATCCATCCCTACGTGTTCGGCCAGCCCTTCCGGCTGCGGCCGCTGCGCGCGGCGCTCGAACATTGCGTCGAGCACAGGTTTCGGGAACGAGTCTGGTGGACGCGACCGGGCGAGATCGCCGAGTTCTGCAGTTCCATTCAGCCGGGAATCATTCCCGGCAGCTGAGAGATCCCCACGGGCGCCGCGAGCGCCGCCGAATCAGTGCGACGGGGCTGCCGGTTTGTTCGGCTGCGGCTGCGCCCCCCCTTGGGAGGCCCCTGCCGGCTTGCTTGGCTGCGGCTGCGCGCCTGTTTGCGAAGTCCATGCCGGCTTGCTTGGCAGCGGCTGTGCAGCCGCCTGGGCCGGAGCAGGCGCGGCCGGGGTCGCGGTGGAGCTGCGGCCCTGATCGGCTGCGCGCGCGGCGCCGGCGCTTTTCGTCTCGGGGAGCGCTGCAATGTCGCCGGAGAGCTCGCCGCCCTCCTCGATCGCGACTTTTCCGTATCGGACCTTGCCCGACAATTTTCCCGTGGCGCGAATGATCAATTGCTTTCGCGCGGTCAGCTCGCCCTCGAAACGCCCTCGGATTTCGGCGACGTCGATCCCGGCCTTGCCCACGAAAACGCCGTGCTCGGCAATCTGGATGACGCGGCTGTCCATCGAAGCCTCCACGCGACCTTCGACCACCAGCGTGTCGCAATCGGTGATCTCGGCGCCCTTCAGCTTGATGTCCGGACCGACTATCAGCTTGCTCACGGTTTCACCGCTTGGTCGGGGAGATTCCGTACCACCGCGCAAGTCCGCTTTCGGACTTTCGATCGCAAAGCCTTCCGCCTTTTCGGGTTCGTCACCGGCTGCGCTCAACGCTTCCTGCAGGCGGTTGTACGGCGACTGCAAGCGCGTAGATTGCGGGACATCTCTCTTGCGAAAATTGTCCAGCATGGATGCTCCTCTCGAACGGTACCGCTCATTCACGGGCGAAAATCCGCGACCTAAAGCATTTACCTTTAGCAATGCGCATGCCAGACGCAGCTCACGTGCAAAATCATGCAATTGCCGTACGCGGTCGCACGAGGGGCAGGCGACTGTCGTCGCTCCCGAGCGACGCGCCTTCGAGCGAGGTTCTTAAGCGGCTGTTTACAATGGGAGTGATACGTCGTGCAAAAGCGACGGCCATGACGCCGACGGTCAAGGCCGATGCTTCGGAAGACCGCTTTCGCTCCGCGCCGAATCAGGGCCGGATGAACCTCAGCACGAATTCGTCTACCGGC
>Ga0209155_1000816_pt1 | contig 14960 bp, 14 predicted proteins | sample GraSoiAngelo_122_FD_185879 | JGI IMG/M metagenome (GOLD analysis project Ga0209155, IMG submission 185879) | Grasslands soil microbial communities from the Angelo Coastal Reserve, California, USA - 14_0927_02_20cm (SPAdes) (version 2) | ecosystem: Environmental > Terrestrial > Soil > Grasslands ... | reverse complement strand
GGCCGTCGCCTCATGGTCCGCGGCCCTAGCGGCGTCGCCCGATGCGCGAGACCGCTCCGCCAGCAGAAGCGCTTGCCCCGCGCACTCGCGTAGCCGGCTCGCTTCGGTGCCTGCACGCGCGATCTTGATCTCGAGCTCGCGCTGGTGGCCGATCACCGCGCCGGCCTGATCGCTCAACATGCCGTGCTGGCGTTGTGCCTCGGCGATGGCCTGCTCGATCTGAACGCGCGGGTCCATGACCTCATCGAGCTTTCCGTTCAGGAACGCTCCCAGATAGCGAATGGCGCGTGTCGTGAACCGGATCATTTGATCCCCTCCGTCAACGAATTCGCGGGACGAAGCTCGTGAACAGTCACCCGTGCGAGCGTGTCGGCCTCGGTAAGGCCCGTACGGAGCGCGTCGAGCTCGTCCGCGAGCTCGTCCACGCGAGCGTTCGCCGTTGCCGACGCGCCCCCCTCCGCAAGGACCGCGATCTCGCCCAGCCGCGCGACCAGACCCTCGAGTCCGAGCGCCGCCGAGCGCATACGGGCGATGAGGGTTCGGTCGGTGGAGACGAGCCGCTCGCGCGCCGCCAGCTGATCGCGCACGGCCTGGATCGCGCGGCCGATCTCCTCGTCCATCTCGGATGTAGCTGCGTCGGCCCGCTCGCGCTCGAGGCGGTGGAGCTCCTCGGCCATCCGCGGATCGATCCCGGCGACGACCTGCGACACGATGAGCTCGTGTGACGCGAGCCGGCGAATGAGGACGACGGTCTCGCGGGCTCCCTCTCTCGTCTGCGAGAACCGCTCGGCGAGCGAGCTCTCGCGGCCGGGAGCGATGCGACCGATCCCATCGACGGCGCGCTCGGCTCGCTCGAGCCAGCCGGCTGCCGCCGAGCCGGGGAGCAAGCGCGGACGAGGCGGACCGGCGGGCCGCAGGACCACCGCTGTGGCGATCTTGAGCGCCACGACCGCGACCGCAGCCGCGAGCGCCGCGGCTACCGACCCGCTGGCCGCAAGCACCGCGAGACCGACGAGCAACCCGAGAAGCGGTCCCGTGAGATCGCGCGCCTCGCTCCGGACGCGGATCGCAATGACGGTCCAACGGACGTGGGCGGTCAGGGCCGCGAGGATCGACGCGACCATGATGCCCGCTCCGATCGCGATGGCGGCGAGGAGGGGCACGCCGAGAAGCGCGGTCACGACCGACGTCGCGACCGCGACCGCGGCCACCGGAAGCCGATCGGATCTCGGCTGAAGCATTTAGAAGTTCGACACCACGTCGGTGAAGACCTTGTTGATCGTCGCCGGGTTCGTCGCGTCGTAGAAGTTGGCACGCGACGCGTCGGCGATCTTCTTGAGCGTCTCGCGATCGGCGTCGGCGCCGTAACCGATCGTGAACACGCGGACGACGCGCCGCTCGTCCTCGGTCTGCAGATCGCGGAGGAGCTGGTCCAAATCGCGGTCGCCGTCCTCGTTCCTTCCGTCGGTGAGGAGCAGTACGGCGTTGATACGGGTGGGGTCGATCGCGCCTCGCATGTACGTCGCGCTCACGCGGGCCGTCGAGTAGAGGGCGGTCCCACCCGAAGCGACGAGGCCCGCGATCTTTGCCTTCAGCTGATCGCGCTGCCGGCTCACCAGGCCGATCGGCACGAGCTCGGTCTCGCGACTCGCGAAGCTCCAGAGGCCGACCTCGTCGTCATCCGCGAACTGGTCGAGCGCGTCGATCGATGCGCGCTTCATGAGGTCGAGCTTCGTGCCGCTCATCGAGCCGGACGTATCGAGGACCAGGAGGACGCGCGCGCGCTTGCGCACGTCGTTCCACGACCGTTGGATGAGCTCGAGCACGGCCGGGCTGGGCGGTCGGATGACGAGCCGCGGTCCCTCCGGGAGAAGACCGAGCGAGGTGGTGATCTCGGCGCCGGGACCGCCGTGCGCGTCGCGGAAGCCCGCGGCGAGGAACGATCGCTGAGCTGGTGGTGCCTGGAGGAACTCGAGGAATGCGCTCGCGGCCGCGCGCTTGCCGTCGTCGACCCACGGCGCGTTCAGGATCGCGTAGGGATGGTCGGCAACGAGCGTCCCTTCCTTTGGATACACCGCGACGAGCGGCATGCTCGGACGCGGCTCGCTGCGGTTGTAGTCCCACACCTGCTTCTCTTCGACCGCGATCGCCGAGACATACGACAGCGCCGCGCCGCGGTCATCCGCCGCCTTTAGGTGCCGGACGAAGGTCGAGACGGTGTCGCCGTAATGCACGACCGCGGACTCGACTCCCTTCACGAAGTCGACGACGCGCGCGTCGGCAATATCGGCCTCCGTGAGGTCGGTCGACCGTTGTGTCGCGGCGAAGTAGGCGCCGATGAGCGCGTGCAAGCCGGAGGTCGAAATGTTCGGATTTGTCTTGCCAAGGCGGAACTCACCCCACTCCGGGTGCCCGCGGCTGCCCCAGCCGGCCCGATCACGCGCGAGCTGCAGCACGTCCGCCCAGCCGATCTCGCGCTGAGGCCAGCCGAGCGCCTCGGCCATCGGACGGGGCATCGCGATGACCAGCGGAGATTGGAGGAGGCTGGGCGGGTTCTCCGGCGCGAGCCCGCTGCCGAAGTCCCGCGACGCGCGATGCTGGCGGAGCAGCTGGACCCACGACGTTGCGGCCGGCGACCAGACGTCCGGCCGTACGCCGTCGGCCTTGTCGTCCCAACCCTGCGCGAGCGCCGTCTCGGCCGCGCCAGAGGCCTTCTGCGTGACCTTCACGTTGATGCACTCGCCGCTGGACGTCACGCCGCTCTTGTTGAATGTTGTCGCGAGCTCCGTGAGGAGCGCTGACTTCTCCTGCGACGCGGCGACGTTCAGCGTCACGCACGCGCCGCGCGCCGGAGGCTCGGGTGCCGATCTGAACCCGAAGTATCCGACGATCCCGATCGCGAGAAAGACCGCGACCAGCAGGCTTCGCCGATCCCGTGACGTCTGTCGCTGGTACATCGTTACCACCTCTCCTTCAGTCGAGACGCGAGCGCCGCGGCCCCCCACACCGAGACCCCGAACCAGATCAGGCCGCAGCCGATCGCGATACCGAGGCCAATGAGCGAAGACGGATCGGTCGTCTCCACCCGACGCACCAGGTCGAGGCGGAGCGCGGATGCGAGCGACAGTGCCGCGCCGAGGGTCGTGCTGACCGCGAACCAGAAGAGGCCGGCGGCGGCCGACGGACCCGCCTGGCGGACGCTTCGGATCGCGACGACCAGCCACGCGACGCCGAGGAGGAGCCCGACGGTGGCGAGCGTCGCGCTTGCCGCCGTGTCACCGAGGAACGTGAGAGCCAGATAGAAGGCCGCGATCGCCGACCAGGCGGCTGCCGCGGTCGCGTTGACGCCGAGCCAGAACGGCTTCCAGATGTTCGTGTCGGTCTTATTCATGGGCCGCAAGCTAGGGTGGGCGAGGGCACCAGAAATGAGGGAAAGGGCTTAAACGGTGCTCATTTCACGGTGCTCATTTCGCCAGGCAGTGATCAGCGTGTGCGCTGTTCGTCCAGAGCCTTCAATGCGTAACAGCTCACGAACCAGCCGGCGGAGTTGAAGATGCACAGGAGACCGACGGCAAGGCGAGCGAGGTCGAGGACTTCCCTCGAGAGCGCGTCGGCGACCCAGATAAAGGCGAACTGGAGGGAGAGGCCTGCGATCACGAATGCGATAACGCTCAATCCCGCGCGCGACATTGGCCTTTTCTTCCCCATGGTCGCGACGGTACGCACCGCGAGCGTTCGCCGAATCCGCGAAAGGGCCTAGCGGATGCTCATTTCTTCGTGCTCACCTGACGCTCCGCCCACCACGCGGCGATCTGCGACCGGCTGTGAAAGTCGAGCTTCGTCAGGATGTGCTGCACGTGGTTGTCGACGGTACGTTCGGAGATGACGAGCTTCTCCGCGATCTCCCGATTGCGCATGCCCTCGTAGACGAGTTGCGCGATTTCCGCTTCCTTCCGCGTGATCGCGCCGCCGGGTCCGCTGCCGAACTCGGCGGGCGCCGGAAGCTGAAGTTGAGACGCGGGCGGTCGCGCGATCGGCGTTGCGAGCAGGCTGCCCGCCGCGATGCGCACGCAAAGGACGGCGAGCACTGTGCCCGCCGCGACCTGCCATGGAGCCGTGAGAGCGACGGCGGTGGCGCCCGCGAGGAGGGCGATGAGCATGGCCCAGGGATCCCAGAGGTCGACGAGGGGGCGCATCAGAAGTTGGAGAGTAATCCGCTGATTACGCGACGGATGGTCGTCGCGTCCGAGGCTTCGTATGTGGCGCCGTGCGAGGCCTCCGCGATCAGCTGCATCGCGACGGCCTCCTCCTGGGTTCCGTAGGCCACACCAAAAACGCGCACCGGCACTTCCTGGTTCTGCAGCTCGCGCAAGAGTCCCTGCAGGTTCGCGTCACGATCGTTGTTCTGCCCGCTCGCGAGGAGGACGACGGCGTTGATGCGCTTGCGGTCGAAGGTCCCCGCGACGGACGCCACGGCCGCTCGCGTCGTCATATAGAGCGGCGGGTCTCCGCTCGACGTCGAGAGACCCTCAATGAGGCTGCCGAGGGTCTCGCGGCGGCTGGCCAAGGGACCGAGCGGGGCTATCTCCTCGTACGACCTTCCGGAGGCGACGCGGCTCGGATAGATCCAGATCGCGACCTGATCCTCCCCCGAGAGGTATTCGAGGGCGGCCGCGGCGGCCTGCTTGGCGAGATCCAGCTTCGTCGCCCTGCCCGGAAGCTGGCCGCCCATCGCGGCGGAAACGTCGATCACCAGAAGAACGTCCGCGCGCTTGCGGAGAGCGTTCCACGATCGCTGCATACCCTCGATGAGCCGGCCGGACGGCGGCGGTTGAGTGAGCCGGGGTTGGTCCGGCAGGACGCCGTTATCCCTGTTGATCAGAGCGCCGGGTGTGCCGTCGTACGAGCGGAAGCCGGCGTTCGCGAAGCGAAGCTGCACCGGTGGGCTGAGAAGGTGGCCGAGGAATGCCTGCGCGGCCTCGCGCTGGAGCGTGTCGACCCACGGGGCGTCGAGGATCGCGTAGGGATGGTCCGCGATGAACGTCCCCTCCTCAGGATAAAACGCGAGGAGCTGAGTTCGCGGAGGGAGGGGGTTCGGGTTGTCGAGGAGCGAGCGCGGATTTCCGTTGTTGTAGTCGATGACCTGCTTCTCCTCCATCGCGATTGCCGACACGTAGGTGAGACCGACGCCGCGTCGGTCTGCCTCGAGCAGGTTCACGAGGAACGTCGCGACCGAGTCCCCGTAATGGACCACCGCGTACTCGACGTCCTGCACGAACGCGGTGACTTTCGGATTCGAGAGGTCGGCCTCGACCGGCGGCGCGTTCACGGCGGCGAAATACGTACCCATCAGGGCATGGAGTCCTGACGTCGAGCTCATCGGGTTGGTCTTTCCGAGCCGGAATGGCCCCCACTCGGCGTGGCCACGGCGACTCCAGGCTTCAGCGTCGCCTGCCAGGGAGATCAGGTCGGAAAATCCGACGTTTTGGTCCGGCCAGCCAAGCGCTTCGGCCATCGGCCTGGGCATAGCCACGACGAGCGGCGAATTGGCGAGGCTCGTCGGCGTCGTCGAGATGAGCGAGCTCAGATGACGCTCGGCACGATGCTGCTGGAGCAGGAGCAGCCAACTCTTCGCGGCCGGGGACCACACGACCGGGCGGGGTCCGTCACTCGCGCGGTCCCAATCGCGAGCCAGTGCATCCTCCGCATCGCCGGATCTCACCAGGTTGACGCTCACGTGCACACAACGGAGGCCGACCCGCGGCGAGGAGGCGTTGTAGTCGCGCGCGATCTCGGCGAAGAGCGCGGACTTCTCCTGAGAAGAGGCGACGACAAGGGGGACGCACCACGAGTAGCCCACCGCGATGAGCGCGTCCATCGCGATCGCGAAGGCCAGGGTGATCGCCAGAGCCCGACTATTGGTCACGCCCGGTACCTTCATGCGCCTCCCGCGTTTGGCAGGCTAACGCCCGCGCCCAGCCCGTCGGCGCTCAAGCAGGCGAACGCGCGCCTATCCTGAGGACGGATGCGCGAGCGCGGGCGCGGCGGCGACGGGGGCAGGGACTGGGGAAACATCGATTGGTCGAATATCGACCTCTCGGGTTTCGGCAGGGGTGGGGACCGCATAACCGGTCCCTCGCGCCGCTTCGTGATCCTGGCCATCGTCATCTTTCTCATCCTTCTCATCCCGGTCCTGATCGGCCCCCTCGTCGGTTTCCTCACAGATCTCCTCTGGTTCCGTAGCCTCGGTCTCGAGTCGGTCTACCTGCGGCGTTTCACGGCCGGGTTCTACGCATTCGCCGTGTTCGGAGCGGGCTTCTTCATCCTGGCTCTGCCGAACGTGTACTTCGCGCTCCGTCCGCAAGTGCCGCGCGTCGTCGTCGAGGCCGAGCGCCGACGGCGTGGCGCGCTGCCGACGACCCTCCGGCTCATGTGGCTCCTCCTGATCCCCGCGTTCTTTTTCGGGCTCGCTGGTGGCGACCAGTGGGACATGCTGCTGCGCTGGGTCAATCAGGTCCCGTTCGGCGCGACGGATCCGGTCTTCGGCCGCGACATAGGCTTCTATTTCTTCACGTTGCCGGTGCTTGAGTTCATGCGCGGCTGGCTTCTCGTCGCGCTCATCGTCATCGCGATCGGCGTCGTCGTCCTCTACTTCGTGCGAGGCGTCATCGGGGTCGCGACCGGCTCGCTTGCGAGCGCCGACATCCGCGTGGCGGGCCGGACCGCGCTAGCGCTCGCGCGGCCCGCTCGCGCGCACCTTTCCATCCTCGGCGGGCTTTTCCTAGCGCTGATCGCGGGCGGGTACCTGCTCGACCAGTTTGACCTTCTTTTCCGGCAGGAGACTGTGCTCGTCGGCGCCGGCTACACGAGCATCAACGCGCGCCTGCCGGCGCTCACCATCCTCAGCGTCATCGTCGGAATCGCGGCCCTGGCGTGCTTCGCCAACGCCTTTCGTGGCACGCTCTGGATCCTCGGCGGAGCGATCGTCCTCTGGTTCGCCGCCAGCCTCGTCGTCGGAGGCATCTACCCGGCGCTGATCCAGAACTTCATCGTTTCGCCAGACCCGTTGAACAAGGAGCGCGTCTACATAGCGCGCAACATCCAGGCGACCCGGGCCGCGTACTCGCTCGACGCGATCGACGAGTCGGCGTTCGACGTCGGTGCCGCGCCGACAGTCGCCGACGTGCGGACCGATCTATCGGACATCACGACCGTTCGGCTGTGGGATTACCGCCCTCTGTTGTCCGCGTTCACGCAGCTACAGGGCCTCCGCCAGTACTACACGTTCAACGACGTGGACATCGATCGCTACCAGATAGGCGGTAAGGAAACACCGGTCTTTCTCTCCGCGCGCGAGCTCTCGTCCAACAGCCTTCCGGCCCAAGGCTGGCTCAACCGGCACCTCATCTTTACGCACGGATTCGGAGCCGTGGCGACGGCGGTCGGAGCCGTCGACAGCGCGGGCAAGCCTCTCTTTGCGGTCAGCGACATCCCGCCGGTTGGCGAACCCAAGATCGACCAACCCCGGATCTACTACGGCGAGCTCGCGAGCGACTACGTCATCGTCGACACGAACCAACCGGAATTCGATTACACGACTGTTCAGGGCAACGTGAGCACGCAGTTCAGCGGCACCGGTGGCGTCGGGATCGGTTCCTTGTGGGACCGCATCCTGTTCACGCTGCGGCTCGGCGATTTCCCGAACCTCCTCGTGTCGAACCAGATCACCTCCGACAGCCGGCTGCTGTTCCATAGACCGATCGTCTCGCGCGAGCGGTTGATCGCGCCCTTCCTCGAGTACGACCCCGACCCGTATCTGGTCATCGCGAACGGCAAGCTCTACTGGATCAACGATGCCTTCACGACGGGCGCTCGCTACCCCTACAGCGAGAACTTCTCCGCGCTCGGCCTCGGCTCGACATCGATCGCCGGTGGTCATCTCAACTACGTTCGTAACAGCGTGAAGGTCGTCACCGACGCATACGACGGATCGATCACCTACTACGTCGTGGATGACAAGGATCCTGTCATCCAGAACCTGCGGAAGATCTACCCGGCTCTCTTCAAGTCGATCGCCGAGATGCCCGAAGCGTTGAGGGCGCACATCCGCTATCCCGAGTCGCTCCTGAGCATCCAGACGCAAGTCTTCGCGCTTTACCACATGACGAACCCTGACGACTACTTCAATCGCAGCGACGCGTGGAAGATCGCGAACGAGATCCTGGTGCAGGGAGGACCGAAGCAGCCCATCGAGCCGTACTACGTCACGACGCGCCTGCCCGGTTCGGACCGGCCGGAATTTGTTCTGTTCGTGCCGATGACGCCGGCCGGAGGCGCGCGCGACAACATGGTGGCCTGGATCGCCGGCCGCGCCGACGCGCCCGACTACGGCAGGCTGCGCGTGCTCACATTCCCGCGCGACCGGACGATTTTGGGTCCCGCGCAGGTCGAGGCACTCGTCGACGCCGACTCAGCCATTCGCCAGCAGTTCACGTTGCTCTGCGGCGGGGGCGGCGCGACCTGCATCCGCGGAAACCTTCTGGTCCTCCCGACGGGGAATAGCTTTGTCTATCTCGAGCCGGTCTACGTCCAGTCGACGCAGAGCAGCATCCCCGAGCTCCAGCGTGTCATCCTCGCGACGCAGGACAAGGTCGTCATGACGGACTCGTTCGGCAAGTCCATCGAGGCACTCTTCGGAGCGGGCACGGTCGCGACACCGCCGCCGACCACGACACCGCCACCGACCACGACACCCCCGCCGACGACAACTCCGCCGCCGACGACCACCCCGCCACCGACGACGACGGCATCACCCGCGGTCGCCGCCCTCGTCAAGTCGGCGACCGACCACTACAACGCGGCACAGGCAGCGCTTAAGGCCGGCGACTTCGCCGAATATGGCCGCCAGATAGCGCTGCTACAAGACGACCTCGCGCAGCTTCGTACCGCCACAGGACAGTAACGCTCTCTCAACGCCGCGAACCCTAGAATTCGGTCTTCTTGAGCAATCCCGTGCGCGTGGGTGTGATCGGGGCGGGCTACTGGGGGCCGAACATCGTGCGAAACCTGCACGAAGCGCCTGGGGCCGAGGCAGTCGCCGTGGCGGATCTCTCGAAGGAGCGGCTCGACGTCATCAGCAAGCGCTTCCCGGCGGTGCGTGTGACGACGGATTACCGCGAGCTTGTTGAGGACCCCTCGATCGACGCGATCTGCGTCGTCACGCCGGTGCGCACCCATCGGAAGCTCGCCGAGGAGGCGTTCGCGGCCGGGAAGCATGTCTTCGTCGAGAAGCCATTGGCCCACACGGTGAGCGATGCCGAAGCGATCGTTCGCGCGGCTGACCGGGCGAAGAAGACGCTCATGGTCGGTCACACCTTCGTCTACAACCCGGCCGTCGTCGCCGTGAAGAACATCCTCGAATCGGATGGGATCGGCCGTGTGCACTACATCGACAGCCAGCGCGTGAATCTCGGGCTGCACCAGTTCGACATCAACGTGCTGTGGGATCTCGGCCCGCATGACGTCTCGATCATGCTCTACTGGCTCAATGAGGAACCGCTCTGGGTCCAGTGCACGGGCGCGTGCTACGTGCAGCCGACGATCGAGGACGTCGTCTTCCTCCAGATCGGTTTCCCCTCAGGAGCGATCGCGCACGCGCATCTCTCATGGCTTGCGCCGAGCAAGCTCCGGACGATGATCGTGATCGGCTCGCAGAAAATGGTCGTCTACGACGACGTGCAGGGCGTCGAGAAGGTGAAGATCTACGACCAGGGCGTCGACAAGCTCGAGAGCGACGAGCTTCGCCGCAGCTACCGCGCCGGCGACATCCACAGCCCGCGCATTCCAATGACCGAAGCGCTGCAGGTCGAGATGCGCCACTTCATCGAATGTGTCCGGGACGGCAAGAAGCCACGAAGCGACGGCGAGGCCGGCCTGACCGTCGTCCGGGTCCTCGAGCTCGCCATGCGATCGCTCCGGTCGGGCGGCGCACGTGTCGCATACCGGCTGGACCCCGTGCGGGCATGAGCGCCGGCCCCAAGACGACGGTGCACCCTACCGCGATCGTTTCGCCGAACGTCCGTCTGGGCGAGGGAAGCATGGTCGGCGAGTACGCGATCCTGGGACGCGCTCCGCGCGGCAAGAAAGATGGCGAGCTCGAGCTCGTCATCGGTCCTGGCGCGGTCATCCGCCCGTTCACGACGATCTACGCCGGAACGCGCATCGGCGCCCGCCTCCAGACCGGGCAGGGCGCCTCGATCCGCGAGGACAACGTGATCGGTGACGACGTCTCGGTCGGGACACACGCGTCTCTCGAGTTCGGCAATCGGATCGGCTCGCGCGTGCGCGTTCACACCGGTTGCTTTCTCGAGCTCACGCAAATCGACGACGACGTCTTCCTCGGGCCACACGTGGTCTTCACCGACGATCCGCATCCGCAATGCCCTGCCTATCTCGATTGCGTGAAAGGTGGCGTAGTCCGCCGTCGCGCGCGCATCGGCGCGAACAGCACGATCCTGCCGGGTGTCGAGGTCGGCGAGGACGCGCTCATCGGCGCGGGAAGCGTCGTGCGTCACGCGGTCCCGGCGCGGACGGTGTGGGCCGGGAATCCGGCGGTGCAGCTCAAGGACGACATCCGCGACCTTGCGTGTTTCGTCGGCATTTACCCGCATGCCTACGCGTGGCTCAAGGACCTGCCGGAGCGGGTGAAGGTATGAAGGAGACCAAAGCGCCATGACCGCAGTCGCCACAGAAGAGATCCCTCTTGTCGACCTGAAGGCGCAGTACGCCACGATCCGCGACGAGGTGCGGGCAGCGATCGATGACGTGCTCGAAAGCATGCAGCTCACCATCGGGCCGAACGTCAAGGCGTTCGACCACGAGTTCGCCTCATACATCGGCACCAAGCATTCGATCGGCGTGGGTAGCGGCACCGACGCCCTCCAGCTCGCGATCCGAGCCTGCGGCGTGTCGAGCGGCGACGAGGTCATCACCGTCTCCCACACGTTCTTCGCGACAGTCGAGGCGATCCTCTATGCGAACGCGAGACCGATCCTCGTCGAAGTCGACGAGAAGACGATGCTGATCGACCCCGCCGCGGTCGCCGCCGCGATCACGCCCCGGACCAAGGCGATCATCCCGGTGCACCTGTACGGGCGCACCGTGGATCTCAAGCCCCTCAAGCAGCTCGCTCAGGATCGGAACATCACGATCATCGAGGACGCGGCGCAGGCCCATGGCGCCCTTCTCGACGATGGCAAGAAAGCCGGTACCGGGGGACGCGTCAACTGCTTCTCGTTCTACTGCTCGAAGAATCTCGGCGCATACGGCGAAGCGGGAAGCATCACCACGAACGACGATCGGCTTGCCGAGGAGCTCCGTGCGCTCCGCGAGCACGGGCAGTCGACCCGCTACTACCACCCGGTCATCGGCTACAACGCGCGTCTCGACGAGATCCAGGCCGCGATACTCCGGATCAAGCTACGCAAGCTCGAAGAGTGGAACGCTCGCCGTCGGGTCCTCGCGCGGATGTACGACGAGCGTCTGGCGGGCTCAGGCGTGACCGTCCCGGAGATCCCCTCGGATATCCGCCGCCACGTCTTCTACACGTACACGATCCGCGTGGGCGGAGGGCGACGCGACGATCTGCGGAAGTACCTCGGCGAGCGCGGCATCGGCACGCAGATCCATTACCCGGTGCCGATCCACCTGCAGCAGTCGGCGGAGTTCCTCGGGTACCGCAAGGGAGACATGCCCGTGACGGAGAGGGTCGCGTCGGAGGTGCTCTCGCTCCCGATGTTCGCCGAGCTCACCGACGGCCAGCTCGAGCGCGTCGCCGACTCCGTGCGGTCATTCATGAAGGGCAATTGAGCTTCTTCGGGGGCCCAAAGAAGTACCGTCAGAAGTATCGCGTCGTGCCGCGTCCACCTGGCGACACCTCGCCGCCTCCTGATCCGGTGATCGCGGAGGCTATGCGCAATAACGGGATGGACCCGAGCAAATTCAAGTTGGAGCCCTTCGAAGGAGGCGAGGCCGCGCCTCCGATGGCGGCGATGTTTCCGTCCGGCGCCAGGCTGGAGCACACGTTCGCGTTCGACACCGTGAACGGAGCCCTGAGCGCGATCGAACGCATCGTCGACGACGACGTCGCGGCTCGGATCAGCAGGCAGACCGCGAAATGGGTCGTCGTCTTCGATGAACCAGCCGACCCGAGTGTCCCCGCGAAGACCGCGCACGAGCAGGTCGCGACTCGCGTGTCGGATCTGGGCGGCGAGGACCGCGGATTCAGCCATCTGACGATGAACGCGACCAAATAGGAAGGCTGAACAGAGGCCCGGTCAGCAAAGCTGAAGGTCGTTGTTCGCGGCGATGACCGATGACGACCGAAGCGACGCGATCGACCCATTGCCCGGCGGGCTCTGGCCGAGGGGTCCAGACCAACGCAGAGGGAGACCCTACCGTGACGCTGGCCACGAAGTACTGCGCGCCGCTGGGACTATCGCGCTCTACCACGCGGCGCCGAGGCACCTAGATTCGCAGCAGTGGAATTCCTTCTCGTTCTTCCGGTCCCCGGCTCGTCCTACCGCGATCTCGACGAGTTCAGGCACCTCGAAGAGCGCGTCTCGGCCGCGATCGGCGAGACCGGCAGTGTGGACCGCCACGATGCCGGAGCGGGCGAGACCGATTTCCTGATCCTCACCAAGAAGCCGCTCGAGGCGTACGACGCCCTCCAAGGCTTCGGAGACTTCGACGCTCGGCCCGAGCTGCGCGCGGCATATCTCCGAAACGAGAACGACGACTACGAAGTCTTCCAGCGCGAGGCCAGCTTCCGCTTCCACATCGCCTGACGCTTTCGCCACACGCGGCTAATTCGGGGCGGCGCGGGTGGCACGGGCGAGCGGGTTGTGCACGAGCCGCGGGTGCCCCGGGGACCCACCACGCGGAGTGAGCAGAGCGAACGACGCGCTAGGTGGGGAGGGTGCGGCGAGGGCACGGCCCCGAGCCCGGGACAGGACCCGCGCCAAGCAGGAGATGGGCCGCGTGTGGCGAGAGCTCTACGCCTTGCGCATGAATTGGATTCCGTCGTGTCGGCGCTGGTAGCCCATCGTCTCGTTGATGTGGAGGATCGGCTTGTTCTTGAAGTCGTTGTCCGTGCGGATGCGATCGACGCCGAGCGCGATCGCCTGCATGACGGTCTCGCATTTCACGGCACGCGCCACGCCACGGCCGCGACCGGCGCGCGCGACGCCGGTCCAATCGGTCGAGACCACGCCGCGCTTCGGCGGGTACGAAAGGATCGAGACACCCAGGATCGCGTCGCCGTCGCGGGCGATCCAGATGCGGTCCGCGTGCAGGCCCGGTGAGCGCATCCACTTCATGAAGTCGTCGAACGTCGTCCCGGTAAACGGGACGGTCGTCGGGATGTCGTGGATGGCCTCTTCGCTCATCTGCCAGAGCTTCTTCCACTTCTCGGGATCGCTGTCCTGGTCGATGGTCAGCACGCGGATCTTCTCCGCGCGCATCTTCGCGCGCGACTCCGCGGCCATCGCCTCGAGCTTCGAACGGTTCGCGACAAGGTCGAGCTCCCAGAACCGCTGGCGCCGCTCCTCGACGTATCCGCGCGCCTGAACGACGCCTATCCGAAGCCGGTCGTCCTCCCAGCACCAAGTGGTGAACGTCTCGGTCCCGTCCGCTCGCGAGCGTCCTTCCATGGCGGCAAACAGCGCATCGATGCGCGTCGCGGTCCTGTGCGCGGGCATGAGATCGCCCGACACGTTCCCGTAGCGTTTCGGGGTCTTCCACATCTCGTGTCGCTGGTGGGCAAAGCCGACGCGCTCGCCGCCGATCTCGCCGATGAAGCGTTCGATCTTCGTGTTGTCCTCGGGATTGCGCCAGTAGTCCTTCAAGATCGTCGGGTCGCGGGGCTCGTCCGGGCGAATAGCCGTTTCCATGTCGGCGACGAACTCGGCGTCGGAAAGCTTCGCCTCGCGGAGCACGATGTCGCCCGCCTTCAATGGAGTCTCCCCAGCACCTTGTCGCGCGTCACCATGCCGACCTGTTGGAGATACTGCACGACTTCGCGGCGGCCGAACTTCGAGGCGCCGAGCTCGCGGTCGCGGAAGGTGTACGGCACCTCGACCACCGTCTTCGTCCTGGCGCGCGCGATGACCTCGAACCCGATCTTGAAGCCGATGGCGTTGAGGCGCACACCGTCGATCGCGGTGCGGCGCACCGCGAAGAATCCGCTCGTGGCATCCCGCACTGGGACGAGAACGTTGCCGATCAGGCACGCGACCCTCGAGACGACGCGGCGGCGCAGCGGCCAGTCCATCGTCGCGCCGCCCTTGACGTACCGGCTGCCGACGGCAAGGTCGGCGCCGTCGTCGATCGCCTTCACGAGGGCGGGAACCGTCTCCGGAGGGTGCGACAGGTCGGCATCCATGACGACGAGGATGTCGCCGCGGGACTCGTTGAACCCCGCGATCACGGCGGAGGCGAGTCCCGCTTTTCCCGCTCGGCGGACGACCCAGACCGGATGCTTCGCCGAAAGCCGAGCGGCGACGTCCGCCGTGCCGTCGGGCGAGCCATCGTCGACGACGACGAGCTCCCAGGTGTGCCCCGCCATGGCACCGGCGAGTCGTTCGACGAGTGGCGGGAGCGAGCCGGCTTCGTTGTAGGTGGGAACGATCACGGATATCACGACCGCCGATAGTCTAGGAACGGTGCGTGTGGCCATCGATGCCCGCCATTTGCAGACCGTGGCGCGCGTTCGAGGCATCGGGCGCTACACGCGGAACCTCCTCGCGGCGTTCGCTCGCCGGTCACCGCGCGATGTCGAGTGGACTTTTCTGCGACTGCGGAACTTTCCGCCGCCCGACCCCGGACTTCTTCCGGCGCACGACGACATCGCGACTTCGCGGCTCCGCCGCCCCGAGCTCTCGATGCTCGCGCTCGACCCGGTA
>Ga0209155_1000815_pt1 | contig 14963 bp, 13 predicted proteins | sample GraSoiAngelo_122_FD_185879 | JGI IMG/M metagenome (GOLD analysis project Ga0209155, IMG submission 185879) | Grasslands soil microbial communities from the Angelo Coastal Reserve, California, USA - 14_0927_02_20cm (SPAdes) (version 2) | ecosystem: Environmental > Terrestrial > Soil > Grasslands ... | reverse complement strand
GGGCTCTCGCCGAGCGAATTACCGATGGCCGGCAATGCGGTCGCGATGATCGTCGAATCGAGGTTCTGCATGAACATCGCGCAGGCGACGATCAGGGAGACGACGAGTTGGCGCGAGCGCTGCTGCATTTCGCCTCGTCAGCACACCGGACGGCAAGCAAGATGGCAGAAAAGCGAGATCATGCTCGTCGAGGCCATCGCTCGGAGGCTTGAACCGTCACCCGGAGGAGAAATGAATGGCTCAAGCGCCCCAGATCTTTCTTTCGATGCGCCGGTCGGGGACCAGCCACATCAGTGTCACCAGAAGATACATCGCACCCGCCGCGCGCGGATCGGCAAAGGCGAGCAGGACACCTGTCAGGTACAGCGCCGGTGACATCTTTCCTTTGAGGTCGCGGCCAAGCGCCTGCGCGAATGCCGAGTCGCGGCCGTGATTTCGGAGGATCGCAAACTGCAGACCCTGCCAGGCGAGCGCCGGCATCAGCAGCGCGATGCCGTAGAGCGCGGTCGGAACCGTCGCGAAATTGTTCTCGCCCATCCAGGCCGTCGCAAACGGGATCAGCGACAACCAGAACAGCAGATGAAGATTGGCCCACAGCATCAGCCCGTCGACATGCCGCACCAGATGAAAAAAGTGGTGGTGGTTGTTCCAGTAGATCGCGACATAGACAAAGCTCAGAACATAGCTGAGAAATACCGGCGTCAGACTCGCCAGCGCCGCGAGGTCGGCACCGTGGGGCACCTTCAGTTCGAGAACCATGATCGTGATGATGATCGCGATCACGCCATCGCTGAAGGCGAGCAGGCGGTCCTTTTCCAATCGTTATCGCTCCGGCGCGACGCCGCGGCGGTGACCGAGATCGGCTAACGCACCGCCGGCGCACCGGTCGTCAGAGGCCCGCGGCGGCACGGTCTGATCAGCTTTGCTCACCGCCGGCCTCGCTCGGCACGAGCCGTTTTGTCATAAGATAACGGGTGATGCCGGGCGGGTCGCAAGCGAGGGTCGCGGCCATCTCGTAACCCTGCTTCAGATAAAAGCCCGGTGCCTGGATCTCCATCGTGTTCAGCGCGACGCGGGTGCAGCCGCGCCGCCGCCCCTCTTCCTCGGCCATCGCCAAGAGCCGGCTGCCAAGCCGATCGCGGCGCAGATGTCCGGGGAGGAAAAACCGATCCACGCGGAGTTGGCCGAGATAGCTGCCGCCATAGAGCCCGCCCAGCACTTTCCCCGAAACCGGGTCGGTGACGAACACCGCGAGCGGGCGAGAATCGTCATACCCGGCCTGGCTGGTGTTGTAGGCGCGCAATCCCTCCTGCACGACCGCGGTGTCGCCCGGATCGGGAGCGTCGGTCAGGACGATCGCGAAGTCGCTGCTACCACTCATCCTAAGTCATCCCCAACATGCCCTCCGGGATCGCCCGCAGGGCGAGGCCCGGAATCCATGGACACGGGCCTCTGGAATATGGATTCCGGGCTCGGCCTTTGCCCGCCCCGGAATGACAAAGTGTGGCTCATGTGGCAAAGAGCGGCGGGCGCCGCTCGGGCTGGGTCGTCTCGAAGGCGCGCGCCGCGCGCAGCACGCGGTCCTCGGCATAGAGCGGACCGACGATCTGCAAGCCGATCGGGAGACCGGCATTCGTCAGCCCGCAGGGGATCGAGGCGGCAGGCTGGCGCGTCATGTTGAACGGGTAGCTGAAGGGCGACCAGTCCCACCATTGCTCCTCTTGCGCCGCGTCGTTCAGATCGCGGCCGACCGGCAATGCCGGCACCGGCATCATCGGCGTCAACAACAGATCGTAGCGCTCGTGAAATTCGCCCATCCGAACGCCGAGCATCGTGCGGGCGACATCGGCTCCGAGATAGTCGACCGAGCTGATCTTATCGCCCAGCGCCGCCATCGCGGCGAGACCGGGATCGCACAAATGATGTTTCTCGGCCGGGAAGCCGGCCAGCACGCGCGCTTCGCCGGCGGCCCAGAGCGTCAGCAGCACGTCACGTGGCGACGGGAAGATCTCGCCCACCTCCTCCACGGTCGCGCCGAGCGCCTCGAATTGCCGCGCCGCATCGGCGCATCCCGCAGCGATCTCGGGATCGACGCGGGCATAGCCGAGATCGGGGCTGTAGGCGATCTTGAGCCCACGCACGCCGCCGTCGATGCCGTCGAGCCAGTTGCGGCGCTCGGGCGGCAGCGCATAGGGATCACGGTGATCGGGCCGGGACAGCACGTTCAGCATCAAGGCCGCGTCGCGCACATGGCGTGTCATCGGCCCGACATTGGAAAGAAGCCCCAGCGGCGAGGCGGGGTAGGCGGGGACCCGGCCAAACGTCGCCTTTATCCCGAAGATGCCGGTAAAGGCCGCCGGGATGCGGATCGACCCGGCGCCATCGGTGCCGAGGTTCAACGGCGCGATGCCGGCGGCGCAGGCGGCCGCCGCACCGGCGCTGCTGCCGCCCGGGGTGCGTTCCAAATTCCACGGGTTGCGGGTGATGCCGGTGAGCGGGCTGTCGCCGATCGCCTTCCAGCCGAATTCCGGGGTCGTGGTCTTACCGAGGATAACGGCACCAGCCTCGCGCAGCCGCGCGACGGCGGGGCTGTCCTCCGACCAATCCTGGTCGGGATCGATCAGCTTCGACCCGCGCAGGGTCGGATAGCCGCGCATGAGCACGATGTCCTTGATCGTGACCGGCACGCCGTCGATGGCACTGAGCGGCGCACCCGTACGCCAGCGCTGCTCGGAGGCGCGCGCCGCCGCCAAGGCGCCGTCGCGATCGAGGAAGCAGAAGGCGTTGAGGCGGGGCTGCAGGGCCTCCGCTCGGCCAAGCAGCATGTCGGCCGCTTCGACTGGCGAGAGCGCCTTTTTGCGATACAGCTCAACCAATGCCTCGGCCGAGGCGAACGCGATGTCGCTGCCGCTCGTCATGTCTCCTCCGCGATGGCTGCGCTGCGACTATCAGCCAATCGCGCGGGAGCGGCAACGGCGAAGGGACTCAGCCGGGGACGAGGAAATGCAAAGGCTGCGGCTCGGTCGCGATGCCGATGACCGGCCAGGAATTGGCCGCCCTGGGGTCGGGCTCGCCCTCCCACAATTTGCTGTCGAGACGGATGCGGCGGAACTGCCCGGCGACCGTCAGGCGCTGCCCGCGGCGCACCGATACCGGGACGCCCTTGGCGCTGTCGGGGTCGTCGAGCCAGCGCGCGAAACCCTCCCGCTCGGTGTCATTGTCCCCGACAAAGCAGATGTCGAGATCGCGGTCGGATGGGTCGGCCTCGGGGGCGATCGGCAGCCGCGGACCGATCAGCGGGATCGCGGTGATCTCCAACACCGCAAAACGGCCGGCGATCGTCTCGTCCTCGATACCGATCTCCAGATTCTCCGGCGGCGCGTCGACGACGATCTTGCGAACAAACTCGCGGGCCCGCGCCACGCGGTACTTGCGCGGAATTTCGTGCATCGCCTGCTCGAAGGCGCCGAAGCCGACGCCCTCGGTCAGCCGCCGCGTACCCCAGGGTCCGCTGGCGCTGATCGGGTAATAGGGCCGGTCGCGTGCCTCGGGCCAGCCGGCCACGAGATCCTCGATCGACCCACCAATGCCGAGCGAGGTGGCGATGTTGTTGGCGGTGCCGAGCGGCAGGACCGCGATCGGCGGACCGTCGGAGCGCGCCTCGCGCACGACCCGTGCGACCGTGCCGTCACCGCCGGCCGAGACGATGATCTCGGCGGGATGGCCCAGCACCTCGCCGAGATCGCAATGTTTCGCCGGGAAATAACTGACGCTGTAACCGGCGCGTTCGAGGAGGTCGACAAGGGCCTCGCGCTCGTGGCGCTTATCCCCCGCCTTCTCGTTGTGGATCAGGATTGCGCGCCGCTGTCTGCTTGCCATACGGCTATAAACGCTGCGGAGGCCGCTGCAGCACCGACCTCAACCAAGGAGCACCAGGGCTGGCCTTCACCCCGGCCCAAACAACCACCCGTTGCCAGACTTGTTCTGGCCATCCACGTCCTCTTTGCGGCGCGGATGTTGAGCGGAAGACGTGGGTGCCCGGGGCAAGCCCAGGCAAGGGGCACCTGGAACTGGGGCTAATACGTCTCCTTCGGCAAGTCCAGAAGCGGGAACGGGCTGTGGACATGCGGCGGCACAACCGGCGGAGCCGCGCGCAGATAGGATCTGTCGAGCTCGGCATAGCTTGTGACGCCGAGCAATGACAGGCAGATGCGGATCTCGTCTTCGAGGATCTCGAACAGCCGCACGACGCCTTCCCGGCCGGCCGCGGCGAGCCCGTAAACATAGAGCCGGCCCACCGCGACGGCATCGGCGCCGAGGGCGATCGCCTTCACGACATCGGTGCCGCGGGTGATCGAGCCGTCGACGATAACGCGGGCGCGCCCGGCGACGGCCTCGACGATTTCCGGCAATACCGCGACCGAGCCGAGCCCCTGATCGAGCTGACGCCCGCCATGGTTCGATACGTAGACGCAATCGACCCCGTGCTCGACCGCGATCAGGGCGTCCTCGGGGGTGGCGATGCCTTTCAGGATCAGCGGGATGTCGAAATTGCGCTTGATGCGCGCGATGTCCTTCCAGTTGAACTGCGCCTGATAGATCCGTGCATCGTCGACTCGCACGCGGCGTCGCTGGTGACGCTTGGCGATATCGCGCTCGCGCCGGCTGTAGCTATCGGTGTCGATCGTCAGACAGAAGGCGTTGTAGCCGCGATCCGTCGCACGGCGGACATGGTCATCGACCCAGGCTTCGTCGCCGCGCACATAAAGCTGAAAGATGCGGAACCCGTCACCCGCCGCCTCGGCGGTCTTGTCCATGCCGGGATCCGACACCGAGGAGAGGATCATGCCGTTGCCGAATTCGGCGGTCGCCGCCGCGACGGTGGCCCCTCCGCCCGCATCGAAATTCTGCAACGACCCGACCGGCGCGCATAGGACGGGCAGACGCAATTTCCGGCCGAACAGCGTACGGGTGCAATCGACGTTCGAGACGTCGCGCAACACCCGCGGCCGGAAACCGAGCGAGTCGAGCGCCAGGCGGTTGCGCGCCAGCGTCGTCTCGCTCTCCGAGCCGCCGATCAAATAGTCCCAATTATTGCGGTCGAGGTTCTGCCGCGCGACCTTGACGAACTCATGCAGGTTCTGGAAACGAAAGTTCAGCAGCTCGTCGGGCATCGGCGGGGGTACCTCGTCGGGCGGAAAGCCGGCAGCACCCTAACGGAGGGTCGGGAAACCGGCAACCGGCCCCGATCGGCAAGCCATTCAGCGAATTTGCGCTTTCCCCGCGGCAGCGGCTACGATGCGGGTCTGAAACGACCCCGCGAAGAGGAGACGCGCCCGATGCCCCACCGTGTTTTGACCCCCGACAGCCACGGCGACGAAACGATGAAAATCGCGCACGACATGCTGCCGGACGGCTTGGAGCTGGTGACCGCGCCGCATGGCCGGCCGGAATTCTGGAATCTGCTCAAGGATGCCGATTTCTATATCGGCGCCGGCCAGTTCAAGCACGGCCCGGAGTTTTACCAGCAGGCGCCCAAGCTGAAGCTCGTGCAGACCCTGAGCGCCGGCTACAACACTTATGACCTGGAAGCGGCGCGTGCCGCGGGGGTGCCGATCTGCAACAATGGCGGCGCCAACGCGACCGCTGTCGCCGAGCACGCGCTCCTGCTGATGTTGGCCGTCTCCCGCAAGCTCACCTGGGTGCACGAGGGCGTCGTCTCCGGGCGCTGGCGCGGCAACGACTTCAACTCCGCCAAGCTCTATGAGCTCGAAGACAAGACGCTCGGCATTGTGGGGCTCGGCAATATCGGCAAGAAGGTGGCGCGCCGCGCCAAGGCCTTCGACATGCGGATCCAGTATTACGACGTCAACCGCATGACGACCGACCAGGAGGACGCGCTCGGCGTTCGCTTTGTGCTGTTGCCCGAGCTGCTGAAGACGTCGGATATCGTCAGCCTGCACGTGCCGCTCGATCTCTCGACGCATAATCTGATCGGCGAGCGTGAGCTGTCGCTGATGAAACCGACCGCGATCCTGATCAACACCTGCCGCGGCCCGGTTGTCGAGGAGAAGGCGCTCTACCAGGCGCTGCGGGACGAGAAGATCATGGGCGCCGGGCTCGATGTCATGCGCGAAGAGCCGCCGCAACCCGACCACGAGCTGTTCAGCTTGAAGAACGCGATCTTCAGCCCGCATTCGGCCGGCCCGACCTGGGACAATCACCCAAAGCGCTGGCGTAACGCCTTCGACAATTGCGAGCGCGTGGCGCGCGGCCAGAAGCCGTTCTGGATCGTCCCCGAGCTGCGGTAGGAGAGAGAACGCTTTACCGCGGAGGACGCAAAGGATGCGCGGAGGAACGCGATGGCTTCGGAGTGGCTCCGCCGCCTTCGCGTCCTTTGCGAAACCTCCGCGTCCTCTGCGGCGAAATGTTTTTCTGGTGATGGCGAATGACTGAACGCAATCCGCAGACGGTCGAGGAGGCGCGGGGGTTTGTCGCGCACGTCGAGTCGCTGTTCATGCCGTGGAACATCCCGGCGCTCCTCGCCGGCTTCACCGAGGATTGCGTCGTGCGCTTCGGCGATCTGCCGGAGTTCCGCGGCAAGATCGAACTCGAAAAATTGTTCCGCAGCCGGAGCGAGCGCCAGATCGGGTATCGCCTGCGCAAGGAATTGCGGTCCCTCTCGGGCGATAGGATCGCCAATTACTGGGAAGGCGAATGGCGGGATGCGGTGACCGGCAAGGAGATGGCCGGGCGCGGCGTCGAGGTCTGGACGATGCGCGACGGCAAGATCGCGGTCTGGGAGGCCGCGTTCAACTTCAATGAACAAGGCAAGCCGAGCGCGATGGGCCTGACCTGAGCAGGGCCCGTTCCTTTACGACTGCTTTCCCGGGAGGCCGGCAATGCCCGTGACCTTGCTGATGGTGCCGCCGCAGAACGACAAGACCCGCGAATGGGGACAGCGGGTCGGCACGGCCTGTCCCGAGCTTGAAATCATCGTTCCGGAAACGATCGAGGGCGCCGAGCAGGCGATCGCGATGGCCGATGCCGCTTACGGGACGATCCCGCCGGCGCTTCTGGCCCGCGCCGAGAAATTGCGCTGGCTGCAGGCGCCGCAGGCCGCGCCGCCGGCCGGCTATTACTACCGCGAGCTGATCGAGCACCCGGTCGCCATCACCAATTTCCGCGAGATCTACAACGACCATATCGGCGCGCATGTCATGGCTTTCGTGCTCGCTTTTGCGCGCGGGCTGCATGTCTATTTGCCGCAGCAGCAGCGCCGGCAATGGAAGAAATTGCCGCCCGATGCCGGTGTTGTGCATTTGCCCGAGGCGACGGCACTCGTGGTTGGGGTCGGCGGCATCGGAGCCGAGGTGGCGCGGCTCGCCAGCGCGTTCGGCATGCGGGTCATCGGCATCGACGAGCGCCGCACCGCGCCGCCGCTCGGCGTCGCCGAACTGCACCGCTCAGCGGCGCTCGACGAGCAACTGCCGCGGGCAGATTTTGTGATCCTGACCGTGCCCCACACGCCCGAGACCGAGGGTTTTATGAACCGAGCGCGGTTCCGGCGTATGAAGCGCACCGCCTTCTTTATCAATATCGGCCGCGGCATGACGACGCGCCTCGACGATCTCGCGGCAGCCTTGCAAGCGGGCGAAATCGCCGGTGCCGGGCTCGATGTGTTCGAGCAAGAGCCGCTGCCCGCCGAACATCCGCTGTGGACCCTACCGGGCGTCCTGATCACGCCGCATACCGCGGGCTACGGCCCCTATCTAGACGAGCGCCGCTACGAGGTCTTTGCCGATAATTGCCGCCGCTTTCTCGCGGGAGAGCCATTGCGCAACCTGGTCGACAAATCGCGCTGGTTCTGAATCGAAGCCGTAACCTCGTCGTCGGCCCACATAGATCGCGCGCCGCCATTCCGTATCACCGCGTGGTTTCGCGCTCGCCCGCCCACTAGCGCGCGCCGCTCACGGGCAACCCGCTGAAGCGAACGGTGTTGCAACAGCAGCACAGCATTCCCTGCAGCGGGAGAGCAGCATTGAACGAGTTCGAAGTGAGCCGGCGGCGCTTTATCGGCGCCTCGGCGGCCGCGGGCGGCCTTGCCGCCGCGACGGCGAAGACGGCGCATGCGGCGGTCGCGCAAACGAGCGCAGCGCCGGTGCGCACCCCGGAAATGGCCGATGTCACGCTCGAGGTAAACGGCCGGCGCCACCCGCTGAGCATTGAGCCACGCACGACATTGCTCGACGCGCTGCGCGAGGAGTTGCGTCTGAGCGGCACAAAGAAGGGCTGCGACCGCGGTTCTTGCGGTGCGTGCACGGTGCATGTCGACGGCGCGCGTGTCCTTTCCTGCCTCACGCTCGCGGCTCGCTGCGAGGGCAAGGCGGTCACGACGATCGAGGGGCTGGCGGCGGAGGGCGAATTGCATCCGATGCAGGCCGCCTTTCTCGCGCGTGACGGCCTGCAATGCGGCTATTGCACGCCGGGCCAGATCATGTCGGCGATCGCGCTGGTCGAAGAGGGCCGCGCCGTGTCGGACGACGCGATCCGCGAATGGATGAGCGGCAATATCTGCCGCTGCGGCGCCTACCCGCACATCCTCGCCGCGATCAAGGACGTGGCCGGCTCGGGATCGCGGAGCTGAGCCATGGAAAATTTCACACTTGCAAATGCCGCGACGCTCGACGCGGCGCTCGCCGCCGCGCAGCAGCCGGACGCGAAGTTCATCGCCGGCGGCACCGATCTATTGCAGCTGATGAAGGACGAGGTCGAGCGGCCGCAGCGGCTCGTCGATTTGGACGGATTGCCGCTCGACCAATTCTCGATTGGCGATGATGGAGCCCGCATTGGCGCGCTCGTCAAGATGAGCGATCTCGCCGACAATCCCGATCTGCGCCGGCGTTATCCGGTTATCGCCGAGGCATTGCTGGCCAGCGCCTCGCCGCAGGTGCGCAACATGGCGACGATCGGCGGCAATCTCTTGCAGCGCACCCGCTGCGGGTATTTTCGCGACACCGGCGTCGCAGCCTGCAACAAGCGCCGGCCCGGCTCGGGCTGCTCGGCCATTCTCGGCTTCAACCGCCTCCATGCGGTGCTCGGCGGCAGCGATTATTGTATCGCGACGCACCCCTCCGACCTCGCGGTTGCGCTCGCCGCGCTCGATGCGGCGGTCGAGGTTCAAGGCAGCGACGGCGTGCGCACCGTGGCGATCAACGAATTTTATCTCGTGCCCGGCGACACGCCGGAGCGGGAGACGGTACTGCGGCCGGGCGACCTCATCACCGCAATCCTGGTGCCGCCGCCCGGGATGGGCGAGCGCTCGCACTATCTCAAGCTGCGCGACCGCGCGTCGTTTGAGTTTGCGCTGGTATCGGCAGCGGTCGCCATTGCGCTCGATGACGGACGGATCCGCGTGGCGCGCATCGCAGTCGGCGGGGTCGGTACCAAACCGTGGCGGCTGCCCAATGTCGAAGCCGCGCTCGCCGGTGCAGCCGTGACCCCCACGGTACTGACCGAGGCGGCCGCGCATGCCGCCGAAGGGGCGCGTCCGTTCCGCGACAACGCATTCAAGATCGCGCTGATGCAGCGCGCCGTCGCGCGCGCGCTCGCAACCGTCACCGCGTGAGGAGGATAGCGATGCCTCTCGACACCGGTTTGTCAATCACCCCCGGTCGAGTTGTCGGACAGCCGATCGACCGGCGCGACGGGCGGCTCAAAGTAACCGGCCGAGCCCGTTATGCCGCCGAGTTCGACATCGACAATCTGGCCCATGCCGTGCTCGTGCAGAGCACGATCGCGAGCGGCGAGATCATCGGCTTCGATCTCGCCGGCGCGCAAGCCGTCCCGGGCGTGCTGACGATCATGACCCCCGACAACGCGCCGCGTTTGCCGCAGGTTGCGCCGGGGCAGAGCGAGACCGCCGGCCCGCTCGTCGCCAAGCCGCTGCTGCAGGACCGGCTCGTTTATTACAACGGCCAGCATATCGCGCTCGCGGTCGCCGACACGCTCGAGCGGGCGCAACAGGCCGCGGCGCTCGTGCGCGTGCAATACCGCGAAGCCGAGGCGCAGATCCGGATGCAGGATGCGCTCGGCTCCGCCTATCCCCCGAAGAATTTCCGCAATGGCGCGCGGCCCCCCGACAGCCGCCGCGGTGATCCCGAAGCGGCACTCGCCTCGGCGCCGGTCAAGATCGACGCGACCTACACGACGCCGGTCGAGCACCACAACCCGATGGAGCCGCATGCGACAATCGCGCTGTGGGAGGGCGACGGCGACAACAAGCGCCTGACCGTCTACAACGCAACCCAGGGCATCTCAAACACGCGCGACGCGCTCGCCAAACTGTTCGGCCTCAAGCCGGAGCAGGTGCGCGCGATTTGTCCGTTTGTCGGCGGCGGCTTTGGCTGCAAGGGCAATACCTGGCCGCATGTCGCGCTCGCGGCTGTGGCGGCGAGTGTCGTCGGGCGCCCGGTCAAGCTCGTGCTCGACCGCCGGCAGATGTTTACCTCCAACGGCTACCGGCCGCGGACGATCCAGCGCTTACGGCTGGGTGCCGACAGCGAAGGCCGTCTCCTCGCGCTGACCCATGACGGGCTGACCTCGATGTCGCATCCGGCGCTCGGCGAGTTTTCGGAGCCGGTCGGTCTCCAGAGCGAGATGCTGTACTCGAGCGCGAACAACGCGGTGACGCATCGGCTCGTGCCGCTCAACGCGCCGCTCCCCACCTATATGCGGGCGCCGGGCGAGGCGAGTGGCAGCTTTGCGCTCGAATCGGCGATGGACGAATTGGCCGCCGCGCTGAAGATGGACCCGCTCGAGCTGCGCCTGCGCAATTACGCCGAGACCGATCCGCACGAGGACAAGCCGTTCTCGTCGAAGGCACTCCGCCAATGCTACGCCGACGGCTCGGAGGCGTTTGGCTGGGCGCACCGGCCGATCGAAGCGGGATCGTTGCGCGAGGGCTCCGCGCTGATCGGCTGGGGCATGGCGACCGCGACCTACCCGATGAACCGCTCCGAGGCCGGCGCCCGCATCGTCTTCGACAGCGACGGCACGGTCGCGGTGCAGTCCGGCACCCAGGATCTCGGCACCGGCACCTACACCGTCATGGCGCAGCTCGCCACCGATGCCCTCAAACTGCCGTTGCACCGCGTCCGCTTCGAATTGGGCGACAGCGATTTTCCGAAGGCGCCCGTCTCCGGCGGCTCGCAGAGCGCTGCGAGCGTCGGCTCCGCGGTGCTTGCCGTCGTCGAGAGCGCCAAGCAGCGGCTGTTCGAGATGGCGCTCGCCGCTAAGCGCTCGCCCGTCGCCGGCGCTTCCGTCGACGATCTCGAATTATCGGACGGTTTTGTGCGATTGCGGAGCGCACCGCACCGGCAGATCGCGGTTCCGGCTTTGCTGGCGCGTAACCGGCTCGAACGGCTCGTCGTCGAGGGTGACGCCAAGCCCGGCGACGAAAAGAAGCGCTATTCGATGCATTCCTTTGGTGCGCAATTCGCCGAGGTGCGCGTCGATCCGGAGTTGGCGCAGATCCGCGTCACGCGGTTTGTCGGCGCTTATGCCGCCGGGCGCATCCTCAACATGAAGACGGCGCGCAGCCAAGCGTTGGGCGGCATCACGATGGGGATCGGCATGGCGCTGATGGAAGCGACGCGTATCGACCCGAACACTGGCCGCGTCGTCAATTCGAACGTCTCGGAATATGTCATGCCCGTCAATGCCGACATCCCCGACCTCACGACGATCTTTGTCGAGGAGCAGGACCGGATGATCAACCCGGCCGGCGTCAAGGGGCTCGGCGAATTGCCGATCGTCGGCGCCGCCGCGGCAGTCGCCAATGCCGTGTGGCACGCGACCGGCATCCGCGTCCGCGACCTGCCGATCACGGCGGAAAAGATATTGGTCTGAAACAACCCTCTCCCGCGATGCGGGAGAGGGAATTTGCTCGCCTTTTTACGTAGCGACGCCGAAATCGATCAGCTGGCGCACCGGCGCCGCCGATTTCAGCGCGGCGAACCCCTCGTTGATCTCGCCCAATTTGATCTTGCCCGAGATCAGGTGATCCAGCTTGAGGCGCCCCTGGCGCCACAATGACAACAGCCGCGGCATGTCGACCCGGAAGCGGTTCCCGCCCATCGAGGTTCCCTGGATCTTGCGGTCGCGCAGAAAATCGTAGCCATGCAACTCGATCTTGATGCCGAACGGCACCATGCCGATGATTGTCGCGGTGCCGCCGGCGCGCAGCATGCGGAAGGATTGCTCGGCGGTATCCTTCGTGCCGAGCGCCTCGAAGGAATAATGCACGCCGCCCTTGGTCAGCTCGCGCACCGCCTCGACCGGGTCGAGATTGCTGGCGTTGATCGTGTCGGTGGCGCCGAGCTCGCGCGCGAGGTCAAGCTTCGAGGAGACGCGGTCGATCGCGATGATGCGCTCGGCGCCGGCGAGCGCCGCGCCATTGACCGCCGAGAGGCCGACGCCGCCGCAGCCGATGACCGCGACCGTCGCGCCGGGCTCGACCTTGGCGGCGTTGAACACCGCGCCCACGCCAGTCATGACGCCGCAGCCAACGAGCGCGCCGCGATCGAGCGGGATGTCGTCGTCGATTTTCACCATCGAGTTCTCGTGCACCAGCATCTGCTCGCCGAAGGAGGACAGGTTCAGAAACTGGTTCATCAATTCGCCGCCCTTCCACGTCATGCGGCGCGACACGCCAGGCAGCATCTTCACATCGGTGTTCTCGCAAAGGTTCGGGTGGCCGGTGACGCATTGCGAACAAGTGCCGCAGAAGACCGATAGGCAGGTGATGACGTGGTCGCCCGGCTTGACGTAGGTCACGCCGTCACCGACCGCCTCGACCACTCCGGCCGATTCATGCCCGAGAACGCAGGGCGTCGGGTGCGGGTAGAGCCCCTCGATAAAGTGCAGGTCGCTGTGGCAGAGCCCGGCATAGGCGGTGCGCAGCAAGACCTCGCGGCCCTTGGGCTTGGTCAGCGAGACGTCCTCGATGGTCAGCGGCTGGTGCGGCGCGTGCAGGACGGCGGCTTTCATGGGGGCTCCTCCTTGACCGGCGGATGCTAGCGCCACGGACCGGAAGGGTCCAGAACGCCCGAGGCGGCTCGATCAGGCCGGCTCGTCGGCGAGGCCGTAAACCGGCTGTGGCTCGCGAAAGCCGGCCAAGGCGAAGTCGCCGAGCGGCACGACCCCGCCGCAATGTGCAGCGAACTCGGCAGAGAACACGGTCGTGCGGCGCAATTGGCTGGCCACCTCTTCCAGGCGAGCGGCCAGGTTTACCGCCGGCCCGATGCAGGTAAAGTCGAGCCGGTTGGCGGCGCCGATATTGCCATAAAGCAATTCGCCGATATGCAGCGCGACACCGTAGCGCGGGCCGGCTGACGGCCAGTCGGACAGCGCGGCGACGGCGTCCCGCACCTCCGCCGCCGCGGCGAGCGCAGCCCTGCAGACGTCCCGAGGATCGGCAGCGGCGGCCAGCGGGAAGATCGCCAGGAGGCCGTCGCCCATGAATTTGAGGACCTCCCCGCCATGCTTCGCAATCGCGGGGATCTGGCAATCGAAATAGCGGTTCAGCAATTCGATCAGCTCCGCGGGCGGCATGCGGTCGGCCAGCTCGGTGAACCCGCGCATGTCCGAGAGCCAGATCGCGGCGCGGATCGTCTCGCTGAAGCCGCGCCGGATGCTGCCCGCCAGGATGCGCGCACCGGCGTCCCTGCCGACATAGGTATCGAGGAGATTGGTCGCGGTGCGGCGCAACGCATAATTTTCGGTGACTCGGGCGAGCGGCGCGATCAGCGTTTCGAGCGCCGCGCGGTGAGCATCGGTGAAACCGCCGGGATGACGCGTCGCCCAGGTCCCGACATGCACCTCGCCATTGCTGAACTTGATCGGCACCGCGACGTATTCGGTGCCGCCTTCGGCGCGCAATTCATCGAGCTGCGGAAAGGCGCGCGCTTCGGGGCTGTCCAACCGGAACCGGAGCGGCCGGCCCTCGCGATAGACGACCGCGACCGGGCTGCCGCGAAACGCGGCGGTATCGAAGATGCCGTAGGACGCCTCGCCGAATGTCACGCCGGCACCCTGTCGCCACTGGATGCGGCGGCCCAGGATCTGCGGATGCAAGGTGCGCACGAAGAGCGCTACGTGCCAGAGCGGAATACCGATCGCGAGCAGTCCTTCGCACATTTCGGTGAGGACCGCATCGGGTGTCTTGGCGGAAGGCGCGCCGTTGATGAGCCACTCGCGAAGGGCGGTGATGTCAGGTGCTGCTGCCGTCACGCGCCGATGTTATCACCATATTTGTCGCGATGGCGTAACCAGTACCCGCCGGCCTCGTTGCGTCCCTTCGGGGCGCGGTCTAGCCACTGGTACATGCCCCAAAGCCCGTCCAGTCCGCGCGCATAGGTGGAATAGGTGTGATAGACGATGCCGTCCTCGAGCATGAACGCGCTCATGCCCGGCCGCTCCCGTGCGTAGGTGGGAACGTCGGTGCCGGTCATCGCAGCGCCCTTAGCTGGCCCCTCGCGCCCGGCGTCCGGCTTCACATTCGCCGCGGGGCTGCTGGGCCGGTAGTTGTATTCGACGGTCCCCTCGCGCTGTTGCGCCTCGGTGACGGAGACGTAAAAATCGAAGTTGAAGTCGCTGTTCAGCGAAGACGCCCAGGGAAAATTCCAGCCCATCCGCCGCTTATACGCCTGCAGCTTCGCAAGCGGCGCCCGCGACACCGCCCAGAGCATCACGTCATGGTTGGCCAGGTGCACAACAAATCCGTTGAAGCCGTCCGCGATCGCCGAGCAGGACGGGCAGCCAGCGGTGTAATCAGGCCCAAACATGAAATGGTAGACGAGGATCTGTGAGCGCCCGCGAAAGAGATCTGCCAGCGAGGCGCTCCCTTCATCGGTGTCGAACCGATACTCCTTGTCGATCCGGACCCAGGGCAGCTCCTGCCG